>Ga0181521_10006637_pt1 | contig 12448 bp, 8 predicted proteins | sample PEATcosm2014_Bin_32_FD_119764 | JGI IMG/M metagenome (GOLD analysis project Ga0181521, IMG submission 119764) | Peatland microbial communities from MTU Mesocosm Facility, Houghton, MI, USA - PEATcosm2014_Bin02_60_metaG | ecosystem: Environmental > Terrestrial > Soil > Wetlands > Peat | place... | reverse complement strand
TCTGGTGAGAATATCTTCGCGAGCGTGATCAGACGCCGTGCTGAACTCTCGTCCGCGGTCTGAAGGTCCTTTCGCCAGTCACCGATCCGAAAGTATGTGTAGAGCAGCGACGGTTCGGCGGCGGTGATTGCCGGGCCGGCTATTTCGCGGTAGAAAAAGTCAGTGCGAGTGCCCGAGAGCGACTGTCGCTCAAACTCGACGAACATCTGCCGCAGCGATCGATCCGCCACAAAAAGTCGCTCAAAATCTGCGGCATCGAATATGAACCACTCGTCTAGGTTCGTGACAGCTAACGATTTGAGCTCGATGTTTCCCGCAGTGATGCGCTCGCGCAAAAAGTACAAGAGCAATTCCTGCGTCGCCTTCGCATTCAGCGAGTCGGTACTTGGCATCTCGTGTTTGTTGGCAGGGCTTTTTACCTCGAGTATCACACCGACAGATGAGTCGGCGTCTTTACCATTGTGAACGACAAGATCGCTGCGACCTTTTGTATTGATGAAATGACGCGGAGCGTAGTAGGCGGTCTTCAGGAAGTCGGCGATGAGACTCTTGTGAAATTCTTCGGATTCGCCGTCCCGCGCATTCGCAAGGAGCGCCCGCGCGGCCGCGCAGAATCGGTCAAAGTCAACGCGCTTAGGCTTTACCTTTAGAAACGCTTTGTTCAGCGCCTGACGTGGAGCGATACGGAGTGAAGACATCCGTTAGCGAACCTCGAGGTTCATAGTTAGGGTCTTTCGGTGCGAGATAGCCACACGCGAAGGGGGCCGGCAGGCAACGTTGGCGTCAGGATGTGCAAGGTTTAGGCCTCCCTCTCGAGCATTGTAACGCTGCGTGTCGCGTCAAATGCGGTGCGCCACATCATGCGGAGGTCGTCAAAGGACGTTCCGTGTCGTAAATTGCGCTGGCCGCCGTCGGTGGCGCCAGCTGAGGCGCTACGCGCTCGAGCCTCGAAGCCATTGCGCCTTGCTTCGCCTTAGCTCCTCGTGAGTACATGCCGACCATCTTCGGTGTCGCCCATCCAGCGTCCCGCATAATTGCCGCGTCCGAGGCGCCATCTTCGACGAGGTCGTGCGTCGCCCCAATTCGCGCCGAGTGACTGCTGATTTTGGCGGGGTCCAGGTCCGGCAAGCTCAGCGCCCTCGCGATCCGCTTGAACGCCAGCGCGACACTCTGCGCAGTCAGGCGAGTGCGAGCCTTCCCGCGCGCAGAGTCCAGCCTGAGGAACAACGCCCCCTTTTCGATCTGTGCCGCGGTGAGCCATTCTCCCACCACCGCCATAACCTCCGGCGACAGGTGGTTTGTTGCCCGCTCGCCGGTTTTGAGCCGTTCGAACGACACCGTTGCGCTCCCGTCGCCGTGGATCCCGAAATCCTCCACATTCAGCGCCACCAGCTCCGACCGCCTGGCCATCAGCGTGTATGCCAATAGAAGGAGTGCCCGGTCGCGCTTCCCCTGCAGATCGTTCGGAAGGGAAATGAGCGCTTGGCGGATCGCCTCGAACCCGAGAGCCGCTTTCTGAGCCGGCCGGTCGAGCCCGCGCCTCAGAACACGCCACACGGCCAGCACCTCGGGATCCCGCGTGGGGTCTGGGCAGGCCCCATCTATATGTAGCTTCGATAGCGTTCCGAGATACCGCGCGAGCGTCGCGTAGCGCTTGGCCGGCTCGCCGGTTGGCGTAACCTCGGTCTTCAAGACCTCGAAGTCCCCTCCCCTGGTAACGCGGATCGGCGGCGCATTGGCCTGCAGGAACGCCGCCACATCCGCCGGATCCGCGGGATACGGCTTTTTCGGCGGTTTCTGCGCCGCGCACCACGTCTTCCACACCCTGTAGTTGGCGCGGATCGCGAGCCTCGTGTTCGCGGCTTTCGAGGCGATCGATCGCAGCACGCGATCGGGAAGCTCCAGGCAATCCTGGAACCGGTTTGCCCGTAGGTGCAGGACGACGTCGGTCACCGCCGGTGTCGCGGCAACCAGCGCCTTGGAAGGCTTACGGGCCGTGCTCGGGCGTGCGGTTACTTTCTGGGGTCGCTTTTTGTGAGCCATGTCCAAGGGTACCAGATCAGGGCTCTGCTATCGATCTTGTACACATATCGATACCAGATAAAGTGATTTTTGACGACCCTAATATACGGTTATGCTACATAGTTGCTACGTATCGTCGCCGAGCCGATAATCGCGTTCCGGACCCTCCGATCGCCCTGGAACCCGTGCCCAACGCCCCAGAAGGCGCCCCAGAACCCAAAGCCAGTCGCGTCCGCGTCTGGCAGGCGTGCGATCGGGTGCTCCGGTCCGGACGGCGGCCTACCGTGGAGGGGATCCGAGAAATCCTCGGCGGCGGGTCCCCGAACTCCGTGACCGCTTATATACAAGAGTGGTACCGGGAGCTGGGGAGCCGGCTGGCCGCTGTCGAGACTCCTTTGGCCGGGTTCCCGCCTGAGGCGGTCTCCCTGATGACCGAGCTCTGGCGTCTGGCGGCCACAGATCAGGCCAAGACCGGCGACAGTGATGCGGCCGATGACACGGCGACGCGGATGCTGGTGGCCGAGCGCGACTCCTTGGAGGCCGAAGCCAAGGCACTCCAGACCCTGAATCAGGAGCTCCAGCGCCACCGTTCGACTGCAGAGAAGTCTCTCGCGGAGGCACGCGCCCTCCTCTCCCGCCGCGAAGCAGCCCTCGAGGAGGAGCGGTGGCGCGCCGCCAGTCTCGAGCAGGCACTGGTACAAGCACGCATGGAGCTAGAGGTCCAATTGGAACGGCAGCGACTCGCACCGTCGCGGGCCGGAGTGCCAAAACCGGCTCGGAAGCCTAAGAAGCTGAAGCGGCCTGCCGCTCGCACAACGAGAGCGAAGCGAATGATTGGCGCGAAGCGGCGGCCTGCGAAAGACTCATCATCCAGAGAGCCGGCGAAGCGTACCCGGCGCCGAACTAAGCCCCGAAGCAGGAGAAAGTAGACATGGAACCACTGAGCGAAGCACTCCGGCTTCTCCGTCGTCAGTCCGAACTCGAAGATGCCATGTGCCGGCCCGGCGGGATTCGCGTAGTCGAGGAACGGGAGATCTACGCCTTACGAGAGCAGCTGAAGCACTATCCTGCTGCGGTGCGCGCTATCATCGACGCAGCGAGCCGGCTGCATCGCCCCGTTGAAACCCTTTCGCCGAGGGACATCGAAGCGGGACAGTGATTTGCATCGCCGCGACGTAATTGCTTGGAGGAAACGACGCGTTCGAATGTAACCGACAAGAGCCTCTCCGCCTTCGCTGGCCTGGATGTCGACGCGTTGTCATAAGGCTGATGGGCGCTCAGGTATTCGATGCACATAGGCCGTCGTCCTGTTGCCGTCACTTGCGGCACGAAAATCAGCCGCCAGCGTGTGCTGACGGCGGTCCCGTTCCGCTGAAATCTTCCATGCTCGCACCGAACAGGAACCACAATCTGATCAATGACCTGGAGAGGCGACCCCCGAAATCTCAAGGGAAATATGGGGCATCACTGCCGGCACATTTGGCAGCGAAATCAAGGGAACCCCGTCGTCGCATCTCCACCGCGCACGTCGAATCGGTGATGAGCCATCTGATCAATCACCGCATGGGCAAGAAGCACCAGATGCGATGGAGTCCGGCGGGCGCACACTACCTGCTGCAGGTCCGCGCCGAGCTTCTGAACGGTACCCTGCTGGACCGGCACCGCGGGTCGTATGAGCGATTTCGACGGCTGTCAGCGTATTCGCCTTGCTCGAACGGGCGCCCAACACCGCCACTTACGTGACACTCCCACACTTCATGTCATCTTTTGGCCATCGAATAGGTGCGATTGTTGGCAACACGAACACCCAGCCGACGAAGCCCAGCAAGTTGACGACCCCGGCGAGCGTAAATGCGCTCACGTATGTGCCCGTCGCATCGATCAGGACGCCTGTGGCTACAGGGGCGATGATGCCGGCGAGGTTGCCGCACATATTTTGCACACCGACCCAGCGCGCTGCCGCCGTTGGCCCGGCGAGTATTTGCGGAATGCCAAAATAGCTGGGAGACGAAAAGCCCATGAATAGCTCAAAGACAAAGAGGCTGATGATGCAACCTTCAGTCGGCAGCATCGCTACGCCGACCATGCAAGCAATCGAAACCAGGTGAGACAACCCCAGCGGGGTTTTGTAGGCAATCGTCGCTGAGCGGCCCGTTCGGATCCACCGGTCAATCCCCCACCCGGCCGCAATTGCCGCCGTTGCATTCAGCGCGTAGGCAGCAGTCGCGACCCACGCCATCTCATGGATCGAGAACCCGCGTACCTTGACGAGATAGGTCGGTAACCACGCAAGGATGAAATAAAAGCTGTAGTTTCCGGCAAAGTGACCGATAGCCGCACCCCACAGACCTCGTTGAGCAAGAATGTCGCCCATGGCCGGGGCGTTTTCAGTCGCGCGCGACTTTAGTGGCGTCTCCGCGACGACGATGCGGCCCCACGGTAGCAACCACAGCACCGAAACCGCACCGAAGATTACAAATACGGGCCGCCAACCGAGCTGCGCGGTCAGCATGCCACCGACAAATGTGCCGATCGCGGGCCCGAACAAGTATCCGAAACCGTTCACGCCGTTCGCAAGTCCAATGTGTTCGCGATTGACACACGTTGCTATCAACTTCGAGGTGCACGGAAACGCCGCGGATTCGCCGACCCCGAGCATTAGCCGCAGTGCAAGCAGGGACGCAAAACCGCCGACAAATCCGGTCAAGAGCGTAGCGATCGACCAGATTGCAACTCCGATCCCAAGTATGGGCTTCGCCCCGTATCGATCGGCGAGCCAGCCGGCCGGGATCATGGCGAGCACGTACGTGACGAAAAATGCTGAGCCAAGCGCCCCGAACTGAGTCGCAGAAAGACCCAGCTCGGCTTGAAGCAGCGGCCCGGCCGTGGCGAGATTGCCGCGATCAACATAGTTGATCATCAGCGATGCGGCCATGAGCAAAACAAGCCGTACGGGCGACGTTAGCGTGAGCGGGGCCGGATCGCTTGGCAGCAGGTTCTCCCGCAAGTTTCAGCCGATGCTACGCAGGACGTTGCCGTCTAGAACAGCTTAAAGACCCAATCCGACTCAAGTCGAGCACATTGTGCGGCGATCGATTGGACGAGGAAAATCTGTCTTTCGCCGAGTTGATATTCTAGCTTTTGACTCACTGTTATACGAAGTACGCTGCGGCGCAGCAGGAGACCGCGCACGAAGAGGTTTTGCAGTGAAGGAAGGAATCGCGCCCTCCCCGGCGCCAATCCGAAACCGCCCACGCACATCCTACTCGGTAACATGCATCCAACTTGATCCGCTCTCGGCTCAATTGACGGGCGAACAGAGCCGCCATGCGTTCGCTTTAAGCTTCATTCGGATCAAACCAGATTCCGTTCAATAGTACTCACGGTGTCCTGTTCAAAGAAGATTTCTTCGCCCTTCATGAGCTTGATCGATTCCCTGACAACGAACGATTTGGGTGTCGATGTGATTTCGTAAGCTCCCGCCGACCGACAATCCCAATCGCCGCGCTTGAATCCGCCCGCGGTCTCCTGTTTCCAGACGCAGCTATTCGGTTGGCCTTCCGTAAGCTCGCACGACTGGCGGCTGCCTCGCGTGAGGGTGGTACCGATGTCCGGTACAACGTAGGAACTCTGCGGAGACTCGCGCTTCACGGTGATGCGGCCTTCCGGATCCCGATGCACCGAATCTTGGGGCGGCCCGGGCATGAGACTTGCCAATGGCTTAGTGCTCGGCGGCAGGATGGGAATGGGAAAGGGCGCCTCCTTCGCCGGCGCCGATCGCACCGGCAACGTAATTGAGGACGAGCCCAATTCAAAGGTCAGTGTCGCAATCTCGGGCGACGGCCAAACCAGTGGCCAAAGGCTCTCGCACAGTGCGATACGGATTCGGTTCCCACGCTTGAAGCGGTGCGCGACCATGAACAGCTTGATGTCAACATCGTAGAACTCGCCGGGAGTTAGCGCGCTGGGATGCTCATGCGAGGTGCGGTGCGTGAGATTGAGCAATCCGTAGCTCACCGGCCACGATTTTCCTTCCGGAGTGAGTTCGGACATGCGGACGGCGAGCTTCGCCACCGGCACATTCGATGCGACTCGGATCCGAGCGCTGGGATAACCGAGAATCTCAATGTCTGAGCCAAGCGGTGGCGAATTGAACACCACCGATTTCTCATCGTCGTCAGTCTGCTCGGTCGGCATTCCCGACGGCGGAAAGGGAAGCCATTGCAGTCTGTCGAGACCAACAATTTTGTCAGCGACATAGCGTAGTGCTTCGGGTTTGGCGGCCTGGCGCGACAATTTGCCGGCGGAGTTCAGATGCCACGTCGCACTGCTGATACGCGGCGAAGGCCAATCTGACTCCGCCACCCAGCGGCCGGGAACATCTTTCGGATAGTTTTCCCAAGGCGTGGAATAGGGCATATACGCCCGCAACATGGGCTCATCCATGATTCCAGTGTCGACGCCCTGCAGCCACTGCTTCCACCAGCGCGCCTCCTCGTAAATCCAATCAAGCCCCGGCCCGGGATTCACGGCGTCCGGATAGTTGTGGCCCCACGGACCGACCAATCCTTTGCGCGGAACAGTCAGGTGCTCGAGCAATCGGCCAACGATGTTGGAGTAGGTGTCGATCCAGCCGTCTACCACATACACCGGGCACTTTATGGCTTGATAATTCGTGGCTATCGAGCCTCGCTGCCAGTAAGCATCATAGTGCTGATGCGACACCCACTCGGCGAGAATTGCCGGCGTGGCATCCACCCGCCGGCGCCACATTTTTACCCAATCCGGGCCTACGATCTCGGGGTCGGGCGGTGCCGACATGACGCCCTTGAACCCCACGCCCCATTGAAAGTTGGTGAGTCCCAATGCCCCGCCAACGTAATGCGCATCGTCGGTGTACCTGATGTCACAGCATCCCATCGGCATGATGGCTTTCAATTCGGGTGGCGCCATCGCCGCAATCTGCAGCGTGTTGATACCACCCCAGGAAAGGCCGCGCATACCGACCGAACCGTTGGACCAGGCTTGGCGCGCCAGCCAAGCGATCACTGACACGCCGTCATTGAGTTCGGGTGGCGCGTATTCATCGACAATGACGCCGTCTGAGTCGCCGGAGCCGCGCACGTCGACTCGTGCATAGGCGATGCCGTACTGAGCGAGTTGCGGTCCCCACCGGTCGTCGACGCCGCGATAGGCATCTCGCATGCGGTAGGGAATATATTCGAGGACGACCGGTACGGGGCTTTTCTCCGCTCCTTCAGGAATCCACAGCCTCGCCGCGAGTCGTGCCCCATCTGGCATGGGGATCCACGTATTCTCGATGACACGCCACTGGCGTTTCGAGGGCAATGCCCACGACCGCGCTGCGGCAGCCTTGCCGAAAAGTGGGACGGTGGCAAGTGCCGGCACCACGGCAAGTGCTCTTAAGACAGCGTCGCGCCGCGAGATCGTCATGCGAATTCTCCTGCAGCGTCCATGCTGCTAGCTGAGTGATGAGTTCTGCGAGCCGACTGGCGCTGCGGATACAGTGGCGGCCAGCGCGGCCGGCAGCGCGAGCACGGGCGCCGCAGCGACGGCGCCCTGATTAGTCTAGCAGAGCGCGACGTGGTCAAGCGGCCTCAGGCTCCGTGTCGGCGAGGAGCACGGGCGGAGTCCGGATGCTCGGCGGGACGCGTAGAGCGCGAGAAAGACGGCGGCGACCACAGAACTGACGTGCGCCGGCGAGAGAGGGAGCTTCGAGTCGCGAAGTCCGAGACGGGGTTTGTTCAAGTTTCCCTGCCCCGACGGCGAGACGTATCGCTGAATGCTGGGCCGACGCGCTACTGCAGGCGAGCGCGTCCCGGAAGTAGACTTCTTACTTTGCGGTCGATTCTCCCGCCTACGCGTGCGTAGTGCAATTGCGGCAACGATCACCTGGCATACATAAATTCGATGGGCCTATTCAATTTCCAACTGCGGAGTGTGGCAGTTGCGTCTTGGTACCGACGGCTCTGCGGCGCCTGAACCAATTCCTGACCAGATGCGCGCGGGTAAGGCTCGCGAACCGGACTGGTGCGCGCTGGCGTCGCCAACAGGGCCGTACTGAGGCGCCCGAGTCAGAAAATCCACCGAATGGATGTGATCGAGTCTGAGGACCTTTGCCTACGTCCCCAGGATTCCAATTGCGGCACCCTTGAGGAACTCGCTCAATACGATTTTTATTTGATACCGCGATTCTAGATATCTTAAGGTTTGCTCGCTTCCAACATCGCTGCATGCCACCTTAGCATCAGGTGGTGGCCCGGGGGGCGATTCATGGACCATGCGATTCGATCAGCTCTAGGCAACTGCTGCGCACTGGACGGCGAACGGCGCCAGAGCGCTCCCAAGGACCAAGATGATCCTCCTGAGACCAGACATTGAAGCTTACCGCCTGATGCGTGCCGGACGGTTTGCCGATGCCTTGCCATTCGCGGAGGAAGCCGTTGAGCGTCAGGTCCTTTGCTCCTCTGCGCACGGCCTCCTCGCCACCATACTCATGCAATTGGGCCGAACGGAGGATGCAAATGCAGTTGTTGCCCAAGCACTCGAGTGCGCAGGTGGTGACGCTGACGCGTACGATGCGCTGGCACACGTATCAATGCAGCTTGGTGAGCATGAACGCTCAAATCAGCTATATCGTCGAGTCGCGACCATCGCGCCAGATATCCCCCGATTTTGGTACAACCTTGCCTCCAGCGAGCGGACTTTTGGCCGACTATCCGAAGCTGAAGAGGCGTGCGACCGCGCCATCGCGCTGGATCGAACTCAGTATCCCAGCTACTTACTACGGTCGGAATTGCGCCTACAGACACCCGAGGCAAACCATGTTGACGGCTTGATTCAACAGCTGAATCGCGTGGCCGGGGACGATCGCGCGACGATGTTCCTCGGCTACGCCCTGGGAAAGGAACTGGATGATCTGAAACGTTACGACGAGGCGTTTTATTGGTTCTCTACAGCCGCTGCCACTAGGCGGTGTCATCTTGCCTACGACGTGGGCGCTGACGAGCGCAAGCTATTCGAAATCGCAAACGCTTATCCTCGATCATCGGCGATCAGCGCATCGGAGGCGGTAGGATCAAGGAACTACGTCTTCATTATTGGGCTCCCCCGGTCCGGAACGACGCTGCTTGAGCTCATTCTGAGCGCGCTCAAAGGTGTCCAATCCAGAGGGGAGACGAATGACTTCGCTCGTGCCTTGATGGCCGCGGCGCCATCGGGACCTGACAGCATCTTCGACCGCGCAGCTGCGGCCGACCCACGCGTGGTTGCGGCCAATTACGAAAAGCTTACTCAGGCGTCCAAGGCGGGCGCGGCCGTCTTGGAAAAGCTTCCGATGAACTATCTCTATGCGGGTGCAATTCACCGCGCCCTCCCACACGCAAAGCTGGTGCTCGTCAGGCGCGACCCGCTCGACAGTTGTTTCGCAATGTACCGTACGCTATTCGGAGAAGGGTATCCCTTCAGTTACAACTTCGATGATCTGGCACGGTATTACGCAGCATTCGAAACGCTTATGGAGCACTGGCAGCAAACGCTGGGGAACGCTCTCTACTCGGTAAGCTACGAAGAACTCGTAAGGGATCCGATACGAGTGGGATCCGCGGTTGCCAGATACTGCGGACTGATATGGTCTGATGCGGCAATTGAGATCCAGAACAATGCGGCAGTGTCCCTAACGGCCAGCGCGGCGCAGATTCGTCGACCCATCTACGGCACTTCGTCCGGACGTTGGCGCTTTTACAGACCGCACCTCGAGCCGTTGTTTCGCTCGCTGAGCAGATCCGGTGTAACGCTTCCGGATGATGCTTGAAGTATAGTTTGGGTCCGCCGCCACAGGCCAGGGGCCAACGCCACTAGTGTGGCCTGCGGCTCGCTCGCCCGGCTATCAATCAGAACGAGGAGCTGAGCCGGAGATCAATCTCGCGCGGTCGATTGACGATTTCGTAATAGTTCAGGTTATTGATGAAAGGTATGCTCTCACCTGGAGAGAGTATCACTCGCTTATTCGCGAGGTTGGTCACATAGACTCCCATGCGCCACGATGCATGACGTACCGCGACCGAAGCGTTTGCGATACTCATCCCAGAGACCTCTGTCGCTGGCGTACCGATCGTCGCAAAGGTCGTAAGAGGCATGGCGCTTCTGTAGGTCTCGTTCAACGCAACCGCCAGAGCGTAGCCCGGTGCGATGTCATGCGCATAATTTATCGTTGCCGCGGCGCTGGCCTTGGTGCTTCCAGGCAACTGCTGGCCCGCGAAGCCGGAGATATTTCCAAACACATCGGCAGTGTAGGAATAATTTTCCGTGAATGTCGCATCCACATAGGCGCCGCCGGCCGTGATGCTCAAACCCGGTAGGAAGAGCGGGGTCGTGAGATCGAACTCGGCTCCTCTCGACCGCGCTTTCTTGGCGTTCCACACACCGATGTTTCCATCAGGGAAGGAGCCCGAGACCTGTGGATTATGCCATTCGTCGTCAAACACATCGACTGTGTAACGCACGCCATTGCTGAAATGCCCTTTAAGGCCCGTTTCGTAGTTGTCCACGGTATCCGGGCCATACGTCAAAAGCTCCGGGTTCTCTTTGAATTCACCCGCCGGTGGAAATGCATTCGCACCGCCTCTGCGGAATCCCTGCGACCAAAGCGCGTAAGCGAACTGGCTCGGCGCGTATTCGTAGGAAGCATCGATCTTCCAGACATTCTTTGACGCCGGTGCGCTGCGCTCGTGGGGCGGAATTAACGTTGCAAACGCGTATAGCAAGTACGATTGTGAATCCGTGAAACTTTCCTGGAAGTGCCTAGCACCAACGGTGATTTGCCCATGACGAATGAAGTGCCAAGTCAGCTCTCCAAATTCAGACGTATTCTTAAAATTCTGCGTATCGCCTTGAAAGAAATTGACATCCCCTGGACCGACGCCAACCAAGCAATTCGGAAAGCTCGCGCCAATATAATAAGAACCGGTGCAACCCTGTGCCGCGGCACGCTCAGGCGTGCCGGGCTCGGAGACCGTCCACGTCCCGCCAGTCTCCTGATTTTCGTAGAACACGCCAAGCACATAGTCGAAGAGTTTGTCTGGGCCCGTGGTCGAGACGAGCCGCAGTTCCTGACTGAAGGTGTGCGCAGAATCTGTGAAGCCCTCGGGTTCTACGAACCGCGGATTTACGGGGTTTCCCGCGTAGTACTGCGTATAGCCCGGAAAAAATGCATTGGCGGCAGCCAAGTCGTAGGTGGCCTCGAAGAGGGCAGCACCGGTCGTGGTGAAGTACGAACTGGTCGAGGAGAGCGTCGCGAATCCGACGTCGTAACTTAGGTCTAAGCTTGTTAGCACTGTCGTTCGTGAATAGGGCTGGTCGGTCGCACTAAAGTCCTGATAGTCGCCTCCCCGAGGAAAGGTGATTCGGGGATCAATCGGATAGCTCCCTCCCGGAAAAAGCGGATTAACGACCGGACCACCATCGCCGGTCAGTCTCGCATACGTCACTGCGAGCTCCGCATTGAACTTGTCGACCGGTTTCCAGTATAGACTCGCTCGTCCGGTAAACGTCTTCTGATAATTCCAATCGTCCTTGCCCGTGAATATCCCAGGGCTGTTGACCGGATCCGCCGGATTGGCGAGTACAGGGATGCTAATCGGCGACCCGCTAGTCACTAAGTTTCCATACACGTTGATGAAGCCCGGTTCATATGCATACTTGCCCGAAGCGCGGAATGCTAGAGTGTCGCCGATGGGAATATTGAGCATCGCACTTCCGAAGTAGCTCGTTCCGCTCGAGTGTGCAGGGCTGCCGACGCTTGCCTCGACGTTCCCCGCAAAATTGCCCAGCTCGGGCGAGTTGGGAATGATTCGTAGCGCACCGCCGAGCGAGCCAGCACCATACAGAGTGCCCTGAGGTCCCCGCAGGACCTCAACGCGCTCAACGTCGTCGAGCTGAAAATAGCCGTTGATAGGTGAGTTGCCAATGTACGTGCCAACCGGAGCCTGCTCGAAGGAGCGAAAGTCGCGATTTGCGATGGCCGAGTCGCTGGCGTTCAGCCCGCGAATAATAGGGAACACCGAGCCACTGTCTCTTGCGCCGAAGTCGAACATGCTCATCCCGGGCACTTGGCCGATCAGTGAAGCGATGTCCGTGATGCCTGTCGCAGAGAGCTGAGCTGCGCTCAGCACCGAAATGCTGGAAGGGACGGTTTCAAGGCTCTGCTGACGGCGGTTAGCCGTGACAACTACTTCCTGGAGAATGGCGGATGTTGACTCTGTCTGCTGCGGCGGCTGCTGGGCGTACGCTGGATCCGGTATGCCGTGCAGCGCAAAGAAAACCGCCATACCGATGGGACCGCGCGCTGTGGAGCGCAACGTCTTCGCGTTGAACGTACGCTGCCGAACCCGGTTCTTCATTTGCT
>Ga0181521_10006632_pt1 | contig 12457 bp, 11 predicted proteins | sample PEATcosm2014_Bin_32_FD_119764 | JGI IMG/M metagenome (GOLD analysis project Ga0181521, IMG submission 119764) | Peatland microbial communities from MTU Mesocosm Facility, Houghton, MI, USA - PEATcosm2014_Bin02_60_metaG | ecosystem: Environmental > Terrestrial > Soil > Wetlands > Peat | place... | reverse complement strand
TTCTGATCGAGATTCCCGACCGTTTTCAGGCGCTGGTACAGCCGCTCCACCTCCGCCTCATCTTCCGGCTTGAGGATGCGATAGCGGGGCGGGGGCGCCGGTTTGCGCTCCGCGCCGGTGGCCAGCACTTCACCCCAATACTGGCGGTACGGGATGCCGTCGATGAGCGCATCCCGCGAGAGGCGCCGCAGATGCCGCAGCAGGCTGTTGCAGGAATCCAGATCGCCGGAATAGACCAGCATCAGGCGCGAATCGTCGAATAGCGTAATCCGCACAATCAGCGGCGAGATCCACCCGGTGCGGTCGAGGCGCCGGATATCTATCCAGGGGATTATGCGCCTTCCGATCGTGAGGTAGCCTTCGTGAATCTCGACCGCGGGGCGAAATGCCATGAGGAACAGGAACGCGCCGGTCAGCACGAACAGCGCCGCGGGTATGAACGCCAGCGGCGATTGCCATCCGACCCATCCGGAGCAGACAGCCAGCACCCCGGCTGTGATTCCCAGCCAGAGGTAATGTCGCGCCGGCAAGTAGCGAGTCGTCGTAAGCCCCGTCCCACTTTTAGACTACTCCCCCGCGCACACCTCGTCAATGCACTCGAGCCACTTGAATCGTGCGCCAGGTGTAGTGGATTCCGCTCCAGACGGTGAAAGCCGCCGAGAGCCAGAGCATTACCCGAGCATCGCCCACGTTTCCGGCCATGCAGGCCGCCGCCGTGACGGCCTGGATCATGGTGCATACCTTTCCCCAGATACTGGGAGGGAATTTCCTGACGGGTGTGAGTAACATCACAGTTGCAGCCCCCGCCAGGAGGTAGAAATCGCGGCCGAAGATAATGCCCACCAACCACCATGGCACCGTGCCGGCGGCGGCCAGCGCCAGAAAGACCCCGCTCAACAGGCATTTGTCCGCAACCGGGTCGAGCCAGACGCCCGCCGGCGTGGCGAGGTGAAAGCGGCGGGCCACGGCGCCATCCAGGATGTCGGTGAGGGCCGCGCCGGCAAACAGCGCCAGTGCCAGGATATGGCGGCCGCCCAGAATGGCCAGGATGACGAAGGGAACCAGGACGATGCGAAGCAACGTGAGCAGGTTAGCGGCGTTGACCAGGCGCGTCATCTCAAACGAGTGTAGCGCGGAAGCCGCGGGGGGTCCCTCAGGGCGGGGCATTCACAAAGAGCTTGCCCCGCCGTGGAGGACATTCTCTTGTCTTTGCTATGTAGTCGGATCGCGGCCGGAATCCTCTCAGAAATCTTCGCTACATCTGGGGCGTGAAAACCCGGGGCACCAATGTGAACCCCTGGATCGCTACCCGCGTGCTCTGGTCTTGCTGCGACGGGTTGCGATGAAAAACCACGCGAATCGCGCTCACTCGCAGGCGGCGCGACAGAGCGGGCAACGCGAACTCGATGGTCTCGTCGCGCGCCCGCGTCAACCCGAAAATCTGGGTTCCCAGATCCAGCATTCCGCCAGCGGTTTCCAGTTTCATCAATGCGGAGGCGGGGAACATCTCGGCGGTCGACAACACGACTTGAATCGTGTCGCAGTTGCCGAAATCGATGGGCGGCTCAAACCTCTGGTACGCCTCCGTTTCCATGGGAGTCTTGTTGGTGGTGATATAGATCGCATCGAGCGGCGTCCCCGCGTAAATCAATGCACCGGGGGGCAGATTCCCGGACGAGGCCCTGTAAAGGTGGTACTCGCCGGAGAAAGGGACGGTCAGCGGCCGCGAAACAGAGAAGACCGTCGCGGTGCCGGGCATCCACAGCCTGGTGCGAGGAAGCGGTTTCGGCTCGGGCCGCAACACCACCCCAGGGACGCCGTCTCCGCCGGACCTGCCGATCTCATGGGTGGGCGTGAATACGGGCGTGGCGGATTGCCTGGCCGCTTCCAGCTTCGGCTGGGACGTATCGGGCAACCGCCCGAACGCGCGCCGCGCAGTTTCCAGCAAGCCGGGGCTGTCCGCGAAGCGTTCCTCCGTAGCGAACTGGCCTATGGAGAGCGACGTGGCGAGCAGTAGAGTCAGGAGGATGGCCAGCGCCGCGCGCGGAAGGTTTGGCTTTCCCCCTGGTTGATACGCGCCCCGTCCGATGGAGCACCGTGTCCAGATGGCCGCGCCAGTGGCGAAACAAGCGGCGGCCAAGCGCGGGTACTCCACCCAGAGAGCGTACAGACCGGCCTGGAAGGCGAGTGCGCCGAGAACCGGCGGGAGCGTCTCGCACCAAAACAACCACGGCTGTGGGTCGGAGTAGAGGTAGATCGGCACCGATGCCCTGCGGGGGGCGGGCCGGGCGGCCCGGAGGCGCATTCCCGGAGGCCGGCGCGAAAACAGCAACCGAACCGTGTTGGCCACCAGCAGAACTCCAGCCAAGCGAGCGGCGGGCCACGGCGCGGTGACGAGGAGCATGGCGGGCGGAAACCACATCGCGGGCGCCGACGCGCGCACCGCCGCGGCGGCCAAATCGCCGAAATCCGCAAGCGAGACCGCCGCGTAAACCCACACTGTGATCCCGGCTGCCAGGGCCCACGCCAGCAGCACGGCCAGGAGCGTAGTTCGGATCACACTCGATCATAACGCTCTCTTACGTTCGCGGCTCGGTAGGTAGTGGCTGAAATCTGCGTTGAGGGGAAAACAACAAACGCTTGCTTTCCCGCTGATCCCTCATCAGGGCAGGATCGGAACGTCTGCCGGGGGTGCAGGTGGACGGCAACCGATAGGAGATGATTTTGTTTCAAAAGCCCACGGCTTCGCGCCCTTAGATCTGATAAGTTCTTCCCAGGTACCGGATTCCTTTGATAGCTCGAGCGCCGTTTCCACGGCGTCATACGTCGTGGTTTTCCTTTTGGTGATTTCGTTCATGGCTTGATCTCTTTTAGCTGGCCGATGACATTCAGTTGATGCATCGCGTGCTTAAATTCATCGAGCGCTTTCTCTAGATCGTCGTCGCCGTCCAGAGTTCTTATGCCGATCCGCGCTGATTCCTCACGGCCAATATAAAACCCGTGCTCCGGGTACCCGTTGACCAGTTGCCGTGCAATTTCGTCCGCTCTTGGGTGCCCGTATTTTCTTTCAAGCAGCCGGACCGCGTACTCTTCTCCGACTTTCAGAAGCCTGGACATTTGGGTGTAGTGGACAGTATCCAACTTTTCGAACAGGGGCCGCAGCATGTCCGAGACGAAACTGTGGACGAGTGGAAGCAGCGTCCTAACCGATTTCCCAGAACGGCTCGACAACAACAACATTCCGGCATCGACAGCCTGAAGAGCGAACGCGTTGAGGCGCTCCAAAGCCTGAACCTCATCCAAAGCTGAACAATAATCTTCCCGTTCGGCATCGAACACCTGCACATCAAGAGGCCCAATCTCCGCATATTTTGAGAGATATATGTTGGATGCGCCCAAGACGAACAGCGTTGCGGCGCTCTTGGCCCACTCGGCTACGTAGACGTTGAATCCACCACAGTGGCGCCTAAATAAATCCGCCAGCTGGTATGCAATCTTGGCGCTTCCACCGGGTGATTCAATGATGACATTGATGGGCTTGGTTGGGATGGTAAATCTGCTATCCAGAAAGCCACGAAGAACGTGATCGTCCATATCGTGAAAGGGCGGTGTCGGTCTTCCACGTGCGGGCGGCACATCCTGCACAATCAGCCACACCGGGCCTTTCAGAACACGCTCAATTTCCCTGACGGCGGTCACAAATCTGTCAGGCAGTGGTGTATCTGGGAAAATTGTGGCACAGAACTGCTTCGGGGTAACCACGGGGGCAGGTGCGGCCTTGGCTCTTTTTCGGGGTGCCGCTTTGGCCGGGGATGTCGTGGCCTGGATCGGGGTCGGGCTGGGAGTGGAGGCCATCGAATAGAATGATATCACTATGCGCACCACCCCGACAGTCAAGCCGCCGCCAATGCTAACCAAACTCGGTTCCGCGGCCCCTCGCTCTTCATATTGGATCGACCGGAAATTGGCGCACCCCCGAGCAATTATTGCAATCTGAAATGCACGCAGATTTCAGCCACTACCGCTCGGTACGAGGCCTCATTGCGAGCCGGGCCCAGAGGGCACCCCGTTAGAGAGCGGCGGCCGGCGGAATCGCGGCGAAATCACTCACTTCGCCGGCGCCGGCCGAGGGCCGGCACGCGTAAACTTGCGGCGTCGCCTGGAACTGCCGCTGGTAGGCGCGCGCCATCTCCTCGCCGAAGCGCGCCGCCGCATCGGGGCGCAGCATGGTGACGGTGCAGCCGCCAAAGCCGCCGCCGGTCATGCGCGATCCGAAAACGCCATCGATGGCCAGCGCCGTCGCCACCAGGAAATCCAGCTCCGCGCAGCTCACTTCGTAGTCGTGTTGCAGGCTGCGGTGCGATTCCACCAGCAGTTCGCCCATGAGCGCCAGATCGCCGCGCGCGCTGGCTTCCACGAATCGGCCGACGCGTGCGTCTTCCGTCACCACGTGGCGGGCGCGGCGCTGGACCACCGCGGGCAGGGAAGGCGCCACCGATTCGAGTTGTTCGGGCGACACGTCGCGCAGGCTCTCCACTTCCGGAAATTTCTTCTGGATCCCCGCCACGGCGGCGGCGCACTCCGCCACGCGCTCCTTGTAAGCCGAACCGGCCAGCGCGTGTTTCACCATGGTGTTGACGGCGACGAAGGCAATGCCCGAAGGAAGCTCGACAAAGCGGTGGCCCAGGCTGCGGCAATCGATTTCCACGGCCGAGTGCTCGCGGCCGAAGACCGAAATGTACTGGTCCATGATGCCGCAGGGCATGCCCACGAAGTTGCGCTCCGCGCGCTGGCAGAGGCGGGCGAGATCCAGCGGATCCATTGAGCGGCCGGCCAGCAGGGCGAGCGCTGTGGAGACTTCCAGCGCGGCCGAGGAGCTCAGCCCCGACCCTTCCGGCACCGTGCTGCGGATCAGCAGGTTGGCGGGCCCGATGGCCAAGCCCGCGCATAGCAGTTCCTGCGCCACGCCGATGGGGTAATCGGTCCAATGCCGCGCCGGTTTGAGCGTGCCGATCTCGGCCGTGTTCCACTCGCGCATCTCCTTGCGGAATTCGGAATAGATGCGCAGCTTACCGGGCCCAGAGGGCACCCCGGAGGGCGCCGCGGCGATATAAGTGGCCAGATCGAGCGCCACCGGCAGCACGAACCCGAGGTTGTAGTCGGTGTGCTCGCCGATCAGGTTGACGCGTCCCGGCGCGCGAAAGACGCGTACCCCTTCCGCCGAGCCGTACAGCTTGCGGAAGCCGTCTTTCATGCGGCTCTCCGCGAGGCCCGCCATGCCATGAACAGCATGAACAGGCCGAACACCAGCATGGCGAGACCGCTGTACAGGTTGACGTTGGCATCGCTCAGTGTGGCGCGCGTTTCCGGCGCGAAGATGCCCATCCCCAGCAGGATGAGACCGAGCACAGTGAAAAACCAGCCCGAAGGCACTCTTAAGTCCAGCATGTCAGGCAAACCAGATATTCAATACCAACAAGATTGCGATGATGATCACGGCCAGGGGAGCGGGGCGCTGATACCAACTGCCGCGATCCTGGGGGATCTTGGTCAGGCCATAGACCAGCCCCTCGAGATCCTTCTCGGGGCGCGGCTTGGTCGCCAGACTGACCACCAGCGTCACCAGGAAGCAACTGGTGAAAGCCATCAGAGCGATCCAGAAACTTTGGGCCATGGCGGAGGGGAAAGTGTGGACGGTGCCCAGGATGCCGCCCTTGCCCTCGGCTAAGGTCAGGCACCAGGTGAGCGCAGCAGTCACCGTGCCGGTGACCAGGCCGGAGAACGCGGCGTGGCCGGTGCCGCGCTTCCAGAACATGCCCAGCAGGAAGGTCGCAAAGAGCGGCGCGTTCACAAACCCGAAGACCAACTGCAGCAGGTCCATGATGTTGTCGTAACGCGTGGCCACGTAGGCGGCGCCGATGGAGAGCAGCACGCCGACGATGGTGGTGGCGCGTCCGACGTGCAGATAGTGCCGGTCGGGCGCGTTCTTGCGGATGTAGGTCTGGTAGATGTCGTAAGTCCAGACGGTGTTGAAGGCCGTGACGTTGCCCGCCATGCCCGACATGAACGACGCCACCAGGCCCGTCAACCCGACTCCCAGCATACCGGCCGGATAGAACTTGGCCATGAGGGTAGTGATGACGAGGTTGTAGTTGGGAGCGCCGTTGGCCTCCACCGGGATGCTGTAGCCGACGTGCATATTGGCCAGCGCCACGGCGGCGATGCCGGGGACGATGACGATGAACGGGAGGAACATCTTAGGGAAAGCGCCGATGAGCGGCGTGCGGCGGGCGGAGTTCATGGAATCGGCCGCCATGGCGCGCTGGATGACTAGGAAGTTGGTGCACCAATAACCAAACGAGAGCACAAAGCCGAGCCCCGCCACCATCCCGAAAAGCTCCACGCCCATGGGATTGGATTGCGGGCTTCCCATGTAAGTCCAGGCATGGGTCATGACCCTCCCGGACATGCCGCCGGCCAGTGTCATGGCGCCCAGGCGCGTCTGGATTCCCTGCCAGCCTCCGGCCTTGGCGACCGCGAGAATCGCCAGCGGAGAGAAACCGGCGACGATCAACAGAAACTGCAGGACCTCATTGTATATGGCGCTGGTGAGCCCGCCCAGGAAGGTATAGACCAAAACGATGGCGGCCGAGACCAGGATCGACATATTGAAGTCCCACCCCAGCACCAATTGCAGCAGCTTGCCCAGGGCATACATGGAGATTCCCGAGGAAAAGATGGTCATCACCGCGAAGGAGAAGGCGTTGTAGGTGCGGGTCTTCTCGTCGTAGCGCATTTTGAGGTACTCGGGAACGGAGCGGGCTTTGCTGCCGTAGTAGAAGGGCATCATGAAAATTCCCACGAACAGGATGGCCGGAATGGCGCCGATCCAATAGAAGTGAGCGGTCATGATGCCATACTTGGCGCCCGAGGCGGACATGCCGACCAGTTCCTGCGCGCCCAGGTTGGCCGCGATGAATGCCAGGCTGGTGATCCACACGGGAACCGAGCGCCCGGACAGAAGAAAATCGCCGCTGGTGGACATCTTCTTCCGAAGTATCCAGCCGATGCCTAGAACAAAGGCAAAATAGACGGCCAGAATGGTGTAATCGACCGGAGCGAGTTTCAAGCGATGAGCCTCTCCATTCTCCGAAGTTTCAGATGCGGAACACCGAGTTTATCACAGGCGGTTTGGCGCTGTTGCTTTCCTCGCTCCATCCTGCACCCGCCCCTTCCACCTGCCGCCCGCGCCGCGCCAATAGCAGACGGCTGAATGAATGGTGGCTCCCAGATAGAAGGCTGCGATGGCCGGCAGCAGCGGCGCCCACACGGGCGAGCGGCGGTAGAAGCGCAGGGCGGGGAAGTAGGCGACGCTCATCGAGAACCATCCGCCAGCGCCCAGCACGGCTGCCGGCCCGCGCACGGCAATCGCCAGCGCCGGCGGGACCATGTACGTCAGTGCCAGTCCCAGCACGGTGCCGATCAACAGCCAGGCGGAATGATGGAGCTGCGCGAACGCGCTGCGCGAAATCATGCGGCCGATTTCGCCCCACGAGGCGTATCCGCGGACGCTGCAGGTGGCGGCGCTCAAGCCCAGCCAGACGCGGCCGCCCTGCCGCCGGACCGCGCGGGCCAGGGCGCAATCGTCAATCACTTCGCCGCGTATGGCAGCCAGGCCGCCCACCCGCTCGAGTATCTCACGGCGAATCAGGATGCATCCGCCGGCGGCGGCGGCCGTTCCGCGCCGCACGCTGCCAATCCAGGCCGGCGGATAGAGCATGAAGAAGAAGAATACGAAAGCCGGAATGAGCGCCCGCTCGGCCAATGTCCGGCATTCCAGCGTCGCCATGAAAGAGACCATGTCGTATCCGCAAGACCCGGCGCGGGCCGCTAGCGCCGACAGGTTCTCGGGCGGATGCACGATATCGGCGTCCGTGAGCAGCAGGTATTCGGCCTGGAAGCGCTGGGCGGCGCGAATGCCTTCCGAGGTGGCCCACAGTTTGCCGGTCCAGCCCGCGGGTACCGGGCCGGCCCGGACCACCTCGAGAAGCCCGGCGGGAGCCGCGCCGCGCGCGGCGGCGGCCGTGCCATCGGAGCTGTCGTCGTCTACCAGCACCATGTGGAACTCGCCCGGATACCGCTGCTGGGCGAGCGAGCCAATCGCGCGCGCCACCACCAGCGCTTCATTGCGCGCCGGAATCACCGCCACAACCCCGGGCGCCACCGCGGGCAGGGCGCCCACGGGCAAAGCGTCGCGCATGTGCCAGAATCCACCGCGCCCGAACAGCAGGTAAATCCAGATAGCCAGCGCCGCTGCACCCGCCAGTTCCAGAAGCATAGATCCGTATTATCGCGCGTGTAGCCGGTCACCTCACCGGGGCTTGGCCGATCCCCGCAGTTTCGACGCTTTCCGATGAGAAATAAAGCGCTGGCGCTCTACTACCCAAATTATGAGCGCTGACCGGTTCCTGATCAATCGAGGCTTCCAGTGAGAATGAAGAACTGGATCCCTGGCTTTTTCACACTCACGGCTGGCTTCGCAGTTGCCGAACTCTCTGCCAGTATTGTTCCTCAATCACTGGTTCTGGCTGATCCTCCGGTCGCGTATTACCGGCTTGGCGAAGCGGCTGCGTGCGCCATCGCTGTGGATTCATCGATCCGTGCGTATGATGGGGTATATAGAGGGACCTCGAGATGGAGAGTTCAGAAACTGAACGCCCCGTTCACGATCGAAGCTTGGATACAACTTATAGACGATTTCCAGGCCAATGGGAGGATTCTCGACAAAGTGGAGCCTGGCGCCGGCGATAGTTACGGGATGGATATTTCAGGGTCGGAGGCTAAGTTGTCCGATTCGACCTACATGGTTGGCGCATCCGGCGGGCTGGGCGACGGTTTTCCGCATATTGATGAGGTGCTTGAAACGTCCGGTGCGTATGTCTCCTCTTCGTCTTACGCGAGAGCCGGGCGCACCGGCGCCGCAAATAAAGACTCGTTCGAGACTCGGGGTATGCTGCGCGACATGGCTCTTCACCACTACGCGCGGATGCCGGCACACGCGGAATCTCACTACGGGGCCAAGACTCCATTTGTAATGTTGACATTATTAGGGCTGGGCCTGATACTGTTTGGATTAATTCCCCGAGGGTGCGGCAACGTCCTGAAGTTCTGCGGCGTCGATGCGGGGCTTTCACGTGCCAGAATCTCCCGGGTGGGCGGGGTGAGCCTTCGGAAACGTTCGGAGGCCGAGCTGAACTCATTTTCAGCGTGCTATGCAACCATAGCAGTGCAAAAGAAGCCCCCCTTGCGCAATGCGTAGCCCCTGTGGCGTTCCGGCGCCCGGGATCAGGCTGACGCCGGGGCGAATCGACTGCCGCTTCAAGATACTTCCGCGGCACCAGGTGGAACTAATCGGGATACCCCTGCCGGGCGAGCCAGTCATCGCGCGCGGCGCTGGACTGGCGCGCGGCAACCCGCTACACTCGTCACTGATGCGAAGACGATGGATCGGAATCCGGGCCAGCGCCGTGCTCGCGATTCTCGGCAGCGTGGCTACGCTGCTGATGGCCGGAATGATGGCATGGAGCATGTTTCACGCGAAGCTGCCGCGGGACGTGGACATGCCGCCCATGACGCTGAAAGTACTCGGCGTCGCCATGGGAGTGTTGTTCGCCGGTCTCGGCGTCTGGGGAATCTGGACGGCCGTGGCAATCTTCCGCCGGCGCGGGTGGGCGCGCATTTCCATACTGGTCTTCGCCGCGCTTTTGGCGTTCATGGGCGCGAGCGCGCTGCTGGCGATCCTCGTCATGCCATTTCCTTCTCCGCCGGGCGTCTCCGTCTCCGCCCGCGCCATGGAGAACGTCCGCTGGGCCATCGCGGCGTCCTACGGGGCACTGGCGCTGATCGGCGCCTGGTGGCTGGTCCTGTTCAACACGCGCGCCACGAAACAGTACTTCGCCGAGAGAGAGCCTGCGCGCGAAAGCGCCCGCCCGCTGAGCATCGTCGTCATTGGATGGTACCTGCTCGTTTGCGCCGCGGGCACGGCGCTGGCGGCGGTCCTTCGTGTGCCCACCATGTTGTTCGGCCTGATTGTCACGGGGTGGTCCGCAGTGGCTCTCTGCACGGCCCTCGTTGCGATCGACATCTATCTTGGCGCGGGGCTGCTCCGATTGCGTGAGCGTGCGCGGCTGTGGTCGATCGTGTATTTCTGCGCCGTGGCCGCCAATAGCGTGGTCTCCCTGGCGCGTCCGGGAATCATGCAGCAGATGCAACGGGCGGCGCCGCGGTTCTTTCCCACTGCCGCAGCCATGCCCCAAATGGGCAATATGTGGGTGTTCGGCCTGATTAGCGCGGCGGCCTTTGCCGTTCCGATTTGGTTCCTGGTGCGCCGCCGCGCGGCCTTTCCGCAAGCGTGATCAACTGCATCTCTCCGCCATCCGCTATGATCTCATCCATATGCGGAAACCCACTTTCGATCCCGGTTTGACCCAACAGTTCACGGCCCCTTTGCGGCGGGTCATCAACAAGGATGGCAGCTTCAACGTGCACCGCCGCGGGGCCTCGTGGCGCGATTTTCATCCCTACCTGCACCTCATCAATCTGCGCTGGCCGAGCTTCCTGTTGGCGCTGTTCGCAGGTTACCTGGTAGCGAACACCCTGTTCGCCATCGCGTACTATTCGTTGGGAGCGGGCCAGCTTCAGGGCGCCGATGCGCCCACCGCCTGGGGGCGTTTCCTCAACGCCTTCTTCTTCAGCTCCCACACGCTCAGCACGGTGGGGTACGGCAATATCTCGCCCAAGGGCACGGCTGCGAACGTGGTGGCATCGCTTGAAGCATTGGTGGGCGTCCTGGGTTTTGCCGTGGCCACGGGCCTGCTGTTCGGGCGCGTCTCGCGACCTTCGGCGAAGATCGGGTTCAGCGAGAGCATGGTGGTCGCCCCATACCAGGACGCCGCCAGCCTCCAATTCCGCGTGGTCAACCGCCGCGCCAACTCGCTGATGGAGCTGGAAGCCCGGCTGCTGCTCATGACCGTCGAGACCGACAACGGCGAGCACCGCCGCAGCTATCGCATGTTGCGGCTGGAGCGCGAACAGGTGCTGTTCCTTCCCCTCACCTGGACCATCGTGCACCCCATCGACGCCGAAAGCCCCCTCTGGGGAAAGTCCGCCGAGGACCTCGAGCGGCTTCAGGCGGAGGTCCTGATCCTCATCAAAGGGTACGACGACACCTTTAGTCAGACCGTGCTGGTGCGCCACTCCTACCGGCACGACGAGATCGTGTGGGGCACCCGCTTCGCCCCGGCCTTCTTCGTGGATGGGGAAGGCGACCTGGTGCTGGAACTGCGCAAAGTGGGAGAACTCGCGTCGTAGTGGGACGGAGTCGGAACTAATGCCGGCTCCGTGCGTACTTACAAATGATGCGCACGGAGATCCGCTACGCCATCCGCGCCCTTTTGCGGGATCGGGCCTTCGCCGCCATGGTGGTGCTCAGCCTAGCCGTGGGAATCGGCGCCAACACCGCCATCTTCTCCCTGGTCGACGGGGTGCTGCTGCGCCCCTTGGCATATCGCGATCCGGACCGCCTGGTGGCCATCGACCTGATCGTTCCCCAGCTTGCGAAACTGTACCCTGCGCTTCCCATCAACCTGGGCATTCTCGCCGAATGGCGCAGGCAAGCTACCTCCCTGGAAAGCATCGGCGTCATGCAGCCCGCCTCGGTGAACCTCACGGGGACGGGAGAGCCGGAGTTGCTGCCGGGCGCTCGGGTTTCAGCCAATATCTTCACCGTGCTCGGCGTCCAGCCGCGGCTGGGCCGGTCCTTCATGGACAATGAGGACCCCGACGGCCATGACCGCGTCGCCATCCTGGCCGATTCCCTCTGGCGACGCCGCTTTCATGCCGACCCTGGCATTGTGGGCCGCAAGATCCTGCTCAACGGTTATCCCCACGAGGTGGTGGGCGTGCTTCCGCCGTCTTTCCGATTTCCCGTCGCCCCCGGATTTGCGGGGATGTCGGCCGCGGCGAAAGCCGAAATCTACAGACCGTTGGGCTATCAAAACGGCGACCTGAAACTGCGTATGGGCGATCTGAATTACCGGGTGACGGCGCGGCTTCGCCCGGGAGTCACCATTTCCCAGGCGCGGGCGCAGTTGAACGTGGTTCAGGCCGATATTGCGAACCGGCTTCCCGACAATCTGGATTTTCGCGCGCGCATGATGCCGCTGGAGGAACGCATGGTCGGTGAAGTGCGGCAAGGGTTGGTGCTGTTAATGGGCGCGGTGGGGGCGGTGCTGCTGGTTCTGTGGGTCAATCTCACCAATCTCTCGCTGGTCCGCGCGGCGGGGCGGGGGAGGGATGCCGCGATCCGCACGGCGCTGGGCGCCAGCCGCGGCCGCCTCGTGCGCCAGGCCCTGGTGGAGAGCCTGCTGCTCGCTCTCGCCGGCGGCGGCCTCGGAGT
>Ga0181521_10006630_pt1 | contig 12458 bp, 9 predicted proteins | sample PEATcosm2014_Bin_32_FD_119764 | JGI IMG/M metagenome (GOLD analysis project Ga0181521, IMG submission 119764) | Peatland microbial communities from MTU Mesocosm Facility, Houghton, MI, USA - PEATcosm2014_Bin02_60_metaG | ecosystem: Environmental > Terrestrial > Soil > Wetlands > Peat | place... | reverse complement strand
TTTCAAGAGGTTAGTCGCCGCCGGGGTAACCGAGGTGTTCGGCAGCGGAGCCTATACGGTCGGACACGGCGTGCAGGCATTTCAGTTTGCTTATTACGTCAAATGGGGAATGTCACCCGCGAATGCATTGCGCATGGCCACCAGCAGCGCCGCGGCGAGCCTGAATTTCGACCTCGGAAAGCAGCTCGGCAGCGTTGAGAAAGGCAAGTTCGCCGACATCGTCGCGGTCTCCGGCGATCCCCTCTCCGACATCACGGAAATGGAACGCGTCAAGTTCGTCATGAAAGGCGGCGTCGTTTTCCGCAACGACCTGAAATAGCCGATTGCCTTCCCTTCGAGAGCAGTTCGGTGCGATCGATATCTACCTGTTCGATCAACTCCTGCGCGACCGGATTACGCCCGGCATGAAAATCTTCGATGCGGGCTGCGGGTTTGGCCGCAACCTTCACTACCTTCTCGCCACGGGATACGACGTCTTCGGCGTGGACGCGGATCCAAAGGCCATCGAGGCCACACGACGTCTCGCGGCATCCCTGGCGCCGGCTCTCCCCGTTGACAACTTTCGGACTGAGCGCCTCGAACAAATGTCCTTTCCGGGCCATCTCGCCGACGTAGTTCTCAGCAGCGCCGTCCTCCACTTCGCGCGCGATGACGATCAATTTGACGCTATGTTGCGGGGCACTTGGCGGATTTTGAAACCGGGCGGCCTCCTGTTTTGCCGTCTTGCATCTTCCATTGGAATGGAAAACCAAGTCCGGCGTCTCGCGGGCAGGCGATTCCGGCTGCCCGACGATTCCGAGCGCTATCTGGTCGACGAAGCGCTTCTGGTCGGGCTCACTGAAAAGCTCGGCGGGCGGTTAGTCGACCCCTTGAAAACGACCGTCGTTCAGAAACAACGCTGCATGACCACGTGGGTCGTTCTTAAGAACGCCTGATAAACTGGCCTTATGACTCGAATACGAAGCTGCGGCCTGCTCCTGTTGACCGGCGCGCTTCTGCTGGCTGCGGATGATCCTTCCTGGAAAACCAAGCCTGTCGAGCAGTGGAATGAAGGGGACGCGAAACAGCTGCTCGCCCAGTCCCCGTGGGTCGGGCAAGCCACTTTGCAGCCCATCCCCGATAAGAGCCCCGATCAGCGCCGGGAAAGCGGAGATTGGGATGCCGGCATCGGCCACGGCGTCGGACTCGCCGGGACTGGAATACTCGGTCCTGCCAGAATGCATGAGGCGATCGCGCGTGCCCACGAAAAGCCGAGTCCCGGCACAGTGGGAATTCGATGGGAAAGCGCCATGCCGGTTCGCGCCGCGGAATCGAAAGTCGGCGAGACCCCCGCTTCGCCGCTGCACACTGGCTGGTATGCGATTACCCTGTACGATGTCCCTCTCCCGAAGAAGCACTGGGGTCCCCGCAAACTCAAAGGTTTGGCCTTTTTGCGGCGCGAGAACAAACCGGATTTCAAACCCTCGCGCGTCGAGGTCCATCGCAACGCCGACGGAATGGCCACCGTGGTTTATCTGTTTCCGCGTCACGAGGAAATCACCCGGAGAGACAAGAACGTAATATTTGCGGCGCAGATCGACCGCCTGTTTGTCTCTGAGTTCTTCTACCCCGCGACAATGCAGCTCGCGGGTCAACTCGAACTCTAGCGGCCCGTCGGCGGCCCTGAAATCAGCTCCAGAAAAAGATTGTTCGCATCGCGCGCGATCGCCAGCCGAAGGTTGCCTCTGGTAACCGGATCGCCTCCGGCCGAAACGATCTCCGCGCCGCCCGCTTTGAGCGTCTTCACCAGCGCGTCCACATCCCGCACACGAAGCTGAAGCAGCGCCGTCCCCGGATCCTGCAGCCGCGTGTGCAGCGGTTTCCGGTCGATGTCCTTGAACTCGATGAACGTGATTCGCACGGATGAACCCGGTATCTGCCCCGAACTCTGGCGGAACTGTGCGCCCGGAGTTCCGGCGGTTTCCGCCATCAGCTTGTTGTTGTTGAACGCGTCGCCGACCCGAAGCTGAAATCCCAGCAGGTCGCGGTAGAACTTCACGGTCTGTTCGGTATCCATCACGGTGGTCTCTAATCCCGCGCCCAGCAGGTTGCTCGTTCCAGCCTCGGGTTGTGGAACCGGCTGGGCCACTTCAACCACGAAGCCGTCCGGGTCCTGCAGGAACACATTGCGCGAGGCCGTTCCGATCGCCACAGGTCCGCCGGCCGCCGTCAGAACCTTTACGCCGGCGCTCTTAACGCGCGCCATGACCGCTTCGATATCGCGCACACGAAGCGTCAGATTGGCCGCTCCCGGATCCTGAAAGCGCGGATGCGCGGGCTTGCGTTCGATGTCCTTGTACTCGATCAATTCCACTCCCAGCATCGATCCCGGCACTCTCAGCACTGCGATGCGGTTCTGCGCTCCGATCGTATTGCCCAGTTGCATGATCTCCGGTTTCGCTCCAAATGGTTGTGCGCCACCCGGCAGTTCCAGGCCCAGCACGTCGCGATAGAACTCGATTGATTTGTCCAGATTCGTAACAATGTGGCTGAAATTGCCGGACCCGACTACGTCCCCCTGGCCGAAGGCTGGTTGCAGGCTCAGGCAAATCGCAAACGCCGCCACGATAGAAAGCTGTCGCATTAGTTCTCCCAACACATGATACTGGTTCCGTGGTGCGAGAACGCACAATTGCCGAAAACTTGCCTCCGCAGTTTCAGGGCTTCATTCGTCACTAACGTTTGTGGATGTTTCGACTTTTTATAACGCTGGCCGTTTGCGCCGTCTGCGCCACAGCCCAAACCAGACCGATGGCGCTGGATCAGGCGAGGTATGAGATCAAAGCCGGAGCACCCGTCGCGCTTTCCGCCTCGAGCGAAACAGTCGATTTCCTTTTAAAGGCGACCAAGCTCAATGTTGTCCCCGCCGTCGGCCTTGTGGTGGGGCCGAACAGGGCGGGAAATCAGGTGATGGTCGCCGCCTCATTACGAACCAAACCCGGCGAATACGCCGTCACGCTATCAGCCACCAGCGCAACGGGCGAACAGAGGGAAACCGCCATGGATGTCGTGGTGAGTCCCCGGGCAACTGTGCCGTCCAGCGCCACGCGTCCTCCCGTCGTGCTCTTGAATGGATGGGAAACCGGCTATGTAAACTCCTGTCCCGTTTCGAGCGACTCAACCGAAACATTTGGCAATCTGGAGCAGTATCTGATGTCGGATGGCGTGCCTCGCGTTTACTTTTTCGATAACTGCGCCGAAGACCCCAACCAGCCGATCGAAGTTCTGGCCAACGATCTTGCCACCTTTCTGGGCACCGTCAAGTATGACAACGGCGCGCAGGTGACCCAGATCGATCTGGTGGCCCACAGCCTCGGCGGGCTGATCGCACGCGCTTATCTCGCCGGATTGCAGCCGAGCGAGGCACTGATACCCCCGGTACCTGCGTTGGTTCGCGATCTGGTTCTGATAGCTACACCCAACTTCGGCTCTTTCGTTGCCGCTAACTTTGCGAGCATCATTCCCGCCGGGACTCAGAGCGCGGAACTGATTCCGGGCAGTTCGTTCCTGTGGAATCTGGCAACCTGGAACCAGCATGTCGACGACCTTCGGGGAGTTAACGCCATTGCGGTCATCGGCAATGCCGGCACGTATGTCAACAACCTGACTGAGGTGTCGCTTTCCAATGCCAGTGACGGCATTGTATCGACGACCAGCGCCTCTCTCGATTTCGTAGCCCAGAACGCTTCGGTCACCCGCATTGTTCCCTATTGCCACGTGGACCCGAGCGCGTTTACGAACACAAGCCTTGAACCTTACAACTGCAACGCACCGGGTATAGCGAACGTGACAAGCGAATCGCACTACACGGGCCGGATTGTTCGCTCCTTCCTTGCGGGCACTTCGGATTGGTCTTCCATCGGATCTACGCCCGCGATCGACCCTTATCTGGGTGCTGGCGTCGGGGATGCGGCGGACGGGGGCACTTTGTTCGCAATGGTGAACGGCACCGGCAGCTTCGTAACCGACATCACCCGAGTGGGGTGGGGAACTCTGACGTTGATTCCCGGAGGCGATACCGGCGCCATTTTCTACAACGACTTCGTTTCCGGAACAGGCGATTTTCAAGTCACGAGTCAGTCCCTCGGCACTATCGATTGCGGCACGGTCACCGAAGCTGTGGGCTACTTTGCGGCGGCTCGATGCAAAATATTGACGGCTATCGTCTCCGTGGGTCCGCTTGCGAGCGGGGCCGGACGAGTGATAAACGAGGGTTCCGCCATCACCATCTCAGGCGAGGAATTCGGCGCGCTGTGCAATGGGTGCAAAGTGGTGGCGACTCCCGCCGGCTCCACGGCCGGGCAGGTCTTGTCTGTTTCCTCCTGGAGCAATCAATCGATCACGGCTCAACTGCCGGCCAGCTTGTCGGGGATGGTCACGATCTCGGTACTGGCGACTACGGGAAGCGATGCCATCAATATCATGGTAGCTTCCACGGGAACCCCAGCTCCCGCCATCACCAGCGTGGTCAATGGCGGTAGCTTTCAACCCGGTATCGCGCCGGCGACATGGCTGTCCATCTTCGGCACGAACCTCGCTTCAACGACTTACGCCTGGCAAGCCTCCGACTTCGTGAACGGGCAGCTGCCGACTTCGCTCAAGGGTGTGTCCGTCATGGTCGATGGAATACCCGCGTATGTCGAGTACGTCAGCCCCACGCAAATCAACGTACTTGCTCCGGATGATACGAAAATCGGCTCAGTGTCTGTCCAGGTGACCGTGTCTTCGGAGCAAAGCAACACGTTGACCGCTCAGGAGCAACAGTTCGCGCCGTCGTTTTTCACTGTAGGAGGCGGTACTTCCGTGACCGCGGTCCACGCCAACTATACGCTCGTCAGCGCATCGCAGCCAGCCGCGCCGGGCGAAGAGATCGTGCTTTATGGGACCGGCTTTGGTCCTACAAACCCGGCGTCGCCCACCGCGCAGCAAGTGACCACAGCTGCCGAGCTCGCGAATCAGGTCCAAATCTCAATCGGCGGAGTTAACGCTTCCGTGGCTTATGCCGGTCTGGTGGAAGCGGGCCTCTATCAATTCAATGTAATCGTGCCGGCCGGGCTTCCGAACGGCAGCGCTTCCGTGATCGCGTCGATTGGCGGCGTTCAGACCCAAAGCGGCGTTTCAATTTCCGTGCATCAGTAATCGGGTCTACTTCTTCTGCTGAGGCCGCGGCTCGGACGCAGGCGGCACGATGCTCTTGATCCGCATAGAGGTAACGATACTGCCATAGATCTCGTTGTTATGCCCGTAATTCAGAATCAACAGGGCCATCCGCAGATTCTTCGTCTGCCGCCCGTTCTCCTGCGTGATATCGATCGTCTCCGTGCCGGAGGCGTCCGTCAGCGCGGCGTAGACGGCGTCGCAATAGGCAAACGCGTCAGTCGCGGCCTTGATGAACTCGGCCTTGGTCGTGAGTTTCTCGAGGTTGTTGCCGGCGTTCGGATTCTTCTCGCCTTTCGCCTGCGAGCACCAGAGATAGTTGTAGTTGGCCACGTGCCCCACTTGCTGGCCGAAGGTTCTGACTTCTTCCTGCGCGCCGGGACGAAGACCGTAATACTCTTCCGGCATCTTCTCGGCGGACCGCAGAATGTTGTTGTGATTGTTCGTATAGGCAGTTCGCAGCCATGTCGAGAGCGGATTCGCCGTTTGGGCGAAGGCCGGAACAGCCAGGAAAGATAGTGCGATCAGGATGGGCTTGTTCATTTTCATCTCCTTATATATCATTGTCAGATTCATGAAAAGCCTGAAACCAGTTGATGTCGTGATCGCCGGCGGCGGTTGGACCGGCCTCCTGATGGCCAAAGAGATCACTTCCCGCACTTCGCTCTCCGTGGTTGTGCTGGAGCGCGGACCGGCTCGCAAGAGTTCGGACTACAGCACCGGAATGGACGAGCTGGACTATGCGGTCCGGCTGCGCATGATGCAGAATCTCTCCGAGGAGACGCTCACGCACAGGCACAATGGGAGGGCGTCGGCGGTCCCGGTCCGGCAGTATGGATCCTTTCAGCCGGGCACCGGGACGGGTGGGGCCGGTGAACACTGGGGCGCGCTCTCGTTCCGCTTCGGTCCCGACGTTTTCCAGCTGGGCAGTCACATTCGCGAGAAGCATGGGGAGGCGAAGTTGCCTCCGAATGTCGCGGCGCAGGACTGGGGCCTCACTTACGACGATCTGGAGCCGGACTACTGGCGCGCCGAGCAGATGATGGGAGTCTGCGGGAAAGCCGGCAATTTGAAGGGAGTGAAGATCGAAGGCGGTAACCCCTTTGAGGGTCCGCGGTCGCATGAATATCCGCTCCCGCCGCACAAGACCACGTACGTGACGTCTCTGTTCCGGAAAGCCTGCGTTGACCTGGGCCACCATCCTTACCCGGCCCCGACGGCCACGGCGAGCCAGACCTATCGCAATCCCGATGGGGTCACACGTTCCGGCTGCCTCTATTGCGGTTACTGCACGCGTTTCGGATGCATGATCGGAGCCAAGTCGCAGCCCACCAACACGCTGATGCCGCTCCTCGTAAACAAGAAGAACTTCACGCTGAGAAATGGCTGCCAGGTCCGGCGCGTTATCCATCGCGATGGGCGTGCCGAGGCGCTTACCTACATGGATGCGTCCGGCGAAGAGATCGAGCAACCCGCGCGCATTGTCATTCTGGGGTCGTGGACACTGAACAACACGCGCCTCCTGCTGATGTCGAAAATCGGCGAGCCCTACGATCCGAGTACAGGTAAGGGCACGTTGGGCAGGAACCTGACGCACCAGGTCAGTGCGAATGTTCGTTTCTTTCTCGACAAGCCGCTGAACAACTTCATGGGTTCGGGCGGGCTCGGTTTCGGTATCGACGACTTCGACGGCGACAACGCCTTCGACCCTGCTGCCGGCCTCCTGCGTGGAGGCACGATGCGGGTGACCAGCACGGGAGAAGGTCCGCTGGCAGGCTTCGGGAGAACTCCGCCGGGAGAGACGGAATCCGAATGGGGCGCCGAGTGGAAGAAGGCGGCGCTGAAGTGGTATGACAAATCCAGCTCCGTCGCATTCGAGGGCGGCCATTTCCCTTACCGTCAGAACTGCCTCGATCTGGATCCCACTTATACCGACAAATTCGGCGACCCGTTGATCCGGCTTACGCTCGACTGGACCGATCACGAAAGGGCTCAGACCGACATGGCGATCAAGGCCGGATCGGCGATTGCGCGCGCCATGGGTGGAAAAGTTGGTGAGACCAGGGGTGTCGGCGCGAGATACTCCGTGACGTACTATCAGAGCACCCATGTGCAGGGAGGAACCATCGTGGGCGCTTCCCCGGAGCGCAGTGTGCTCAACCCGTGGCTGCAGCATTGGGAGATGCCGAACCTGTGGATGACGGGCGGGTCCACGTTCCCGCAGAGCGGATCGGGAAACCCGACACTTACGATAATCGCGATGACTTACCGTGCGGCTGATGCCTTGATCGATCGTTATATGAAACATCCGGATAAACTCCTATGAAAAGACGTGAATTTCTTACTGTGCCCGTTAAGAGCCTGGGAGGCTTGCTGCTCTATACCATTGCCGGTGAGCCGGTCCGTCTCCCGGCACAAGTGAAAGACCAGGAGAATGGAAAGGTCAAGATACCGCTGCTGTTCTTTACCGAGGCGGAAGCGCGCGCGGTACAGGCGGCTTGCGCACGGATCGTTCCGAGCGACGCGAGCGGGCCCGGAGCAACCGAGGCTAACGTCATCGTCTACATCGATCGTCAATTGGCCGGCCCGTGGGGCAGGGACAAGTATCGATACACGAAAGGCCCCTGGGTCGAGTCCGTTGCCGAGCATGGATACCAGGGAAAGGAAAATCCGCAGCAGATCTATCGGGCCGGTATCCCGAAGCTGGGCGAGGATTTTGGCACAGCGCCGGCGGCCGAGCAGGACAAGCGCCTGCGCGCGGTCGAGAAGACCACTTTCTTTCGATTGCTGCGCACACATACGCTGGAAGGAATGTTTTCCGATCCGCTGCACGGCGGGAATGCGGGACTGATTGGCTGGCAGTTGATCGGCTATCCGGGGCCGCTGATGAGCTACCGCGATGAAATCGACAAATATCACGGGATGCCTTTTACGGCTAAGCCGAAAAGCCTGGAGCAGGTTACGGGGCGGCGGATAAAGGGCTGGGAAGAGCAGTCGTAGCGGCTACAAACCTGATGAAGTCGGGGAGTTCAAGTAATGAAACGACTCCCCCGGCGGGATTGTTCGCGACGAGACGCATGGCTTCGTCCGGGTCGTGCATGAGCAGGATCGGGATCATTCCCGCGGTCCTGGCTTTAGCCAGGCCCTCGGCGTTGTCCGTTACGTACAAGGTTTCGCCGGGCTCGGCGGCGATTTGCAACTGGATACCCATCGCCTTGAGCTCGGTAAAAGCGGGCTCGACGTCTTCGTAGGTTCCTTCGGCGTCGGCGATGCAGCTGGGCTCAAACAGGATGGCCTTAATTGGCCGCATTCAGTTTCACCAAACCTGAAACCAGAAGGCCTTTCGCCATATCGATCTTCGTTGCGTTGTATTTTAGCGGGGCGGCGTTGGATAGAGCGACATTAACGGCCTGGCTGCCTAATTCCGCCGTGAGCGTTTTGCCTCTGAGGAAATCCTCTACGGCGGTTTCGCGCAAAGGTTTGCCGGAGATTCCTCCGAAGACTATTCGCGCATCGTCGATCGTCTTGTTCCGAAGTTGCAGGCTTATTGCGGCCGAGGCCATCGCGAAGTCCCAAACTCCGCGTGGGCGGAGCTTTTCGAAGGACGCCTTCAGGCCTGGTTTCGGCGCCGGAATCACTACCTCGGTCAGGATCTCGTTGTAACGCACAACATGCGATTGGATTCTCCCGTCGACCATCATGTCTCCGGGTACTAATTGCTCGATGGAGAGTTCTTTGGTTCCGGCGGGCCCGGCCAGTCTGACGCGGGCGTCGAACGGAATGAGAGCTGTCGCGGCGTCACCTGGATAGACGGCGTAGCACAGGCGTCCTCCCATGGCGGAGTGGTAATAGCTGTTATCGCCAATCGCTCCGTAGCAAATGTAGCCGCCGTTTCGCCAGCAGGAGTAGCCGCCGCGAAGATACTGGCACCAGACTTCCTGCAGGAGGTCGCCGCCAATGGTCGAGGCATTTCGCAGTTCCGGGGATGAGATAAAGTTGACCGCTTCAACCAGCATCGGGTAGCGCTTTTTCAAGAGGTCCGATTCGGCCATCTCCGATATTTTGGTGGTGGCGCCGATTAGAACATTTCCCTGCGCGTCTTCCCTGATGTAGCGCAGATTCTGGATTTTCTTGATATCGACCAGATAGCTGGGGGCTTGTGTCAGGCGGTTCTTGAGGCGGATCAGGAGATCGGTCCCGCCGGCGTAGACCCCGGCTTCCGAGCCATGCGCTGATAGCATCCGGATCGCTTCGTCTAAAGTTGTCGGTTTGTAGATGGAGACCTTTTTCATGCCAAGCCTCCTTCCGCCTTGAGGCCAGCCATGATTTTCTCGCGCGTTATCGGGTGCTCTCTGATCCGTACTCCGCAGGCGTTGTATATGGCGTTTGCGAGAGCTCCGGGGACGGATCCAATACTGGTTTCGCTGAAGCTCTTAATGCCGTAGAACCAGCGTGGCTCAAGGCTGTCGATGAACAACTGCGTTTGCTTCGGAACGTCCATGATCGTTGGGAGCCTGTAGGACAGGTAACCGACACTGTAGTGCCGGGTTCCCGGGAACTCGCGGTCCCAGGGGATGGGGTCGGTCGCGATCTGAGTACTCTCGATCAGCGATCCGACCATGTCGGCTTCGGCTACCAGCGGGTTGATTACGATCCCGGTGTCGTGGGGATATACGGCTCTCAGAAAACGCCAATCGCCGGTCCACGTATCTACTTCGACTTCGGCGAAGCAGGCGCCGACGCCTTTGTTGGAGCCTCCGCGCGGCCCGCCGGCGACGCCCCGGCCCACGGCGCGGATGAACCCGTTGTCCGCTTTGGCCAGCGCGGCGAAAGTCGTGTTTAGTTTGGAATCGTCCGCGGACGAAATGACTCCATCTCGAATCCTGAGATTCGCCGCGTCTACTTTCAGGACGGTCGCGGCGCGCTGAAGGAGATCCTTACGAAGCTTGTCCGCCGCGTTGCACATGGCCGCGCCCTGTAGAGTGCTGGTTCGTCCTCCGAACCACTCGTCGCTCGAAGGCGCAAGGTCGGTGTCACCCCAAATCAGACGGACCTTATCTCTGTTGGTGAATCCCAGCATTTCCGCCACCATGTGAGCGAGCGCCGTGGCGGCATTCGATCCGCTGTCGGGGAGGGCAACTTTCATGGTTACGAAGCCGTCGGCAGACAACTCCAATTCGGTGCCAAAGACCGCTGCGCCACGGGCAGCTGCTAATCCCGCAAACTCCTCCTCGCCTTCGTGATAACCCATCAGGCCGCCGTGGTGTTGCGTCATTCCCACACCGAATCCGCGCTTGAAGCGGCCTGCGGAACCACCTGGCGTGGAGTTCCGCTTATCCCATCCAAACGCTTTCGCGCCTTCCTGCAGAACCTCGACGGATGGAAATGAATCGTATGGATAGCGCGGGTCGCCGGCCTTGGGGCGCGTAATGTGCATAAGACGGAACTGAACGGGGTCCAGGCCGAGCGTTTCGGCCATTTCATCCATCATGCTCTCCCACGACCATTTAGTTTCCTGCTGATAGTAGCTGCGGGACGGACCAGGCCGCGGGGCATTCGTCTTGTAAGCGCACCAGATGGACCTCCAGTTGGGAACCAGGGACGTATAAAGCTCCATTTGGTTGGTCGCGCTCCCCGGATTGGCAGCGTGTCCGCCGAACTCGAGATCGCCGGCACTTACATAGACTTCGTGGTTGATGGCGGTTATGCGCCCGTCTTTCTTAGCTCCAACCTTGAATTTCGTGATGGTCTCGGGCTTGATCTGGAGCTGGGCGAGTTCCTGGTCCTTGGGCAGCATGATCTTGACCGGCTTGCCGGCCACTTTGGCGAGATATGCGATCGCCGGGTAGAAGCGTTCTGCGGCGAGCCTTGCGGCGCCGAACGTGGAACCGTTCCATTTGTTGATGAACCGAATCTTCGAAGGGTCGATGCCGAGCGCATCGGCGAGGGCCGCGCGGACGGGATAAATTCCCTGTCCCATGCCCCAGAAAGTAAGTCTGTCTTCACCCTTCTTGTCTTTGTCCCAGCGCGCAACGCTGCCGCTTGGCTGCATGGGTACGGAGACGGCGCCGGAAAAGCGATAGGTGAACTCCTTGATTACATCCGCTTCGGCGAAGCCCTTTTCGATGTCGCCCCGATGGTCGGCCCAGGTGGCGTTGGGTTCGTCCCTGGGCGAATTCCGCTGGCGGAGGAGATTCCCCTTGCCGCTTCTGAGATCGGGCGCATCGGGGGCCATTACGTCCTTGAGGGTGGATGCAAAGGGCAAGACTTCGTACTCTACTTTAATGGCGTCGGCTGCATCCTCGGCGAGGTCCTCGGTCTTAGCCACAACGATGGCTACGACTTCACCCTGCAGGTTCAGCTCCTGCGGAAACGCTTCGGGCACAGTGCGGAATCCGGATCCGAGGTTGTCGGGTATCACCCGGCCGGCGGGCTTAGGCCAGTTCTTATAGGTCAGGATGTAAGACACGCCCGGCATCTTCTCGGCGGCGGACGCATCCAGAGTTTTGATGCGGGCATGGGGATGCGGACAGGTGAGGAACTTCGCATACAGCACGTCGGGGAACCAGACTCGGCTCGCGTACTGGGCCTTGCCGGTGAACCTGGGTATCGAGACTTCGGCCAGGGGCGGCATCAGCTTCCCGATGACATTGAGATTCTGGGGAGGATAGCCTTGCCATTTTTTGATTGTCTTCTTGCCTTCGACGAGATCGTCGCCGGGCGCGTGGCCTCCGTTGGTGGAGTAGTTCCGGACCATGGGGAGTTTGATCTGGACGATGGAGTCCGGGGACGGCTCGAGATTTACTTTGCCGCCTCGGAGAACTGCGGCGGAATCCATTACGGTGCGGATGATTCCGGGGTAAGCTGAGCACCTGCAGATGTGTCCGGCGAGAGCGGCCTTGACATCGTCCTCGGAGGGATTGGGATTCTTGTCGAGGAAAGCTTTCGCGGTTACGACCCATCCGGCGGTGCAGAAACCGCAGTCGGCGGCTACGCGGATGTGGCCTATGCGCTGGAGGGGGTGGAGAGTGGCCATACTTGGAATCCCAACAGCGGGGGCGGCAACGCCTTCGATGGTGAGGATGTGCTTGCCGGCGGCTTCTGTAGCCAGGGTGTGGCATGAGTAAACCGGCGTGCCATCGACCAGGACGCTGCACGCCCCGCAGCTGGCGCGGTTGCAGCTGCGGTTGGTCCCGGTCATCCCCAGCTTCATGGAAATGACCTCCCACAGCGTGGTGCGCGCTTCATACTCGGCGAGATGG
>Ga0181521_10006628_pt1 | contig 12463 bp, 11 predicted proteins | sample PEATcosm2014_Bin_32_FD_119764 | JGI IMG/M metagenome (GOLD analysis project Ga0181521, IMG submission 119764) | Peatland microbial communities from MTU Mesocosm Facility, Houghton, MI, USA - PEATcosm2014_Bin02_60_metaG | ecosystem: Environmental > Terrestrial > Soil > Wetlands > Peat | place... | reverse complement strand
GACGCGCCCGACCAGCAGGTCTCGCTGACCGATCCCGACGCCCGATCGATGGCGACCAGCGGCAAAGGCACCGCCACCGTCGGCTACAATGTACAGATCGCCGTCGACGCCGAGCACCATCTGATCGTGGCCCACGAGGTGATCAACCAGGGGTACGACCGCCACCAGCTTGCGCCCATGGCGTTCAAGGCACAGCAGGCCGCGGGCTGCGAGCAGATCACCGCCCTGGCCGACCGCGGCTACTTCAACGGCGACCAGGTCCTCGCGTGCGAAGGCACGGGCGTCGCTCCGATCGTGCCCAAGACCCTGACCTCTGGCAACACCAAGCGCGGCCTATTCACCGGGCAGGACTTCATCTACGACGCCGAGAAGGATCACTACACCAGCCCGGCCGGCCAGCACCTGACCAGAGGGCGGGGCCGATCCGACCGCTCGGGCGACATCGATCAATACCGTTATCTGACCGCTTGCTTGACCTGTCCTCTCAAGCCGCGGTGCACCGCGGAGAAAGCGAAGCGGGTCAAGCGCTGGAAACACGAAGGCGTCCTTGACACCATGCAGGCCAGGCTCGACCGGATGCCCGAGGCCATGGGCGTGCGACGACAGACCGTCGAACACCCGTTCGGGACCCTCAAGGCCTGGATGGGCGCCACCCACTTCCTGACCCGGACCCTCGACAAGGTGCGAACCGAGATGAGCCTCCACGTTCTGGCCTACAACCTGAAGCGAACGATCACGATCTTCGGGGTGGGACCGCTGATCCGCGGCGATCAGAACCTGATCGCCCGCGATCAAGCCGCACGCGCCAATCGATCAAACCGGCGTCTCGACCGTCACAGCCGGGAAACACAGCGCGCGCCCACGCCGTATGACACGTTTTTCCACGGTCTCGGGCATGGTCCGTCGTACGCGGTCGATCGCAACGAGCGACCGCTATGGGTCCCGCAAGCGTCAACCGCGCCTGTTTTATGAGTTCACGACCTAGTCGAGGAACTTGAGCCCGCCGGTGACCTTGTCGATCGTCTTGCGATCGCCGTGGAGGCCAAGGCCGACAAGGTCGAGCGCGTCGGTCGGGTGCGATGCGACCTCGTTTCGGTTGGCGAAATCGTTCGTCGTGTCGAACAGCGGCTCGGTGTAGATCGCGACGCGCAGGTCGCGCGTGATCGAGCGTTGATGCGTCCGCGTCAGCTCCGCCGCGGTCGCGCCGTAAATAAAGACCGGCTCGCGGATCAGCGGCGTGTAGAGCCGCCCGCTCGCATCCCGGTATGGCTCGCCGACAATGTGCGGATAAGAGCCCGCGAGCCCGCCCGCGAGGAATGCCGCCACGTTCGCCATCTGCCACGGCAGCAAGTCGCGGCGCACGACGATCGCGGTCTTGGTTTCGTAGCGCATGGCGGGCATGGTAGCGCTGTCGCATCCGCTGTCTTGAACGTTCGTGCATGTCCGTCGCCGACTTTCTTGTGATCGACGAGCCGCGCGCCGGGATCCAGCGGCTGCGCGCGCGGTTCTGCGGGCATGCCTACGATCCGCACCGGCATGAAACCTACGCCGTCGGCCTGACCGAGCGCGGCATCCAGGCCTTCTCCTATCGCGGGGCCGCCTGTGCCAGCACCGCCGGCCGGGTCATCGTGCTTCACCCTGACGAGGTCCATGACGGCCATGCGGTCGAGCCCGAGGGCTTCAGCTATCGCATGCTTTATGTCGACGCGGCGGCGATCAGCGAGGCGATCGGTGGTAGCGGCGCGCTGCCTTTCGTGCCGGAGGCGGTCGGCGATGACCCTGCCTTGGCCGCCGTGCTGGACGAGGCGTTCGAAGGATTTCCGCACGGGTTTGGTACCCTTGCCGGCGCGGCGATCGTCTCGGCCATCGCCGACGGCCTGTGCCGGCGGGCGGGCTGGCCGCGCGCCAAACGGGCTGGCGATTGTCAGGGGCCGCGGCTGAACCGAGCCAAGGAAATGCTCGATGCCGTAGCGGATTTATCGATCACCGCGGAAGCTCTTGAAGCCGATACCGGCATCGATCGCTATACGCTGGCGCGGGCCTTCAGGGCACGGTTCGGAACCTCGCCGCACCGCTATCTCGTCGGGCGTCGCCTGCAGGCGGCCAAGACCGCGATCGCCGCGGGGTTCCCATTGGCCGATGTCGCCGCGGCGGCCGGATTTGCCGATCAGAGCCACATGACGCGCCACTTCAAAGCGCGTTTTGGCGTCACCCCCGGCCGCTACAGCCAACTCATCGGCGCCCTCGGCCGATCGGAAAACCGCTCGCTGGCGGCGTCGAGCGAGCGCTAGACTATCCGCCATGCCCGCCGTGTCCCGCTCCCCGATCCGCTATCGCCTCGGCCTCAACCAGCCGGCCGAAAGCCCCACCGCCAAGCGCATGGCCGAGATGGCCGAGGCCATCGAACGGGACACCGATGGCGGCTTTCAGCTCGCCGTCCATCCCGAAAGCCGGCTCGGCCCCGACCCGCAGATGTTCGTCGATCTCCAGGCCGGCAAGCTCGAATTCTACCTGTCGGGCGCGACCTTAGGCGGCGTAGCCCCGGCGAGCGCGCTGCCGCTGCTGCCGTTCGCGTTCAGCAGCAGCCGCGCGGTCTTCGCCGCGCTCGACGGCGCGCTCGGCGATGTGATCCGGGGCGAGCTCGCAAAGGCAGGGCTGCACGCGTTCCGCCACTCGCTGCAGAACGGCTTCCACCACATCACCACCAGCAATCGGGCAATCGAGACCGCCGCCGATTTCGCCGGGCTCAAGATCCGCTCGCCCGGCGGTGCGATCGCCGCCGATTTCTTCCAGGTGCTTGGCGCCGAGGCCGGGATGGTGCCGTTCAGCGGCATGTATGACGCGCTCAAGCAAAAGCGTTTCGACGGGCAGAGCGACCCGCTCCAGGTCGTGCAGGCGCTCAAGCTCAACGAGGTGCAGACCTATCTCAGCATGACCGGGCACTGGTGGTCGGGCTTCACGCTGCTGGCCCACGCCGCCGCATGGAGCGCGCTGCCGGCGGACATCCAATGGGTCGTCGAGCGCAATGTCGAGGCCTATGCCAAGCGGCAGCGCGCCGATATCGAGAAGACCAACGCCGACGGCGAAACTGTGCTCGCCGAGCGCGGCATGACCGTCAACCACGCCGACGCGGCGGGCATCCGTGCCGAGCTCGGCGATTTCTACGCGCGCTGGAAGGCGAAGTTCGACCCGGCGACCTGGCGGACGCTCGAAGCCCATGCCGACGGGCTCGGCTGATGGCCCACGCGGCCCAAGACGCCTTCCGGCTCGACGGCAAGGTCGCGCTGGTCACCGGCGCCGGGCGCGGGCTCGGCCGCGGCATCGCGCTGGCGTTGGCGGGCGCCGGCGCTGAAGTCATCTTGAATAGCCGCACGCCAGCCGAGCTTGACGCGGTCGCGGCCGAGATTGCCGCTTCGGGCGGCACGGCGCGGCCCTTGCCGTTCGACGTCATCGACCCGCAAGCGATGCGCACGGCCTTTGCCCGGCTTGAGCGGCTTGACATCCTCGTCAACAATGCCGGGGTCAACCGTCCGCAACCGTTTCTCGAGGTCGACGAGGCGACGCTCGACCGGCTCCTGACCCTCAATGTCCGCGCCCTGTTCCTCACCGCGCAGGCCGGCGGGCGGCTGATGGTGAAAGGCGAAGGCGGCGTGATCATCAACATGTCGTCGCAGATGGGGCATGTCGGCTCGGAGCTGAACCGCACCGTCTATGTGATGACCAAGCACGCGGTCGAGGGCCTGACCAAGGCGATGGCCGCCGAGCTCGCGCCGCAAGGCGTGCGCGTCGTATCGATCGCCCCGACCTTCATCATGACGCCGCTGACCCAGCCGTTTTTCGACGATCCGGCGTTCAAGAAATGGGTGCTCGACCGCATCCCGCGCGGCCGGCTCGGCACGGTCGACGAGGTGGCGCAGGCGGTGGTGTTCCTCGCCTCTCCCGCCGCCGGCCTCGTCACCGGATCGAGCCTTCTCGTCGATGGCGGCTGGACCGCGTGGTAGCGGCGGAGATGCCGCGAAGCATCGCGATCAGCCGAAAATTCGAGCGGGCCCCGATCCCGTCGCTGACCGGGCTGCGCTTTGTCGCGGCCATGTCGGTTGCCGTGCCGCACGGTGTGGCGGAGATGGTCCAAGGATCCGGATGCGAGTATTTCTGGCAGTCGTGGATTACCTACTTTGCCGCCTTTGGCATGAGCGCCTTTTTTGTGCTCAGCGGGTTCGTCATTCACTACAATTACTCAGCCAGCATTCTCGACGACCGCTGGCGGGGGACGACCAATTTTTTCTCAGCCCGATTGGCTCGCCTCTATCCGCTCTACTTCGTTTGTCTGATTGTGTCGCTTTATAATCAAATATATTTCTTTCAACTGCTGGAAACCGACAAACATCCCGAGGTCAGCGAACAATTCTGGCAGTTGTTTCCCTACTTCATCACTTCATCACTTCATCACCCTGACGCAAAGCTGGACATATAAGATCATCGGGTCGAACGCGCTGGTCTATGGCTACCCCCTTTTCGAATGCGATCAGTAATTCATGGTCGATAAGTACTGAATTTTTCTTTTACCTGGTCTATCCGTTCATCTGCTTCGGCCTCGCGCGGCTGCGCCGGCTGAGGCATATCGTCGTCGCGATCGCGGTCGTCGTCGCCGGCGCGTTTGCGCTGCTTGCGCTGGCGTTCAACGCCATTCCGACGATCGATCAGTTCGGGATCGAGCATTTCGGACCGATCGCGGGACTGTCATCCGGTCCGCAGGATTCGTTTCTGCGGTGGGTCATCTACTTCGCGCCCTATTCGCGGCTGCCCGAGTTTCTTCTCGGTTGCCTTGTCGCCGCGCTCTACCGCCGGCTCGAAGCCCGCCCCGTATCGCCGGTCGAGCGGAAGGCGGCCGGGGCTGTCGGGTATCTGTCAATCGCCGCGATCGTAGCGATGACGCTGATCATCGCGCTGCCATCGAACCCGTTCAGATTTCTGCAATTCCTGCATGCCAATTTTGGCTTCGCGGTTCCCGTGGCCGTGCTGATTTTCGTCCTGGCGCGGTACCGCACGACGATTTCCCGGGCGCTGTCGCACGATTGGATCGTTCGCTGCGGCGAGGCCAGCTACTCGATCTATATGTTGCACGCCATCGTGTTGGGACATGCCGGGCTCGCCACCATCCCAACCGGGCAGTGCGCTGCATACTCTCCTGCTGCGTCGCTTGCGCTGTCGTCGATCTCGCTGCTGCGGCTGGGCATCGCGCTGCTCGTCATTATCGGCTTTTCACTGGTCACTTATGAGCTTCTGGAACTGCCGATGCGGCGTCGGCTGCGCCGCTGGCTGACGATCGCGCCGAAAGTGCCGGCCGCCGACCCGGCTCCGCGTCTTACCTGAGACCGGCTCGCTCTCCGCGGCTCCAAGCGGCCCGGGAGGTTCAAGGTCGTAAAATTCCAGGAGGTGACACTGAATGGTTTAAGGCAAGTCGAGAGGATGTCGTGACAATTTACCAGCTTGTGATCCAGTCCCAGAAGGAAGGCTAGGTTAGGGCGAGCCAGCGATGCGGCGGAACCCGCGCTCAGGAAATAGAGGCAGCCGGTGCTACCAAGCGATTTAGTACCCTACGCGCGACACAGCTGCTGGAGCGACCCCGGTCCGCTCGGGGTCCGTCTCGACACCTTGCCTTGCGAAGCTGCCGCGCTGCCGCGGATCGTCGGTGGCCTCGTTCTGCATCCGCTATTCGCGCCCGCCGGATCGGATACGTCCGAAGCATCGCTGCGCACGGCCGTGGAGATTCTTGCGGCTGCGGTCGAACGCGATGGAAGGCCGCTCGACCAGCCTAGTGAGCCCGGCAAACGCGTCATCGGCACCTGCCGCAACTACGCGCTGCTCGCCCGCGCGATCTTGCGCCAGCACGGGGTTCCGGCGCGGCTGCGCGTCGGTTTTGCCGACTACTTCACGCCGGATTTCTGGGAAGACCACTGGGTCTGCGAATATCGCGACGGTAGTTCCTGGCGCCTCCTCGACGCCGAGCTAACGCCCCAGGTCTGCCAGCGCTTCTCGATCCCTTTCGATCCTATCGATGTGCCGCGCGACCGGTTTCTCGCCGCCGGCCCCGCCTGGCAGGCGTTGCGCCACGGCGAGCGCGATCCGGCGCGTTTCGGCGTGTCGGTCTTAGGCTTGTCCGGACTGCGGTTCGCCGCCGGCAGCCTGCTGCGCGACCTCGCCGCGCTCAACATGCATGAGATGATGCCGTGGGACTATTGGGGCCCGACGCGCGATTTCCGGCCGGGCAGCGCGATCCCGCCGGAATGGCTCGCCCGGCTCGACAACCTCGCCAACGCCCTCGCGCGCGCACCCGCGACTTATAACGAAGTGCGAGGCATTCTCGCGGCGCATCCCTGGGCGGCGCTGACCCCGACGGTCCTCAGCTTTCCCGAGGGCAAACCGGTCGAAGTCGCGCTCGCGACCGTGGGTAAGGGAACGTCGCCGATAAAATCGCCACAATCGTGGCGTATGCTTGCAAATCGATGACGCTAAGCGAAAAGCCCGGCCCTGTGCGAATTGGCGGCGATCCTGCTGATAATTTGCGCAACAGCAGGAGGGCCACCTCCTGTTAATTTGCGCGGTAACAGGTGGATAACAGGTGGTGGACCACCTGTTATTTTGCGGCAGAGAGCCGGAGGAGAGGAACCGATGCCCCGCCACATCAAATCGGCCGCGCTTGCCGGGACGCAGGACGAGGCCGACGCCAGGACCCGCGCCACGGTCGAGGGCATCATCGCCGATGTCCGGGCGCGCGGCGATCAGGCGGTGCACGAATTGTCGGAGCGCTTCGACAAATGGTCGCCGCCGAGTTTCCGCCTGTCCGATAGCGAAATCCGCGACCTCGTCGCCCAGGTCTCGCCGCAGACCATCGACGACATCAAGTTCGCCCAGCAGCAGATCCGCAATTTCGCCGAGATCCAGCGCGCCGCGCTGAAGGATGTCGAGGTCGAGACCCTGCCGGGCGTCGTGCTCGGTCATCGCCACATCCCGGTCGGCAGCGTCGGCTGCTATGTCCCGGGCGGGCGCTACCCGATGGTCGCCTCGGCGCATATGTCGATCGTCACCGCACGGGTCGCCGGGGTCGGGCATATCACCGCCTGCACTCCGCCCAACCAGGGCGGGCCGCATCCCGAGACGATCGCGGCGATGCATCTCGGCGGCGCCGACGAGATCTGCGTGCTCGGCGGCGTCCAGGCGGTCGCGGCGATGGGGATCGGCACCGAGAGCTTCCAGCCGGTCGACATGCTGGTAGGCCCGGGCAACGCCTATGTCGCCGAGGCCAAGCGCCAGCTCTACGGCAAGGTCGGCATCGACCTCTTCGCCGGACCGACCGAGATCCTGGTGATCGCCGACGACAGCGCCGACGCCGAGATGTGCGCGACCGACCTTCTCGGCCAGGCCGAGCACGGCCCGACCTCACCGGCCATCCTGCTGACGACATCCGAAAAACTCGCGCATCAGACAATCAACGAGGTCGAACGCCAGTTGACCGTGCTGCCGACCGCCGATGTCGCCGGCGTCGCGTGGCGCGATTACGGCGAGGTCATCCTCTGCGCGAACGAAGACGAGCTGGTCGCCGAGGCCGATCGCATCGCCGCCGAGCATGTCGAGGTGCTGACCCGCGAGCCACGCCGCTACCTCGACCGGCTGAAGAATTACGGCGCCCTCTTCCTCGGCCCCAAGACCAATGTCTCCTATGGCGACAAGGTGATCGGCACCAACCACACGCTGCCGACCAAGGGCGCCGCGCGTTACACCGGCGGGCTGTGGGTCGGCAAGTTCCTCAAGACCTGCACCTACCAGGAGGTCAAGACCCCCGAGGCGAGCGCGATGATCGGCGAATACTGCAGCCGGCTCTGCGCGATCGAACGCTTCTGGGGCCACAAGGAGCAGGCCGACCTGCGCGTCCGCCGCTACGGCGGCAAGAACGCGGCGGAGTGAAACATCAGTTCTCCGGCATGCCGGCCTTGCGCAGCCCGACATCCACGGTTTTCGCCGCCAGCGCCTGGTAGGCGGGATTGTTGCTGTAGGCCCAGCGGGCGCGCTGTCGCGCCATCGAATTGATTTCGGGTTTCAGCTTCAGCGACTCGGCGAGCGCCGATTTGGCCTGGTCGAGATGCCCCTGCAAGGCAAGCGCGGCGGCTAGGTCGAGGTAGAAATAATAGACCCGTGGGTTGGCGGCGCAGGCCTTGGTCAACAGCTCGACCGCCTCTTCGTTCTGCCCGAGCAGCAGATGGGCCAACCCGAGCGACCAATAGGCGAGCGCGATATTAGGGTCCTCGGGATTGAGCCGGATGCGCTTTTCCTCTAGCGGGACCGCCGCCGCGGGATCGCCGAGATAGATCAGCGTCACCCCGAGCTGGCCGTAAGCGGCGGCGTTATTCGGGTCGAGCTCGATCGCCCGCTGCCACTCGATCCGCGATTCGGGAAGCCTGTTCTGGAAACGCCGCAACAGCGCGATTGTCGTGTGCAGCTGCGATCGGTTCGAATTGCGGGCGAGCAGCGCGGAGAGCAGGGCTTCGGCCCGCGCCTCGTCGGCGGCGGGATCCTTGCTGTTGCCATTGGTGAGATCGACGACCAAGCACGAGGCGACACCGAGTTTGGCGTCGTAGGAGTCAGGGTCGATCTTCAGCGCCTGTTCGAACTCCTTCTCGGCCGCCTCGCGGATGGTCGATGCCTGGGTTCGCTGATAAAGCGCCCAGCCCCGCATAATCAGATCCTGCGCGTCGGGATTGACCTCATGCTCAATCTGCCGTCCGACCGCCTGGACCAATTCGAGATTGAGCGTGCGCGCCAGGCGGCCGGTGATCTGGTCTTGCGCCTCGGTGAGATTGCGCCGGTCGGTATCGAAGCGATCGGCCCAGACCTCGGCGCCGGTATCCGCGTCGATCAGCTGAACGTTGACCTGTATTTGATCGCCGGAGCGCCGCACGCTGCCCTCGAGGACGTAGTGCACGCCGAGATCGCGGCCAAGCTGGCGCGGGTCGACCGATTTGCCCTTGAAAGTGAAGGCGGTGTTTCGTGCAATCACGAAACTGCCGGCGATGCGCGAGAGATCGGTGGTCAGATCCTCGGTGATGCCGTCGGCGAAATAATCCTGGTCGGGATCGTGCGACAGGTTGTCGAACGGCAGCACGACGATCGACAGGCGCGGCACGCCCGCTGCCGGCGCGACCGCCGCGCCGCCGGATGCGGTGGGCGGGGCGACGGCCGGCGCGAGATTGGCTTGCTGCCGCTGGGACGAGAGCCACCAGACCGCGCCGCCTGCCCCCGCCGCGACGATGGCGATCGCCGCGACAAGGACCAGAGCCCCCGCGCTAACTCGGCGGCGCTGCGGCACCGCGACGAGGTCGGTCGCCGCCACCGCCTCCGGGCTCATTGCATAGACCCGCACCGGCCGAGCGATGTTCTTGACCTGCTGCTCGCCGCGATCGTCGAAGACGTAAGGCAGCTTGTCGCGAATATGGTCGCGCACCGTGCGGGAAATGCAAATTCCGGCCGGGTCGGCCAGCGCCTCGAGCCGTGCCGCGACGTTGACCCCGTCGCCGAAGATTTCGTGATCCTCGGCGACGATATCGCCGAGATTGATGCCGATGCGAAATTCGATGCGCCGTTCGGCCGGGATGTCGGCGCTGCGCTCGGCCATCTGACGCTGCATCTCGACGGCGCAGCGAACCGCGTCGACGACGCTCTGGAATTCGACGAGAAACCCGTCGCCGGTCGACTTGATGATGCGACCGTGACGTTCGCGAATCCGCGGATCGGCGACCTCATGCCGCCATGCCCGCAACCCGGCGAGCGTCCCCTCCTCGTTCTCGCCCATCAGGCGAGCGTAACCGGCGACGTCGGCGGCCAGGATCGCCGCCAGGTGCCGTCCAACGTGCTCGCGCCGCCACAAACTCATACCGCCGATCTTATCGCAAGTGCTTGTACAGAACGCCGTCTTTCATGATCACGGATAGGTGCTGGCCCTGGCCCTCGAGCAGCGAGATGTCGGCGAGCGGATCACCGTCGACAACGATCAGATCGGCGCACGCGCCGGCCGCGACCACCCCGACCTCGCCCGACCGGTTCAGCAGCTCGGCATTGACGATCGTCGCCGAGCGGATCACCTCCCACGGCGCCATCGCCTCGGCGCGGATCACGAATTCGCGTGACTGGTGCTGGTGCATCGGCCCCAAAAGATCGGTGCCGTAGCCGATCTTGACCCCTGCCTGCTGCAGGATTTCGAGCGAGCGAAGCCCGGCCTCGCGCACGTCGGCGAGCTTGGCAAGGCTCGCCTCCGCGATGCCGAGATCGCGGCCGAATCGGTGCAGCGCGTCATAGGTGATGAGGGTCGGCACCACGAAGCCATCCGCGGCGGCGACCCGCGCCGCGGTCGGCGGATCGATCAGGTTCGCATGCTCGATCGAGCGCACGCCATTGTCGATCGCGCGGCGAATCGCCTCCGGCGTATACGCGTGCGCGAGAACATAAGTGTGCCAGGCGCGCGCCTCCTCGACGATCGCGCGCATCTCTTCGTCGCTGTACTGCAGGTTCCAGATCGGATCATAGGGCGAGGCGACACCGCCCGACGCCATGATCTTGATCTGGGTCGCGCCCTTGCGCAGCTCATCGCGGGCGGCCCGGCGGCACTCGTCGACCCCGTCGGCGATGCGCGCCAGCCCGGCGCCGTATTCGCAACAGGCGCAACTGACGACCGACCGCGTCCGCGGCCGCAAATCGCCGTGTCCGCCGGTCTGGCTCAGCGCCTGACCCGAGGGGAACAGCCGCGGTCCGCGAATCAAGCCTTGGGCGATCGCTTCGGCGAGGCCGCCATCGGCGCCGCCGGCGTCGCGCACCGTGGTAAACCCGCGCGCCAGCATGCCTTCGAGCACCCTGCCGGCCTGCAGGCTCACCAGGGTCATTGGCTGCTCGGCGAGCCGCGCCAACGCCGCGTCCACCGCGATCGCATGGACATGCGCGTCGATCAGCCCGGGCATCAGGGTGCGGCCGGCAAGATCGATGGTCTCGGCGCCGGCGCTCTTAATCGGGCGATCCGACACTTCCTTGATGCGGTCGCCCTCGACAAGGACATGATGGTCCTCGCGCCGCACCTTGCTGGTGCCGTCGAGCACAGCGCCATTCGCGAAGACGACAGAGCTCATCCCGTACCCCCATAAAATCCCGTCGCGGAGACAAAGCTTGCGCGCGCCAGAGCGGACTTCTCAATGCGCGGATCGGGTCCGTCGGCTCGCGGAAAAAGCGGGTTCCCCAATGCCGCCGACGTCGTTTGAGGTCAGTCGCGGCAGGTTGATTTGGCCAGTATGGCGAAAAAAGTTCACCTGTGACAGTTTTGCCACGACGTTCTTTGTTACCCGACGAGCAGCTCGCTGCCCGAAAAACGCGTCAGATAAGTCGCCTCGAAATCGGCCAATTCGGACAGTCCGTCGATGTCTTTGATGGTCACCCACTGGTCCTCGATGACGACCAGATTATCCTCACGCAGGCGCCGCAAGACCCGGTTCACATGCGGGATACTGAGGCCGAGGGCATCGGCGATCAGCTTCTGGGTGAGCGGAATCTTGTACGATCCATCTTCCGCAAGACCGACGGTCTGAAGGCGATTGAGCAGTTCCAAGAGAAAATGAGCGATGCGTTCGGAGGCCGATCGTCTTCCTAAATCAATGAGATGCTCGGCGTAAATCGTCAGCTCGCAGGAAAAGTAGAGAAATATTTTAGTAACCAGCTGCGGATTCGTCGCAAAAAGCGTGTTCATGCGAGTAAATGGTATAGTGGCGACGATAGTTTCGGTTAGTGACTTGGTCGAGTATAAAGATGTTTCAATAAAGGGGCCAAGAATACCGACGATGTCACCAGGAAGAGCGATATTGACGATTTGGCGTCGGCCGTCATGCAGGACGCGATAGCGAATGGCACTACCTTCAATTATTATTGATATACTGCCGTAGTTGCGACCTTCCATGATGATATCGCGGTGGCGCTGCACCGTTCGCGTGGCCGATTGGAGCTCGGCCAAGATCACCATTTCGTCCTGTGAAAGGGAGACGAGCCGCGCCAGCTTGCGGGTAAACGGCAACGCCTCGGGTGTCGCCGACGGCGGCGTTGCGCCCTCCATGTCTGTCTCCCCCCGGTTCAGTCTACCCGTGTAAGGCGATGCACCAGATCCGCCCTTTGCCGGCGAAATTCGCCGTCAGGGGATGATACCAAAAGCACCCAAAATGGTCGCTTACTAAGATATTGCTCTAAAGCAATAGCATAGAAGCATAGACACCCCGCGCGAATAGCGGATACTCCACTGCGAGCCCAACCGATCGTTGGGCGTGCGGAACCGGAACCCAAGGTTGGGTCACCGAGGCTCTAGCGGTTTGGATCTACGGGAGGGGGATAATGATGAGGCGTAGTATTGGCGCCATCGTGCTGGGGTTAAGCGCGGCGG
>Ga0181521_10006627_pt1 | contig 12464 bp, 11 predicted proteins | sample PEATcosm2014_Bin_32_FD_119764 | JGI IMG/M metagenome (GOLD analysis project Ga0181521, IMG submission 119764) | Peatland microbial communities from MTU Mesocosm Facility, Houghton, MI, USA - PEATcosm2014_Bin02_60_metaG | ecosystem: Environmental > Terrestrial > Soil > Wetlands > Peat | place... | reverse complement strand
CCGTCGGTTTGCCCATCCGCTTCGCTCCTTTCAAATCATCTCGGGCAGGTTGATGGCGTCCCAGTAAGTGAAGATGGGACCGTGCAGGCAGGTGTACTTATAGCCGATGCTGCAATGCCCGCATTTGCCGACTCCGCATTTCATGCGCCGCTCCAGCGACATGAGAATCCGGTTCTTGGGGAAGCCGAGCGCCAGCAGCCGCTTGAGGATGAACTTGTAAACCACCGGCGGGCCGCAGACCGCGGCGTAGGTGCGCGCCGGATCGATCTTGGCGTAATCGAACATGGTGGGCAGCAGGCCGACGTGGTTCTTCCACGTGCCCGAGGGGTCCGCGTCGACGGTGAGCAGGCAGTTGATATCCGCGCGGTCCACCAGGGCCGACAGTTCCTCGCGAAAGAGCATGTCCTCGGGCCGCTTGCTGCCGTACATGAGGGTGAGGTTGTGGAACTGGTCGCGATGGTCGAGGGCATACCAGAGCAGCGAGCGCAGAGGCGCCATGCCCAGGCCGCCGGCGGCCAGCAGCAGGTCGTTTCCGGCGATCTCCTGCATGGGATACCCGTTGCCGTAAGGCCCGCGGACGCCCACCACGTCGTTGGTCCGCATGCGGTAGAGCGCGCTGGTCACCCGGCCCACCTTACGCACGCACAGTTCCAAAACCTCGGGCCGCGTGGGCGAAGAGGAGATGGAGATGGGCATTTCGCCGGTGCCGGGGATGCTCAGCATGATGAACTGGCCCGGCTGATGGCGGAAGCTGCGGACCAGGTGCTCATCCAGAAAGCGCAGCGTGAAAACCTGGGTGTTCTCCACCATCTTCTCGATGCGCACGATCCGCGCCAGGTTCGGCTGGTACGGGTTGTCGCTCAAGACGGGTTGGTGAGTAGCGACTTCATCGGCTAGCAACATTTTCCACCCTCCGCAGGCGCTCGAGCACCTGCACCACGTCGATGTTCACCGGGCAGGCGGAAATGCACCGCCCGCAGCCGACGCAGCTCGGCCGGCCGTATTCGGCCACAAAACCGCGCTGCTTGTGATAGAAGCGAAACTTGATGCGGCTGGCGCGCGAATGGCGGAAATTCTCGCCGCTGGCGATCTGCGCGTGGCTGGCGAAGAGGCACGAATCCCAGAAGCGGGTGCGCGTGCCGGCGCGCGAGCCCAGTTCGACATCGTCCGCCACGTCGTAGCAGTAGCAGGTGGGGCAGACCATGCTGCAACTGCCGCAGGAAAGGCACTGCTTTCCGAGCTCGTCCCAGACCTCGCTCTGATATTCCATCTCGAAGATCTCGGGCAGATCGCGGATTTCAACTTCGAGCTGGAAGGCCTTGCGCTTGTCGAGCGAGCGGCGCTTGTATTCGGCGATATCGGCCTCCCCCACCGGTTCGAAGAGGCGGCCGGTGGCGAGCACCATGTCGTCGCCGAGGGCGGTGCCGACCAGCACCTGGTAGTAGTCGCCGGTATCGTAGAAGAAGAGGTCGAAGCCGTGGTCCACGAAATCGGCGCGCATGGAACGGCAGAAACACTGCTCGTCGGGGACGCAGTCGATACCGATGATGGCGATATGTTTGCGGCGCGCCTGGTAGTAGGGATCGTGGTACTTGCCGGTGTAGACGCGGTCCTGGATGTTCAACTTGCCGGCGTAGACGCGGTCCAGGATGTTCAAAGCGTAGATGTCGCAGGCGTGCACGCCGAACAGGACGATGCGCTTGTCCAGGCCCTCGGTCGCAGGGACGAAGCCCTCCCCGGGGCGGTAGCGGAACATGGCCTCGCGCGGCGGAAGAAAATACTTCTTCGGCGGCAGGATGGTGCGGTCGTAATCGAGGCGCGCATCCGACCAGTGCGTGAGCCGTTTAAAAGCGTACTTGCCGTCCTGCTCGACGGGAGCATGAAGCTCCCCGAACTGCTGCACGACGGAAGCGAATAAATCCAGCTTATCTTTCGGAAGCTTCAGGATCTTCACTACCAGCCTCCTGTGTCAACTCCAGTATAAGAGAATAATCTCCGAAATGGGAAGGGGGGTGGTCGGGGGCCAGGGGCCGGGGGTCGGGGAAAGCGGAGGATCGGTTGCGTCGGGCCGGCCTCCGGCATGGAGACGTTATCTATCGCTACGTTGGTTGACGCCTGGGGCGGCGCAAGGTACGGTAAAAAGCATGGAGCTCACGGTCCACATTCCCGACGACATCGCCGAACGGCTTGGCGAAGCCGTGAACCATGATCTCTCCCGCCGCGCCCTGGAGGCTCTGTTGGCGGAAGAATACAGGCTAGGTCATCTCAACAAGCCAGATCTGCGGCGCTTGCTTGGCTTTGAAACCGGCTACGAGATTGACGGATTCCTGAAGGCTCACAACGTCTATGAGGACTACACCATGGAAGATTTTGAGCGCGAACGGGAAGCTCTGAAAAGCTTGGGGTTCTGAAGCGGTGCGGCTCGTTGTCGCCGACACCGGCTCAATCAACCGCGCCGATTCGATCCTAAAAGGGGTGACAGGCGTTGCGCCCCCAGAAATCGGCCCACCAACCCGTGACTCAACCCGACGCCAAATGGGGTCCCGGGGCTCCGCCCTTATACTCAAGGAATGGCCGGCCTGCTCTATCTGGTGGCGACGCCCATCGGGAACCTGGAAGACATCACCTACCGCGCGGTGCGGGTGCTGAAGGAGGCGGACCTGATCGCCTGCGAGGACACGCGGCACACACGCACGCTGCTGGATCACTATGACATCCGAACTCCCACCATCAGCTACCACGAGCACAACGAGGCGGAGCGGGCCGGGGAATTGGCGGAGCGGCTGCGCGCCGGGGCGTCGATTGCGCTGGTGTCCGACGCGGGGATGCCGCTGGTATCCGACCCGGGGTACCGGTTGGTGAGGGTCGCCATCGAAAACGGCATTCCGGTGCAGCCGGTGCCGGGGGCCTCGGCGGCGCTGGCGGCGCTGGCGGCTTCGGGGCTGCCCACGGAGACGTTCCGATTCTGCGGGTTTCTGCCGCCCAAACCGGGACAGCGGGCCAAGACGTTGGAAGCGCTGGCGGAAGAGACCGCCACGCTTATCTTCTATGAGGCGCCGCATCGCATTCTGGAAGCGCTGGAGGCCATCGAGAAGAGCCTGGGGCCGCGGCCCGTGGTGATGGCGCGCGAACTGACCAAGATCCACGAAGAGTTTCTGCGCGGCACGGCGGCCCAGATTCGCGCGCAACTGGCCCAGCGCGACGCGGTGAAGGGCGAGATGACGGTGTTGGTGGGGCGGGCTGCGGCGCCGGCTCCCGACGACACGCCGGTGGATGAAGCCGTCAACGCGCTGATGCGGGCCGGAACGCCGCGCATGGACGCCATCAAACAAGTGGCGCGGCGGCGCGGGATGTCCAAGAGGGAGGTGTATGAGAAGTTGTTGCGCGACAGGATCTAGCGCGCTTCGCCTTTCGATCGGCCTGCTCCTGGCCGCGGCGGTTTGCCCGGCGCAGGATTACGTCGACAAAGTGGTGGCACGCGCCCGCCACGAGTTCGAGGTTCCGGGGATCGCCGTGGCCATCGTCAAGGACGGCAACGTGGTCCTCGCCAAAGGGTACGGCGTGCGGAAACTGGGCGAAGCGGCGCCGGTGACGGCCCACTCGCTCTTCCGCATCGCCTCCAATACCAAGGCCTTCACGGCGGCGGCGCTCGCCATGCTGGTGGACGAAGGCAAGCTCCGCTGGGACGACGCGGTGATCCAACATATGCCCGGTTTCCAGATGTACGACCCGTACGTCACCCGCGAGATGACCGTGCGGGACCTGCTGGTGCATCGCAGCGGGCTGGGGCTGGGCGCGGGCGACCTGATGTTCTTCCCGCCCACCGACCTCAGCCGCGAAGAAATCATCCGCCGGCTGCGGTTCGTCAAGCCGGCCACCAGTTTCCGCAGCCGGTACGCCTATGACAATCTGCTGTACCTGGTGGCGGGCCAGCTCATTCCGGCGGTCACCGGTAAGAGCTGGGACAGTTTCGTGAAGGAGCGCATCTTCACTCCGCTGGGCATGACCTCGACGAACACAAGCACGCAGGCGCTCAAGGCCGCGAGCGACGTCGCCATACCGCACTCCAAGGCCAGCGGCAAGCTGGAGCCGCTGGCGCATGAGGACGTCGACAACAACGCTCCGGCGGGCGCCATCAATTCGTGCGTGGCGGACCTGGCCAAGTGGGTGACGGTCCAACTCAACCACGGCGATATGGGAAGCGCGCGGCTGTTCAGCGAGGCGCAGTCGAAAGAAATGTGGTCGCCGCAGACCATCATCCCCATCGGCGCGCCGGGGGCCCTGGGCGCGCTGGCCCCCAATTTCAGCGCCTACGGACTGGGCTGGAGGTTGAACGACTACCGGGGGAAGAAGATCGTGTCTCACACGGGCGGCCTTGCGGGATACGTCTCGCGTGTGACCATGGTGCCGGACTTGAAGCTGGGAGTCGTGGTGCTCACCAACCAGGAAGCCGACGGAGCTTTCCAAGCCGTGACCTACACCATTCTGGATCGCTACCTGGGCGCGCCCGAGACCGATTGGGTGGCTCCATTTCTGGCTCAGGCCCGGCAGGGAGATGCCGGCGCGGAGGAGACCGTGAAAAAGGCGGCCGCCAAACGGAACCCGAATTCGCGGCCCTCGCTGCCGCTGGCGGGCTATGCCGGGCGCTATCGCGATGCGTGGTACGGGGACGTGTCGATTGAGGAACACGGCGGCAAGCTGACGATTTCCTTCACCCACACCCGTCAGCTCACGGGCGACCTGGAGCACTGGCAGTACGACACATTTGTGGCCCGCTGGCGCGACCGCTCGCTGGCGGCCGACGCCTATGTGACGTTCTCCTTGAAACCGGACGGCTCCGTTGACAAGGTGAAGATGGCGCCGGTTTCACCAGCGACCGATTTCAGTTTCGATTTCCAGGACTTGCTGCTCAAGCCGGTAGCGGCGAACGCGCCGCCGCGGTAGGGATTACGCTATTTCACGGCCATGGTCACGCCAGGTTGGCTCTGCCAGGTCCCGATGGTCACGGTCACGGGCACCTTCGTCCCCGGAGTCACGCCGGCGGGAACCTGCGCGTTGATTTGAGTCAGCCCGGCAATCTGGGTCGGCGCGGCGCCGCTGTAGGAGACCGGCGTCACCGCGATCCCGCCAATGGCGACGGATACGGGGGTGGTTTTGAGTAGATATAGGGGTGGAGGCGCAGGCGTGATGGTGGCATCCGCGCTGGGCGGATTGGTAACGCCGCCGCCGGTCGAGTAGATCATCACATAGGACCCCCGCGCCGCGGGGTTGAAGCCGCCGTTGCGGGAATCATCCTGGTTGAGGATGGCGCCGCTGCCCAGCCCCGACGAATCCACCGTGAAGAGGCCGGGGTGCGCGGCCTGGACGGGAACGGATAGGGCGTTGGAAAGCACGCCCTGATATTCCACTTGCACCTGCGTCGTGGCGCCAGGGGCGAGGCCATACGGCGCCACGGCGTTGACCTGGAAGCCGGCGGGGCTCGCCGGGCCGATGTTGGCGCTGTAGAGCGTAACGATTCCCCCCGGCGACACGGCGCCCGCCGCGTTGCTGGCGGCGTTCACCATCGCGTTCAACTGCATGGCGGGCGGCGGCAAAGCCTGCTGGGTGACCGTGACCACCCATGGCCCCGGTTGACCGGTGATGTGGCCGGTGCGCTGCGGTCCCGAATTGGCCGGCACGCTATAGCCGATGCCGCCGTTGCCGGTCGCGCCGGTCACGCTGATCTTGGCTTGGCGCACGGTGGGGCTCACGTTGGCCGCCGCGCTCCAGTAAAAGGTGTCATCTCCGTAACCCATGCCCTTGGCGGGCCCGGACGTGAAGGTGATCCACGAGGGAGAATCCGTGCTGTAGGTCCAGTTGCAGCCGTTGGGGTCGCCATCCGCAAAGACCCAGACCTCGTTGGTGGAGGAAGATGCCGGGATGTTGACCGTCTGCGAGGGTGAAGGCGTAAGCTCATAGGGGCAGGGATTCTGCGCGAACAGCGGAGCGGCAACGGCGAATACCAGCAACAGCCTCATTACTGTCAGGGTAACGCTTCATGGCAGGCTTTCAAGATGTCCACGGCGCCGGGCGTATCGCCGTGCACGCAGATGGTCTGGACCTGGCCCTCGCGCGCGAAGCGCAGCGCTTGCCGGGCGGCCTCGCGCGGGTCGGTGATGAGGGCGCCGGCGAACTGGCGCGGGCGCAGCGTGCCGTCGGGCTCGTAACGCCGGTCGGCGAAGGCCTCGGCCGCGACCTGGAGCCCCATTTCGCGCCAGACGTCCAGCATGGCGGAGCCGGCCAGGCCGAAGAGCGTGACGCGCGGGTCCCACGCCGCCACCCCGCCGGCGATGGCGCGCGCCACTTCCGCATTCCGCACGGCCACGTTGTAGAGCGCGCCGTGGGGCTTCACGTGAACGATCCGGCCGCCGAGGCTGCGCACCACGGCGTCGAGCCGCTCGATTTGCCGGCGCACCATGCGTTCGATTTCGGCGGCGGGCATGGGAATCGCAATGCGCCCGAAACTGGCGCGATCGGGATAGCCGGGATGCGCCCCGATGCGCACGCCCCGCGCCATGGCCAGGCGCGCCGTGCGCTCCATGGAAGTCTCGTCGCCGGCGTGGCCGCCGCAGGCGATGTTGGCGGAAGTGACGTACTCCATCAGCGCGGCTTCGTGCCGGGCGTCTTCCAGTTCGCCCAGGTCGCAGTTGAGATCGAGAATCATGCGTCACAACAGAGCATACAGCCATTGCTCCTGCTGGCGCAGCAAATCCAGCGCCTGCTCAATAGAGACGAGATCGAAGCGCACTTCGTCGCGCGGCCGCAATTGACCGAGACGCCAAAAATCGGCGGAGATCACGTTGGCGGGTTTGGGATACCCTCCGGTGGTCTGGTGTTCGACGAAGAGAATGATTGGCTGGCCGTCGGGCGGCACCTGGATGGCGCCCAGCGGCACGCCCTCGGTGAGCATGTGGCCCGCCGGACTGGGAATGGCCGGCCCGCGCAGGCGGATCCCCATGCGGTTGGATTCCTCGGCCACTTGATACGCGGCCGCGTAGATCTCGCCGGAAAACCAGTGCGCCTGCGGTCCCCGGGTGACCCGCAGCGGGCCGGTGCGCGCGAATTCCGGTGCGCGGGGGCGCCCCCTGGGCCCCCCTGCGCGCGGCCGGCGTATGGCGGCATCGCCGATAGGAAGCGCGTCGCCGGCGCGCAAGGGACGGCCGCCCACCCCCGTCATGACGTGGACGGAAGCGCTGCCCATCGCCTTCGGCACGCCGATGCCGCCCCGCACCGCCAGGTAACAGCGCGCGCCGGAACGAGTGGCGCCGCAGCGCACGGTTTCGCCGGCCTTGATCTCGACGGCGGTCCACAGAGGCAGGCCGGCGTCGAAATCGGAGCCGGTGAGCGCAATGACGGCGTCGGTTTCGAACTCGAAAGAGCCGCCCACCAGCGTCATTTCGAGCGCCGCGGCGTTTTCGGCATTGCCCACCAGGAGGTTGCCCGCGCGCAGCGCCAAGGGATCGGCGGCGCCGGACGCGGAGACGCCGAAGTGCGCGTAGCCGAAGCGGCCGAGGTCCTGGACGGTGGTTTGGAAGCCGGGGGAGAGGACGCGGATGTGGGAGGCGCTGGCCGAAGCGGCTGGAACACCGGAAAAAACACCGGTGACAAGAGGGTGCCCCCTGGGCTCGGCGCTACGGGGTGTCGGGATGAAGCGCACGCGGTCGCCCATGCGCACCAGCGGCGGCGGCGAAGCCTGGGGATCGAAGAGGGCGAGCGGCGTGCGCCCCACGATCCGCCAGCCGCCGGGCGACGCCAGCGGGTAGATGCCGGCCTGGCTGCCGCCGATGGCCACGCTCCCGGCGGGCACTTCTTTCCGCGGCGCGGAAAGGCGCGGCGTGGCCAGTTCGGGTGGAAGGCCGCCCAGGTACGGAAAGCAGGTGGAGAAGCCCACGAAATAGACCAGGTAATCCGCCGCGGCGTGCAGCTCGACCACGCGCTCGGGCGACAGGCCGGCGTGGCGTGCCACGTCTTCCAGGTCGGGGCCGAATTCGCCTCCGTAGCAGACCGGGATCTCCACCACGCGGGCCGCGCGGGCTTCTCCGGTGGCGGTCTCCATGCTCTCGCGCGCCAGAGCTTCGAGATCCGCGTGGCTGTGGAACCGAGGGTCGAAATCGATGAGGACGGATGCGAATGCGGGGTGCAGATTCAGGACGCCGCGCTGGCCCTCCAGGGCGTGGGTGAGGCGCGCCACGTGGTGGTGCGCGTCAATCGAAATTTCATCGCCGAACGAGATGAAAAGAGAACGGTCGCTCGCCGGCTGGATGGTCACCCCACCTCAATCCAGCTTCGCGGGGGCCAACTTGGGCGACAGGAGGTGAATCACCAACAGCGCCGTCACGTAGGCCAAGCCCGCAACGATGAAGAGCGGCGCACAGTTGGGATGCGACTTCGCGACGTAGCCAGCGACGAGTTGGAACCCCGCGCCGGCAATGGCCCCGGCCATGCCGCCGATTCCCGTCACGCTCGCGACGGCCGCCTTGGGGAACAGGTCGGAGGCCAGCGTGAACAGGTTGGCCGACCAACCCTGGTGCCCCGCCGCCGCCAGACCAACCAGCGCCACCACCACCCAGAGGCTCTTGGAGTAGGGCGCGTACAAGATTGGCAGGACCATTAGGGCGCAAATCAGCAGGGCGGTCTTGCGCGCGGCATTCAGACTCCTTCCGCCTCCGAGCATGGCGGAAGAGAGCAATCCGCCGCCGACGCTGCCCACGATGGAGATGAGGTAAACCACGACGATGGGAGTCCGGTTGGTGCTGATGCTCGTGTGGAAGGTCTCCTGCAGGAAACGGGGCAGCCAGAAGAGGTAAAACCACCAGATGGGGTCGGTGAGCATCTTGGCCACGGAAAACGCCCAGGTCTCCTTCAACGGAAGCAGACGGGCCCAGGGAACGCGCTCGGTCTTCTCCGGCGGATCGCTCTGGATAAAGGCCAACTCCTCCGCCGATACCTTGGGATGATCTTCGGGTTTGCGGTAAATCAAGAGCCAGAAGCAGAGCCAGACGAGACCCAACGCGCCCACCACCACGAAAGCGGCGCGCCACCCAACGGCGAACACCAGAGCCGGCACCACCATCGGAACGGCGATATTTCCAATGTTCGCCCCGCTGTTGAATATCCCGAAGGCCAGGGCGCGTTCCTTTTTCGGAAACCACTCCGCTACCGTCTTGTTGCATGCCGGGAAGTTGGCGGCTTCGCCGAGTCCGAGGAAGAACATCGCAAAGCAGAATGTCCAGACACCCGTAGCCGCGCCCGGCGTCATGGCGGCCAGGCTCCAAAGCCCAATGGCCAGCGCGAAGCCCTTGCGGGTGCCCAATCGGTCCGTGAGCCACCCCGCGGTCACCAACCCGATGGCATAGGCTATCTGGAAAGCCGTTGTCATGTAGCTGTACTGAACGCTGTCGAAATGAAAAATGCCTTCCAGGTATGTTTCCAGATAACCCAGCACGCCGCGATCCACGTAGGCGATCACGGTGGCGAAGAACAGCAGGGCGCAGATGATCCAGCGATAGTTCGAGGTGGCGGGCCGGGCGATGGCGCGTGTCATGAGATGTCGGCAGCCTTTGCGGAGAAATTTGTCCGATACCAAAACTACCACAAGATTATAGCGAGTGTTGCCGGCCTGGGGGCGGGCGCGGTACAATCTTCTCTCACTTGGCCGAGCCGCCGGCCGGAACGGGAGATTATGAGTTTTCTTGAAGCCAGCGCGCCAGACTACCTGCCGCTCCCGCAAATGCGCCAGTTGCAGCTTGCGCGATTGCGCGCGGTGGTGGCGCGCGCTTATCAGAATGTGCAGCTCCACCGGACCCGCATGGACGAGCGCGGTCTCAGTCCGGAGTCCCTTTGCGCCCCGAGCGACCTGGGACGGTTCCCTTTCACCACCAAGGCCGACCTGCGGGACACCTATCCCTTTGGCCTGTTCGCCAGCCCCATGAGCGAAGTGGTGCGCCTGCACGCTTCGAGCGGCACGACGGGAAAACCGATCGTGGTGGCGTACACGCGCGAAGACCTGGACGTATGGACCAACTCGATGGTCCGCGCCTTCGCGGCGTGCGGGCTGACGCACGGCGACGTGGTGCAGAACGCCTATGGGTACGGCCTGTTCACCGGCGGGCTGGGAGCGCATTACGGCGCGGAAGCGCTGGGGGCCACGGTGATTCCGATTTCGGGCGGAAATACCGACCGGCAGATCATGGTGATGCGCGATTTCAAGGTGACGGCCATCTGCTGCACGCCCAGCTATTTCCTTCACCTGGTGGAGCGCGCCGGGGAGCTGGGCGTGGACATCCGCGACCTGCCCCTGCGCGCGGGCATTTTCGGCGCCGAGCCGTGGACCGATTCCATGCGCCGGCGCATACAGGCCGAAGCCGGCATACAGGCTTTCGACATCTACGGGCTGTCGGAAATCGTGGGACCGGGAGTGGCCATCGAGTGCTCCTGCCAGGATGGCCTGCACATTTTCGAGGACCACTTCTACCCGGAGATCGTCGATCCGGAAAGCGGCGAGCCGCTGCCGGACGGCGCGGAGGGCGAGTTGGTGCTGACCACGCTCAGCAAGCGGGCCATGCCCATGATCCGTTACCGCACGCGCGATATCACGCGCCTGATCGCCTCGCCTTGTGGTTGCGGCCGCACGCTGCGGCGGATGGAGCGCATCTCGCGCCGCAGCGACGATATGTTCATCATCCGGGGTGTGAACGTGTTCCCGTCCCAGATTGAAGCCGCGCTGCTGGCGGTGGAAGGCACGCTGCCGCACTACCAGATCATCCTCACGCGGCAGAAGGGGCTGGACGCGATCGAGGTCCAGGTGGAGATCACGCCGGAGTTCTTCAGCGACAAAGTGGGCGCGATGGAGGGCTTGCACGAGCGGCTGATGGATTCGCTGGACCACATCCTGGGGCTGCGCGTGGCCGTGCGCCTGGTGGAGCCCCACACCATTCAACGCAGCGAAGGCAAAGCTAAAAGAGTGATCGACCGGAGGGAACCATGAAAATTCATCAGCTCTCCCTGTTTCTCGAAAACAGTCCGGGCAAGGCCGTGGAACCCTGCCGCCTGCTGGCCCGCGCGGGGGTCAACATCCGCACGCTGACCATAGCGGATACGCAGCAGTTCGGAATCCTGCGGCTGATTGTTTCCGATTGGGAAAAGGGCCGGGAACTATTGCAACAGGCCGGGTATGTGGTCAACGTGACCGAGGTGGTGGCGGTGGAAGTGGACGACCGCCCCGGCGGCCTGGCCGGCTTGCTGGAAACGCTCGAGCCGAGCGGCGTGAATATCGAGTATATGTACGCCTTCACGTTCGGGCGGGAAGAGCGGGCGGTCATGGTCTTCCGGTTCGACCGTCCGGATGTGGCCATCGAGCATCTGCGCGCGGCCGGCGTCAACGTGCTGCCGGACGTCGGACTGTGAGCGTCTCGCGGATGATCGCGGAGCAGATGGAACATGCTTCGTGGATCCGCCGCATGTTCGAGATCGGCATCCAGCTACGCAAGGAGCGCGGCGCGGAGAACGTCTTCGACTTCACGCTGGGCAATCCCGACGTGGAGCCGCCCGAGGCCGTGATCGCGGCCCTGCGGCGCGTGGTGGCGGAAAACCGCCCGCGCAGCCACGGCTACATGCCCAACGCCGGCTTCCCCGAGGTCCGCGCGGCCATCGCCCAACGCCTGGCGGAGCGCACCGCGGTGCCGTTCACCGGCGAAAACGTCATTATGACGGTGGGCGCCGCCGGGGCTATCAACACGGTGCTGAAATCGATTCTCGATCCCGGCGACGAAGTCATTGTCCTGAACCCCTACTTTCCCGAGTACCGCTTCTATATCGAGAATCACGGCGGCCGCGTGGTCACGGTGGAAACCGGCGAGAGCTTCCAGCCCGACATCCCGCGCATCGCCGCCGCGCTGACGCCGCGCACCAAGGCGCTCATTCTGAATTCCCCGAATAACCCGACCGGCGCGGTGTACGGCGCGGAGGTGCTGCGCGAGCTGAACGCGATCATCCGCGAGCCGGTGCTGGTAATCAGCGACGAGCCTTACCGCCCGCTGATCTTCGACGGCGCCGAGCCGCCCGAGACGCTGAGCATCGTCAACCGCGCGGTGCTGGCGTGGTCCTGGTCGAAGGCCATGGCGGTGGCGGGCGAGCGCATCGGCTATCTGGCCATTCCGCCGCACTTGCCGGAAGCCGCGGCGCTGGTCAATGCCTGTACGTTCGCCAACCGCATCCTGGGCTACATCAATGCGCCGGCGATCTGGCAATGGGTGGTGGCCGAAGTCCCCGATGCGGCCGTGGATGTGGGCCCATACCAGGCAAAGCGCGACCGGCTGTGCGACGCGCTGACATCGATGGGCTACGACGCTCCGCGCCCGCAAGGTTCGTTCTACGTGTTCCCCAGGACGCCGATTCCCGACGACCTGGCGTTCATCCGCCTGCTG
>Ga0181521_10006626_pt1 | contig 12464 bp, 10 predicted proteins | sample PEATcosm2014_Bin_32_FD_119764 | JGI IMG/M metagenome (GOLD analysis project Ga0181521, IMG submission 119764) | Peatland microbial communities from MTU Mesocosm Facility, Houghton, MI, USA - PEATcosm2014_Bin02_60_metaG | ecosystem: Environmental > Terrestrial > Soil > Wetlands > Peat | place... | reverse complement strand
GAAATCGCAGCCCAGGTCCCTGCCCGACTCGAGCGCGGCCATCGCGCGGAGCAGGCCGACCGAGTCGAGGTCGTAAACCGGCTTGGCGTCGCGGTGGTCTCCCATGAGCGTGTGGTCGCCGGTGAGCGCCAGCACGTTCTCGATGCCCAGGATCGCCGCGCTCAGGAGGTCGCTCTGCAACGCCAGGCGGTTCCGGTCCCGGCAGACCATCTGGAACACCGGCTCGATGCCGCGCTCGACGAGTTTGGCGCTGACCGCGAGCGAGCCGACGCGCATCACGGCGGTCTGAATATCCGTCACGTTGACCGCCACCACCTTCTTCTTCATCAGGTCCGCGCCGTGCATGCAGTGGGAAATGTCGGTCCCCTTGGGCGGTCCGATCTCGCCGGTGATCGTGAATTTGCCGGACTGGAGCGATTCCTGCAGTTTGCTCATGCCTTTGCCTCCTTCTTCGCGGCCTTCGCGCCCTTCTTTTTCTTCTTCAACTTCTTCTTCGGCGGGCCCGGCGGCCGTGCCTTCTCCTCGACCTCGAGCGCCCAGAGCATCGTCCCGCGTCGGTCGTCCGGGATGTCCTGCAGGGCGTGGTTGCGCGGCTCGGCCGGGCGCTGGAGCTCGGCCAGTTGTCCCAGCGCCTTCAGGCGCTCGTAGATCAGGTACCAGCCGCAGTCCTTGTTCTTGCTGACTTCGCATTTTCCGTGGTTCGTGCCGCCGCAGGTGCCGTTGACGAGGCTCTTCGTGCACATGGTGATCGGGCAGATGCCGCCGGTGTGCGCCAGCAGACAATCACCGCACTGGCCGCAGCGTTCCTTGCCCGGCCACAACCCTTGCAGGCCGCCGACGTGGATGGTGTTGAGGCCGGGGACGACGCGGCGCAGGAGCACGTTCCCGACGGCCTGGACGCCCACGCCGCAGGAATAGACGACGACGGCGTCGGCGGCCCTGGCCTGCTGGAGATGCCGGCCCAGGCGCACGCCCACCTGCGCCTTGTTGCACACCATATCAATCATCACCTGGCCGGTGACGGTCTTCTCCGCCTGAGTCAGGACGGCCGCCGCTTTCTTGAGCTGCTCCGGTCCGCCGGTTTCCATCCCCACCGGGCAGCCGCCGCACCCGATCAGCAGGATATTCTTCGCCGGCCCGCAGGCCGAGACGACCTCGGCTAGTTTCTTCTTGGACGTGGCATTCATTCGCTTCCTCCTCGCCGCCCGTTCGGCTTGGCTCAGGGCGGCCCTGAGCCTTGTCGAATGGGCCGGCTGTTTGCAGGCGGTTCCAGTTCCGCGCGCACGGCCGCGACGATCGCCGGAAGGCGCTCCCGCAGCACGGGCGATAATCCTTCGCGCAGCGCGACGCTCTCCGGTTCGACGCCGATCAGGATGACCTCATTCATTTTACCGGTGACGATCCGGTGCAGTTGCAAGGCGTGCAACACGTTCAGGTCGTGGAGCGATTCGCCCAGCGGCTCCGTTGGCCACCGGTCCAGTTGCATGCGCGTCCGGTAAACGCTTCCGGGCGCGCCGCCCGCGCGGCAGCAGTCCACCAGGACGACCCGCCCGCAATGCTCGATCTCCGGCAGAACGTCCAGCAGCGCCGTCCCCGCGTCGAAGAGCTCGACGTGCCCGGGCAGCGGCGCTTCCTTGCCGAGTTCCCGGACGACCGCAATCCCCACTCCGTCGTCCCCCATGAGCAGATTGCCGACGCCGACGACGGCGATCGCGTCCCCGGCGGGCGCGGCGCTCGCGCAGTCGTTCCGCACGGATGTCGAGAGATCACACAATGCGAGCCACTCCGGTCAGGTTCCGGCGGGCGTCCAGCAGGTGGACGGAGCAGGCCAGACACGGGTCGTATGAACGGACGATGCGCGCCAGCTCGACGGGGTTCTTGGCGTCCTTGACCTTCGCGCCGATCAGCGCCTGTTCCATCGGGCCGGGTAGGCCGCGGTCGTCCTTGGGCGATGAATTCCACGTCGTCGGCACCACCAACTGGTACCGGGCGATCTTTTTGTTCTCGATCTCGATCCAATGTCCGAGCGCGCCGCGCGGCCCGTCCACGCAGCCGAACCCGGCGCCTTTTTCCGGAACCTGGCTCTGCGCGCAGAACGGCTCGCCCGGCTTCAGCACCAGCGCCCAATCCGTCGCCATCTTGCCGAGGCGCTTCGCCTCGATGGCGCGCGCCGCGTGCCGGCCGAGGACGGATTTCAGCGCCTCCGGTTTCGCCTTCAGCTCCGAGAGCAGGGCGTTGACCTCCGTCCTGCATTCCCGGTTTCCGGCCGTGTAGGCGATCATCGTCCGCGCCAGCGGCCCCACCTCGCACGCCGTTCCGGCGTAGCGCGGGCTCTTGAGCCACGAGTACGCCTCCGGCTTTTCCGGCGCCGGCGCGGTCTCGCCTTGCGCGGGCGCGCGGGCGCACTCCTCGGTGTACCAGGAATGCTTCACGTACTCGAACACCTTGTGCGGGTCGGCGGGGCTGAGCTTGCCGTCGAGGATGACGCCGCCGGGGAAATAGCGCTGCCGCACCGCGAGGTCCACGTGCAGGTCCTCGTCGAACGCGCCCCAGGCAAGGTAGTTCTCCACACCTTTCCCGATTTCGGCGTACTCGGGATACGCGCGCGCGACGGTGAGCACGTCCGGCAGGTACGCGTTCTCGATGAACTCCCGGACGGCGCGGATCTTCGTCACGTAGGCCAGCATCTTGTCCGCCGTCGGCCCGGCCGTGACCCCTCCGGGCACGACGCCGACGTCGTGCGGCATCTTGCCGGCGAAGAGCGCAATCGCCTCGTGCGCCAGCGCGCGCATCCGGAGCGCCTGGACGTAGTGCCGGGCGAGGCGGACGTTCTGCTCCCGGGTCAGCCGGTAGTCGCCTTCGTAGCGCGGCAGGAACGGCGCCGCCGCGCCCCGGTCGAGGAACTGCCGCACGGCCTTCAGGTCCGCGTCGTCGCCGGTGTAGTCGGCCGCCGCGGTCAGGTCCACGAAATCGAGCGCCGCCAGGACGTAGAAATGCAGGATGTGCGACTGGAGGTAATTGGTCGCGAGGATGAGGTTGCGGATATGCCGGCCGTTGTGCGGGACCAGATTCGTGACGCCGAACGCCGCGTCGAGGTTCTGCGCCGCGGCCACGCCGTGGATCGCCGGGCAGACGCCGCACACCCGCTGCACCAGGCGCTGCGCGTCCCACGGGTCCCGGCCTTTGAGGAAGATTTCGAACCCTCGGAACATCGTGCCGCTGACGGACGCCTCTTTGACCACGCCCTGGTCCACCACCGTCTCGATCTTCAGGTGGCCCTCGACGCGGCTCATCGGGTCAATGGCGATCTTTTGCATCGGTCAATCTCCTCCGGGGAATCCAGAGCGCGCTCAACTCAGGAAGAACCTCGCCAAGCGCTCCTCAGTGAGCTTCTGGTAGAGCGGCGAGAGCTTGTCCGGGAAGCCGGGCTCCGTGCAGCCATGGCAGGGCGACCCGGCCTGGATGCACCAGTTCGTATGATTGTTGAACCCGCGCGCGGGGCAATCGGCGTAGCTGACCGGTCCTTTGCAGCCGACGAGGTACAGGCAGCCCTCGTCGCCGATCTTTTTGGCGAACTTGCCGGCGTCGAAGAACGGGCGCCGCGGGCAATTCTCGTGAATCTGCGACCCGAAGAAACTGAGCGGGCGGCCGGCGTCGTCGAGCTGGTCCGCGCGCGGCAGGCCGAACAGCAGAATGTGCGCCACCGTTCCGGTGAACCAGTCCGGGTGCATCGGGCAGCCGGGGATGTTGATGACCGGCGTTTGGATCCCGCGGCTGCGAAGGAAGTCCGCAAGCCCCATCGAGCCGCTCGGGTTAGGCTCGGCGGCGAAGATGCCGCCGAAGCTGGCGCACGTCCCTACGGCCAGCGCGGCGAGGGCGTTGCGGCCGAGGTGGTCCACCGCCTCGACCATCGTCAGCGGCTTGCCGCCTTTCTCGCCGACCGATCCCATCGCGCCGTTGGCGGCGGTCGGGATCGTCCCCTCGACGACGAGGAGGTAACCTCCTTTTCGCGTCTCCGCGGCATCCCGGAGGATTTCCATGACCGGCTCGCCCTGGCCGGCCATGACCGTCATCTGGAAGAGCAGATTGATGTGATGTCCGGGGATGATTTCGTCAATCAGGATGTTGCGCACGTTCGGGCTTGCGCTGTTGAGCAGCGAAACCGAATCGCCGCTGCAACTGGCCGCCTGGTACCAGACGACCGGGATTTCCTTCACCGTGGATTCCATCGCGCTGTTCCTCCTGCTCCGCGTGAGCCATGACGCTCAGGCCGTCTGCACGACCGCCAGCGGTTGGCCCACCTTGACGGACTGATTCTCCTGGACCAGAATCTGTTTCACGCGCCCGTTGAGCGGGCATGGGACCGTGAAGGTCGCCTTGTCCGTGAACATCTCGCAGAAATCCTCGCCCTCTTTAACGAGATCGCCTTCGCGCACGAAGAAGAACGAAAGGTTCGCCGCATCGGGCGCGCCGTCGCCGAGGGAAGGCAGTTTCACTTCGGCATCCGCCATGGTCAGAATCCTCATGCAAGGAACGAATTTCCATCGCCGTCCTGCACTTTCTCTTCCGTGCAGGACGGATTTCTTGCGGCGGCTTCAAAAATGAATGCCGCGCCCGAGCCAGGCCAGGGCAGCCTCGGAGAGCGCCTCTGGCATCGTGGGGTGCGCGTGAATCGTCTGCGCGATCTCGGCGACGGTCGCTTCCATCGCCATCGCCAGGCCGGCCTCGGCGATCAGGTCCGAGGCGTGCGCGCCGATCACGTGGACTCCGAGCACCTCGCCGCTCTTCGTCTCGGCGATGATTTTCGCCCAGCCCTGCGTCTCGCCGATCGCCTGCGCCTTGCCCAGCGCCATGAACGGGAAGCGCGACTCCTTCACCTCGATCTTCGCCGCCGCGCACTCCGCGCTCGTCATGCCGACCGAGCCGATCTCGACCTGCGTGAAGACGCAGGACGGGACGACGCGATAATCCATCTTCCGCTCGTGCCCGGTGGCGCATTCGGCGGCGATGATCCCCTGGCGCGAGGCGACGTGCGCGAGCTGGATCTTCCCGGTCACGTCGCCGACGGCGTAGATGTTCGGCACGTTCGTGCGGCAATGCTCGTCAATGAGGATCGCGCCGCGCTCGGACTTGACTCCGGCGGCTTCGAGCCCGATCTCGCCCGAGTTCAACGCGCGCCCGACCGAGACCAGCGCCTTCTCCGCGACGACGCTCCTCCCGCTGGAAAGCTCGCACGTCACGCCGCCGCCCTCGACTTTCACGCCCTGCACCTGCGTCTGCAGATGGATGTCCGTGCCCGATTTTTTGAAGATGCGGAAGAGCTCCTTCGCCAGGTCGGCGTCGCTGCGCGGGAGCAGTTGGTCCATCATCTCGACGATCGTCACGCGCGCCCCCAGTTCGCCGAAGATGCTGGCCCACTCGACGCCGATGTAGCCGCCGCCGACGACCAGCACGCTCTTCGGAATCTCCTGGAGCCGCAGCGCGTCGTCGCTCGTGAGCACCGATCGGCCGTCGAAGGGAAAGCCGGCCGGTTTCAGCGGTTCGGAACCCGTCGCCAGGATCAGGTGGTGAGCGCTGACCTTGCGCGGTTCACCGGCCGAGATCACTTCGGTCGTGTGGCGGTCTGTCAGCCTGCCGCGGCCGGCGATCACCTCCACCTTGTTCTTCTCGAGGAGCGATTGCACCCCTTTGCGGAGGCGGGCGCACACCTCGTCCTTGCGCCGGCTCATCCGCGCGTAATCGGGGCGGACGTCGGAGCACGCGACGCCGAACTCCGCGCCGCGCCGCGCCATGGAGAACGCGCGCGCGCTTTCAACCAGCGCCTTGGTGGGAATGCAACCGCGGTTCAGGCAGGTGCCGCCGAGCTCGCGCTCCTCGACGAGCGCCGTGCGCGCGCCCAGTTGTGCGGCGCGGATCGCGGCGACGTAGCCGCCCGGTCCGCCGCCGACCACGAGGATGTCGTAGTTCACGTTGCTCTCCCGTCGCCCTGAGCATCCGAACGTTCGCGAAACGGCGCGAAGAGCGCGCATTATAGCCGCGCCGTCCGTCATGGGTCAAGGCCAAGCTCCGGAGCTTCCGGCGCCGCGGCCCGCGCTGCGCCGCCGCGCGGCCAACCCAGCAGGCGAGGCTGGCGGAACGCGTTCGGCGGCGGCGGTGTCCGGGCCACCTCGGCCACTTGCAACTGCTGAATCCGCCGGCTCAACTCCGTCAACTCGGCCTCATTGAACTTGCGGGGGATGTGATATTGCTCTTCGCTCAGCCGCCGCGCGGCGATGTAATTGGGCAACGCAGCCTCGGAATTCCCGCCCTCGTCATACAGTCGCCCGAGGTTCAACGGCGTATCCGGGTTGCTCGGGAAAAGTTCCTCCGCTCTCATGTAAGCCGTCCTCGCGTCCTGGTAATCCTGCGGCAGATGGTGTTCGCGCCATTGAATCTCGCACAGCCGCCCCAGCCGCATGTAATATTCCGAGCGCATCGGATCCAGTTCGATGGCGTCCTTGGCGCTGTAGATGGCCAGGGAGATCACCGACACGTTCTCCGCCGTCCGTCGGCGTCCCGCGCGCCACTCCCCGAGGTAAAAATCGGAGAGCAGCGCCTGATTCTCCGCGTCCATCGGGAACCGCTGGACGGCCTCCTCCAGATCGCGCCGGCAGTCCTCTTCGGGACGACGCGGCTCGAGCGCGCGGTCCCGCAGGACGTTGGCTTCCCCAACGCGCGCCACCAAGCCGTAGAGCGTCAGCAGGACGACCGCCGCGGCTCCGAACATCAGTCCGAGCCGTTGGCCGGGCCCGATCTGGCGATCCACCGCGTACGATTCCTTTTCCTCGCTGAGTCGGGCCGAAAGCAGAAGCGCCATGAGGATCCACGCCGTCTGAAGCGTCCCGCCGATGTAATGGTGGAACTCGCCGAGGCTGTGCGCGAGGAAGGCGATGATCCCGCACGCGACGCCGATGGTCGCGTACGAGGAGCGGCCCAGCGCGAACGGGTCCTGGCTCCGGGCGTTCAACAACACATAAGCCATCCAGGCCAGCCAGATCGTGCAGAGCCATTGCCAGCTCCAGAAGCCCGTCGAGCCGCGCAGCCCGCCGCTGCACAGCGCCTCCAACCCGAGGACCACGGCGGACAACCCCAGCACGCCCGCCGTGGCGGTCGCGTTCAAGGCGGAAGGTTCCGGTTCTGCGAGGACCGGCTCAGCGCCCATGCGCGTGACCCTTCGCCAGAACAGCACCAGGAATGCCCCGTAGGTCACGATCCCGATCAGGCCTGTTTCAGCCGCCAGTTGAATGTAATCGTTGTGCGCGCGGCGCGCCTCCTGGTCCTCCGGCAGTTTCTTCGACGCGTAGAAGTCCGCGAAGTTGTCCAACCCCACTCCGACCAGCGGGTGTTCGGCGAAGATCGAAACGCCGGCGCGCCAGTAGCCGTACCGAACGGAGGTCGAACCGAAGTAGTCTCCCAACGCCGGCAGGTGTCCGGTGGCCTGGGCGGTCGCCCAGACGATGATCAGGCCCGCGCAGACGACCACAACCTGAAGCCTCCGCTGCCACAGCAGCGCCCCGAACGCCCAGACCGCGAAAACCGCCGCCGCGAGCAGAAAAGCCAGCCAGCCGCCCTTGGACTTCGTGAAGTAAAGGGCCGCCAGCGTCGCAGCAAGCAGTCCCAACCTGATAGCGAGGCTGACGTATGAAAAGCCCCGCGCCGGGGCCTGCCCCCGCAATCCGGAACCGGCCGCCGGAACACCCGACGCATCGCCGTCGCTTTCGCCGCCGATGCGAGAGGGACGGCTCTTCCACCAGTCCAGCGTCAGCCCCATGAGCGCCGGCGCCAGCAGGACCAGGAACCCCGCCAGGGAATTGGGCAGGAAGAACGTGCTGAAGATACGGTCCTTCTCCAGCCGGCCGTACAGGTCAAACGCGGTGTCCGCCGGCAGCCGCAGATCGCGAAGCACCGCGTCCGGGTCCTGCGCGAAGATCGCGCGCGCCCGCGGCAGGTCCACCGTAATCTGGTGCAGCCCGTCCAGCGAAATCGTGAACGTCGCCGCGCCGATCATCAGCAGCACCATCAGCCGCCGCCATCGGGAGCGCGTCTCGTTGACCAGGAAGACGAATGCGACCATCGCGGAGAGCCACGAGAAGAGAGTCAGCATCGCCGGATACTTGTAGACGGCGTTGATGGTGCCGCAAACCAGCGCGCCCCCCAGGAGCAGCAGGATCACCTCGAGGCCGGTGTTTCGAATCCGCACCCGGCCCTCGAGCGCCATCGCGATGACCCACAGCGCGCTGGACAGGATGAAAAACATCTGGATGATGAGCCGCAGGACCGGGTTGCCCTCGAAGCTCGGCGCCAGCGGGCCAAGCCCCGCGGCGAGCAGCGTGATCGCGAAAGCGATCTGCCGGACGCGGAGTGCGATGACGGCGGATTGCGGGGGCGGCGCGGCGCTGCTCGTGCGCGGCCGCGGCCCGCGGCCTCCGGCGTCAGTCGTCTTCCGCTTCATGTCACGCGCCGTTCTTCCGCCGCCCGGTCGTTTCCAGAATGGCGATAATGGTGAAGACCGCCACCGTCTGCGCGAAGATGACCAGGATCGCCACGGAGCTGGCGTAATAGAGAACCGTCACGCCGAGGGCCACCGTCGCCGTCACCAGGTAAATCGTCAGCACCGCCTGCCACGGCTTCATCCCCAGCGCCACCAGCCGGTGCGAGAAGTGGTTCGTGTCGCCCCGGAACGGCGAGCGGCCGGACCGGATTCGGATCCACGTCACCGTGATCATATCGAACAGCGGCACGCCGAACATCATCAACGGGACCACGATCGGAAAATAGGGCCGCTCCGGCTGAAAGAACGTGAACTGAACGGTCAGCACCGCCAGCGAATACCCGATCGTCATCGAGCCGCAGTCGCCCATGAACAGGCCCGCCGGCGGAAAGTTGAAGACCAGGAACCCCATCAGCGCCCCGATCAGACAGCACAGCGCGCCGCCGACGAAGTAATGCACCGTCTGGAACGCCACCACGCTGAAAAATACCGCGATGATCCCCGCCACGCCGGCGCTCAGGCCGTCCATGTTGTCCAGGAAGTTGAAGGCGTTGATCAGCGCCACGATCCAAACGACGGTGATCACCCCGCGGAGGATGCGGCTCTCGATGAAAAGCTCGACACTGACCCCGCTCAGCACGAGCATCACCGCCACGCCGGCCTCGACCGCCAGCCGCAGCCACGGCGACAGGCTCCATCGGTCATCGGCCAGCCCCACCAGGCACACGATCACCCCGCCGAGGAAGATCATCGCCAGTTGCGGCGCCATGCCCACGACGCCCATCACGTGGATCTTCAGGTTCTCCGGGATCGGCAGCTCAGCGGCGAAGTTCGCCGGTGCGCCGCTGGCCGCGCGCAGGTAGAAGCAGAACGCCACGGAGACCCAGATCGGCAGCCATAGCCCCAGGAAGATCGCCATCCCGCCGCCGACCGGCGTCGGCTGCTGGTGGATCATCCGGCCACCCGGATGAGCGACCAGGCCCAGCCGCGGCGCCCACCGCATCACCAGCAACGTCCCCAGCAGCGAGATCGCCATCGAGGCCGCCACCAGCAGAATCAGAAATCCGATCATTTCAATTGCTCAATCAGTGTCCGGTTCGCTCGGCATGGGGCGTTTTCGCGCCTGCATTATAGGAATCTGCCGCCCGCCTTTCCACTGCGAGTTGACCGGCCGGGCGGCCGGGTGATTTAATGCGCGGGACGAACCTTGCGAAGGTTCGTACAAACCTTCGCAAGGTTTAGCTTGTGGGAGGGACGGCCTTGCGCACGAAGCTTCTCGCGGTCGAATGGATCGGCGGACTCGACGGTTGCCTGCGGATCATTGACCAGACGACGCTGCCGGGCGAAGTGCGGATGATGGAATGTCGTACGCCGGAGGAAGTCTTCGAGGCGATTCGCCGCCTGCAGGTGCGCGGCGCGCCCGCGATCGGCATCGCCGGGGCGATGGGCGCGGTGCTGGGAATCCGGAATCTCCCCCGCGCGGACTCGCCGGAGCTCATCGTCGAGCTGAAACGCGTGGCCGCGCAACTCGCCTCGGCGCGTCCGACGGCCGTCAACCTGAGCTGGGCGCTCGACCGCATGGTGCGCGTCGCGGAGGAGAACTCATCGCTCGACGCCCCCGCATTGAAGCAGCGCCTGCTCGACGAGGCGAAGCGCATCCGCGACGAGGACGCCGCCATGTGCCGCGCCATCGGCGAGCACGGCGCGGCGCTCTTCAGGAACGGCGACGGCGTGCTGACTCACTGCAACGCCGGCGCGTTGGCCACGGCCGAATACGGCACGGCGCTGAGCGCGGTCTTCGTCGCACACGAGATGGGCAAACGGCTGCACATCTTCGTGGACGAGACGCGCCCGCTGCTCCAGGGCGCGCGGCTGACGGCTTGGGAACTCTCGCAGGCCGGCGTCGAAATGACGTTGATCTGCGACAACATGGCCGCGCAGGTGATGCGCGAGGGGCGCGTGCAGCGCGTGATCGTCGGCGCCGACCGCATCGCCGCCAATGGCGACACCGCCAACAAGATCGGCACCTACTCGGTCGCCGTCCTGGCACGCGCGCACCGGATTCCTTTCTACGTCGCCGCGCCCTCGTCCACTTTCGACCTCTCCATCGCCGACGGATCGAAGATCCCGATCGAGCAGCGCGCCGCCGAGGAAGTCACCGACGGCTTCGGCCGCCGCACCGCGCCTGCGGGCGTGCGGGTCTACAACCCGGCTTTCGACGTCACCCCGGCCCGCCTCATCGCGGCGATCATCACCGAGCGCGGAATCATCCGCCGCCCGAACGCCCAGAAGATCCGCAAGCATCTTCGAACTTGACCGGAAAAGCGCGAAAACGGAAACGGAAAACGGATTTGAAACCACAGAGCGATAGCGCGAACTGGCGAGCGCTGCCTATCGCCACGGATTTCCACAGATACGGATTCCTTTTCTTTCCTTAACCGTGTTCATCCGTGTGCATCCGTGGTTTCATCTCTTCTTTCGCGTTTTCGCAGTCGAACTACTCGTCACGTTAGAAGGCGTCTTCGTGAAAAACGCACCGCTGCATTCCTGGCGGCTGTCGCCGAAGAAAGCCATCGCGCTCCAGGAGCGGCTGCGCGATCGGATCGTGGACTGTCCCATCCGGCCCTGGCCGCAGTTCGTCGCCGGCGCGGACATTTCATACGCGAAGCGGACGAATCGCCTCATCGCGTCCGTTGTCGTTCTGCGTCTGCCGGGACTGGAGACCGTCGCCGAAACCTGGGTCATCCGGCGCGCGCGGTATCCGTATGTCCCGGGCCTGCTGACGTTCCGGGAAGCGCCGGCGCTGCTCGCGGCGTTCAAGCGGCTTCGGAGCCGGTGGGATGCCGCCATTTTCGACGGGCAAGGGCGCGCGCATCCGCGCGGCATGGGCCTCGCGGCGCACATCGGATTATGGCTCGACGCCCCCACGATCGGCTGCGCGAAGAGCCGCCTCATCGGCGAGGCCGCGGAACCGGGCCCGGCGCCGGGCGACCACGCGCCGCTCAAGCTTGACGGCCGCGTCGTCGGCGCCGTCCTGCGCACGCGGCGCAACGTCAAGCCGCTCTTTGTCTCGGCCGGCCACAAATCCTCCCTGGCCGATTCGATCCGGCTCGTCCTCGCCTGCTGCGCCGGCTATCGCGTCACCGAGCCGATCCGCCGCGCCCACGCGCTGGTCACCCGCCTGCGGAGTTCATGCGAAGCCGGATAAAAAGAAAACCTCCGGTCGCCTTGAGGAGGTGACCGGAGGTTCCGAGTGGCTGGCCAAATAGGTCGGTTGGCGAACCGCTCCGGCTCCTCTTTCCAATCAGGCGCCCGAGGGCTTGCCCGCGCTCTGTGTGGCGGGGCGCCTGGCGTATCGTTTTCCAGAGCAGCCGAGAAACAGCTTGATAGTAGAGAATTGAAGAGTGCAATCTGATGTTCGAAGGCGGACCGGCCGCAGGAGAGGCGGCCAAATGGGAAATCCCGAGTCAAATGAATCGCATTAGCGCCCTGCTCCACAAGTGTTGAGAGGCGACAACACGCTGTTGAGAGGCGACAGCATGCGGCATTCGACATCCCGCACCGCCCGACTCAACGTGATATCGTAACCAGCAGTGCTACCCATGCTTGCGGCAAAATAGTTTTCTTCGCGTTTTGTGCCAAGTTTGGCACGAGGGTTGCTGCAATCGCAAACGAGTCAGTTTGGGTGTTTACGCTTTCCTTTCACGGCACTGGATAGGAGGAGGGCAGATGAATCGGGCTATCAGGAGTTGCGTAGCCGTCTGCGCATTGATGGGGTTGTTCGCGGTCTCCACAGCAAATGCGACCAGCGTCCTCTACTGGGTTGATGCGAACCAGGGCACGAACCCGTTCCCGCAGGCCATGGCTGATCTCGGACTGACCGTCACGACTGCGACGGACGCCGCCAATTTCAATTCCGAACTCGGCCTCGGCG
>Ga0181521_10006625_pt1 | contig 12465 bp, 9 predicted proteins | sample PEATcosm2014_Bin_32_FD_119764 | JGI IMG/M metagenome (GOLD analysis project Ga0181521, IMG submission 119764) | Peatland microbial communities from MTU Mesocosm Facility, Houghton, MI, USA - PEATcosm2014_Bin02_60_metaG | ecosystem: Environmental > Terrestrial > Soil > Wetlands > Peat | place... | reverse complement strand
CTACGAGTACGAGAACAATACCGGCCAGTTGCCCGGGCCGGCCGGACCGTACGTCCTGCGCGAGCAGGCGTATTGGACGCTGACCAGCGGCGGCCCCGGCCAACTCTACGGCAACCACTACACCTGGCTGTTCCCGCCGGGATGGCAATTGTTTCTGGTCAGCCCCGGGGCGCGGGAGATCAGGTACATCAACGGCCTGTTCGCCACGCTGCCCTGGCAGGAACTGGTGCCCGACACGGCGCACCAGGTGGTCACCGCCGGCTACGGTACATACGATGGCGGCAATGCAAACCTGACCACAGCTACCTACTGCACGACGGCTTGGGCGCCAGGATCGTACGCGCTTGCCTACTGCCCACAAGCCACCACGCTCACCGTCAATCTGGCGGAATTCGCCGGCTTCACGCGCGCCCGGTGGTACGATCCGTCGGACGGAACCTTCCTCCGAATCAGTGGATCGCCATTCCGCAACGCGGGTAGCCACAATTTCACGACGCCCGGCAACAATCATGACGGTGATCCGGATTGGGTGCTGGACCTGGATCCGGCAGCAGCACCCTAAAGGGCTATGCGAAACGAGTGATCGCCTATCCGTATAACTTCTGAGGCGGGCGGTTACGGCTCGACGCCGCCGGTTGTTCTGTCCACCATGGGCTCAGGCGCGGGGATGTTTGTCGCGCGGGCTTTCACGCGGCGCAATTCGTGCAGCAGATTTGACTTGGTGATCCACAATCCCAGCGCCACCGCAGCCAGCCACGTCGCGCTGATCAGCAGCAGCGAAAGCACGTCAGTCTTGATACTGCCGTGGACAGCGGCTCCTCGGCCAACGGCGTATTGTTCGTAGCCCAGGATGTACTGGTTCAGCATGGAGCAGGCGACGGCTGCGAAAATCGCGACTGCCAGCGACTTCATCAGTTCCAACCACGGCAGGCCACTCAATAGCACCATGCTCTTGCGATGCAGTAGCCAGGCCAGCACAACCGTGTGCATCAGGATGCCGATGTCGGAGGCGATGGCCAGCCCGGTCACGCCGTATTGAAGGAACAGCGCGCGATAGACGGGCAGCGACGCCACAACAATGATGGTGCTGGCGACCATCGGCGTCAGGGTGTTGCCAGCGCCGTAAAAGGCGCGCGCATACTGCGCCTGTGCCGACCACAGCGCCAGCGAAATCGCAAACCAGAAGAAGTAGGTTGCGGTCTCCTGCGCGTCGGCGAAGGTGAAGCGGCCGTGACGGAAGGCGAGATCGATGATGGGCAGCGCCGCCGCCATCATCCACGCCGACGCCAGAAACGAGGCTGCCGAGATGCGATAGACCGTCTGGTTCACGGTATCGGCAAAGAGCTTGCGCTTGCCTTGCTCCCATAGCGACGCGAAGAACGGCATTGAGGCCTGTCCGGTCGCCTGTCCCAGAATCGAGATGGGCACGGCGAACAGGCGCTTGGCATAGTTGAGCCGCGAGATGTCGCCCACGCCGCCGGAGGCGAAGTAGCGCAGGATCCAGTCGTCGGCGGAGACCAGCGAGACGCCGAGCATCAGCGGAATGGAAAGCCTGATCCACTCGCGAAATCCGGTGTTGCGCCAGTCGAAGCTGAAGCGGTAACCCAGACCACCCTGAGCTGCGCCAATCGCGTTAATGAGGAACGGCCCAACGACCGCTCCGGCGAACGCGCCGTAAGCCAGCGAGGAAATGCCGAACGCCTTCGCGCCGACCACGCCTCCGGCAATGATGAAGATGTTGTACAACGCGGGGCTGAGCGCGGGATAGAGAAACATCCGCTTCGACAGCAGCACGGCGGAGACGATGCCACCGGCGTAGAAGAAGATCTGGCTGGGCAGCAAAATGCGCGAGAGGTGAACGCAGAGTATGACCTGCTCGGCGGAGAACCTGGGGAAGACGAGGCGCACCAGTTGCGGCGCGAAGATTTCCAGGAACACGGTGCCCACGCACAAGACCGCGCTCATGATGGTGATGGTGGAGTCGAAAGCGCGTTGCGCGCCGGCCTCGTCGTCGCGCGCGAGGTGCCGGGTGTAGATGGAGATGAAGGTGATGGACGCAGTCCCGCCCGCCAGGATGTAGTTGAGGAAGTCGGGTATCTGGAAGGCGGCGAAGTAGGCGTCGGTCTGGTGTCCGGCGCCGAAGGCCCAGGCGATGTACATCTCGCGCAGGTAGCCGAGCAGGCGCGAAGCCAGCACCGAGGCCATCAGCAACACGGTGGCGGAAAATACCGAGTGCTGGTGCGAAGGCCGCAGGATGCGCAGTAGCCGCGCTCCCAAGCTGGGCGCGGGTTGGCTGGAATTGGATGCGGCCGGAGACGGCATCAGAGTGCGATTGTACACGGCAGCGGAACGGTGCGGTCCGAGCCAGTCAGGCGTGGTTCCTCACGGTTAAGACGGAGCAGCAGGCATCGCACACTACTTCATAGGCAGTGGCCCAGGGCATGTGGGAGGCAGTGCCGATGTGGGTTGAGCGATGCAAGCCCAAAACGATCGCGTCAGCTTTAAGATGGTTTGCTGCGTGCAAGATTTTTTCACTGAGCGATCCGAAGTCGACGAGAAACTCAGGTTCGATTGCCAGCTTGGGGACGTGCAAGGTCAAATCCGCCAGCCGCCGCAGGGCGGCGGTGTGGGCCTGCTGTCGCGCCTGCATGACATCGTCCGCGGAAGGCCGATTCGCACCCTCCGGCATGGGAACGGAGGAGACAACATGGAGCAACACGAGTTTTGTGCCGAAGTGATTGGCGGCCGAGATGGCATACGGCAGGGCATGCAAGGAAGCCCGACTGAAGTCGGTCGCAAACAGAAAAGGCCGAATTGCCCGGCTGCTCCCCACCGGAGAATCCTGAAGCGAACCCGGACCAACCGTCAGAACCAGGCATTCTGCCTGACGAAAAATCTGTTCCGCCACCGAGCCGAGGAGCAGTTTCCCTAAACCTCGCCGCCCGTGCGTACCGATGACCACCAGGTCCACTTGCTTTTGCCGGATTACTTTTTCCAACTCTTGCGATACATCGCCCTGGAGGACAATCACCTGATGACGCAGGCCGGCCAGCGCCCCACTTTGAATCAGACGGTCCTGCAATTGACGAGCATCCCGGCGAACTGTCTCGACCGCCTGATTGATTGCGTCCGGACCCGCAATGGTGAAGCCGAGCGAGGAGACCACATGCACCACATACAGTTTCGCTCCGTAGTGGCGAGCAATTGCGAGGGCATGGCGGAAGGCTTTATGCGATGCTTCAGAGAAGTCAGTGGCGATCAGGACCGACTTCAGTTGTAGGTCTCCAGTCGCTACGACGAGTGGCATTGAACTTCCTTCCGCGGCCGCGCCGGGATAACCGGTCATTCTATCGCTTATGGAACGAGGCCAGGGCCCGGAGATGAGTTGTCGTGTGGGTGGCGCACAATTGCGCGCCACAACTCCGGTCTACGGGGTGATCTCAAATGCCACGCCGCCAGTTTGGCCGTAGGTTCCGCCAATCGATGCCGTGCCATAGAGGTTGCCGGAAGAGTCGATGGTGACTCCGCCGAACGGCTGGCCTCCATCGGCGCCGCCGGTGAAAGTGTGGACGACACTTTCCGTCCAGTGACCACCGGAGGGCGTCAGCTTGAAGATTGTGCCCTGGTTGTCAGCGCCGCCTCCGGCTGTGCCATAAAGATTGCCCGCCGCATCGAAGCTCAGCGAGCTGTTGGGAGTGGAGGCATCGCCGCCGCCCTGGAAGGAATACAGCAGCGTCTCGGTCCAGGCGCCGTTGGATGGCGTGAGCATGTAGACCGTGCCCAGTCCAGCGGAACCGCCCTCCGAAGTAGTTCCGTAGACATTACCCGCAGCGTCCAGCACGACTCCGGCAATGGGATTGGCGCCGTCGGAGGTTCCGCCCTGGAAGGAATACAGCAGCGTCTCCGACCAGCCCTCGCGGTCGCGATTGGGGGTCAGCATGTAAACGGTGCCGTGGTTAGCCGAGCCGCCCGCGCCGGTGGTGCCATAAATGTTGTTGTCGGCGTCGAAGTTCAGCAGACCCTGGGGAAAGCGGCCATCGCTACCGGCATCGGCAAAGTCGTGTACCACAATGTAGTACCAGGACAAGACGGAGATCTGGCCCAGAACGAAGACTTGCCCGCAACCCTTGTTGCAGTCTGAGCCCATGTTGCCGCCGATGACGGTTGAGCCGTAAAGATGGCTGGAGTGATCGAAGGCGACGGAGCACAGAACCATGCCTCCCGTACCATAGTCGTAGCCGGGAGTGCAGCCGCTGTATTCCCATGCGGAGTATAGATCCGATATTGTCCAGGAGCCATGCGCAAGTTTGAAGACTTCGCCGCCACCGCCGTAGAAACAATCCTGGGGACAGTTGGTCATGCCATATACGTTGGCAAAGCGATCAAGAACGACCGGGGCGGTGGGAAGTCCTCCGTCGCTAAATGGCTCGAAGGCATACAAGGTGCTTTCGTTCCAGCCGCCACTTCCATTGGGCGACAACTCATACACCGTGCCACATCCGTTACACGGGGTGTAGACAAGTCCGCCATTTTCGGTGGTCCCGTACAGATTGCCCTGACCGTCGAATACGATCCCGGCGTAGGGATTCGCCGGCGGCAGGCTAGATCCATTACCGGGACCGCCGAAGTTGTAGATGACCTGTAAGGTCTGCGACCAGCCGTTAGGTGCGCAGAAGACGAGGACCGCCAGAGCCAACGCGCCGGCGCAGGAAATGATTTTACTTTGCATCATGATGTTCCCCATTCGACCGATTGGACGGTCGCCCATGCAGCCCGAAGCGATGTTGAAATCGCTCGGGACGGTACGTCAACGGTGGCGTCGGCTCGGCGTCGAATCGCCGGCCTTATGACGCAACATTATACGGCGATTGCAGCGCAGGGTGACAATCGCATGGGCCGGGAGCACTGGCGCTGTTTGAAAATGAGCTGAGCCGAGCCGCGACCGCGCCCTCAAATCCGTGTCATCCTGAGCGGAGGTTCGTTCGCGCAGCGAATGAAGCGGAGTCGAAGGACCCCTATTTGATCAAAGACCCTTCGTGCTATAGGGGTCCCTCGACTCCGGCGGCCAAAGACAGGCCGCCGTCGCTCGGGATGACACCATATTGTTGGGCCATGTGCTTAGAGTGTCCCGATATCCGACTGCACCACTACCGGGCCGGGAGGGCCGGGCGCAAATATTAAGATTCGGTTAAAAAGTTCTGGACATTCTCGCGCCTTAGCGCCACAATGCAGTCCTTATTCTTCTTTATCGTAGTAGGGCTACTCGGCCGTGGGGTGTAGCCAAGTTCCTTCCAGATGTTGGGGTAATACAGGCCTAAGTTGTTCGGCGAGACAGGCAGGGAGCTCCTGCGAGGCATTCGCCGATTGCCAGCGGCGAATCAGCAGGAGTAAGGACGCCTTTCCCCAGTACCTGAATTCCATCAGCGCCGTGCTGGCTGTCCTTGGCTCTGGCGGCGCAGTCGCACAACGCTTCTCTTTGGTTTTTTGTGAGCCAGGGCGCTGTCGGGAAGTGATTCAGGAAGCTGGACCGGGCGATCGCCCGCAAGGAGGCTATATGCGCCGCTTCAACTATGGGCTGGCAATCGTCACTTTGCTGGTTCTGGCAGTAATGCCTGCCGTGGGCCAAAGCATTTTCGTGTCCAATGACGAGCAGTTTACCAGTGAACTTGGATTGCCGCTGGACAACGACAAGACGCTTGTGCAGAACATGGCCGCATGGCTCACTACTTTCACAACAACCAAGAATATTCTGATCCTCTCGAACAACCCGGGGCTGAACAATCCCGCCCTAATCGGTTACCTGGGACCGGGCGTGGGTAATTTGGGTTACACGGTTAGGGCAACGACGGTCGCTCCGGGAACCCTGTTGAGCAGTCGTGGTATTCCCTTGTACGACGCCGTTTTCGTATCCGGCGACTGTAGATTTGACGCCCTCGTGTTCGCCACCGCTATCTGTAGTAATGGTTTCGCTGCACTTGATGCCGTATTGGTCAACTATGTGAATGCTGGAGGGAACGTCTTCTTGGAGGTTGGACTAGTTTGCAGTGCTGGCGCTCCGACGTGGGACCCTTTCCTGAACGCGTTTGGTATGGCCATCGCCAATGGTTGCAACGGCATCAGTCAGCAAAACGTCAATATTTCGTCGTTTCACACGCAGCAGCTCTACGGGCCGGCCCTATTCGCAGGCGTGAATTCGGTATATATCGATGAGGGTGAAAATGTGCAGTTGTATAATCTGAACCCAAACAACGGGGTCCAGATCTTCACCGATACAAGCCTCAACGGCCTTTACGGGGCTTGGCGGCCGACCTGTTCCCAGCCCCCTTACGGCACTGGGGGCGGGCTGTATTCCGACGGGCCGGTCAACGCCACACTCAACGCCTACACCATGGACTTTGGTAATGTCGTCAGCGATAGCTTTAGTGTCCCATCCGGTGGAGCTGCGATCACTGGTTTCTGTTTCTACGCATGGGTTTCCCAAGGCGACTTTCCGGAGGAGATAGAGCAGGCGTCGGTCACGAGCTTGCCGAGTGGCGGCACGTCGTACTTCAACTCTGCAGCTCCGCTGACCTGCCAGCTTTACTGCGCATTCGGGAAATCTGTGAACGGCGGCACCTGCGGGCTCTGTTCAGTCCCTGGTTGCTCGCTCGGCCCATCTGACGTTTACGAGTGCACGGCCTCAATCACCCCGTTCTTTCTCTCCGGCCCGGGCACCTACTGGCTCAACTTTCAGAACGCGGTCTCCGTCCAGGGTGGGCCGGTTTCCTGGGACCAGAATGATGGCGTGTTGTGCTGGCCGTCAGCCGTATGCCCGTCGTCGGGCGTCTATACTTCCCCCCAGGGCCCGATCCCACCGGAGTCCTTCGACATTTACTGATATTAAGGACCGGTATTGGATCCCAGGTTAGCCCAAAAGAAGGGCGAACCTGGGGCACGAGCTTTAGTAAAGGTTGTAACTTAGTTGGGAAAAAGGAGGAATACATTATGATGCAGATGCCCATCGCTTCGCTCACACTGCTAACGCTCTGTTTGGTTGCTGTTCCGGCAGGAACACAAACCCCTGCCACCCCAAGGTCCCCGTCAACAGTTACTCTTTACAGCAACGGTCCAGTCAACGGAGACACTAACGCATGGACCATCAATAACGGCTTTGCGGTCACGGATAGCATCTATATCCAATCTGTCCAGGCACAAGCTAGCGTCACCACGATATCGTTCTGGGCATGGCTATATGGTGCTAATTGTGTTACATGCCCCTTCACTCCAGACTATGTGTCGAGCGTCCAGGTGCAAATCGGAACCACGGCGTTTGATAATTCAAAGTTTGACGGAGTCGTCACCTCCTGGGTCGCTAGTAACTGCGCGGTCAACGCATATGCCTATGAACTTTGCCAGGAGACCGCCGTGTTCCGGGGACCTACACTAAACGCAGGTACGGTGTATTGGCTGACGCTACAGAACGCAGTTGCCTCAAATGGCGGGGTCGCGAACACCGATCCAGTTTATTGGGATGAGAACTCGGGCGTAGGCTGCCCGTCACAGGGCTGCCCGTCGTCGGCCTCAGAGAATCAGATCGGAACGATACCTTCAGAATCGTTCACCGTCGGGGGGTACTACACCAGTGCGTTGGATCCGGCGGCCGGCGCAGCGCCTGGCAAGAATCCATCCGGAACGCCCGCGCCCCGGCCGTCTGCGCTCTCTTCGTCCGGTCGATAAGTCCGGCTGGCGGGGTATGGTAGAAGTTGACCGGGCGACCGCCCGCAAGGAGTCTATATGCGCCGCTTCAACTATGGGTTGGCAATGGTTACTTTGCTGCTTCTGGCAGCAGTGCCTGCCGTGGCCCAGAGTATTTTCGTGTCCAACGACGAGTGGATCTTCAGTCAACCTGGACTGCTGCTTTACGACGACACCCAGTTTGCGGAAAATGTCGCCTTATGGCTCACGGGTGGGAAGACAGGGCAGAATATCCTGATCCTCTCCAGCAATTTTGGGCTGAACAATTCCGCCCTGGTAACGCTGCTGAATACGCCGCCGGTGAGCGACTTCATTACCGTGACCACCACCGTTCCGGCAAGCTTCGCCGGGTACCAGGCGGTTTATGTATCGGGTAACTGCACTTATTCCCCGCTCGTCTTCAGTGTTGGTTCTTGCAGCGCCGGTTTCGCTGCGCTGGACGCTGCGCTGGCCACCTATGTCAACAATGGGGGGAGTGTGTTCCTGGAGGCTGGACTCACCTGCCACGAGGACAGGCAATGGAATGCTTTCTTGAACCAATTTGGTATGTCTCTGGCTGATTCCTGCAACACCCTGGACGGCGAAGTTAACGTTACGCCGTTTCAGACGCAACCCCCCTATGGTCCAGGGTTGTTCACCAACGTGAACAACGTATATATCAGTATCGGTGAAAATGTGCAGAGCCTGGGCACGGATTCTGGAGTTCAGATCTTCACCGACCCGAGCGGCAACGGCCTCTACGGCGCCTGGCAGCCTGCCTGTAAGCCCCCTAACCTTCTCCTCAATGGCAGCTTTGAGGACACGAACTTCACAAGCTGGACTACAGGGGGCAATTTCGAGTATGCCGATGTGGTGACCGGTCCGTATTACGTTTACAGCGGCGCCGAGAACCTGAAGTACTACGCGGTGCTGGGTCCAATAGGCAGCGATGGAAGTCTGGGCCAGAGCTTTTTGACGACTGCGGGTGCCGGCTACAACGTCTGTTTCTGGCTGAACGCGGTTGGGGACAGTCCTAGCGACTTCAGTGCCGCCTGGGATGGCACTCTAATATTCAGCCAGACTAACCCCACCACCGGCAATGTTTGGAGGGAATTTTCGTTCCTGGAGACCGGAACCGGCTACGACAGCCTCATCTTTACTTTCCGGGACGATCCGGCGTGGATCGCTCTGGACAACGTGCAGGTGGCGCTGCACTGATTCGCCGAGAACGATTCTGGATCCCAGCAATAAAGAAAATATTTATGCGCCGGAATCTTGAAAGGGGTATATAGTGTCCGGCTATTGGGAGCTAAACGGGAAATTCCGGTTAGCGTGAATACGTCATTGAGAAGATGGAGGATGAGATCATGAAAGTATCGGCTCGTACTCTCGCACTGCTGCTCGCTGGCGTATGCGCTAGCGTTTTCAGCATCAGTCAAGGCGCAATCGCGCAGTCCTTCCCTCTGTACTGCCATGGTCCGCTCACCACGGGACCTCATATGCCGCCACCGTTGGGCGCAACTTCGACTCCTTTTAAGTGGTCGAACAAAGGCGCCGGCGCGAAAAGTCCCGGCCCTGGGGAATGCGCCTGGGCTGATCGCGGCCCGCGGGGTTCGGAGATCCAGCACGGCGATGGCAACGTCATTTGCGATCCTCTTAATGCAATGGACAGTCTGGCAGCGGGGAAATATCAGGAGGTCTGCGTTACTCGCGATCCGCAACAAGACAATTGCATGAAAGTCACGCAGAACGTGGGCATGGTGAAACCCCCGTTCTCCAGCAAACCCGATTGTCCGAAGCAGAAGGAGCCGCCGCCGCCGCCCAAATAGTTGGGTGCGGCTGCTGTAGAAGAACGCTCCGGCATGAGCGGGCGCCATGCGGTTGCTTATGCCGGCTTGCGACCCCAGGTTAGCCCGACACAAGGGCGAACCTGGGGCACCGGCAGCGCGAGGAAATCCCGGCGCTAGGGCCTGCCGGAAGTTATCTCTATGCTTGCCGCTCGCAGACCAGTGGAGCGGTCGCCGACGTAGTTCACAAGAACAGCCATACCCTTGGCTTGATCTCCAGCCAAGCACGAGTCGACAGCCCCACTCTGATGAAATGCGCCGGACGCAGCACACCACTTGGCGCCACGCACTTTCGTTGCGCTGTCATACCGAAATGTGGTTGTAGTCCCTTGTGGACTCCTGATGGTAAGCGTTTCGGCGCGATCGTTCACCTCCACTATCACGCCGGCAGTGCCGTGAAGTACGTATCCTTGCGCATGCGCACACTGCGATACGGCAGTGGTCATGATGACCAGGGATGAGAAAAGCAAGGTTGCTCGCTGCAAAGCGTTCCTAAGCGTCACCGTTTTCATATTTCCTTTCATGATGGTATGCACATCCAAACTGGAAGAGACTATCTACCCGATACTGTTCGGTCGGCCACATCTGACGTTGGACACGGGCACCCCAAGAACGGCGGCCACAAACTCGGTTACTCCTCCGTCGTCGGTTCCGTATTGCTGATCCGTCAGCGAGGTCAGCGCTGAGTCAGGTGAGGCGGATTTCCATTGCCAATAATGGATGGTTACCAGTCTTGGATCAGTCCACGATCCATCGGCGAAAACACTGAACTGGCGGATTCTTATGTTGACCGTGCCCAAGTCGGCCTTTGGAGGGTAGGTTGTTATTCTCATAATCCCGTGACTGGCGAAAGGTGCGGCCGGTCTTGGGGTTAGAGGTTGAGCAAATCCCCACTGCGGTTGCTGCTGCTGGACCGGGGTGGCGTCAAATGCAACATACAAGGCACCGTCCTGTAGGACAGCGTTCTTCTGGAGCATAGACAAGGCCTCATCAGTAGCCTTTTGTGGATCCCAATTCCGCCACTCAGTGAATGCACAACTACCATCGAACCGCCGGTACAATGGAGGACAGTCTTGTTGTTTATCGTTCTGTTCGTTCTGTGTTGCGAATGTGGGCGCGGGCGCCGCTTGCGCCTTGGCAGGCTGGGGAGTGTCGTTGTTGCAGCCAGCTAGACAGCAAGCCACTGCAAGTAGGACACAGCATGTCGACAGTGAAAAAACTGACAACTTCATTGTTTCTTCTTTCCTTTCTTACGCGCTAGCTAGGAAGCCTTCTGTTGGCTTCGGTGTTGCTGGTGTACGCCCAGATGAGAGCCACAATCCAGCCGAGGATAGTCCAGCCCAGAAGGATATTGGTGGCTGCTATAGCGGTTCGGTCGCAGTGCTTTCTGAGCGCTGCGACAATGGTTGGAGCAAAGTAAATACTCAGCAAAAGGAGAAGGCTTGCCAATCTGTAACCTCCAGCTAAGACATTAGGGGCCCCGCCCGCAGAGCACAGACACAAGTCCGCGGTCACTCAGATGAGTGCTAATTAGTTATGAATGATTCCCTGATTGGCCCAGAACTACGACTACCCATTCCGAAGGCAGGTAGTTGAACGAAGATACGCGCTTATGACGAGCAGACTATCCAGACTTGCGGCTTGTGGCCTAGGAAGGTCCTCTTACCGCCTTTTCTGCTAACACAACCTAACAGGAAAAGTTGCTTGGCAAGAATCAACCGGGGGTGCAGCTCAGAAGTCGAGCTGCAGCACCAGCGGCAGATGATCGGAGGCCAGCGCCTTGTCGGGGCAGCCATCCTTGAGGAGCGGGACACCGGCGATCTCGGTCACGATGCGCACCTGATCGTGGGAGAAGCCGTGGAGCAGATCGGGGCGGAGCAGCACCTGATCGAAAATGCTCCAGAAGTAGCAGAGGGGCTCGCCCGAGTCGTAGTAAAAGGTGCCGGCGGCGGGGGTGCGGTCGCCGAAGTGGCACCACATGGGGTTGTAGAAGAAGCTGTACTGCTGGCGCTGCACGGTGCGGGTATGGCGGGCGGCGACGCGGCGGCTCATGACCGCGTGCAGGCCGCCGCTGGCGGCGACCATGCCGCTCTCAAACGGGTTCATGTTGAGATCGCCGATGAGGATGGTGCGCTGGTGGCCGTCAGTGCGCTCGACGTCCTCGATCATGCGGGCCAGATGGACCGACTCGAAGATCTGGCTGTCGTCGGAGTAGTTTTGCTTGCTGGGCAGATGGGCGGCGGCGATGAGGAGGGGCCGGCGCGCGGGCAGGTCGAGGCTGCGAATGGAGACGCGTTGGCTCTCCAGGCGCGGGGTGAGGAAGCTGGAGTTGAAGCGGGTGAAGAAGAGGAGATGCTCGCAATTGCCGGGGGCGAACTGATAATCGGGCCGCTCGGCGTTGAGCTCCAGTAGCAGCTCGACCACGGACATGGTGCATTCGGCAAGGATGACGAGGTCGGCGTTCTGCTGGAGGGCGAGATAGCCAACCGAGCGGGGCAGGCCGCCGCGATTCAGATTCCAGAAGACGAAGTTGGGCATGGAAAAACAGTTGCCAGTAGCCGGTTGCCAGTGGTCAGTTGTTAAGTCTCTCACGATTGGTGATGGCAGCGGAAACTGAACCGTTGCCCTACTGACTACTGACTACCGTCGGGGAATGGTAAGCTGTGGCAGCCGCCAATTGACACCGCTGCACGGAGGTTTCCATGGCCGACGATCTTTGGCCGGACAACATTGCCGACTCGAAACTGACGACGCCGATCACTATCCTTAAAGAACAAGGCGCGCTGCTGGGGGAAAAGACCAAACAACTGGTGACGGCCGAGGTAGTGACCCAGACCACGGGCAACCTGTTTGTGCACTCCTTCTACCTGATGGCGCCGACGCTGAACTATCGCTACGAGCTGTT
>Ga0181521_10006623_pt1 | contig 12466 bp, 21 predicted proteins | sample PEATcosm2014_Bin_32_FD_119764 | JGI IMG/M metagenome (GOLD analysis project Ga0181521, IMG submission 119764) | Peatland microbial communities from MTU Mesocosm Facility, Houghton, MI, USA - PEATcosm2014_Bin02_60_metaG | ecosystem: Environmental > Terrestrial > Soil > Wetlands > Peat | place... | reverse complement strand
CGGAACCCTGACACGCCTCACACGCTGTCACCCAGTGCGTGCATTTGCAGGCGCGATCTGCTGGCGGTAGAACCATCCCCGCCCATTGCATACGCGGCACTGTTGGCTGGGGCGATTAGGCATTGGCCGGCGCTCCTTGGTTCGCCTTTGCGTACCTGATTCGCAGATACTTGTCGTAACTCAGCATCTCCCGCGACGGAGCCGCTACGTCCCGGCGCAGGCCATTCGGCCAGTCCTTGAATTTTTCCTTGAAGCGCCATGCCGCCCAGCCTTCCGAGTGACCGCGTTCCTTCGCAATCCACAGGAACCCGCTATACCAAGACTGCTTATCCTCGGGCGGCTTCTCGCGCTTCTTGCCGTCGTAGCTGAATTCAACTAGCTCCCCCTGCCGATGCTGCGTATGCGAGGTAGTTTTCAGCACGGCTCCACACACCGGGCACTTCGCGCGACCGTAGGGAATGATGGCGTTGCAGTGGGGACACTTGTGCGGCTTCTTGGCCTTCTTGTCCCCCACGAACGCTTTGCTGCGGTCACCCGGCGCACGGCTGTCCAGCCGCTCATGGTGGATGTCGGTCACCATGCCCAGGCGCAGCGTGTTTCCGGCATGATCCAAAATCAATAGTTGTTTCCCGTCACCGTTCGGATTTCGCAGGCCGCGCCCAATCTCTTGCACGAACGCCATTTCAGAGTTCTTTGGCTTGGCGTCGATAATGCAATGAACGTCCTCATCGACGCCCCGGCTGTTTCCAACCACGCTTATTTTGCCACTGCGTCGAATGATAATTGCACCAGTGGGGGATTGAACGCACCATACTCGTTCTGGCTTGTATTCATTTTCAAATCTGAATCGATCTGAATATATTTCTCGGATGTTGGCTTCCCGGAAAGACATACAATGCATCAGCGTAGAACGACACATTTTCGATGATAGGTTAGTGACAATTTCACGCACGGAGCAAATCGACTGGAGAAGATCGAAGATTGCTTTATTCGCTCCAAAGATGCGAGTACCGCGCCCCGTTCCCTTCCCGTCTTTACCGTGGTTCCCATCAGCCATACGGAAGCCCTGCAATAGGGCGAGGAGCTGGGCCTTACTGAATCCCCAATACAAATCCGACCCATCTTTGTTGAGATAATCGTCGAGATGTGATACGCCTTTACGTTTTTGGTATTCCCCTCCGCTGCCCCACGGAATGCGCCAAATCACCGTATCGGTTTTTCGGCTACCTTTTGGCGGCACAATACGGCGTGTTACGTCGACGCCCAATCTCTCCACTAAATCATCGAACCATGCCACGACTCCATAATTAACTACAGATTGAGAAAAACTGACCACTCCGCTGGCGCGCGATCCATCACCGAGCCAAAAGCCGATAAAGAAACATTCATCCATCGTGAGCAAACCTGGCTCTTTGAGGAGGCAGGAACTCATCATTCTTTCTCTATAGTCCCCGGTAAGTTGGCGCGCTTCCCCCTTCGAGCGACCTCTTTTCATGTAGGCGTAGACTTGACCATGTTTCCATGACCGTTCCCTTTCTGGGTGCGCGCCGCGAAATATAAAGCGAGATGGCAAGGCGTCTCCGCTCGATGGAATAAAGCCTCTTTGGTTAATCACATCGGATGCAGAGCAGAACGAGAAATTTCCGCCTCGAATGGCGGACCATAGCATCTTGTGACCTTCAGTTACGCGAACATCGATGTTCTTGCCCTTCGCAGCAACCATGCGCTCGTTGGGTAGTCGCTCGCGCTTGAATATTTCTATTGGATGAACGAAGTCAACAAAACCGTTCCACCACGCGGCAATATGATGTTGCATGGTCATTTGATCGATTCCAACCCATCCTGACCCCGTTAGAATCTCTGTTCTTTCATCAAGGCAAAGACAACCCACCGAAGCGATGCCCTTGATGCGGCACTCGCGGAACGCCTCAAACACCGGATCGCGCTCTTCCTGCTTCATGGTGCCATCGATGTATCCGAACGGAATCCCCGCCGCCTCGAACTTCGCTTGCTGCTCTCTGGCGTGCGCCCGGTCAACGCAAAACATGAACGTGCGGTCCTTGTTCCATCGTTCCTGCCATGTCTTCACCACATCGGCAACGATCCGCGCGTCCCGCATCACCACCGATGACTCGCCTTCGTCGTATTCGCCCTTCACGATGTGAACGTGCGAGAGGTCCACTTCCTCATTCGGCGCGTAGATGCGGAACCCGCAGAGGATCTTCTCGGCAATTAGTTCCTTGATCGTCGCCCCGATGATGAGCTTCGTCCAGTGGAGGCCCATGCCGCGCGCCCACGGCGTAGCCGACAGGCCGATGACGATCTTGTCAGCCCACACTGGACCGTCCAGAATCTTGAGCAGCGCTTGGTACTGAACATGAACCTCGTCGATCACGATCAGGTCCGCATCAGGTAGTTCGCGCCGGATCAGCGTAGCAACACTGGCAATCTGTACCTGAGCTTCGCGGTTCGTGCGCTCATGGTCAGCCTGAATCACGCCGATGTCGCGGATGCCCACATGCTCGAAGGAGCGAAGCGTCTGGTTGACAAGCGTGATGTCGGGAACGGTGAACACGGGGCGCTTGCCTTTGGCGATGGAGCCTCCGAAGAGGTGCGCACTTAGGAGAGTTTTTCCCGAACCTGTTGGACTTTGCACCACGATGCGCCTGTGGCCCTCGCGGACTGCCTGCCGTATCTCCTGAGCGCAGCGCTCCTGCCAGCGCCGCATCGGGGGCAGCGAGAGAGCGTTCTCGACCGGGAATAGGGAGTATGTGGCCAAAGCTACTCCTGCGGCAACCCAAGCGCATCAAGGGCGCGGTCGATGGCCTCAACTTCGACGGCGGCTTTGTCGCGGATCGATATGGCCTTTTCCCGCTGCTCAATCAGGTGACGTGTTGCGATGGTGACGTGGCGCGGCGTCTTCGGTGTGGACTCAGGCTTTGGTGGCAAGTTCTGCGTGGTCATGCGTTTCTCCTTCGGTCGTGCGGTTGAGGATGCGGGATAGAACGAGCGTCTCGGAATGGCAGAGTGGGCAGTCATGCAGATTGGTCACTGCATCGCAATCGGGACAGAGGAAGGCGGTGTCGAGAGGGATGACAGAGATATGTTCGAGCTTCATGCGGCATCCGGCTCCTCTTGCTCGAAGCACTCCGAGCAGAACACGCGGCCTTCGTCGTCCACGAACTCTTCGTTCCACACGTCGGCCTCGGGCGGATCGCCCCCGCCGCCCTCTTCGCGCCGGTACTCGAGCCACCATCCGACTTGCACGTCGCAGGATGGGTTCGCGCAGATGAGGGGGCTACGCATTGGCTAATGCCTGCTCTTCCTCCTCCGGACTCAGGATCGGGGGGCAGTGATACACGGCTGGCCTCGCCGGCTCGACGATCTCACAGATTGCAGAGCGGCGAATAGTGGCGATAAGAGAGATACCGGGAGTGTCATGCTCCAAGTAGAAGTCGGGATAAGCGTCGGTGTCCGGATCGACTCTCTTTGTCAATGGACGAGGGAGTAACTTGGCTAGTTCGACGAAGGTTCCCTTTTCTGACCCGTGATAAAAATACACAGTCGGCCTGGTAATTTCGAGTTCGGGGTTGACGGCGAGCGCATCGGCGAGGATGCGCAATTCGGATGCTACTGCTGCTGCGGTGGTTTTCATTCATTCCTCCAAATGTCCAGACAAAGACTTTACTACTTGATTACTGCGGCGAACACCTTGCAATCGCAGCCTTGGACCAGGCACATCCCGCCGTCCTCGCCGTGATGCCAGAAGTGGCTGTGACTGCACCGGCACACGTCGCAATTCATCGGCTTGCCGTCGATTTGCTCTATAGCCAAGACCGTCTGGGCAGCCGCGCGGGGAAGCTGGTGAGACTTACCGTCGAGCGCCAGCGTTCCCTGCTCGATAAACTGTCTCGCCCATGAGATAGCGGCAGAGAGCCGTGCCTCGCGGCCTGTTACGTCAATAGTCGATGTGGACATACGGCACCTTATCATTGGCTATGGCGGCAACTACCCGCTCCGCAAGTTCCGGCGAGAGGTCCAGATCGATGAGCGACCTCTCGATTTCGGCGTTGATAGTGTTGCGGTGCGCTATATTCGCAGCCCTGGCTTCCGCCGCTTCCTGCGCCGCTCTCTCTTCGGCGGCTACCCGCTCGCGCTCGGCTTCTACGGCCCGCTCCGCGGCACGCTTGGACTCCGCAGCCGCTTCCTCTGCTCTCCGCGCAGCGGCTTGCTGTTCGGACTCCAGGCGCTTCTGAGCCTCCTCTGCGCGTGCCTCAGCTTCCCGCTGGGCCTTTTCTGCGGATTCCCTTGCGCGATTCGCAGCAGCCTCGATCTCATCTTGGCGCGCACGCTCCGATGACTCTGCCCGCAGCCGTTCAAGTTCCTCTTGGTCGGCTGCGGCTTTGCGGCGCGTTTCCAGTTCGCCACGAAGAATGTCCAGCGTCTCAGCCCTTGCTCCCATCGCCGGCGCTTTGAACTCCTCGAATGTATCCGGCTTGATGGCTTCGAGCGTCTTGATTGCCGCTTCGAGTGATGGGATGTCGGGGTAGAGATGTGGCTTCATTGCCCAAATCTCAGCGACAGCATCTTCGTGCGCCTTGACCCGAGCCGTTTCTTTGTCTTCCCACTCGGTCAACGGCTGGCGGACCTCCCGTTGGATGCCTTCCAGAACCGTCCAAATCTGCGCCCCAACCGCATCGATGGCGGCGAGCTTTTTCTTCTGCTCGCCCACGTATGACTTGCGCTGGGCATCGACGAAGGTCTTGGACTTTGCCACCCGGTAAGCGATCGATGCGATGGCCTTGCGGTTCTCTTCGGTAGAGATGTCGAGCTTCGCGGCCTGGGACATGACCTCCGTCCTCACGGCGGCAAGAATCGGGTCCATAAATCCCGGTGTGAACATCTCCGTCACGGTGATGCCGTCGATCTTGGCAAGTGCGGAGCCAGGTGTATCGATCTCCACCTTGATCCCAGCGGAGGGAACCTGCGCTCCGTTGCTCACTTTGCGATAGGGGTACTTGTCGGGGAAGGGTTTGATGTTCTGGGCGAAGAACGAGCCTACCGACTCCGCCGTGACCAGCGAACGATGAAGGTCAGCCGAAACGTTGTCGTAGGTGTATTCCGAGGCTGGCGACCTCTTTCCCGGATGGAATCGGATACCGAGCGTCCCGGTTCCGGTGTCGTAGCCCACTTCTGCGATCTGCGAAGATTCAACCTTCTGCCACTGCATGTTCTTCCTCCCTCTTTCCCGGCTTGCCCTTCACGTACTCGACGTTCTCAATCGCAAGCACGTCGATGATGTTGACGAACTTATCGCCCTGATCGTACTTGATGGTCAGTTGGCACTCCTTGCCCTTGGCTACGTTCAGAGCATCGAAGAGCGCGGTGTCGAAGCATGTGGCGAAGTTGAACGTGTCAACGTAGCCATTGAACGTGACGTTCAGGTACTTCACCTTTTTCGCAGTCTCTTTTTGGAAGACAGCACGGATCACACAGGTGAGGCGATCACCCATCACACCGAATACGCCCGTATCCTGCGCGGGGGCCGGAGCGGGTGCCTGCTTCCTCGGAAGGGGCTTGTTGTCGTTCTGGAGCAGGTTGCCGTCGTCGTCCTCGGAGGCGAGCCCGCAGAGGGCTTGCAGGCTGTAGCGCCGCAGATACGTCCAAGCGGCTCCGATGGTCTGCACATCGAACCGATCTTCCCCGCCCTTGCCCTTGCCGACAGCGGGGGCCTCGACTTCGACCTCGATGAACTGTTCGCCCAAGTAGAGGCCGACCGTCACGATGGATACTCGGCGCTCAAGGTCAGACTCCAGGTTGTGCATGATGGCGATGCCGTTCTTCGAGAGAGCCGGTCGCACGGCGTTAATGACGGCGGCGAGGTCCGCGTACTTCGACCCATAATAAGGGTTGTCGGATTCCTTCACCGCGGGCGTGAATTCCGCTTGCGCCTTGGCAAGTGCGGCGACCAGATCGCCGATCTGTTCTGAGCGTTTCATGCTGCCTCGCTTTTCTTGGTGAACCGACGCGGGCACTCACGGAAACCGAGAGCCGATGCCAGTTCCGATGTCAGCTTGCGCCGGTTGCCAAGCATATCGTTGATGAATTGAGGGGAAAATCCGAGTTCGACCGCAACGGACTTTTGATTAGTTGCGTCGATCCTCTCTCTGAGAGCCTTGACGATTTCGCCTTCGGTGTAATATCGCATGTACGCAAGTTAGCGGATCAGGGAATTCCGCGCAAGATAACGAAGGTAACAGCCGAGAGGAACTTACTCGCACCCCTCGGCTGCCGTGCTTAATCGACTACAGGCTTTGCGCCCCAGTCGGTGTTCTCCTGCTGGATGGTGACCGAGTAGTCGCCAGGAGGCACGACATGCGCCTTGTGCTCCTGGTGAACCAGGGACACCGCACCTTCATCGCCGAGCACGCGCACGTAGGTCATGCCGTTCTCTTCGTACATCTCGACCAGATCGGCCACGTCCACATCCTCCACGTTGGACATGAAGCTGTGATGATGGCCGGTGGACTCTCCAAGTGCAACCGGGCGGAGGGGAATTCGCTTTGCTGTCTTCGGGATTACGCTCTTCATCATGATGATCCTTTCGGGGTTGATGGTTGCGGTTGAGCACCGTAGCTATCGGCGCAGGAAAACTCAAGAATGGGCTTGCTGCTCGGGTCCGCCAGAAAGCGGCTTCAAAAACACATCCCCTTGACGCAGGTACTTTCCTGATTTGTACTCCTTCTCAGTGAGCCCGAAGGTCCAAGCCACGGCCTCGTAGCACCGCTTATGGTTATGCCGGACGCGGATGGTGTACTTGCGATCGGTCGATGGGTCAGTGAGTCGAACGAAGCGCAGCGGGCGATCTTCAAAGTCCTTCAGATCGGCAGCTTCAAGCAACTCCGCTGTTTCTGTGCCGGCGCGGTAAGTGGTGATGAGCCGGACCCCCGGCTCAATCACATCCGACACCGGGATTGCGGGGAAGTTCGAGTGTAACTCATCGGCATGGATGATTTTCATGTTCGCCTGCTCACAGAATCGATCCCAGCCCATGCGCTCGACCATCACGCGGCGAACCTCGGCGTTTTGCTCGGCTGCGATTTGCTTGACGGTTATGGTCTCGGGCTCTTCAATGATCTGCCGCGTAACTCGCGTGCCATGCCATGACCAGACGCCCCAACCGTCGCGAAAACTCGCTGCGGCTTCGGTTTCTGAGTGAAGGCGATGAGACCCGAATCCGCGTGGTTTGGTTTCATCCACGAGTTCGCGGTGGATCTGTGAGGGGCGCTCGCTCACGATCACAAAATCGCGATGTGCAAACCACCAGCAAGCTGATTCCATCGTTGCCTCGTAAGCACGGCCACGATCCCATAGGTCGCCATTGAGTTCCAGTTTGCAGACTTCGCGGAAGAATGAGGTCCATGCTCCGCCCCACCAGTATCCGCTCACCCAGAACTGACCACCGAATATCGAAGACCACAGTCTTTTTAGGACTTGTCTCACAGCGTCGTCCAGAGCGCCGCCCACAGCGCCGCTCACAGCGCCGCTCACAGCGTCGCGCACAGCGCCGCGCACAGCGCCGCTCACAGCGTCGCTCACAGCGTCGCGCACAGCGTCGCCCACAGCGCCGTCCAGAGCGCCGCGCACAGCGTCGCCCACAGCGCCGTCCAGAGCGCCGCCCACAGCGCCGCTCACAGCGTCGCGCACAGCGCCGCGCACAGCGCCGCTCACAGCGCCGTCCAGAGCGCCGCGCACAGCGTCGCGCACAGCGCCGTCCAGAGCGCCGTCCACAGCGCCGCCCAGAGCGCCGCGCACAGCGCCGCTCACAGCGCCGCTCACAGCGTCGCGCACAGCGCCGTCCACAGCGCCGCTCACAGCGTCGCGCACAGCGCCGTCCACAGCGCCGCTCACAGCGCCGTCCACAGCGCCGTCCACAGCGTCGCTCACAGCGTCGCGCACAGCGCCGTCCACAGCGTCGCTCACAGCGTCGCGCACAGCGCCGTCCAGAGCGCCGCTCACAGCGCCGCTCACAGCGCCGCGCACAGCGCCGTCCACAGCGCCGCTCACAGCGTCGCGCACAGCGTCGCGCACAGCGCCGTCCACAGCGCCGCTCACAGCGTCGCGCACAGCGTCGCGCACAGCGCCGCCCACAGCGCCGCCCACAGCGTCGCGCACAGCGCCGCGCAAATTTTTCCGCGAAGCGACCATTGTTCGCTTCGCTATCTCGATCAGCAACGCAGCAATCGGTCCAGCGAGAGAGACGGCAAGAGGCGAGGTTGTCCAAACGATGACCTTTGGTGATTCCAGGCCGGCGAAACGATAGCACTCGCACACTGCGGCCGCAAACTTCTTTCGGTCAGAGTCTCCGGTGCGCAGCCCGATTTCTATCCACCTGTCGGCCCACTCTTCACAGCGCGCCTTTTGCGCCTCTGTCAGCTTGTCGACTCGTTTCATATTTTCTCTCCCGCCGCTTCAAGAACCTGTTGTGCCAGTGCTTCCATTTTCTCAAATACCAAATCGTCCTTGATGACGTGACGAGCCAAGTCTACAGCGAGAGCAGAAAGAGTTTTCGATGGCGAGGCGGGCTTCGGCCGCTTCCCTGTCTCGCGGTCGATGTCGGCCTTGGTAACTTTGCCTTTCGTCTCGGCGACGGCAGCCAGGTTGCGCTGATGCTCTTTGCCTAGCTTGGCGATTTCCTTTGCGGCGGGGCCTTTGATTTGGGACTTATATACTTGAGTCCCTTTCACGGTTTCGGCTCCAAAATGAAAGCTGCAATATGCCTTCCAGTACCTTTGCCGATGGACATGTCCTCAGTTGCAAGCCATCGAACGTCGCCAAGGTTTCGGACCTTAGTCCCGATAGCCTTGAGCATCATGAGCACCCATTTATCGACGGGGTAGACAAGCACAACGAGGTTCCCTTTTTGCTGCTCTTCAATGGACTTACGGACCCAAGCGGTCGGACCTTTCTTCTTGCCTTGATGAATGATGGACCCAAACGGCGGATTGACGTAATTAGACTTACCCCATTCGCAAGTGAGGCCGTCAAAGCCTACCGGAAGCGGGAAGGGGCATGGGTCAAAATCGAAGTGAAACTCTGTGTCCAGCGCCGAATAGAGATCAGGCGGAGTGATCCAGTAATGTTTTCCATCTTCGCTATTGCCGACGTGAAACTTGTTCTCGGCTGGCATCAACTGACTTTGATGAACGATGCTCATTTACCCTCCAAGGGAGTTAAGTACGTAATTCCCTATGCAAAGGGATGTGACTGCGCTCGAAGATCGTCCCGGTGCGGATCGTGAAGTCAATCTGGCACTTATTGCAGCGGTGGAAACCAGCCTTGCGCGGCGTGATGCGATCCCGACCCGCGCAGGTAGGGCAAGTCGGTCCCTTGGGCCAGAGACGGCTTTCGAGGTATGTCCGGGCCGTCTCTTCGTCAGGGAACATCTCAAACAATTTGAACGCGCTAATAGTCGATCGACTCATCTTCGTCTCCAAAACATTCTTCGCATTCTTCGCTGCATCCCGATCCCCGGCAAGTGTAGCAAGGCACTAAATCGCCCATATCATCACAGCGCATTTGGTGAACCTTACCGTCCAACGTTTGCCAAAGATAACCACTACCCTTGCAATCTGGACAGTTCGTACAAGAACAACTCATAAACCACTCCATTTAACACAGTTCGCAGTGGAACATTCGCCGCTGATCTTTTGGTTTTCCACCATGATAAAAATCGTCCCGCGAATGCAGATAGGGCAATACATGGAACACGTACCCGGTCGGCCAGTCCCGAGCTTTTCTCGCGCTTTTCTGCGAGCTTTAGAAATCGCCATGAAAGCTAAATCGAGATTTTCGGTTGCAGTTGTCATCGGTTTTCCACCTTGTCAACCCCATGCGATTGCATGTGGCTATCGCACATATACAAACCGTGAGCATCAACCCAAGTGTTGGGGCAGGAAGCGATTCTCGCTCGTGCGGTGACCGGGTACAGTAAATTCGACAGCCATGTGGTTCCTTTCAATGTCTCGACAGAGACTTAACTACTTAGTAAATAGGTGGCGAAGCTCCTCATCGGTGAGCGTAGGACGCCGCCTATCGGCTGGGCCAGAGAGCAGCGCGTCTTCCATACGATCGATGAATCGGCTATCCCGGCGAGCTCGCATGAGGCGCAGGACGGAGCCCACGAGGGCGATGGTCGCGAGAGCGATGAGTATCCATGCGAGGGTCATTGTGTTTCTCCCATGAGGCGCATTTCAAGTTCCATAAGCGCGGCGCGGACGTTGCCGTTCGTTTCCTTGATAATGCGCGCGCAATTCGGGATTGGTGAGTCAGACTCGCTCTGCCACACGCTTTCGAGGAGCCGTGCGGCATCGGGCTGTATCCCGTAGGTTGTGAAGTTGAGTAGACGATTCCGACTCATGAACGCTTCGGAAAGCCGCTCGGTATCGGTGCAAGTGAACACCCAAACGGTGTCGGGAATCGTCTCAGTTCCGTCCAAATAGCTCAGAATCTCAAGCTGGGCAGCTTCGCTCATCTTATGCGCCTCATCGATCACGATTACATGGCGCTCGAAGCCTTTTGGCGCGACGTACCAGCACGAATAGGCCACATCGCGGATAGCATCGACTGTACAGCGTCCAGCTCGGATGTGATGCACGAATCCTTGTACTTCCCGCGCCAGGGAGAGAGCCATCGAAGTCTTCCCCGTGCCAGCCGAGCCCAGGAACACAAACCCGGCATTCGAGGGGCGCGCAACGAATCCACCCAGCACGCGCTTTACTTCGCTCAAGCCAGCAAAGTCGGCGATGCGCTGGGGCCTGTAACGCTCGGATATCGGCTCAGGGAAAGCGAGCAGCGGATCAGGCTCTATCTCGGCAAAAAGTAGGGTTTGAGCGCTCATGCGGCCCTCCCGGTGCAGTCATCGCCATAGTGACCGCAGATCGGACAGAGACCAGCGCCGCGCTTAACGTGCTCAGTTGTCGATTGTGTGGGGACGCGGAAATTACGCGAACGGTTGAGCAGCGACCCATCGGCTATCGATACGATGGTTCTCCACACTCTAGCATTGTGAGAGATAGGCAGCGTGTCTAGAATGGCCACGATGCCACTGAGTTCGTTCAGGATGGAATCGAAGCGACCTGCGGACAGTTCCCCGGCTTCGACCTCATTTACAAATCCCCGTAGCTGCGCTTCGCACAGCTTCAGGGACGCTTTCTCTTTGGCTGTCAGTAAAGGGTGCATAAGGTGCTCTCCTTTTCGCTTTCTACTCTACCACAAGCGCAACTTAGTTACAAGATCACTTTGGTAACATGGTTGTATTTTTCTTCGCGCTGCATCATAGTTACAACTATGCGCGACGTGACCGTACCCTCCATCCCCTCTCTCTCGCCTCCCGAGCTCCGCGAGCATCTGCGCCGGGAGCGTGCTAATGGCGTCAAATTGCAGGCAATTGGCGTGCGATTCGGCGTGTCGCACGTAGCTGTAGGCCACTGGATAGCGGGTACCAGACGGCCGAGCAGGACGGTGCTGATCCTGGCTGGCTACTTGGCGCGCGACCACGCCGGAGAATGGCCGATGGGCGGCAACTTGTCCGTGAAGGGCGGAGGCGACGGCTTTGACGTGCAGGTGACCAAGGTCGGAAAAAATAAAAAATCTGGTTGACAAAGCTATGATTATGCACTATGATTACGTTAAGCTATGAACATCTGCAAAAGGTGCGGGCATGAGTGGCGAGCGAGAAAAGACGGCAAGCCGGTGCAGTGTCCCGGGTGCAAGAGTCCTTACTGGGACCGGGAGAGAAAGCATGGTAGTGGTGAAGGTGTTGTGCCGGGGGTGCCTGAAGGAGTTGCCAATTCGGGCCGAAGTTCGTGTAGCGGGAGACGGAAACCTGATGGTGGAGCTACGGGGAGACGAGAGTCAGGAATCGGTTCTAGTCCTCATCGCTTGGCCTGTCCACGATGCGGAAAAACCGAGTCTGTAAGGCCGTGGGGAAACCAGCACAGGTGCCTCGACTGCAAAACCAATTTCTGACCGTAAGGGGAGTCATAGGTGATGGCCAGAGTGTTGCCGATCTAGGGAGAGAAGAGCGAGAACAGGTGGCCGAGCTTAAGGCTGACAACGAGCGGCTTCGCTAACTACTGGCTGAGTATGCGGATTACCTCGGCGAGCACTGCTGCATCCCAAACACGCCTGCCGGGAAAAGGGCTTGGATGGATGGCGAGATTGACCATCGGAAAGTGAGTGCAACGTGAAACTGGAAGTGAATGAAGAATCGGTGATGCGCTGGCCGGACGGGATCGACCGCACGTTTATTCAACTGCGGAAGCCGCAAAAGGCGTGGAAGGCGGACTGGAAGAAATACCGCGCCATGCTGGTTGCCGAACTGGAGCGTCTGGGCGCTGTCGGATCGATTCTGATTTGCCGGTCGGAGAATGAGCGCATGGACCCTGGCGTGTCTGTCTGGTTT
>Ga0181521_10006617_pt1 | contig 12477 bp, 11 predicted proteins | sample PEATcosm2014_Bin_32_FD_119764 | JGI IMG/M metagenome (GOLD analysis project Ga0181521, IMG submission 119764) | Peatland microbial communities from MTU Mesocosm Facility, Houghton, MI, USA - PEATcosm2014_Bin02_60_metaG | ecosystem: Environmental > Terrestrial > Soil > Wetlands > Peat | place... | reverse complement strand
CGGCGGTAGGACTGGTAAGGCATCATCGGAAACAGCGCCCGGCCGTCTTTATCGACCCCTTCGCGGATCGCGCGGATCTTCTCGCCGTCGGTCCAGGTTCCGATTCCGGTTTCGGGATCGGGCGTGATATTCGGAGCCACCACCTGCCCCGGCAACCCTTTCATGAAATCGGAGAGTACGTTGCCGCGGCCGCGCCCCGATTCGACATCCGGACCTCCCACGCGCGAAAAATCCCGTTGCGAGTGGCAACCGCCGCAATCCGCGACGCCAATAAACAGGTACTTCCCCCGCGCGACCCGTTCCGGCGTCATGGATACTTTGATGGACGCGGCCGGCGCCATGGCCGGTTTGCGCAGAAACAGCCAGGCGATGGCCGTCCCGCTGAGAACGATCACCGCCAGCAACAGGCTTCCGAGAACGAGCAGAACCCTCTTCCACATAGGCACCCCGTATTCTGCCATACTTCTCCCGCAAAACGGGGACTGTTACCAATTCCCGCCTTTGGAATTGGATAGCTGTCCCCGCTTTGCCCCAACTAGACAGCTTGCGTCGCAGCGCCTATCATGAATGTGCTTATCCTTGGGACCGGGAGGGTCTAAATGAATTTTTATCTTGCACGGGTTTGGCGAGTGGCTGCTGGTGTCATCGTTTTTATCGCGGCCGGCGCCGGTGTGGCGCAGCAGGGATTTCCAGAGCGGCCGGGCGATTGGGAGGTCACGATGAAGTACGATGCAGCACCCGAAGAGATGGTACAGCACTTCTGCTTAACCAGCGAGACCTGGGCCAAGGGGTTGACGCAAGTCCCCAGTTCCTGCAAAATCCAAGACCTCTCCGTGACATCCAAGAGTATCCACTACGTCTTGGATTGCGATCTGAAGACTGCTCAGATGAAGGGCTCGACCGATATCACCTTTGATGGAATGGAGCACATGACCGGCAAGTCCACAATGGCCACGACGGCTGGCGGGAAGACCACCAACTCGGTGGTCACGCAAGACTATCGCTGGAAGGGCGCGGCCTGCACCGATGCGGACGTCAATACAAAAAAGAAGGGCGGAGGCTAGCGGCTGATCGGGGCGGGTTCGCCTTATGACCCCCATGATCCAAAGGATGCCAGACAAGATCCGCAATCCGATTCTGCGGGGGTTCCACCCGGACCCGTCGGTTGTGCGCGTGGCAGACGATTACTACATCGCGACGTCGACATTCGAATGGTACCCGGGAGTGGAGATTCATCACTCGCGCGATTTGGCGCATTGGCGGCTGGTGAGGCGGCCGCTGGAGCGGGCGACGCAGTTGAACCTGCTCGGCGATCCGGATTCCTGCGGGGTCTGGGCGCCATGTCTGAGCTACGCGGACGGGCTGTTCTATCTGGTCTACACCGATGTGAAGCGCTACGGGCGGTCGACGGCTGGGCCCAATACGGGCGTGATGTTCCGCGACATGCACAATTACCTGGTGACCGGCGCCGGCGTGGAAGGGGAATGGTCGGAGCCGGTCTACCTCAACTCGAGCGGGTTCGACCCGTCGCTGTTCCACCATGAGGACGGGCGGAAATATCTAGTGAACATGGTCTGGGACCACCGGCCTGGACCCAACCGGTTCGCGGGGATCGCGCTCCAGGAGTATTCGCCTGCGGAACGGAGGCTGGTGGGGACGGCGCGGGTGATCTTCGAAGGAACGGCCCTGGGGTTCACCGAAGGGCCGCACTTATACCAGCGCGGGGGCTGGTATTATCTGCTCACGGCGGAGGGCGGAACGGGATACGGACACGCCGTGACACTCGCGCGGTCGCGGGATCTGCCGGGGCCGTATGAGGTGCATCCGGATGGGCCGATTCTGACGTCTCGCGACCGGCCGGAGCTGGAACTGCAGCGCGCGGGACACGCGGACCTGGTGGAAACACAGCACGCCGAGACCTACCTAGTGCACTTGTGCGGACGGCCGCTCACCACGCGCGGGCGATGCACCTTGGGCCGGGAGACGGCGATCCAGAAGATGGCTTGGGACGCGGATGGATGGCTGCGGACGGCAGACGGGCGCGGGCTTCCCTGCTCCGAAGTGGAAGCGCCTCGCTTGCCGGCCTGTGTCTTCCCGGCGGCTGTGGCGAGGGAGGAGTTCGACGGCGGGAAACTCGCGGCGGACTTTCAGTGGCTGCGGTCGCCCTGGCCGGAGGAGTTGTTCAGCTTGACGGAGCGGCCGGGACACTTGCGGCTGTACGGGCGGGAATCACTGGGCAGTTTGTTCCGGCAGGCGCTGGTGGCGCGGCGGCAGCAATCGCACCGCTACGCCGCCGAGACGGTGATGGAGTTCGAGCCGGACAGCTTCCAGCAGATGGCGGGGCTGGTGTGCTATTACAGCGGCGTCAAGTTCCATTACCTGTACGTGTCGCACGACGAGGAGTTGGGAAAATATGTGGGAGTGATGAGTTGCCATCCCGACGCCGGGCTGCCGGATCTGGCGATTGCGCCGCGGGCGATTCGAGGGGGAACGGCGGTGGGGTTGCGAGTGGAGGTGAATCGCGAGCGGCTGCGGTTTGGGTACCGGGTGGGCGAGGAAGCCTGGCAGTGGATTGCGGAGGAATTCGATGCCAGCATCCTGTCGGACGAGGCCGGGCCGCCGGGCCCGAATTTCACGGGGGCTTTCGTGGGGATGTGCTGCCAGGACCTGGCGGGAACCGGAAAGCCGGCGGACTTCGATTTCTTCGAATACCGGGAGGCGCCGGAATAATGCCGTCGTATAACCGGATTGCGGGGAACAGCGTGGAGCGGCTGGCGGCGCTCAGCGACGGCATCTTCGCTGTGGCCATGACGCTGCTGGTGCTGGAGCTGCATGGTCCGGTGCGGGAAATGGTGCATAGCGAGCTGGAACTGTGGCAGGGGCTGGGAGCGATGGCGCCGCAACTGGCGACTTACCTGATGAGCTTTCTGACCCTGGGGATTTTTTGGAACGGCCAACAGGCGCAGCTCAACCACATGGAGCGGAGCGACCGGCACCTGACGTGGATTCACCTGGCATTCCTGTTCGCGGTGTCGGTGATGCCGTTTTCAACGAAGCTGCTGGCGGAGTTCATTCGCTTCCGAACGGCGCTGCTGTGTTACTGGTTCAACATTTTCCTGCTGGGCGCGACTTTATACATGGCCTGGCGGTGCGCGGTGGGGGAGGGCCACTTGAAACCGGATACGCCAACGGAAGTGAACCAAGCGATTGTGCGGCGGATCTTCTGGGGGCAAGGGTTGTACGCGGCGGGTGCGCTGCTGTGCCTGGTGGACCCGTACGTGAGCATTGGGTTCATTGTGCTGGTGCAGGTAAACTTCGCAGTCGGCCTGATGTCGAAATTCTGAGGACGCCTATCTACTCGGCCGGCGGATGATCGTCACTCCATCACGCCGGCTTGCCGGAGTTGCCCAGAGACCAACTCCAATCGCGAATCTCCGGCATATCTTCGCCGTGTATGTGGATGTAGTTCGTGTGGTCCAGCAGCTTATCGCGAAGATACTGTTTGAAGTAGGCCACTCGCGAGCCTAAGCCCGCCACACGGTCGACGACGTCGCCGGCCAGATGGAAGCGGTCGAGATCGTTCAACACTACCATGTCAAAGGGAGTGGTAGTAGTTCCTTCTTCTTTGTAGCCGCGAACGTGCATCTGCTGGTGATTGGTGCGGCGATAGGTCAGGCGGTGAATCAGCAAAGGATAGCCGTGAAAGGCGAAAATGATGGGTTTATCCCTGGTGAAGAGAATATCGAAGTCCTTGTCGCTCAGCCCGTGGGGATGCTCACTCTGAGGCTGGAGGGTCATCAGGTCCACCACGTTGATGACGCGGATCTTCAGATCGGGGAAGTGCTGCCGCAGGATCTCGACGGCGGCCAGGGTTTCCAGCGTGGGTACGTCGCCGCAGCACGCCATCACCACATCCGGGTCGCAACCCTGGTCGTTGCTGGCCCATTCCCAGATGCCCAGCCCGGTAGTGCAGTGCTTAATCGCGGAATCCATGTCCAGCCATTGCAGTTCCGGCTGTTTGCCGGCGACGATCACATTTACGTAGTTGCGGCTTCGCAGACAGTGGTCGGTCACCGAGAGTAAGGTGTTGGTATCGGGCGGCAAGTAGACGCGGATGATGCTCGCCTTCTTATTCACCACGTGATCCAGGAAGCCCGGGTCCTGATGGCTGAAGCCGTTGTTGTCCTGCCGCCATACATGCGAGGTGAGTAAGTAGTTCAGCGAGGCGATGGGCCGCCGCCAGGGGATGTTACGAGTCACCTTCAGCCACTTAGCGTGTTGGTTGAACATCGAGTCCACAATGTGGATGAACGCTTCGTAACAGGAGAACAGGCCGTGCCGGCCGGTGAGCAGATAGCCTTCCAGCCAGCCCTCGCACAAATGCTCGCTCAGCACCTCCATTACGCGGCCGTCGGGCGACACATGGTCGTCAATTTTCAGAATCTCCGCGGTGGACTCGCGATCGGTGATGTCGAACAAGTGCGTCAGACGGTTGGAGGCCGTCTCATCCGGGCCGAAGACACGGAAATTGCGGCGTTCCCAATTCAGTTTCATTACGTCGCGAAGGAACGCCCCCATCACCCGTGTGGCTTCCGCTACGACCACCCCCGGCTGGGGCACGGCAACGGCATAATCGCGAAAGCCCGGCATCTTCAAATCGCAAAGGAAAACTCCGCCATTGGCGTGTGGATTGGCCCCCATGCGGCGTTCCCCTTTCGGCGGCAGATCCGCCAGTTCCGGAATCAGTTTGCCGCTCCCGTCGAAAAGCTCTTCGGGCTTGTAACTTTTCATCCACTGTTCGAGCATCTCCAGGTGCTTGGGGTTAGTCGCCAATTCCGCAAGCGGCACCTGGTGGGCGCGAAATGTGCCTTCGATGGGCAAGCCATCCACGACTTTGGGCCCCGTCCATCCCTTGGGAGTGCGGAAAACGATCATCGGCCAGGCGGGCCGCGCCTGGAATCTTTTGCTGCGCGCCTCACTTTGAATGCTTCTGATTTCGGCGACGATGGTGTCGAGGGTTCCCGCCATGGCCTGGTGAACTTTGTCGGGATCGTCGCCTTCCACGAAGTACGGGTGGTATCCGTAGCCGCGGAAAAGTTGTTCCAATTCAGGCTGAGGAATACGCGCCAACACGGTGGGACCGGCTATCTTATAGCCGTTGAGATGGAGGATGGGCAGCACGGCGCCGTCGTGAACGGGATTCAGGAATTTGTTCGAGTGCCAACTGGCTGCCAGCGGCCCGGTCTCCGATTCGCCATCACCGACGACGCAGGCGACCAGCAAGTCCGGATTATCGAACGCGGCGCCGTAGGCGTGCGCCAGGGAATAGCCGAGTTCGCCGCCTTCGTTGATGGAACCCGGCGTTTCCGGGGCGACGTGACTGGGAATGCCGCCGGGAAAGGAAAATTGGGTAAACAGCGCTTTCATGCCCGCTTCGTCCTGGGAGATGTTCGGATACACCTCGCTGTATGTGCCCTCCAGATACGTGTTGGCCACCAGGCCCGGTCCGCCGTGACCGGGGCCGGTGACGTAGATCATATTCAAGCCGTACTTGTCGATGATGCGGTTGAGGTGCACATAGATGAAGTTCAAGCCCGGCGTGGTGCCCCAATGGCCCAGCAGCCGCGGCTTGATGTGCTCCAGCTTCAACGGCATCTTCAGGAGTGGATTGTCGTAGAGATAAATCTGGCCGACAGACAGGTAGTTGGCGGCTCGCCAGTACGCATTCATCTTACGCAAGAGTTCCGGCGACAGGGGTTGCTCCATGACAAGGCCCCTCGGCTTCAACGGCATGCGATTTGGTCTCCTCTTTCCCATTTTTGGCGTACGGCTAAATTCGCAAGGGCCGGCCAACCGTGCCCCTGTCGTCACAGCCCGCCACCGGCGAACCGTGGCCGGCTATGTTCCATAGCATACTGCGCCCCATCGGGCCCAGGCCGATCGTGCCGATTTCATGGCGCTGGGTTTCCATGCCAGTCCTCCATCCGAAGTCGCATCAGCGCTGCCACAGGATGCGAGCGGATTCCAGCGGCACGGCTACGCCGGTATAGCGCGGGATCAATCGCGCCGTATAGTCGGTAGCCGGACGTGTCGCGGGCGCCAGGGCGCGATATGCGTAACTTCCGGACGTGCCCGTCAATCGGCTGACGCGCTCCATCTCCTGCCGGACTGGATCGCCGCCATTGACGCCGTCGGCATAGAGCTCTACTCGCGCCCCATTCGGGTCGGCATCCCCGAGATAGACCTCGACCTCAAACGCGTGCCGCTCTCCTTTGGTTTCGACCTTCATCTCACCGAAGCGCATCGCGGGCCACTCCTTTTCCATGGACTCCCGCCACTCGACGATCTGCCTGCCCACCGCACCCTTGCCGGCAGCCCGCTCACGATAGGTTGCCGCTTGCGGGAGGTAGTGCTGCTCGGTGTATTCGCGCACCGCGCGGTCCGCCGAAAAGCGCGGCGTCAAGCTCGCCATGCTCTTCCGCATCCGCGCCACCCAGGCCGTAGGGACTCCCTGCCCATCGCGAGCGTAAAACTCGGGAATCACTTCCCGCTCCAGCAGGTCGTAGAGCGCCCCGGCTTCGGCGGCATCCCAGGCCGGATCGTCGTGATGTTCCCGGCCGTCCCCCAATGCCCACCCCACTTCAGGCGTGTAGGCCTCCGCCCACCAGCCGTCCAGCTCGGACAGGTTGAGGCCACCATTGACCAGCACCTTCATGCCGCTCGTCCCGCAAGCTTCCCAGGGGCGCCGTGGCGTGTTGATCCAGACGTCCACGCCTTGCACCAGGTGCTCGGTCAAGAGCATGTCGTAATCACTGAGAAAGATCGCATGGGGACGCGCCTCAGGCCGGCGGATGAATTGCATCCATTCCCGAATCAGGGCCTGCCCCGCCTGGTCCTCCGGATGCGCCTTACCGGCGATGATGAGTTGCACCGGGCGCTGCGAATTGGTCAGGAGACGAAGCAGTCGCGGCGGGTCGTGGAGTAACAGGTTCGGCCTCTTGTAGGTCGCGAAGCGGCGCGCAAAACCCAGCGTGAGGGCGTTGGGATCAAAAAGATGCTTCGCTTCTTCGACCGCTTCAGACGGCGCGCCTGAGGCGGCCAGGTCCAGCGTCAATCGTTCGCGAGCGTACTTCACAAGAGACTTGCTGGCGTCGGTTCGAAATCGCCAGAGCCTGGCGTCGGAGACCCGGCGGACATCCTGCTCCAGGGTCTGTATGGTCCCCAGCCAGCGGTCCTGTCCACAGGTCTCGGTCCAAAGATCGTCGGCGGGGGCCGAGTCCCAGGTGGGCATGTGGACTCCGTTGGTCACGTGCCCGATCGGGACTTCTTCCTCCGGCCAGCGCGGGAACAGAGGCAGAAAGAGGCGCCGGCTCACCTTCCCATGCAAGCGGCTCACGCCATTTGCCGCGCCGCACCCGCGGATGGCCAGGTACGCCATGTTGAAAGGCTCCGACGAGTCGTCCGGGTTCTGGCGGCCAAGGGCCATCAAGTCGTGAAGCGAAATGCCGAGCTTCTGTTCGGCATATTTCCCAAGGTACTGTTCGACGAGGGCGGGAACAAAACGGTCAAAACCGGCGGCCACCGCCGTGTGGGTGGTGAAGAGATTGCCCGCCCGCGTGACTGCCAGCGCGACTTCGAAGGGCTGCCCGGTCTCTTCCATGAAGTTGCGGGCACGTTCCAGGACGGCCAACGCCGCGTGCCCTTCATTCAGATGACAGACCTCCGGCTGGAGGCCGAGCGCGCGGAGCAGCCGCCATCCGCCGATCCCGAGAAGCAGTTCCTGCTTGAAGCGCAACTCCGGCCCGCCCCCATAGAGCTCGCTGGTAATCCCCCGGTGCGCGGGGAAGTTCGCCGCATCATTGCTGTCCAGCAGGTAAAGCTTCACCCGGCCCACCTGCGCCTGCCAGGCGCGCAGCCAGACCGGGTATCCGGGCAGCGCGATCTCCCACCGCAACCACTCCCCGTTTGGTTGGCGCAGCGGCGTGATGGGCAACTGTCCGGGATCGTTATACGGGTAGAGGGCCTGTTGCTCTCCGTTTTGGTCGATCACCTGGCGAAAATACCCCTGCTGGTAGAGCAATCCCACGCCGACCACCGGCACGCCCAGATCGCTGGCGGCTTTGAGTTGATCGCCGGCCACGTTACCAAGCCCGCCCGAGTAGATGGGCAGAGCTTCGCTCAACATGAATTCCATGCTGAAATATGCCGCGCAGGTGAGTGGAGCCTCCGCATGGTTCCGCTGAAACCACGCGGGCGCTTCCGCCGCCTGCCGGCTGGCCTCGATCAGGCCATCTACGTTCTTCCGGAAAACGGGATCGGCCAACACGCGCTCAATCTGGTCGCGCGAGACCGTCTGCAGGACCACCCAGGGGTTATGCGTGATTCCCCACAGTTCGGGATCAAGCTGCCTCCACACTTCGTCGGTGGCATGATTCCACGACCAATGCATATCCAAGGCGAGCGACGCCAGAGAATCGAATCCCTCGATCTCCGTGGGCAGGAGATGGTATATGGGGTGGCTGGCACGGATGTGTTTGCGCATGATCTATTTTGGCAAGTCTTTGCCCGGCACGGTAAGCCAATGTGGCCTGGGCGCGATCGTCTTTCGATCCGGCGAGCGGCGTCCACCAGAGGATCTGCGAACTTCTCAGTCTACACCTTAGCTTCGGGGCCAAAACGGTGCTGTTCGTCACACCAGATCGGTCGCGAATGGTTTGGGCCTACGCTTGCTCTACTTCAGCCGCCACATCGAACAACACAACGGGAGAATCATTGAAGATCACCATAAGACGTCTTGTCCAAGGTGCCTCGATAACAGGGATGGCGGTTTCCATGATGGTTGCGGGCACCGGGCAAACGGCCGGTCGGGGCAAGGTCGCTTCCAATCTCGTTTCCGAGTCAGTGACACTTAGTTTGATCGGCGGCGCTCTGTTGGGCCTCGGTATATTGCGCCGCAAGAAAAGAAAGGAAGATACACAATGTTGATACTAATTATCGTTTTGTTATTGCTCTTAGGCGGCGGTGGCGGGTACTATGGCCATAGCCGCTGGGGATATGGTGGCGGCGCCGGAATCGGGTTAGGCACCGTCTTACTGGTTCTCCTGGTAGCGTGGATGTTGGGCGTTTTCCACTAAGCGGAGCGAAGGCTGCGGAATTTGTAGGGCAGGCCGGCCAGTTCTGCGCGAGTCGCCCTGGGCCCGCTGTTCCCTTGAAGGATCAACTGCTGGCCACTCGCGAAAGGCTGGCCGCGGACGAGGGCGTCCGGCCCCCAAAATTCGCGAACTGCAATGGGGCCAGCCTCAGCGCGGTTGCCTGTCGTCGCGCCACTTCGAAGGAATGCATGTAGAGCCCCGCCGTGTTGTTCCACACCATGGCGCGGCCTAGCTTGTAGGCGTTATCGCTCATGGCATTCCGGCGCGTTGCATCGCGCAATAACCCACTTACCTCGCGCGCAATCGCCTTCGGGTCTGCGAATGGCACCAGTACGCCCCGCTGGTCCCTCAACAATTCGGCGGCATGCCAATAGGGCGTCGAGATTACGGCCTTGCCCGCGCCAAACGCATACGCTAATGTTCCCGACGTAATCTGGGCTTCGTCCAGATAAGGAGTAACATAGAGATCCGCCGCTCCAATGAACTCGGTCAGTTCCTTCAGATCCACAAAGCGGTTGTGGAAGATCACGTTGTTCTCGAGTTTGTTTTTCCTGACGATGGCCTCCAGGCCGAGACGGTAGGCTTCGCCTCGCGCGCGCAACTCGTGGGGGTGCGTGGCGCCCAGCAAAATATACACGAGGTCGGGAAATTCCTTCACTACATCCGGGAGAGCATGGAGCACATGTTCAATCCCCTTGTTCGGTGAAAGCAGCCCGAATGTCAGCATCACCTTTTTTCCGCCCACGCCAAACTGCTCCTTGTAATATTCCGGTGCGACGAACGGTACGTCGGGAATACCATGCGGGATCAGATCGATCTTGGCCGGCGGGGCCTGGTACACCTCGCGCAGGAGGGTTCGTCCCCGCTCCGTCATGACTACCAGCCGGGTTGAGCGCGCCACCAGTTTCCGCATCACGCGATGCTGGTCGGGGTTCGGTTTGAGGAGAACGGTGTGAAGCGTGGTGACGACCGGCGCTTTCAATTCGCGCAGCAGGGCCAATAAGTGGCTGCCGGCCGGCCCACCGAAAATTCCGAACTCGTGCTGGACCGAGACAACGTCCACGTTGCTGGAGTTCAGGAAGTCGGCGGCGCGCCGGTAAGAACCCAGATCCTGCTCTTCAATCTCGAAGCGAACCACGTCCGGATATCGATAGCACCCGCTGATGTCATTGACCGGCACCGCGAAGCATCGGCTTTGGGGATGCCGCGCCGCCACGGCTCCAAGCAGGTCGGAGGTGAACGTGGCAATGCCGCATTTGCGCGGCAAATAGTCGCCGAGAAAGGCGATGGTTCGAATGCTGGCGGCTTTCACAACTGGACCTGCCTTCTTCCCGCTCATGGCTCCGGCACAGCGGGCGGTTCATCTAGCCGGCAGAACTGCTACTCAGGCGGCATGTACCAGAGTCTCGCTCGAATCCGCTTCCTCCTGCCCACCCCGATCGGCAGCCTCCTGGCACCCGATACATCGCTTTGCCCACGGCACAGCCGCCAGGCGCTTTGGGCTGACCGCCGACTCGCACTCCATGCAGCTTCCAAAGCTGCCGTCGTGAATCCGGCGCAATGCGGCTTTCACGTCGCGCAGCAGGGCAGACTCGCGGTCCACATTACGAATCGCCAGGTCCCGCTCCGACGCGTACTGAATCTCGTCCATCTGGTCCGCGCTCTTCTCGATGGCGATGCCGTCCCGGTTTCGCAATACGTGAACCAGTTCAGCCTCTTTCCGTTCCAGAATCGCTTGAAACCCGTCCTGCCTGGTATTTGTCAACTTCATTGCCGTCCCTCTTCAATTCGTCTGATGGTGTATCGTCCTTTGCACGAAATGGTCCAGACCAAAACCCGGCTGTTCGGAGTCTGGGGCCGCTGAGACAGCGTGGGTTAGTGGAACTTTTTCCCGGGGCCGGAGTGCAAAAGCTGCATCCGAAATGCGGGATTTTGCCGACAAGTGACCTCTGAAGGCCCATGCCGGGGCTCTTCTGCCGGCATGGGCGGTTTCTTCGTGGGCGAACCAAACGCCTAACGCCAGTGCCCCTCCACCATTACCCACCCGTCCTTTCGGTGAGTCCAGCGATGCGCTACCCACTGGGCACCTGGCCGCGGCGGTTGTTCCCACCGGCCCGGGGTCCAGACGTAAGCATTGCCATCCCAACGCTGATACCCGGCAATCCAGACATGGCCACGGCTCGGCGCCGGCGGCCGCTTTTCGACTACAACCCGGGGTGGCGCAATCTTAACCACAATATCGGCCGCCACGGCGCTGAAGGCCAGCGCGCCTGCAAAAACTAATCCGATCAATCGTTTGAAAACCATAACACGCTCTCCTTTTTTGGGTATTCCAACTGCAAACCAATCCAGCGGCGAATGGCTGTGGCCAATTGCTTCTGAGAAATAGAGCACAAACGCAAAAGAAGACGCGATGTGCCTTTCCTTACTGGATCGATATTTTCATCGCTCTCGGCGCTTTAGCAATGCACGTGCGTGGCCGTAGGCAAACATGTGCCGCGCCATAGAACGGTCGCGCCGGTACCGGCAAGACTTGCACTCCAGTGCAACGGCCGGAGAGTGTTAATCGGCCGGAGGCAGAGTGAAATAGAATACCGATCCCGCCCCAGGTGCCGACTCCATCCACATTCGACCGCCGTACCCCTCGATGGCCTTCCTGCAGTATGCGAGTCCCAGTCCGTTCCCGGGGTGTTCTTTTCCGTGCAGGCGCTTAAACACTCCGAAAACACGGCCTTGGAATGCAGGGTCTATACCAGGACCGTTGTCCTCCACCGAGAACAGCCATTCGAGGTCCTTTCGTCTGCATGAAATATGAACGCGCGGAGCAGGCGTGCCGCAGTATTCGATGGCATTTCCAATCAGATGGCGCAGGACCTTGGTGAGTATTTCGAAGTCACCGCACACCCGCGGCAAAGGGTCATGGGTAACGATTGCGCTCCGTTCCGCGATCTGCTTGTCCGTCAAAAGGAGCGCCTGGCCGAGGACCGCTTCCATGTCCGCGCGGGAGGACTGCCCGTCCGGAGTACCGGTGGCCCAGTAATCCACCGCGTCGGCGAGCAGCGACTGCGCTCTGGCAGCCCCCTGCTGGATGCGATCGAGGAATACGCCGGCGTCGGGATCGAGGCGGGCGGCATAGGTTTCGGCCATCAGTTGACTGAACGAGGCCACGTCGCGGAGAGACTCGCGCAGGTTGTGAGCCGCCATCGAGACAAACTCTTCAAATTCCGCGCTCGCTCGGTCCAACTGCCTTTGGACCTCGAGGCACGCCCGGGTCTCCGTGTCGAGCGCCTGGCGTAAGCGCTGGATCTCGTCTTCCGTGCGGTTT
>Ga0181521_10006616_pt1 | contig 12477 bp, 6 predicted proteins | sample PEATcosm2014_Bin_32_FD_119764 | JGI IMG/M metagenome (GOLD analysis project Ga0181521, IMG submission 119764) | Peatland microbial communities from MTU Mesocosm Facility, Houghton, MI, USA - PEATcosm2014_Bin02_60_metaG | ecosystem: Environmental > Terrestrial > Soil > Wetlands > Peat | place... | reverse complement strand
CTCATGCTGCAGGGTATTCCTCCCTACCAGCTGGCCTACAACATGAAGTTGCCGGGGACGTATGCGGCTTATGCCGCGATCCTCGCAGTGTTTGGGCAGACGGCTCGCGGAATCCATCTGGGACTCCTGCTCATCAACGCGGTCTCCGTCGTCCTGCTCTATGTGGTCACGGCGCGCCTCTTCGGTACGCTGGCTGGAACCATAGCGGGCGCGAGTTACGCCTTACTCTCCACGCACCAAGGCGTGCTAGGATTTGCCGCACACGCCACTCACTTCGTCGTGCTGGCGGCGCTTGTGGGGCTTATCCTGCTTTTGCGCGCCGAAGAAACGAGACACACAGCTTTTTTCTTCTGGAGCGGCGTGGTGTTTGGCATCGCCTTCCTGATGAAGCAGCCGGGAATTTTGCTGGGCGCATTCGCGTTTTTCTATCTGGCCGTTCAATGTTGGCCGAAGAGTAAGCGCGAATGGGCGCCGTGGGCAAACAGGTTGGGCCTCTTCTTGCTTGGGGGAGTGCTGCCGTTCGCGGTCACCTGTGCTCTGCTCTGGCGGGCTGGCGTCTTCCATAGTTTCTGGTTCTGGACCTTTTCCTATGCGAGTCAGTACGCCGCCGTTCAGCCCCTGCGCGAGGGTTGGGTAGATCTGACGAACAACTTCTCTTACATACTGCGCTTCACCCCATGGCTTTGGGCGCTAGCTCTGTTGGGCATTTCCGCGGTGTTCTGGGATTCCACCGTCCGTCGCTATGCCGTGTTTGTCTTCGGGCTGTTGGTGTTTTCTTGCGCCGCAGTGTGTCTCGGCTTTTATTTCCGGCCGCACTATTTCGTCGTGATGATGCCCGCGGCTGCCATTCTCATCGCGGTCGCGGTTACTTCTGCCGTCCGCTTGTTCACTACGAACTTCACCGGGCGCTGGATTCGCGTTCTTCCAGTGATAGCGTTTGCCGCCGCGTGGGGCCTGGCGATTCAGCGCAATGCCGGCTTCTACTTCGAACTCACCCCGGTCCAAGCATGCCGCTTATGCTATGCCGCGCATCCGTTTCCGGAAGCGGCGCCAGTCGCTGAGTATCTGCGCCAGCATACTGCGCCGGCCGACACCATCATGGTGTTTGGGTCGGAGCCGGAGATTTACTTTTACGCGCATCGCCATTCCGCCAGCGGCTATATCTACACCTACAGCCTAATGGAAGACCAGGCTTATTGGCTCGCCATGCAGAAGCAAATGATTCAGGAAGTCGAGGCCAGCCGGCCTGCGTACGTGGTGTTCGTCAGTTTCTGGGGTTCCTGGGTGGTCCGTCCCGGGTCCCCTCAACTTAGTGCCTTTAACCCTTGGATGGAGCAGTACGTTGCCGACGGCTTTGAAGATGTCGGCTTAGTCGAACTGGCTGATCCGGGGCCGCGCTATCCCAACGGCATGGCAGAAGCTGACATGATCGAACATGCCAATCTGGAGTCCCGCTATTTCTGGGGCAATGAGGCCGGCAGACATAGCCGGCCGGGCTTCGAAGTTCGCATCTTCAAGCGAAAGGGCTGAGACATTTTAGGGGAGAAAACAGCGAGGTCAAAATGGAAGTGCCCTCCAGGCACCGATTAAGTTACGAGCGGCTTGGCCTTTTTGTCTACGCTTTAGCCATGCTTGCGGGCCTATCGGTCTGGTTTTTGTCGATCCGAGCACCGCTATGGCTGGATGAAACCGGTTCGTACTGGACCATTTCGGGCGGCTTCCGCCAGATCTGGGGGAGATCCGTAGAAATTAACTCCTTCCCCGCGTATTTCTACATACTGTGGATCACGAATGCAGTCTTCGGCAGCAAGGAAATTGTGCTGAGGATTCCTTCGATCCTCGCCATGCTCGCTGCTGTATACGTTTTCTACCGGAGCGCGAGGCAGTTGTTTGCCCTGGACGTAGCCTTGATCGCGACCATTTTGTTCATTCTCGACGGCCGAGTTGCGTTTGCCGCCATCGACGTCCGCCCGTACGCGTTTGCCCTGCTCATCACCAACTTAGCGATCTTCAGTTTCACGCGCTGGTTGAAGACAAAAAAGGTCTCCTATGCTGTACTGCTTGGCATTACCTCCGCTGGCATCTTCTATTTTCATTATTTGTTCGGCATCTGCATTGCTGTTGCTTTTGTGATTGCTTACTTCACTGATGCTAACGTCATGGGTCGATGGCGTTCATCTTCTGCGGATCTGAGACAACTAGGGATCGGTGTAGGCTGCTTCGCACTGCTCATGGTTCCCGTGTTGTCGAGGCTCTGGCATCTGCACCAGACGAGAGACACGCACATTTTCGCTGACCCGCCTACATTCACACTCTTCCGGCAAGCACTTGGCTTCGCCCTCATGCCAGGCTCGTCTCCCGTGGCGTCCGGCGTTGTCTCACTTGTTCTTCTAGGAGTAGTCTTTGTCGCGGCGTTAACGCGCAAGCTCTCCATACCGGACAGCAGGAGTGTCCGGCACTTCATCCTGTGTGCGACATTGGCGCTTGTTCCGTCTGTGATCCTGTACGGGGTTTCGATCACCACGCCACTCCATGTTTTTATCAATCGGTATGAGGCCGTTGCTGCTCCCGGGATCGCCTTGTGTTGGGCGTGGAGTTTCGGCCTGATCGATTCGCGGCTGCTTCGCGTCTTGGGTTGCGCCGTACTCGTGACCTGGAGCGCTTACCAGAGCTACACGTCGCCGATGGCCGGCACTCATGGCTATTCATGGAAGGATGCGCTGGAATTTGCTGATGGCAACGCTGCGCAGGATGGCTCTCCTCTCGTGATCTGTAGCGACCTGCCGGAATCTGACTTTCAAAACATGCCCACTGGGCCGGCTAACGAAAGTTTGCTGTTCTCACCGCTGAGTTACTACAGGGTCCGGGCGACCGTCGTTCCCATGCCTCGGACCTTGACCGACCAGGCCCAGGTTATCGGCAGGCGTTTTCTCTTAGAAGTGAACAACAAGGGAGTCAACAACAAGCGATTCATTGCAATCGGCTGGATACGCTCCTATCCGACTCTGGACTGGTTTGCAAGCACGACTTCGACGACCCATGTACCTCACGTGCTTGCCGAGTTTCTTGGCATTGTGGTGGTCGAATTTGTCCCACGAAACGCGTCTGGCCAGGAACCAGCCCCGTTGTCAAAGTGACCAGCGAAAAGGAAACGGTTTAGCGGGGATCGCTTAACGAGGAGCGTTGGGAGCCTGTAACCCGGCCGCACGTTGCCGGGCCTCAGTAGCGAGCTGCATCTGCCCAGTCGCTTCGTAGAGATCTGCCAGCCTGCTCCAACGGCTCATGACCAAGGGAGTTCTCCGCGTTGCTTCCTGCTGAAAAGCGATGGCTTCAGTCCAGTGTCCGAGAAGCCTATGCGCTTCGGAACTGCCTTCAGCAATCTCGGCGTAGAGTTCAGGGGCAAGCGATTCGCCGCCGTTGCGAAACGGGCTGTGTTTCTCCGCCTCGGCAAACGCAGCCAGCGCCTGCTCGGGATGATTTAAGGCATTTTGGAGTTTGCCGAGAGTCATGTACATATCGAGCGGCTCCGCGGATTCTTTTGCGGCCTGCTCGATGGCTTCGCCTGCCTCGACGTTGCGGCCCTCGCCTGCATAGAGCAGTCCGAGAGAATACAAGGTTCCGCCATTTTCGTTGAGTGCAATCGAAGCGCGATACTCCTGCTCAGCTTCGCGGTATCGTTGCTGGTGCTGAAACAAGGAAGCGAGGAGTAAATGGACATTCGGATCTTCGGGATAGAGCGCGGAAGCACGGCGCAGCGACAACTCCGACTCCTGGTCGCGGTGCAATTCGAGGAAGTTCGCTCCAGAATTCAGATAGAAATCGTAAAGAGCCGGACGCGAAGCAGCGGCAGGCGGCGTGAGCTGCTGTGTCCGGCAGTCAATCTGCAAACGGTCGATCCAGGGACGATTTTGCGGTGTGTTGCGCAGAAGTACCAGCGAGACCTCATCCATGTACACTGGATGCCACGTCGCGCTCTGACAGAACGCGAACGGGTCCATCTTCTGCAACCCGCGGAATCCGGAGGTCGCGACCAGCAGAACATTCAGATTCCAACGGTCGGCTTCAGACTCCCACAACTGCGAATCGGGGCTCTCACGGTAGAGTCTGCGTTGCTCCACGACGAGATCGGGGCTAAGGCGATCTCCGCGTCCATCGATGAAGTCGGGATACTGCGGACCGAGACTCCAGGCCGCATAACCACCCAGCGCATAATCCTCGAAAATGTTTCCCGGCAAGTGTTCGCGTCGGATGAAAGCCGCGGCGCGGGCTGGAAACCAGGACGATTTTCCCGCGCCAAATCGCCAATCCGAGTTGAAAACCACGTACGTGCGGCTGGAAACAAAGTCGGCAATATGCAACAGCGTGACCCCACAGAAGACCAGGGTCACTAGGATGGCCATTGCCTGGGGCACGCGGACTAGCGGTCGCGTGGTTTTCCCGGTCTCCGAGATTGAACTGCTGGCGAAGAGCTCACTGAGCAAGGGGCCGCCAAGAGTGGCGATACTGATCGCAAACAGACCGATGTAGCGCGCATGAGCCAGTCCGGAATAGAGCGCAACCAAGGCAATGACCGCCGCCCCAATCTGCCGTTTCCAGAGGAAAAGACCGACCAGAATGACCGCCACCACTAACAACCACGCAAAACCATTCTCCATGTGCCTGACGTCGATGAGCTGATATAGCAAATGGGGCGAAATCGGTACGCCCTGGAACTCTCCGATGAAACTGTTGCTATTGAGTCTTCCCTGGTCTGGGGCGGCGAGTCCCGACAAGGTGAGTGAAGCACCATAGATTCTGGGGCCCCACGGATTCACCAGCGTGGCCGCCCCGCAGGCCGCGAGCCATGGCCATACGTTCTTCAGTCGCAGAAGTACGGCCTGACGGCGCTCTGCAAACAAGAGATCCGCGACCTCAATCAGCAGGTACGCGCCAATGGCCCCGAGTCCCGCGACAAAGCCCGGGTGCAGATTCACCCAGAACAGCATGAGCACAGGTAGCAGCCAAGGTCGGGAACGCATTCCGCGGTGGTAAGCCCAGAGTTCGCCGAGGAAGAATGCGAAGAAGACTGTACTAAAGAGGTCGGCCCGCGGCGCGGTGCGGGCGGCAATGGACTGAACCGCAAGCATCGCCAAGAGCGCGCTGCCAATGTCGCCCCGGCGAACCGTGCCTGGTCGAACAAGGTAGGCCACAACCGCCAGACATGCCAGCGCACAAAACCAACTCAGGCCAGCATAGCCAAACGCGCAGTACGTCAGGTAAAGCAGCACACCGGCAAACGGTGGATAGGCCCACGGTTTTCCCGCGGAAGTAAATGATAGAACGTCGGTGCGGGGAATCTGATGGTGCTGAACGACGTAGCGTCCAGTCGCCAATTGCCAGCCCATGTCGTAGTCGGCAACCGTGTGCAAGCCGGCGCACAAAGCGCTGAGCAGCACCAACAAAATGAAAATCGACCTGACGACTGGATATGCCTTCTCAGAAGAGAATCCCATGCTTAAAGATAGTTTCCCATGAATGAGTGCAACCTCAGGTGAGTATCGCATCGCAGTTCCAACCGCTTCCACCGCATTTCAGCTGCCAGGCTCGGCGGATAGTGTGAATGCAATATGGTTCCACACCTGTAAAACGTAGGAACGCGTACTTAGAGAACGCATCGTTTTGTTTCTAGTCCCATGCCGCTGCAAGGGGATGCTTGCCAGCTTCCGTCGTGTGATCCGTGTCACATTTATCTGTGATGGTGCATGCTGTTCTACCAGCCCTGCGACGTTAAGGTAGGCAGGGTGGAGATGTGTTTGGATCCACACTGTACCGGGCAAAATCCCCGGTGCCTGGGGAAAAAGACACGCATCACCGATTTCGTTCGACGCGGTAGAAGGAATGTCTCCACGCAGCGTGCCGGAAGCAGGCGGATAGGAGTGCATTTTCGCGGATTGCAATGTGGCATGCGGGGTGCGCTGAGTTGCTAGAATCTCTTGTGCTGTTTTGAATGAGGAATGCACAGAACGAACGAGGAGAAAACGACGAATGCCGAATGAAGCAGTCGAGCAGGCAACGGGCGGATCCGTTTGGCAAGTTAAACAGGTGTATGCGATGGCGGTAATCAGCCTCGTGGTTGGGCTGGCGATTGGATACCTGTTTCGCGGATCGCAATCGCCCGCGGCGCCGCAGCAACCCGCGGCCACTACCCAGCCCGCCGCTACTGCAGGTGGCATGGGCGGGCAGATGCCCAGTCTTGAGCAGATGAAACAGATGGCCGACACAAAGGCAGCACCGCTGCTCGAAAAATTGAAAGGTGATCCGAAAAACACCGATCTGCTCATCCAGGCCGGAAACGTCTACCTATCTACTCACCAGTTCAAGGAAGCGGCCGGCTACTTCGACAGGGTGTTGCAGGTTGATCCCAAGAACGTTGCCATTCGCACCCAACTGGCTTCGTGCTTGTTCTACAACAACGATGTCGACGGGGCAATCGGCCAGCTGCAGCAGTCGCTGAAGTATGACCCCAAGAATGCCAACGCGCTGTTCAACCTCGGCATGATCAGGTGGCAGGGAAAACAGGACGGCAAAGGAGCGGTGGCGGCTTGGCAGGAGTTGCTGAAGTCGAATCCGGAATTGAGCCCAGAGCGCAAAGCCACGGTGCAGAAACTGATGGCCGATGTCCAGATGCAGGGCAAGAGCTAGCGCCCTGGCTCGTGCCATAAGTAGATCGGTTTGCATGCCAGAGAAGCGGCCGCGAGCCGCGTTTCTCCGAGATTTGAAGGAGCACTGAGCAAATGACGGATACAAATCGAGCAACGACCATCGAGCAATGGACAAGCGTGCAAGCTTACGTGTTGGCGGTCATCTGCCTGCTGGTGGGAATCGCCGGCGGCTGGTTCATCCGCGGATCCCAGAGTCCAGCAGCCGCCGGGGCTGAGACAGCGAGCGCGCCCACGACGCTTCCCGCGATGGCAAACCCGGGCACGCAAGCACCAACTCCGGCTGAGATTCAGAAGATGGCCGATTCTCAAGCTGGACCCTTGATCGAGAAGCTCAAGGCCGATCCAAACAATGCCGGACTTCTGACAAACGTAGGGAACGTGTATTACGATGCCCAGCGGTTCCCGACAGCCATCGAATACTACCAGCGCGCGCTGAAGGTCGAGCCAGCCAACACGAGTGTCCGTACCGATATGGCAACCGCCTACTGGTATACCGGCAACGCCGATACTGCCATCGCAGAGTTCCAGAAATCACTTTCTTACGAACCGAACAAGCCCAACACGTTGTTCAATCTGGGTGTCGTCGAGTGGCAAGGCAAGATGGATATCGATAAAGCTGTCGCAACGTGGCAGAAGTTGTTGGACACGAATCCGAACTATGAAGGCAAAGACAAAGTTCTGGAACTGATGGCACAGGCAAAGAAACACGCGGGTGTCAAGCCGGGCACGCCAGCAAAGCCATTGCCATAGCATGTTCATCCAGCGGGGCGTCCAAATGCAGTGCCTAGCCGCTTTTTCCCTATGGCGTGCCGGGGGGAAACTTTAATGGCCGTTGCGGCAATCACGCAGCCCACGGTACGCAGGGTCAGATATACAGCGGCTGTGTCGCGGGTCGTCACAAATGCGCTTGGGACGAAATATGGTCCATTTGTGCTTGTCTGGCTGATCGGCATTTCGGCAAGGTTACCGTTCTATCTCGCGTTTAAGCCGATCTGGTCGGGTGACAGTCCTGGGTATGTGCTCCCCTATTTTCTTTGGAGAAATCACACGTTCTATGCGGGTGCACGTACACCTGTCTATCCCTTATTTCTGGGTTTGGCGCAGTGGTTGTCTGGGGTTCCCGCGAGTTCTCGGCTTTCCTTTTCCGCCGCGTATGTGACTGTTTGTTTGCAATCGGCGTTGGATATTTCAGCCGCCTGTGTTTTGTATTTCACACTAGGCAAACTGAACATCCGTAGAAATGTTGCGCTTGTTTCCGCGTTGTTCGCTGCAACCTTCCCCGCGCTCTGCTTGCAGGAAGTCAATATTTTGGACCTGTCGCTCTCGTTTGCTGTATTGGTCTTGTGTACATCGGTATTTGTCAACTTGGTCAGGAGGGTCAGCGATGGCTCTCGCTTCGTTTGTATGTCGTTGCTGTGCGGGTTGGTATTCGCTTGTGCCGCGTTGCTCCGCGCTGAGAATCTGGTCTTTTGCGCTATCCTCGCGACGGTGTTGCTGGGAAGCTGGGTGGTATTGAAACTTCGAGGAGTCTCGACGCTTCGCGAAAACAAGATGCCCGTTGCCGTCCTCCTCATGATTCTTTCGGCCGCTCCGCTGATTCTCGCTTGGATGACTTGGAATTATGTGGGTATCGGAGAGTTTCGCATTACCAGTCTTACCGGGTGGAATAGAAGCAAAACCGTTTACAACATGTTTGATCGAGTCGAACCGGAAGACCGTGTCCTTGGACAGGTTCTCACGAGTTCGTATTTGCAGCGAAACCGCAATGGGCGCATCGTTCGTGACCACATTTGGCAGGTACAACTGGACCTCGTGAATCAATACAATATGCCTGTCGAAGACCCGACGAAGTCACCATCTGCCTTCCACATGAAGGTGGATCGCTTCTTCGCAGATGAGCTGGGAATGATTCAAGTGCCGTGTGAGAACCCTGAACAGCCGTGCTCAGCGTTCTTAAGGAGATGGGTCAACGTCGGTGACTATGTCGGCAAAGTATCATGGAAGCTGATCAGAAGATATCCAAGCGCGTACCTCGGGAATGTTGCTGATAATTTTGTGCGGGACACATTTAACTTCAGGTATGCGGATTCGACTCCCGCTATAGAAGGTTACCGAACCACCACTGTTGATGGGGGCGAGTACGTCAGAAACGAATCTCTTGCAAAGCTTTTAGCCAGGGCAATCAATGCGCAAGCTCCGCTTCTGATGCTGTTTTACGTCGTAACCCTTGGTTTTGTCGTTGTCGCGCCGAGAGTTTTCCTGTGCAAGGCGGGCAAATGCCCAGTTGCAGACATAATCGTTACCGGATTCGCGTTGGCTACGCTTGGGACATTCATTGCAATGTGTTTCCTCTCGGGATACAACAAGGAATACAGCATTCCTCATCTCGGAGTAATGGTAATCTGCACCGTCTACGCTGTTGAGAACAGGTCCCGCATCGCGGCCGCCTTGGGCTTGCGCTCGCCCTCGCCAAGCATCGAGACTGAAGAGTCGGCCAGAGTCCCCACGGTGCAGCGATCTGTCTGATCGGGCTAGCGGAGTGTGGTCCGCTTCACCGAGCGGAATTCGAAGTTGAAGACGCCGGAGAGATCGTACGAAGGATCAGCTCAGCCCACGATCTGCCGAATCCGTAACGTATCCACTCCGCGTCTGAGGCGAAGCGAAGGGTATTATGTGCAGAAATCTCGGTGTGGGCAAGATTGGAAATCGCGGAGACGTTGCAGATGAGTTACACCCTCGTTGACATTTGCGGGGCACTGGAGGCTGCAGTTCTGTTCGGCGTGCTTTTTCTTCCGGCCGGGTTTCTGTTGGGATATGCGTCGAACGTGCTCGGTTTCCGGAAACGTCCCGCCGCTGAACGTTTTCTATGGAGCATTGTTCTCTCGTTCTCCATCTCACCGATTCTCGCTGTACTGATGGTCCGTTTCTCTTCTCTGACTGTGACCGTCTCGCTGTTTCTGCTGGCTGCGGCGGCATCGATCCTGCTGGTCGGCCGGGAACTTCTCCATGGACCCAGCAAAGGACACGGCAAAAGCTGGGTTCCTGATCGAACTACCCAGATCGCTTTGGGGATGATGGTGATTTGGGTGGTGCTGGCCTTATTCGCGCTCGTGGATTGGCAAACCGGCGACCGGCTGTATGTTTCCTATCTTGCATATGACCACAGCGTTCGCACCATCCTAGTGGATGCCGCGGCCCGCACGGGTGTTCCTCCCAAAAACCCATACTTCGGCCTTGGCGGCGCGCCGGTGCTTCGCTATTACTACTACTGGTATGTAATATGCGCCTTTCCTGTGCACCTAGCAGGAATCGCTCCGCGGGCAAGTTTGAACGGCAGCGTTCTGTGGAGCGGTTTCGCGCTCGCCGCATTAATCCCCCTGTATCTCAAACACTTTTGTCGGGAGCGGGAGAACCTTCGCCTCAAGTCAATCGTCGGGATTGGCCTGTTGCTGGTGACCGGCTATGACCTGATTCCATTTGTTCTGCTAAGCCGGTGGCTCCACGCGTTGTGGGGTGATATGGAGTGGTGGGACACAAACCAGGTCACCTCCTGGGTAGGATCGTTTTTGTGGGTGCCTCATCATGTTGTCAGCCTCATCGCCTGCCTCACAGGCTTTCTGCTGCTGAGCACGCTTCCCGACCACGCAGAAGTTCGCGAACGCATCTGGGTCGCCTTGCTTGCGGGGGCGGCATTCAGCAGCGCCGCTGGACTTTCGGTCTACGTAACGTTTGTCTTTTGCGTCTTTGCTGTTGTGTGGGCTCTGACGACTCTGGTAGTGAAAGGTCCTAACCAATTTTTCACCTATCTGGGTGCGGGAGTATTCTCTCTTCTGCTGGCAATACCTTATCTCCACGATTTGCAGGGTCCGTCGACAGCCGGTTCAAGTTTCGTATTCTTCGCGTTTCGTGATTACTCGGTGGCGCAGTTATGGTTGAGGCACATGGGCGTGAACAACGCGATGGTGCTCAAACTCTCTCAGTTACCGATTCTCTTTATCGTGTATTTCTTGGAATTCGGCGTCTATTTTCTGGTGGCGTGGTACTGTCTGTGCCGCGAAATGCGGACCCATTGGAATATTCCATTTCGCCAGCGTGCGGCCTGGGTGATGTTCTCGCTTTCACTATTGATTGTTTCGGTCCTGGCAAGCAATACGACAGGCAACAACGACCTAGGGTCCCGCGGCATGCTCGTTGTACAGTTCGTGTTGCTGATATGGGCTGCGCCGTTGATATCAGAGCTCTTCCTGCTGCAGGGGCGGTCGCGGTTGGGACGGGCGTGGACGATTGCATTATCAGTCTCGCTGCTTCTTGGTGCGCTGGGAACGCTTCTGCAGCTTGGCCTTTTGCGGGCCTATGCGCCCATCGTGGACGCCGGAATTTCGGTGCAAACTGAACCGTGGATCGGGCGTGCGCCGGGATTCGGGAAACGCACTCTTCTGTTGCGAAAGAGCCTGGACGGATTGAAAGCGAATACGCCGCGCGCGGCGGTTGTGCAGTACAACCCTGCGACGCCCGATCTCAACGTATTTCATCTTTACGCCGATCGCCAGGTAGCTGCGGGCGATGACGCCTGCGGCTCCACCTTTGGCGGGGAACTCGAGAAGTGCAGGCAGGTCTACCCCTACATCGACGCAGCTTTCAATAAACCCGCGACATCCGATAGATGGAACATGGATCAGTTGTGCGATGCGTTCCAGATCAACGTGTTGGTTGCGACCAACTCCGACCCAGTGTGGAAAGATGCGCGAAGCTGGGTGTGGACCCGGCCGCCGCTCTTCAGCGATAACACCATGCGCGCATTTGCTTGCGGGAGCCACGCGCCAGGGCACTAAATGTGCTCGTGGGTGTCAATCCCGCTTGGCGGGTAGATGATGACAAACGCGAGCGGGTGTGTTCTTAAGTCTCCGCGTAGGTGTTAGGGGATCACGGCTGGTGTCCGGCACCAAGGTCTATATGGTTCGTGTCTGATTCCGCCTTCGGAGAGGCAGGCGAGCCGACCTGATAAGGGAAATATTTCTTCAGACGAAGGAAGTGCTTTTCAAACAGATGCCAGGAGACGACAGCGAGTAGATAGCTGGTACCGAGATTAACGGCCATGACAAAGATTGAAGACAGGATAGGCGGTATGCCATCTGCATGAAGAACTTGCGGGAGACGGGGGAGGATGATAAATACCGTCAGTAAATAAAGCCAGCGCTGCACAAATATGTGAAAAACGTACATGGCGTAGCTATAACGGCCAATGCTTCGCAGCGAACGCAAGCGTGCAATCCGGCATAACGGGTGATTGGTGCTTTGATCTGTGATGCATACGAACACGACACATCCGTAGGCAATTGCAATCGCAAGATAGCCGAATGTGTTCAACGGAAACGATATGCCTTGCTGTGCTGCCAGCCACATTGTCAAGTAAGCGCCGAATGCTGCAGGAGCTGCTAGTTTGATCTGGCATCTCACACGCTTGGTCCAGTCTGGATTCAGAACCAGAGCTGCGATGAGGGCGCCAACTGCCAGAGTGTCCAATCGAGTAATGGTTGCGCGGTGAATAAACTCCGAGAGAAGTTCCGGGGCCATAAAATTGCCCGTGCTCAAGATCACGCGCAAGACTAACGAAATGGCTCCCACACCGATGCACAGAGCCGGGAAGTACCGGATCGCGCAGAAGAAAACAACAGCAGGCCAGGCGAGATAAAACTGCTCCTCAATGCCCAGAGACCAAAAATGAATCATAGGGTAGATCATGTGTCCGGCGGCGTCGTGCCAGTTCATCAGATAG
>Ga0181521_10006615_pt1 | contig 12478 bp, 13 predicted proteins | sample PEATcosm2014_Bin_32_FD_119764 | JGI IMG/M metagenome (GOLD analysis project Ga0181521, IMG submission 119764) | Peatland microbial communities from MTU Mesocosm Facility, Houghton, MI, USA - PEATcosm2014_Bin02_60_metaG | ecosystem: Environmental > Terrestrial > Soil > Wetlands > Peat | place... | reverse complement strand
CTTCGGCGTCCGATTACTTGTCGGCGAATCCGCTTTCTTGGGCGTCACCGGACTTATGGCCGGCCGCGCCGATAGCGTACCATAGTGTGTCAAGAATGTCAGAGGCCATTTTCGACATTCGTTCTCTCGCCTCTTATGCATCTCGAAGTGTCGCACGGAGGTTGCTTATGCGTCAGTACCGGCGGGACGTGGAGGCCGTCCTCCGGGAGCATCTTGAACTAAGTGCCGAATACGCAACAGCTTGGAAGCAGCACCCGCCCGCGGTTCAGGCCTATCTCGTTTCTGGTGCGGAGGATGCAAGGGGTCTTCATCACCGCCAGATCATCGATGGTAATCTCGTGAGCGGCGCGATGTACGAGGAGAGAACCTTGCTCCTTAATAGGGTCGTGCGATCCGTGCTTAGCTACAACCCGACTGTTGTGGCGGAGTTTGGTTGCGGCATAGGCCGCAATCTTCTGGCGATTAAGCGATGCCGTCCGTCAGTACGTTGCATCGGTGTTGAGCTCGCTGCCCCAGCGGTTGAGCTGGCCAACATGGCATCGGAGTATTATCGTTTACCGATTGAAGTATCAGCAGCCGATATAACAAAGCCGCTAAGGTTGCAACCTGTCGATGTGTGCTTCTCAGTGCAGGCATTGGAGGACATTCGGGACTCAAGCTTGGTATTTGAGCAAATGCGAAGCTGTTCACTGAAGGCGGTGGTGTTGTTTGAGCCTATCAGTGAACTTTACCCGCATTCAATCAGGGGCCTCGCAGCGCGATTGCGTCTGCGGCATCTTGGCAGGCTAGCTAATTTATATTCTTATATTAGACAATGTGGCTATCCTGTGACACAGGCTAAATTACTGCCACACGCGGGGAACGCACTTAATCCTATCGCCGAGGTGCATGTTAGCAGGGCGGGCGTCGCGTAGTGCAAGCGGCAAGTAACCGCACGAGAGGCCATTGCCAGGTCTGACTCCGCAAGATAGGTCTCCCGCGTGGGCATCGCGAATAGAAGGGGCGAGTCGCTTCCAACACGCGAAGGAACGGGCGAAATACCAAATCGGACCAAAAACGAAAGTTGTTGGCATAGACCGACTTCTCCTGGCTGGACCGGCAATCACGCGACCTTGCGGGCGCTTCCAGCAATAGTTCGGTGGAAGGAACAGCGAATCAGGAAACTCACGAGTTGGCCCAAGTCTTTGATTCCGGGGCGGTTATCGGGCGCCCGGAGGTTTGAGCCGAACTGCACCGGTTGTCGGGTACAATTAAGAGCAGTGAGGTCCCTTTTATGACCGCGCGGATCATTGCTCTGGCACTGTTATCAATATCGCTGTTTGGGCAGAAGCACGGGCCGCCCGCGAGGGCCAGTAATGTGGCACTTTGTGACCAGTTTCCCGGGGCAGACGCCAGTGTGAAGATTGCAGGTTGCATTGCTTCGCTGCCGGCGACAGGCGGGACGGCGGACGCACGGGGAATTAAAGGCATCCAAAATGTCTCGGTTGATCTTTTCGCGGGGTCCGTTGGAAGACCGATCACGCTCCTCCTGGGGGACGCAACATTTGCCTGCCCCTTCGCTCCAATCGTCAATAACGCCTGCATCAGTCTTCCTTCCGATACGACAATCATCGGCAATGGCCCCAGCTACACAATAATCACGCTTCCGAATGGCTGGAATGACGTCTGGTATCGGACCATTGCAAACAACACGGGGGCTACGGACTTCGAGATTGCTAACATCGAAGTAAATGGCAATCAAGGGGAGTTCGGCGGCACTGACCGCCTGACGCGCCAGGCTCACTGCATTTTTGTGCAGCAAGGCATTCGATTCAAGATTCACGGCAACGCTGTTCATGACTGTTTAGGTGACGCGATTGAGATTTGGGGCACTTCCACTCCAAGCCAATACGGCAAAGTCTACGACAACTATCTTCACGACATGATCCAGGCAGGAGTGGGCCTTATCAGCGTGGCGGACACGGAGGTGTATTGGAATCGGGTCGACGCTGGTGGGCAGCCGGCGTTCGGAGGAATCCACGGGGAGCCCTCCAATGTGGGCCAGTGGAATTACAGCCTGGACATTCACGATAATACGTTACTAGGCGGCGAGGGTATCTCCGACACCAGCCCTGTTGGGAATGGACTTAATACGTCGCACAATTCCGTGCACGACAATACCTTGACCGGCGGAGGAGGCATTCTGTGGATGAGAAACCCCTACTCAGAAATTACCGCAAACAACATTATCGGTTACCTGGGGGACAACGCAATCAGCGTGATGTCCCACGACATCAGGGTGCTGAACAATGTCATTACCGCTCAATCACCTTATGTCGCATCAAATTATTCGGCGGCAATCGGAGTGGACAACAGCAGTGCCGACAGCGGTAGCGGTGAAGCCGCGGGCTACGGAAATAACGCGATCGAGGGTAATACAATATCCGGGTGGATTCGATCGGGGCTCCGTATCAACAATTCGAGCTGGAATCAGATAATGGGCAATGCCATAAGGAACATTCAAATGGGAGGAACTCCTATGGGCGCAATTGGGGCGTACCAGCAGGAGACGGGAACCGGCTTGACCCATGACAATCAATTCATCGGCAATACAATTGCTGACACGCAAGCGAAACCGACGATGACCTGGGGCATTTCTTGCCCAAGTGGCGCGGCGCCGTCCGTGGCCCTGAATGACATCACCAATATGGTGGCAGGCGCTGCCTACGGATGCGCCAATCTCATGGGTACGCCTCTCCCATCAGAATGCTCTACCGGCGGTGGATTGTCTCCGAGCGCCACTTATAACGGGCCTGTCAGTTGCGGCCAGCCATTCGCAGGGATCAACATGCAAGTTGGAAATTATCTTGCTGTAGCTGGCGATTCGGGTAAGCTTCTTATCATGAACTGCAGCTCTGGATGCACCTTGACGCTGCCGTCGATTCCGCCCGCAGCCACTTGGAAAATTTCCGTGCTTTCAATCAGCGCTTCAACAGCCACAATATCACCCAATGGCCTGACCTACAACGGGTCTACCTCGGCATCAGCACTTACGAGTTATAAAACGATGCAAGTTTGGACGGACGGATCGAATTACTTCGGCCCAACCGCGCCGGTTGGCCAGTAGTCGAAGCACATTTTGAGGCCCCCAGCTTGCGGTGTGACCTGTTCTTTAGCGCCGTCTCGTGTGCATCCAATCGCCCCTAGACTCACAGATGCTGGGGTGCGTGTTAAGTATCGAGTTGTGATACTGTCATAAGTATTGGTCGCTTACCATGGAAGAGTTGAGCGCAGTAACCTGGGTTGTTTTGGTCGTGGCCGGTTTAGTTTTGCTCTGCTCGTGTACTAACCCGTGGAGAGCCTTAATGGCCTGGGTGGGAGCCTTGAGCATTCAGGTGCCGGCAGTAATCATTCCAGGTATCCGTTTTGCAATCTCTGACGTCTTCTTAGTGCCAATGACAGCATTGGTACTTCTAGGGGCGGCGCCCCGTGCGCGTCGTCGTTCGAAGAGCCCAGCCTTACGCACCGGAAATCTTAGCGTTGCAATCGTGGTTTTCGCGTTCCTTTTTCTGACCCTTGGAAACGCTATGGAGTACCAGAACGTCGGTAAGCTCACGTCATGGACAGTGGTCAACAAGGACATTGGGCTTATCTGCTTGACGGTGTCGTATTTCGTTGGACTTCGGCTGTTGGACTCCCGCCGACGGCTGTATAGGATTGTCGAGGCATTTCTCGTGTCGGGCCTTGTACTCAACAGCTTCGCTGTGTTCGGTGGCGCCCTGTATTACGCATTCGGCATAGGGAACGAGATGATCCGCGTGGGCTCATCCCTACGGCTTTGCGGCTTTATGATGAACCCCAGTTCCTATGGGGGATGGCTGTTGTGTGTCGTTTCACTCCAGGCAGCCGTTCTAATAGGGCAGTCGGCGGATATAGTCCGAATGTCGCGTAAACTGCAATGGATGAATCTCGTTCTTGCAGTAGTTGCGATGGTTATGACCGTTTCACGAAGCGCCTACTTAGGGTGCCTCGCAGCCGTGTTTGCAGTGATGTTCTTCGGGCGGGCTCGGCACGCATTAATGCTGTTAACCGCCGGCGCCTGTGCTGTTGGGTTCGTGATCGTGTTGATGTTAAACAGTACGGCATCTGGCATTATAAATGACTTTCGATTACATGTTTATAATGACACAACTATAGATGAACGCATGACTGCGAATGAAGTAGGGCTAGGCATGGTCGCGGACTCCGTTGCCAATATCTATATCGGCATCGGTGTCGGGACGTTTTTGGAGCGCTCCGGAGAAAGGGATGATACAAAGGGGATTATGATTCATAACACGTTTCTTTGGATTCTGGTTGAGCTAGGAGTGGTCGGTCTGCTTGCCCTGCTTGCAATTCTAGGGGCGGCTTTTCGGAACTGCTGGCGAGTAGCGCGCAGGCGAGGGTCCGAAAGGCCAATCGCTGTCGGGGTATGCTGTGCACTTATTGGCAGTATGTTCTGGTTCCTTGGCACGGAGGGACTTTGGCACAGACACGTGTGGTTTCTGCTGTTACTTTCCGAGGCTGCCGTGCGGACATGTGCAAACCTCGACGGATCCCGGACCCCACTAAGAGGTGGGGATTGGCGCGGTAAACGTCAAGTGGTGGCCCAGTTTGATTGCGCGGCGCCATCATGAAGTAGTATGAAGGAGCAGCGCGCCCAGCGGATCCTTTCGCCGGTCTCAGAGGAAATTCTTGCAGCCCATGCCAGCCGCAGCCGGACGTTCGACAGGACGGCGAAGTTGTAATGGCTTGACCGCTACGCGTGTTCCGTGTTGAAGAGAATGTGAGTGAGATGTCACAACCCCTAGTGTCCGCGGTGATTACGGCCTACAATAACGACCGCACTATACGCGAATCTGTAGAAAGTGTAGCGTTACAGAGTTTTCGGGACTTCGAAATCATTCTGGTTGACGACGGCTCCACGGACGGGACGGAAGAGATCGGGAAATCGTATGTTCCGAGAGTGCGATATCTACGCCAGCCTAATGGCGGGTCGGCGGCCGCCCGGAACGCCGGCGTGCGAGCCGCTCAGGGTAAATACATCGCTTTTCTAGACGGTGATGATATCGCCGTTCCCAATCGGCTTGAGGTCCAAGTTGCCGCCATGGAGAGTAGGCCCAACGTCGGCCTCGCTTATGGAAACATATACCTAATGGACGCGTGCGGCGGCAAAGTGCGCCTTCGCCGCGGGACGGGGCGGTATAGATCAGGGAGGGTTACACGGCACCTCGCAATCAAGAACTTCGTGCCGTTCTCAACAATCATGTTGAGACGCGACCTGCTGGTGGAGATCGGCCTTTTTGACGAATCAATCCGCTCATCGGAAGACTGGGATATGCTGGTTCGGCTTTCCCAGCGTTGCGAATGTTTGTATATCGACCAGCCGCTCGTCAAGTATCGGATCGCGCCGGGCAGCAAGACTTCAAACGTCGAAGAGAAGGAGCTGGCTTATAAGCGGGTGCAGGCGAAAATATTTGCCGAGAATGACTTCGGCGCGGACTCCCCCCATCTTCGCCGACTCTCGAACGCTGCGCTGGAATTCGGACTTCTGAGCATAGCGCTTAGGTACGGCAGGTACCGAAGCGCCCTGCGCTATTTGGCGCGGGGCTTGATGTCAGGTCCGGAAGTATTGCTCCAGTATCGCCATGAGATATTGTCCCGCCTTGTGACGCCGTTGGGAGTGGGCCGTAGCTCTTCTTGACCTGCTTGCGTCGCGAACTGTGAAGCGGACGGGGTGTGACAGAGGTTCTGTGGGAATGCTTGCACGGCTGTCCCGTCCCCTGCACTGGAACCGGCTGAATCGACCGAGGCTATAAATATGTGTGGGATCTGCGGACAGTTCAACCTTAACGGTCACGCTGTTGACCGGCCGGTAATCGAACGTATGACGGCGAGCATCCGCCATCGCGGGCCGGACAGCGATGGGGTCTTTGTTCGCGGCCCCGCCGGTTTGGGACATCGGCGCTTGAGCATCATTGACCTTAGCCAAGCCGGCAACCAGCCCATGGCGAGCCTCGACGGCACCAAATGGATTGTTTTCAATGGAGAAATCTATAACTACGCTGAATTGAAGCGCGCCATGGAGCGCGAGGGTGAGAGGTTCGTCTCGAGTTCCGATACGGAAGTCTTACTCAGGCTCTATGAGAAGTTTGGCGTCGCCTGTCTGGAAAAGGTCAACGGCATGTTTGCGTTCGCGGTTTGGGACGACAGCGCTGAGATACTGGTCCTGGCGAGAGACCGAATCGGGATAAAGCCGCTGTACTACTATCTCGACGATCGTGTTCTCGTCTTCGCGTCGGAGATCAAGGCGCTCCTGCAATGTCCCCTGGTGCCGCGTCAAGTCAGCCCCGAAGGATTCGCAACGTACTTTACTTTTGGTCACTCCTTTGCACCCGAGACCATCTACCGCGGCATCAAGAAGCTGCTGCCAGGGCACATTCTCGTATGTAACTCCGCCGGCGGGCGCACCACAAAGTACTGGGACCTTAAGGATACCCCTGACCAGCGGCCGATCTCAGCCGACGAAGCTGCTGCGGAAGTTCGCCGTTTGCTGACCGAGGCCGTGCACAGCCATATGGTGAGCGACGTCCCGGTCGGCGCCTTCCTGAGCGGCGGGATCGACTCGAGCGCGATCGTGGCATTCATGTCGCAGGTGTCGCAATATCCGGTGAAGACCTTCGCGGTGGGCTTCGATGTTGGTGGTTATTACAGCGAATTGGACGACGCACGGACCGTGGCGAAGCGCTTCGGAACAGAGCACCACGAAAAGATCGTTACCGACCTCGACGTCGAGAATCTTATCGACCGCTTGGTCTACCACTACGATGAGCCCTTCGCCGACGCCGCCAACCTTCCAACGTTTATCGTTTCCGAGTTCGCTCGCGAGCACGTAAAGGTGGTCCTAACTGGCGAGGGTGGAGATGAATTGTTCGGTGGTTACCGCCGCTACTACGCTCACTTGGCGGCGCCATATTTCCGGCTGCTCCCCTCGTTCCTGGGTGACGGCGTTCTTAAGAAGCTGATTCCGGCGCGGCGCATGCGGAGAGTTTGCAAATTCATAGATACTGCTTCTGTGCCTGACGAGGACAAGCGGTATGGCACGTGGTTGTCACTCTTTTCCGGCGATGCCAAGGCGGAGCTGTTCTCCGGCATACAGGACTTGCCTGACCATTTTGATGGCTACGAATCTTACCGCAGCTATTACAACAGGTTTCCCCGGTGGGACACAGTCAATCGAATGCTTTATACCGATTTGAAGGGCTGGTTACCTGATACATATTTGGAGAAAACGGACAAGGCATCCATGGCGGTGAGCCTGGAAGGGCGAGTGCCATTCCTCGACCACCGTCTGGTCGAGTACGCCTTCAGCCTTCCCGGGCGCCTCAAGGTTCGACGCAGAACGACGAAGTACATCCTGAAGAAGGCGTTGAACGGCGTCCTGCCTTCGAGCGTGTTGTACAAATCCAAGCACGGCTTCGCCGTCCCGCTGGATGATTGGTTTCGGGGACGATTGAGAACTTTCTTTGGCGACATATGCCTCGGCAGCAATGGGGCGGGGGGGCATCTGCTCGATAAACGTCTCGTGGAACGCATGTTCTGGCAGCATATCAATGGCGAGCGTGATTTCGGCATTCACTTGTGGACCATGCTGAACTATCAGTTATGGTACAACCGGTTCCTGAGGGGGCTTTGCGCCGAAGCTGGGGGGACGCTGACGGGTGGAAGTTCCGTTCAGGTCGGAGTCGAGTGAGTTTGAAGATCGCTCAGGTCGCGACGGCCGATGTTTCCGTGCGATTCCTGCTTCTGGATCACATCCAGGCGCTGAGAGAAGCGGGCCATAATGTGGTCGCCGTGTGCGCCCCAGGCGACCGCGTCAACGAGATGCGGCGCATGGGTCTGACTGTGGAAACCGTTCCGATGGCTCGGGAACTCAATCCGTGGAAGGACCTCCAGTCCCTAGTGGCGCTTTATCGCCTTTTTCGGAAGAACAAGTTCGACGTGGTCCATTCACACACTCCGAAGGCTGGAATCCTGGCGCCGTTGGCTGCTCGTCTGGCCGGGGTTCCACTTGTCGTTCATACCATACACGGCTTTTTGTTCCATGATCAAATGCCGCGTTGGCGACGATGGCTGTACTGGATGCCAGAAAAATGGACCGCGGTGCTGAGCGATGCTCTCCTGTTTCAATCTCAGGAAGATACTGTAACTGCGGTTCGCGCTGGAGTTTGTCCACGGGATAAGATCACTTATATTGGCAATGGAATTGATACTTCTTATTATTCGCCAGACATCACATCCGCAGACGACTCGCGGAACAGGTTAGCCCTAGGCATTCACTCCGGCGACTTTGTGATCGGATGCGTGGGGCGGCTTGTCTATGAAAAGGGGTTTGGGGAACTGTTTGAGGCGGCAGAGTTGCTCCATAACATTGGCCAAATCAGGTTTGTGATCATCGGTCCAGAGGAGGCCGATCAAAACGACGCAGTGCCACGTTCGCAGTTGGAGTTACTTATTAAGCGTGGCAATGTCCGGCTCTTAGGGTTCCAAGAAGACCTCCGCCCATGGTACCGCCTCATGGATGTGTTTGTTCTACCGTCTCACCGCGAAGGGATCCCCAGGACGTGTATGGAGGCAGCGGCAATGCGAAGGCCAGTCATTGCAACCGATATTCGCGGCTGCCGCGAGGTCGTTCGGCATCGGGAAACTGGTTTACTCGTGCCCGTGCGAAACCCCAGGGCGTTAGCTGATGGCATTCTGGAATTGTGGAGGGACCGCGATAGATGCGAGTTCTTCGGCGCAGAGGGCCAGCGGCATATTCAAGCCAAGTTTGACAGCCACTTGGTTCTCGACCGGCTTCGCAACTTCTACGCTTCTCTCGACGACACATTGTCGGAAAGAAGAGCGGCGGCATGAATGTCGTATCTTTCGACCTGGAAGATTGGTATCAACTCGTTCATCGCCGTGTGACTGGGGACCTGTTGCCGGCACGAGAGACGATCCTGCGCCAGATGGGTGCAGTTGCGGATGTCCTAGATAAGAGCAGCACGAAAGCCACATTTTTTGTTTTGGCTCTAGTCGCGGAGCAGTTTCCTTCCCTGGTCCGCGATCTGGCCAAGCAGGGTCATGAGATTGCATGCCATGGATACGCGCACTGGCGTGCCGATCGGCTGTCGAGATCAGCTTTCCTTGAAGACACCCGAAAAGGGAAAGACATCATCGAGCAGATCGTCCAGACGCCGATATTCGGCTATCGGGCGCCAGAGTTTTCAATTCAGAAGAACAACTTGTGGGCTCTAGACGTCCTGGCGGAACTCGGCTTTCATTACGACTCAAGCATCTTCCCGATCCGCCACAGGAGGTACGGGATACCTGATTTCGATCCTCAGCCCAAGCGTTACAGCTTGTTGAATGGACTGCAAATCGTCGAATTGCCATTGGCTGCGCTGCCGGTGGCGGGAATTCGACTTCCCGTGGCGGGTGGAGGGTATTTTCGCTTACTTCCCCTCTGGGCTCTTCGGCAGAGCCTCAAGGGTCTGCTCAAGCGCCAATTACCGGCGACGACCTACTTTCACCCATACGAATTCGACCCGTGCCGATTGAACATATTCGAGACTCTCCCCCCTCTGGGCCTGAAGAACCATCTCCGCGGCTGGCGAATAAACCTGCAAAACAACCTCGGACGGGGCAACACGGCTAAGAAACTATCCACGTTGTTGCGCGAATTCGATTTTACTACCTGTCAGGAGTTTTTGGCCAATGCAGGATTCTGAAGCAACAAAAAGATATTTCGAGAAGACTGCCGTGTCCTTCGATTCGCTGTATAAAGAAGAAGATAGACTCTGGTATTATGTGAATCGCGTTTTCCGGCGTGCTCTGTACGAACGTGTCCACTTAACAGTCAATGAGATGGAGGGCCTGCACGATTTCAGCGTACTGGATGTCGGCTGCGGCTCCGGCCGGAATAGCGTTATATTTGTGAGGGCGGGCGCACGCCAAGTCGTCGGCATTGACTTCGCCGAGAGTATGGTCGGACTAGCGAAGCAATACAGCTCCGCAAACGGAGTCGCTTCGCAGTGCGAGTTTGTGTTGGGCGACGCGCTTATATATCCTTTCCAAAGAAAGTTCGATATTGTCGTGGCTCTCGGCGTCTTCGATTACGTCGGCGAGCCTGCCGCGCTACTGCGGAGAATGGCCGAATTGGCTAGTCACAAGGTTATTGCGGGGTTTCCAGCCTACACGCCGATTCGGGGAACCCAGAGAAAGGTCCGGTACTGGATGAAGGGATGTCCACTCTATTTTCAAAGCCCAAAGCAATTGCGAGCTCTCTGCTGTGAGGCAGGACTCGATGAGTATCACCTCGTGCCTTGCGGTGGGGCGGGTAACTTGTTGGTCGCGAAAGTCGATGGTTGTCGCTCGACTGGCCGATGAAAGTCAGAGTTCAATGAGAGGTACGTTCCGCTCCACTATCTCAAAGCGTCTCGTTGACTGCGTCGGGTCGCTGACAGGGCTGGTGGTCCTCTCGCCTGTGATCGCGTTAGTCTGGCTGCTCGTCCGCTACCGACTCGGAAGTCCAGTAATGTTCCGCCAAATGCGTGTCGGGAAGGGTGGTCATCCTTTTGTGCTTCATAAATTCCGAACCATGAATGACGGGCGAGACAGTTCCGGCGCCTTGCTTCCCGATGCAGTGCGCCTGATTCCATTTGGCGCATGGCTTCGGCGTCTAAGCCTGGACGAACTGCCTCAGTTGTGGGATGTACTGCGCGGCGATATGAGCCTCGTCGGTCCGAGGCCACTACCCCCTCAATACCTCACACGATATACAGTCGAGCAGCGCCGTCGCCATATGGTGAAGCCGGGCATTACTGGGTGGGCGCAGGTGAACGGCCGCAACGCGTTAACCTGGGAGCAAAAGTTTGAGATGGATGTCTGGTACGTGGATAATGAAAGCCTTTGGCTCGACATCAGGATCTTGACGATGACCATGGGGCAAGTGATCCGTGGCAGCGGCGTCAGCCATTCCGGCCATGCGACCATGCCGGAGTTTCTCGGGAGTCAGGAAAGACCCAGGGCCGAAGCATGAAGTTATTCCTTTGGGGCGCGGGTGGGCACGGCAAAGTAGTGTATGACGTGGTAGCATCGACAGGCGTCTTCGAAGAGATCGCTTTTGTTGACGACGATCCGGGAGGCCGCTCGGAGTATTCAGGGGCGGCTGTCTTGGGCAATTCGGATGTGCTGGACAAACTCCGGCAGAGGGGATTCGGGTGGTTCCTGATCAGCATCGGCGTCAATGCAACGCGCGCCAAGTGCTATCGGATCGCCTTGGGACACGGACTTCTGCCGGCAACCGCTACTCATCCGAGCGCAGTTGTATCGGCCTCCGCAGCCATTGGCCCTGGGACCGTTGTGATGCCGAAGGCAGTGATCAATGCTGGTGCCCAGGTGGGTGAGAATTGCATCATCAACACTGGTGCCATCGTCGAGCATGATTGCCGGGTCGGCAACCATGTTCATGTCTCGCCGGGAGCTGTACTCGGGGGCGGCGCAACCGTGGAGGAATGTGCCCATGTGGGAATCGGGGCGGTCATTCTGCCTGAGGCGCGAGTGGAGGCCGCGGCGATGGTCGGCGCTGGAGCCGTTGTACTGCGTTCGGTGCCGGCGGGGGCTACCGTAGTCGGCATACCGGCTAGCCGCGTGCTTCGCGTGTCCGCGAGGGGGATCAAATCCAGAGGTGGTTGAAATGAGGAGGATTCTTCTTTCCGTTCCACACATGGGGGGCAGCGAAGAGTCCTATGTGCAGCAAGCGTTTGCAACAAATTGGCATTCCACCGTTGGTCCCAATGTCGCGTTCGACAGCGAGTTCTCTTTCTCCTCGGGACGGCGCCTCGATCGTCTATCTGGCCTCCGCGGCGGCAATGATCGGCAACATCGGAGAAGCCGTCTACGCGGCCAGCAAGGGCGCGCTCTTATCGGCGTGCCGAAGCTTGGCTGCGGAACTGGCATCGAGGCGCATTCGCGTCAATGTGGTGGCGCCAGGAGTAGTCGAGACGCCAATGTCGGACCGGTGGTTGGGCCAATTAGCTCCCGAACAGCGAGAAGCTCTCCGTTCGCGCCATCTGCTCGGGTTTGGACACCCGGAGGATGTGGCGGCCGCGATCGCATTTCTTGCAAGCGACGACGCGCGGTGGATCACAGGAACGTGTCTGACCATCGATGGGGGGCTGACTTGTCACTAGTGGGAGCCATTGCTCCAGTGCGGTTCGAGCAGATTCAAGTCGGCCTCGTGTTCCACACCTCGGAAGGGTTCGGGCACTCGGAAATGGACCAATTTGCCGCCCTAAGGACTGACGCAACAATAGATTCACATCGGAGCAATCGAATAATTCCAGGCTGGCAGAGTCGAATGTCGTTTGAGGCAAAGGCGGCGAACCTGCTCTGAATCGGGTGAGGTGCCGGTTGG
>Ga0181521_10006613_pt1 | contig 12482 bp, 10 predicted proteins | sample PEATcosm2014_Bin_32_FD_119764 | JGI IMG/M metagenome (GOLD analysis project Ga0181521, IMG submission 119764) | Peatland microbial communities from MTU Mesocosm Facility, Houghton, MI, USA - PEATcosm2014_Bin02_60_metaG | ecosystem: Environmental > Terrestrial > Soil > Wetlands > Peat | place... | reverse complement strand
GCGCCTTTCGCCGCAACGTCAATCGCAGAGGTCCTCGATCCGTGCAGGACCGCGTTGCCGATCAGGTTTGACAGAACCTGCCCGACGCGGGCGCGGTCCCATTCCCCTTCAAGATCGCCAGACGTTTCGATCGAAATCCTTCGGTCGGGGTGCGCGGCCTGAACTTCCTTTACGGCCTCCTGGACGGCGCTTCCTATATCGATAGGAGCGGGCGCAATCGGCATGTCCTCGTGGAGATGGATACGGACGGCATCAATCAGGTCGGAAACAAGCCGGCTGATGAGAGAGGTGCTGGTTTCGATCTGGGACACTAGGCCGGCCTGCTCGTCGTCAAGCTTGCGTCTCGTTAACAACGCTTGGGCAGAGTTGTGTACCGCCGCGAGGGGACCGCGGAAATCGTGAATAAGAGTCCCGACGAACAAGCTTCCGGAATGAGTGAGTTTTTCGGTGAAACGGCCCAGGGATTCGGTCATGACTTGGTCGATGGCTTCGTTAAACCTCAGCAGGTCCGGAAGAATGTCCGCCGCATCGGTATTAGCCCAGTGAGCTCTCCACAGCTTGATCACACTTGCACGCAGGGCGCGAAACTCGGAGATCATCTCGATCGTATCGAAGCCTCCAGTAAACCGAAGGGCGGCGTGGGTTTCGGCGGCGCTGTCAAGCGCTCCTCCCTCTTTCGGGCCCCGTCCTTTGGCTTTCTCGCTCCGCTCCCGTTCGGTTTCGGAGGTCTCAAGATCGTCTGCAATGAACCGAAGCAGGCCTATAATGTGATCGCGCAGCGCGGACCGGTCCATATGCGCGGCGGAGGCCAGATATGTGTGCGCGAATGCTTCCCATTCCGCGACGATGACGCCCTCGTTTGACCGGATAAATACCGCTAATTCCATGGTGAAATTCTCCTGAACGTGAATACCACCCGACAAATGACTTTGGCCCGCTACTTGCCGTGCTCTTCCAGTATGGACCAATTGGCGGGGCTGGCGGCTAAGGCCAGCAGGCAATTGGGGAATTATTGCGCAAGAAACCAGAGCGATTACTCCTGTTAAGTCCCGTCCACGTCACCCGACCGGAATACGCCCGTCCGCGCGATGACCCGCGCGCGCGAAGTTTGCCGAGGCAGTTATTGAATCCTCACTACGTCCCCGGCCTTGATCGAAGCTATCGCGGAGATCGCTGCTGGCGCCAGGAGCGCCCGCTGCCTGGGGCGCGACGATATCGGCAGCATCCAACCCGGCAAGCGCGCCGATATCGCCATGTTCGATCTCAATGGGGTGGGCTATAGCGGATCCGGCGATGCCCTTTCCGCGCTGCTGCTGTGCGCGCCGGCCAAAGCCGACACCCTGATTGTGGAAGGCCGCGTGGTGGTCGAAGGCGGCGAGCTGCGGACCGTGCCGCTGGACGCGGTTCTGCGACGCCATCGCAAGGCGGCGGCCAGGCTGCAAGCGGCTTCGTAGAACCGTACCCAAACAGTTCGGCTGGCGGACCCTCTTGCCGATGTTTGCTCCGGGCGCGCCGCCGGATCTTTTGCGTAGGTGATCGAAAAATGCTACGCGCCCGGTAGGGTCTATGGCTCAGCACGCCGTGGTCAGGGCTCAACGGCACAGATCTGCAACCACACCACCATCCAAGCTACAGAATCAGGAGAGGGCCAAAAACGACTTCTGCGGATCGCCGAGAAACTCATCGATCTCGGTGAGTCGGCTCCTGACGAGCGCTTCTATGGCCTTCGTAGAGCAATTGCCGAGCCGGATCCAGAGAATCTTCGGTGGATACCCTTCCAGGAAACTTCTCTGGCGGAAGTCAGCGTCTTTAGTGACAATCGCGAAACCGTGCTGGACGGCGTATGCCCAAATCGTGGTGTCCGTTGCTTCCCGGAGTCCGACATCCCGTACATGCATCGCGCTGGGGAAACAATCTGCCAGAGCCTTACGCAAAAAGGGAGACAAATTCTGATCGAAAAGCAGTCTCACGCAGGAATGCTCGCCAATCGCCGTTCGCGATCCGCAGCAAAAGCGAGGCAGGCCCGAATGTCTTCGTGGATGAGGTCTGGAAAGTCGTGCAAGATCTCGTCTTCAGACATCCCGGAAGCCAAGTAGTCCAGTATGTCGTAGACTGTAATCCGCATACCGCGGATGCACGGCTTCCCGCCCATCTTGTCGGACTCGATTGTGATGATCTTGCGGTAATCCATGCGACCCGCTCCGGGGTTCCATCTTCAACCATAACAAAATCTGGGCTGGTCGGTGACTTGCAACTTGGCGCCCGCGTCAATCGCGGTCAAGGACGAGGACCGCGAGCTCGGGACCGGCAACGAATGCCGGTGCTCCACGCGCCTACCCATCCGGGCGGCAAATTCGTACACTGCACGGAAATCGTCAGGCTCCAGTTCCGGATAATCATCGGGAATCTGCTGGTCTGTCATGCCGCCGGCGAGCCAAGCCAACACATCCCACACGGTGATTCGTAGCCCGCGAACGCACGGCTGGCCGGAGCGTTTGCCGGGCTCGATCATGATCGGCCTATATGGCGTGCTCGACTGCTCGGTGCTGCAACGGCGGCGCGAGATCGGCATTCGCATGGCCATCGGCGCGCAAGCCGGCCACATCGCCCGGCGCTTGACGGCGGAGGTCTTCCGCATGGTCCTGGTGAGCTGTCGCGGGAGCCGCGTCCGGCATGGCATTGGCGCGCTATGTTGGGGCGCTGCTCTACCAGGTGAAGGCCACCGGTTTGGGCATGCAGGCGCTGCCGCCGGCGGCAATCCTTATCGCGGCGTCGTTGGCCGCGGCGCCGGCGGTCCCGCGGGCCGTACGGATCGGCCCGGCTGCGATTTTGCGCTCTGAAGAATCGCTTGAGGCGGGGCATGTTTCGGGTGTAGGGCCTGCACCGCGGCCCCGCTGCTTACCGCTCCACCTTCTGGTAATCGGGCGGGATGGCGAAAACGGAATCGGGAGCCGGGCTGGCCGAAAATCCGCTCGATTCGCCGCTGATGGAGGGCCCCGCGCCTCCCATCTGCGCCAGAAGCTTGTCGGCCAGGGCAGCCTGCTGGCCGCCCATCTTCTTCATTTGTTCGATCTGCGCCAACATCCGCTCGTTGGTGATCTTGGTTTTCACCGTGGTAAACACCGGAATGCCCTGCGCGGTGGCCATCAGGCGCTGAATCTCGGCCATGCCCGAGTTGCCCCCCGCCATGGCCGCCCACGGCATACGGTCCGCATTCCTGCGGTAGAAGGCGCGCATTTCTTCGATGCCGGGGACGTCGGAAGCCGCCCAGACATCGAATTCCATCTGCATCTGTCCCTGCGACCCCGGTTGCTTGGACCGGCTGTTGTCCACCGATACGGTCATCACCGTCTCCTCGGTGTCGAATCCGCCGATCGTCTTATGCTGGCCGGTCTTCCTGACGTCCGTGTGTATATTCGCCCCGGCCGGGGCGGCTTTACCGGCGAGCTCGCTAAACGGCTTCACCGTATACGTTTTCCTGGTCTTATCGATGGTGGTCAGGGTTTGCGCGTCAAAGTCCATGATGGCCACCGTGGAACCGTCGTCGGCGATCGATTTTTGTCCTTTAATGAAATGCTTGCTGGTGCGTTCGCCCGCGGGGGTCTTGCTCACCGTGATGTAGCTGAAATCGGCGTGCGCCGCCGCGGCCGCAATTGCCGTCAATATCCGGAACCTGATGGTCTTCATGGATCCGTCCTCCGAAGTCCCTATGATACCCGGACGGGTACCGGAAACGGGCTGGCGGACCCTGGACACAAGGGGCCCGAAGGCGCAGCGGGCCGATAGCAATCGTTAGAAACGTACTAGGACTGCAGTGCCCGCCGGATGGTTGACTTCATTGCCAGTCAAACCGTATAGTAAATGCAATTTGGCGCTTTATTTTGAACGATCCTCTGGTTATTGCGGCACTATTTTTGGGAACTTTCCCGGCGTTTTCGGAAATCCCGGCGAGCGATCTGAAGAGCATCGTCGAAGGCTCCGGCGCGGGGATTTCGTGGCAGCAGTTTGAACGCCTGGCTGGGCCTCAACGCATGAACGCGGCGGTGCGCATCGGGTCGGCTTTGGCGCACGCCATACCGCACCAGGCCGCCTGGCAATCGGCCAAGGATCTTCCGCCCGGCGACGACCGGGAATGGTTGATGCGGGGGATTCTCCTGGAACTGGCGGCGCAGGATGCGCCCGCGGGGTTTCGGGACTTGACGGAGCTGCCCGCCGGGGGCGAACGCATCCTTCTGGCGCGCGCGTTTTTCGGAAAATGGGCGGCGCTGGCGCCGGCGAAAGCCGCCGATAGCGTCGCCGGGCTGCCCGCCGGAGACACCCGGGATGCGGCCCTGGATGAGGTACTGAAGGCATGGGCGGCGGCCGATGGGCCGGCGGCGGCGCAATGGGTTTGGCATTTACCCGCGACGGTGGCGGGGCCTCCCCAGCCGCTGCAGATTTTCGGGATGGCGGGACAGGTGACATTGACGGGCGTCCATTACGATCGCGGCCAGGCCGTTCAGGTGGCGGTTTTTGAATGGGCCAAGCGGGACCACCGGGCGGCCCTGGCATGGGCGAAACAAGTAGCCGACCCCGCGTTGCGGGTAGTTTTGAACGGGCTGATCGCGGGGGAACGGTGATGCGCCGCGCGGAGATACGGGAGAATCGACTCATGAACTACGGACCAAGCCGCTGGCGCTGGATTGGCATTCTGCTGGCGGCTTTGATCCTGCCGGCGTATGGCGCGTGGGCGTCGTCGCTGAACGTCGTTGTCGGCGGCGTGCAGGTGGGTACCCTGACGGTGACCGAAGGGGGTGGGGGCACCCTAAACGACGCCAGCGCCACCATCACGGCGAATTTCAGCACCACGGGCCAGCAGGCGGGCGGCCAGGCGATTTTGGACGAGGTGGCGCCGCTGGGGCTCACCTTCATGCAGACCGTCACGATCAATACCAACCTGCAGCAATACCTCTTTTTCCCTTCGGACACCACGGAGGGCAATATCATCACTTACCCCAACGGGTCTCCGTTTTCCGACCCCACCTATGGCGGTTATGTGCTGTACAACGGCACTACCGAGCTCACCTCGGATACCACCCCATGGTATTCCACCATCGCTCCGGCCGGAACGCCCGGGGCGCTTCCCCAGACGTATGGATGGCAGACCGGGAGCGGCACGCTGGACGCGCAGATGTACGACCAGCCTTCCACCCCATGGGCGAACCAGAATGGCTCCGCTCTTGGTTTAGGAACGGTGTACGGCCTGGCCAACCTGTTGAACGGGCAGAACGGCAGCATCGAGTTTGAAGACGCGCTGGTGGGACAGTGCAATGCTCCGGCGAACCCGCTGACCGGCACCTGGGATGTCTGCGTGCTGGCCGATTACACGTGGGGCGAAACCTTCACCTATGACGGCGGCGGCAGCGCGGGCCACTACACCAGCGCCGACTATACGGAAACCCTTACGGGAGTGACGTTCGCCGGTGACGACATGGTTTCCGATGCGTTTGAAGGAGCGTTCGACCAGCTCGGCAGCGATGCGTCGGTAGAGTGGAACGTGGATTTCACGCAGGCCGGCGACGTTCCCGAGCCGGGCGGATTCACGTTGCTCGCGGGCGGCGCCCTGGGGTTGTGGATCTGCCGGCGGCGCATGGCGCGGACGTAGCGGCAGGTTGCTTGTGGGACAGACGGGAAGCCCTCCGGGCCCGCCTGTCAAAACGGGACTTGGTTGCCGGGACCGAGCGCTTGCCCCACCCTATTCCTTGGGCCCGATGCCCAGCGTTTTCATCTTGCGGTAGAGGTTGCTGCGCTCCAGGCCCAGCAGCTCGGCGGTGCGCGTCACGTTGCCGCTGGTTTCTTCCAGCTTCTTCAGAATGTACTCGCGCTCGGCGGCTTCCCGCACTTCCTGCAGGCTGCCGAAGCGGTCCAGCGGACGGTCCTGCTGGCGCTTGGCGGCATGCAGCGGAATGTGGCGCGCGTCCACGCGCACCTGCGGGTTGAGAATCACGATGCGCTCGATCAGGTTCTTCAGCTCGCGCACGTTGCCCGGCCAGTAGTATCCCGCCAGCAGCGCGTAGGCTTCGGGGGTCAGCTCCTTGGGCTTGCGGCCGTAGGCGGTGGTGAACTCGCGCAAAAAATGGTCGGCCAGCATGGGGATGTCTTCGCGGCGGTCGCGCAGCGGCGGCACAAAAAAAGGGATAACGTTGAGCCGGTAGAAGAGGTCTTCGCGAAAATTGCCGCGCTCGATCTCCTCTTCCAGGTTCTTGTTGGTGGCGGCCACCACCCGCACGTCCACCTGCGCGAACTCCGCCGCGCCCACCGGCTCGAAGCGCTGTTCCTCGAGCACGCGCAGCACCTTGGATTGCGTGCGCAGGCTCATATCGCCCACTTCGTCCAGGAAAAGCGTGCCGCCGTCGGCTTTTTGAAATTTGCCGGTTTTGGCTTCCAGGGCCGCGCCGAAACTGCCCTTGCGATGCCCGAACAGCTCGCTTTCGATGAGCTCTTCGGGAATGGCCGCGCAGTTGACTTCCACGAACGCCTCGGTGGCGCGCCGGCTCATGGCGTGAATGGCATGGGCCACCAGTTCTTTGCCGGTGCCGCTTTCGCCATAAATCAGCACGCGGCCGTTGGTGCCGGCCATCAGCGCCAATTGCTGGCGCAGGGCCTTCATGGGAACGCTTTCGCCGATGATGCGGTAGCGCGCGCCCGTGTCGCCCTTGAGGCGGCTGTTTTCGATGCTCAGCGAGCGGTGCGCCAGGGCGTTTTTGACCACCAACGATACCTTGTCGATGGAAAGCGGCTTTTCCAGAAAATCGAAAGCCCCCAGCTTGGTGGCTTTGACGGCGGCTTCGATGCTGCCGTGGCCGGAGATCACCACCACCACCGGACGCTCGCCGAAGGACATCTCCTGAATGCGCGAGAGGACCTCCATGCCATCCATTCCAGGCAGCCAGATATCCAGCAGGGCCAGCTCGAATTCGCCGCCGGGCAGCGCCGCCAGGCAGGCTTCCCCGCTTTCCACGGCCTCCACCGCGTACCCTTCGTCTTCCAGCACGCCGCTCAACGACTGCCGGATGCCGGGTTCGTCGTCCACCACCAGAATGCGCCGCGCCTTCATGCGCGAACCGCCTTGGGCGCGGCAGCGGAGGGCTCTTCGGCTTCCATGGCGGCGGGAATCTCGATGATGAAGCGCGCCCCGATGGGGAGATTGTCCTCCACGCGGATATGCGCGTTATGCTCGGCCAGGATGTGGCTGACGATGGCGAGCCCCAGGCCGGTGCCGCGGTTCTTGGTGGAAAAATAGGGCAGAAACAGTTTCTCCTTGTCGTCCGGGCCTATGCCGCAGCCCGAATCGGCGATCACCAGCTCCACGGTTTCCGCCGCGCCGGGCTGCGTCGCGACATACAGATTCCGCACCAGCGCGTCCTGCATGGCTTCGGCCGCGTTATCCACCAGGTTGACCACCACCCGCTGGAACTGTTCGCGATCCAGATTGACGGGCGGAAGATGGGCCGCGAAGCTGGTGCGGATGGAGATGCCTTCGAGGCGTCCCTGGAATACCGCCAGCGCCTCTTGCACCAGCTCGTTGAGATCGGTGCGCACCGGCTGGGCGGAAGGGAAGCGCGCGAACTGGGAGAACTCGTCGACCAGAGTTTTCACCGATTCCACCGATTTGGAAATGGTGGCCGCGCATTCGTCGAGAATGCGGGCGCTGGCCGGAGGCAGCCCGAGCTTTTCGATCTGCCTCCCGATGCGCTCGGCGGAAAGCGCGATGGGGGTCAGCGGATTCTTGATCTCGTGGGCCACGCGGCGCGCCACTTCGTGCCAGGCGGCGGATTTCTGGGCGCGCAACAACTCGCTGGTGTCTTCCAGGACCACTACGAAGCCGGAAGTCAGTTTTTCCTCGAGAGCGGAAACCGTGACCGCCAGGTGCAGTTTGCGGTTTTCGGTGAAGAGCTCGAGTTGCCGGGTGGCAACGCCGGTGCGCCGCGCGCGCTTCATGAGGTACTTGATTTCGGCGGTGTCCTCGCGCGAGAAGAGGTCCTCGAGGCGCGTCGCGCTGCCCACCGCTTGGGCGGAGAAAATCTTCGCCAGCGCGCGGTTTACACGGTGGATGGAACCGTCCGCGCCGATGGAAAGCACTCCCGTGGGAATGCTTTCCAGGATGGCTTCGGTGAAGCGGCGGCGCCGGTCCAGCTCGCGGCTGTTGTTCTGCAACTGCTCGGTCATGGAATTGAAGCCGCGCACCAGCGAACCCAGCTCGTCGGCCGCGCGGACTTCGATGCGGTGATTGAGATTGCCCCGGCTGACTTCGCTGGCGGCTTCCAGAATGGCGCTGATGGGAACGCTGATGAGCTTGGACAGCGTGAACGCAATCCAGATCGCCATGCACAGCACGATCACGGTGATGAGCAGCATCATGAGGATATAGAAGCTGCGGACGCTTTTGCGGCTGTCCCACATCTGCCGCCAGTCGCCCGAGTAGCTCTCGATTTTGCGCAGGTTGGAGGCCGTATCGACCGGGATGTGGGCGGTCACCTTCACCCAGCCCAGCGTCTTGCCGCCGCTTTCCACCGGAGCGGTCGCGGCCACGTCCTGGCTGGTGGAGCTGGCGGGTTTCCAGACGGCCACGGCGGAACTGCCGGAAGCCGGAAAAACGCCCGCCGATTCGAGCTCGTATTCGTGGCAGAAGCGTTGCAGGAAACCGTCCGGCGCGGAGCCGCCCGTGAGCATGAGGCGGGTTTCGGGAAGCGCCGCCAGCAGCGCCGCCTGGGCGTTGGTTTCGTCCTGCATCTCCTTGCCGAGACTGGTGGCGGCCTTTTCGAAGACGCCGATTTCCATGCTGCCGGGATCGCGGAACCACGAGCCGAGCTGGCGGTTCATGAGCTCGTAATTGAAAAGGACCAGGAAGAAGACCGGGATGCAACTGAGGCCCACCGCGCCCAGCACCAGCTTGGTTTTCAGCAGCGAGCCTTCGCGCCGGCTCTGGCGCTCGATGTAAAGCTTCACGCCCTCGCGAAACAGGTACCACAAAAGCGCGAGCATCACCAGGAAGATGAGGCTGGAAAGCCCCCAGAAAATCAGCGTCTGGTTGGGATTGGCGGGTTTGAAATTGCCGGGGTGAAACGAGCCCAGCCACACCACGATCAGTCCCGAGAGCATCAGCAGGACGCTCGCCGACCCGTAGACCAGGCGTTTCTTCATTCCCTATTAGATTAGCGTCCCGCGCGGGAAGGCGGCAAGAAAGCCCCGCCGGGGTGCGCCGGCGCGCACAACTCTGCGAAGCGCGCCAGGTCGATGCAGCCGCCCGAGACGATCGCCACCACTTTGCCGCTTCCCGCGCGGCCCGAAACGGCCGCCGCGATGGCGCACGCCGAGGCGCCTTCCACAATGACGCGATTGCGTTCCGCCGCCAGTTTCATGGCCGCCGCCGCTTCCGCCAGGGTGACCACGATGGACCCGTCCAGCAGCTTGCGCGCCTGCTCGAACATATTGGCGAAGACCGTCCTGCTGCCGATGCCGTCCACGAAACTGGGCTGGTAATCCACCGTACGCGCTTCGCCCGCCGCCCAGGAAGCCGCCAGGGGCGCGGCGGTTTCGATCTCCACCGCGTAAATCTTCACCCGCGGCGCAAGCTGGCGCAGCACCGCCGCGATCCCGCAGGAGAGCCCTCCGCCGCCCCACGGAATCGCCACCGCGTCGAACTCGGGCAGATCCTCCAGCAGCTCCATGGCGATGGTGCCGTTGCCGGCCATCACGTTGTCGTCGTCGAAGGCGTGAAGAAAAGTCGCGTCCACGCCCGGGTAGCCGCGCCGCTCGAAGGTGTTCCACCATTCGGCGAAAGGGGCTTTGATGATGCGGCCGCCCAGGCGCTCCACGGCCCGCAGCTTGGTCTCGGGCGCGGTATCGGGCGTCACCACGGTGGCCGGAATGCCGCGCCGGCGCGCGCAGAATGCAACCGCCTGCGCCATGTTGCCCGCCGATGCCGTCAAAACGCCGCGCGCCAATTGCTCGGGCGGCGTTTTGGCCATCGCGTTGGCCGCGCCGCGAATTTTGAAACTGCCGATGGGCTGCAGGTTTTCGAGTTTCAGAAAAACGGCGGCGGGCGTCTCGGCATTCAGCGCCACCAGCGGCGTGCGCAGCGCCACACCCGAAATGTTGCGCCGTGCCTCTTCCACCTGCGCCAGCGTAATGGACATCCCAACATCTTAGCGGAAGCACCGGCCGGCAATTGGTATGCTGGTTTTTGGCCAAAATCTACCCATTTCAACCATACCGGTACACCGAAAAAGCCGGCGCGCTAACAAACGTGGCGACTCAGCCGTACGACAAAATCTCGCCCGAAATGCAGCGGCGCTACCTGGCGCTGAGCCCTTACAACCTGGTGCGCATCATTTTGGGCGAGCGCCGGCCCCCGGACGACGCAACCGAAAACGTGTACACGCGCGCGGCCGGATTTCTGAACGAGTGGATCGCGGGCGGTATCCTCGAGCGCGACCGGGAGCCGGGCGTGTTCCCCTATTTCCAGGAGTTCACCGTGCCCGATACGGGCGAGCGGCTGGTGCGCAAAGGCTTCATCGCGCTGGGCGCCGTCGAGGATTATTCCCAGGGCATCGTGCATCGCCACGAGCAGACGCTCTCCGGCCCCAAGAAGGACCGGCTGGAGCTGTTGCGCCACACCCACGCGCATTTCGGCCAGATCTTCATGCTGTATCCGGATCCCCAGGCGGTCATCGACGGCATCCTGGATGAAGCCGCGGGCTCCGCGCCCATCGCGGAAGTCACCGACGAGTACGGGGTGATCCACCGCGTTTGGAAAATCGCGGATTCGGCCAGGATCGAGCGGTTGATGGCGGATAAGAAACTGCTGATCGCCGACGGCCACCATCGCTACGAAACCGCCCTGGCGTTCCGCAACGAGAACCCGGCATTGCCCGGCGCCGATCGCGTCATGATGACGTTCGTCAACATGCACTCGCCCGGCCTGCGCATACTGGCGACACACCGGCTGGTGAGCGGCATTCCCGCGGCTGGCTTTCCGGAGGAATTCCTGCGCTCTTCGGCCGGCGATTTCAAAGTAGCGGAAATCGCTTCCACCGGGCGCCTGGTGGAACTGTGGAAGGAATGCCCGGACCGCACCATCATCGGGGCAGCCATTGGCGATCGCCTCTTTTCGATGGAAGAGCGCGACGCGCGCGACGCGCTGGATGTGCGGATTCTGCACGAGCGCATTCTGGCCAAAGTGCTGGGCATCGGCGAAGACGCCGTGCGCGACGAAAAGCACCTGCGCTACATGCGCGGCATGGAGGCGGCCATCGCGGAAGTGCGCGCCGGCAAGGCGCAGATCGCGTTTCTGTTGAAACCTACCCGCATCCAGCAGGTATCGGCCACATCCTTTGGCGGCGGAGTGATGCCGCAGAAATCGACCGACTTCTATCCCAAGGTGCTCTCGGGCCTCGCCATTTACAAGCTGGGGTAACCCGTCACCACGTGTAATGCGCGGTGTAAGTCACGGTCTTTTCCTGATCGGGCCCGAGCGTCACTTCGTACTCGATGGTTTTGCTATCGGTCTGATGGTGCGGGTCGGATTCCTGCGTGATGGCCCAATTCGTCCAGCGGTAGAGATGCTCCACCACGCGCACGGTCACAGCCTCTTTCTTGTGGTTGCGGAGCTTGATCTCGAACGATTCGTCGAGCCAGCCGGGGCTTTGAAACTGCGATTGGAAGTGCGTCTGCCGGCGCTCGCCGGAGATGTCGAAGGCGTTGCCGGTATAGACGCGGAGGGTTTCGTCCTTGGGGGTGTGGTCGATTTCGTTTTCGCCGGTGAATTCCACTTGCCCGTCCTGGTCCCGCCGATAGAAGCGTACGCGGCCTTTGGGCAGGGGGACGCCGAGGTGGTTGGCGTCGCTATTGGCGAATTCGCGCATGATCCAGACGTGCGGATTGGATTGCGTGCCGTACTGCTGCACCTGCCGCAGATCCTGATAGCCGTACTGATTGGTGAGTGTGGCGCCATCGTAAACGTAGAGCCGTTTGGCCTGGATGCCGGAAGCGCGCAGAAATTCCACCTGCTTGGTTTCGTGGTCGTGGAGGGTGGTGGGCTGGGGAAGCGTATAGAGGTGATAATCCTCGAAGGTCTTTTCGGTGACTTGGGGCTGGCCCGGGCCAATCCCGCCTCCCACACCGGCCATGGAGGCGAACTCCAAACGCGTGGGAGGCTGCACTTTATTCACATCCCCGGCCATCAGCTTGATGTGCGCGTGGTCGAACTCCCGTCCGCTTTGGTTGACAAGAGTAACCCAACCGGCTAAGTCAAGCGTATCTCCGGTTTCGGGAGCGACGATGTTGTAATCGCTGTTCCAACTCAGACCTCCCGAGATGTAGCTTAGGACTGACGCAACAATAGATTCACATCGGAGCAATCGAATAATTCCAGGCTGGCAGAGTCGAATGTCGTTTGAGGCAAAGGCGGCGAACCTGCTCTGAATCGGGTGAGGTGCCGG
>Ga0181521_10006610_pt1 | contig 12485 bp, 7 predicted proteins | sample PEATcosm2014_Bin_32_FD_119764 | JGI IMG/M metagenome (GOLD analysis project Ga0181521, IMG submission 119764) | Peatland microbial communities from MTU Mesocosm Facility, Houghton, MI, USA - PEATcosm2014_Bin02_60_metaG | ecosystem: Environmental > Terrestrial > Soil > Wetlands > Peat | place... | reverse complement strand
GCCTCCCCGCAAGCGGCCGCGAGAAGCCAAGCCCGCGGAGCCGACAGCATGACAACACCCTGCCCACCCCTACCCGACCAGGCCACCGAAAGCCCCGTAGCACGTTTGCGGCGGCTGCTGGCCGGCATGCCCGGGCCGGTTGCGGACGCCCCTGGGGGCACGTTGCCGGCGGTGCTGGCGATGCTAGAATGGGCTTTATCGGGACCTGCCACATCCCTGGAGACACGCTGCCGGCGGTGCCTGCGCTTCTACCGTGGCAGGTCGTGCGTGGGTGCCGTCCGGTAGCATTTTGGGAGAGCCAGCCATGAAGAGTTGGACGTTGCTGCTGGTCGTTGTGTATGCGGGCTGGTCGTTTGGCGGGGAGCCGCCGGTGCGGGAGCCTGCCGCCCTTGTAGCCGCACGGGAAGACTATCAGGGCCAGATCAAGGCGCTCGTCGAGCCGATCACGGCTGAGTATCTGAAAAAGCTCGACGGGCTGATGAAGGGTTTTGGGGCCAAGGGAGAGTTGGAGTCGGCTCAGGCCGTCCAGGCGGAAATGAAGTTGTTGGCTGGCTTGACGGCGAGGGAGGCGGTTTCCAAGGCGGAGGCGAGCAAGCCGGCTGCGCCTCACTGCCGGGTGGTGGGCAAGTGGACGTGGAGGTCCAAGGGCGAGATCGTCGAGATTCACGCCAACGGTCATTGCACCACGAGCGCGGACCGCCAGCGGGCGGGGAAATGGGTGGCGTTCGGCAAAGAGGGGTACAAGTTCAACATCACCTGGGCCACTAAAGACCGGACGTGGCTTAACGGCTTGGCCGTCATTGACGACTCACTCTGCCTTGTCCTCGACGGGAGCGACGGCGGGACGTGGGCTGCCAAGAGGATCAAGTGACATTGGGGTAGACCGAAGCCCGTCCGTCTCCTGCTTTTCCGGGGATTCCGGGGGGCAGGCGAGAAAACGGCGGCGACCTGTTGACAAGCCCAGCGGGCGCGGTAGAATCATGGCGTTGAAAGTCAGTCCGCCGACTTGGGGCGGGCGATAAGTTTGGATTCTCTCCCATGCTGATTCTTCACAGCATACCGCAAACCCCTCTTGGCCCGTGCGAAGTGGTAACACCCGCCGCGCGGCCCAAACTCCGCGCCAACAGGACCAAGAGGGGCTTGCCGTTTCTTGGGAGGTCCCTGCAATGTCTGACGAGATTTTCGTCCGGGTCAACAGTTACGGCGCGGGCCGGCCGCTGGGGCTCGTCTACTTCGATCCAGTGTCCGGCAAGAAAAAGGCCAAGTCGAGCGGCACCACCGATTGGAGGGAAGCCGAGCGGCAGGCCGGCGAGCTAGAGAGAGAGTTGCGGGCCGGGCGCTACGCCGCGCCGTCGAAAGTCACCTGGCAACAGTTTCTCGACCGCTACACGCAAGAGAAACTGCTATCCCTCCGCCCCCGGACCCGGAAAAGCGCCTTGGAATCGCTCGCCAAGTTCCATCGCTTCTTCTGCCCGGATCGGTTGGTGAAGGTCAACGCGGCCCTTTGCTCGCGCTTCCAAGTCGAGTTGCGGAAGGCCGGCGCGAAGGAAACGACCATCGCCCACCACCTACGCCACGTCAAGGCGGCCCTCCGGTGGGCGGAGCGACAAGGGATGCTGCCCAAGGCCCCGGCAATCGAGATGCCACAGGTGAGTGGGCAAGACCTGGCGAAGTCCCGCCCGATCACAACGGAGGAATACGAGCGGCTATTGCTGGCGGTCCCCAAGGTTCGCCCGCATGACGCCCCGGCGTGGTCCCGCTTCATCGAGGGGCTTTGGTTGTCGGGCTTGCGGTTGGGGGAGGCGGTGGCCCTCAGTTGGGACTTGACCGCGGGTTTCCGGGTGGACTTCCAACACGGCCGGCCGGTCTTCTCAATCCGTGGCAACTCTCAAAAGAGCCGGAAGGATGAGACAGCCCCGATAACCCCGGACTTCGGGGCATGGTTGCTGGCGGTGCCTGAAATGGAGCGCGTGGGCAACGTGTTCCCCCTGCCGATCGGCGCCCACAAGGTAGGCGTCGTTGTCGGCCGGATTGCCGAGAGGGCCGGCGTGGTGGTGGGCACAACCGCGAAGGTCCGCAAGCGAAAGGCCGGTCGGCGACGGGTTACGGACGGCGGCGAGCCGGCTTGGCTTATCCAGTGGGATGGCGACAGCGGTGAACCGGAAGCCAAGATCATGCACGGCACGGCCGCGGAGGCGGACCGGGAGTGCCGCCGGAAGCGGGACGGGAAGCTGGTGGCCGTCACCGTGAAGCAGTTTGCGGGGGCTCATTCCCTCCGCCGATCCTTTGCCGTCCGTTGGTCCAAGCGGGTGCCCGCGGCGGTGTTGCGAAAGCTCTGCCGTCATGCCTCCGTCAGCACCACGTTGGCATACTACGCCGTCTTGGACGCGGCCGATCTGTCGGCCGACTTGTGGGCCAAGTGGGGGAGCCCGCCCGTGGGCGACACGTCCAGGGCCGGCAACACTTCTGGCAACACTGCCCCCCCAAACGGCTGCGGGCCCGGCGATGCCGAGCCCGCTAAGTCGTTGCCTGCAACAAGTTAAGAGAAGAGGCGCCGCCCGGATTCGAACCGGGGATGGCGGATTTGCAATCCGCTGCCTTAGCCGCTTGGCTACGGCGCCGTGACGCTATAACTCATTGACTGGGTTCGAGTTGCGTGCCACGATTACCATGTTGGCGGTAAATTGTGGCAGCAAATTTGCCATATCCGCCTTCGCTATCTTTCCCAAGCTACCGATGTAATAGGGAATCAACATAGCGCGCCGCAAACGAAGTCGAAACAAAAGGTACTGGTTCCGCGCCGGGCGCGGGTGGTACATCACCACGGGTAAATCGTCAAAACCGCTCCTTGACGATAAGGGGAATCCTATCAGATCGGCCGACTCTGCGGAAGAGGCAAAACAAGCCTACGCCCGCTGTCTTCTCCAGGCAGCCCCCCCTGTCAAGGGAAAGGGGCTGACCGTGCTGGAAGCCGGCCAAATCTACCTTGACCACGCTGAATCGGGCCCCCCGGAAACGTACCGTCTGCGGGCCGGTTTTCTGTTCGATTTGTGTGCCGGGCTCCCGCCCCGGTTCGGCAACTCCAGAGTTCGGCCCACCACAAAGGACCGAATCCATCCCGGCTACGGCGCGAAATCCGTGATTTTGCCCGCCTGGATGTAGAAAAATGGGTGAAGGCACACCCCGGCTGGAAGAGCCCCCGCGCCGCCCTCCAAGCCATCCGCCGGGCGCTCAACTACTGCAAGGAATCCGGGCTGATTGACTCGAATCCGGTCAAGGGTCTGAAGGTTCCGAAGAGCGGCAAGCGGATTGCCTACCTGACGCCGGAGACGGAGGATGTCCGCCGCGACGCCCGACCTGCCCTGGCAACACACGTGCAGGCATACATACGCGAAACGGATGCTGGGTGGATTCTGGGCCGCGCCCGCAACCTTGGAGGTGTTGGCCGGGCTGATGGGCAACACGCCGACCATTTGCTGGCAGCATTACGCGCAGTGGTCAGGCCAGTACACGGACCCGTTTTGGGCGGCTATTGGCTCAACAAGTCATACCGCAGGCCGTGAGACTTCCCCGGCTTGATTCGCCGGACGGCGGGCAGCCTGGCCGCGGGCGTAGTTTTGCCGGCTTCGATGAAGGCTTCGACCCGCAGCCCGGTCGCCGGCCTCGTGGATAATCTCCGCGTACCGATTCCGCATCTCTTCCCGGCATTCATCGGGAGCGTCGCCAAACGCAATAACTTCCTCGATCCGACTGAGCGACCATTTTGGGTGCTGAACCATCGGTGCTGTCCCGGATTTGGAATCCATCACCTCAACACAAGTCCAGCTCACAGGAGAGGGACCTTCAGGCGACAGTGCGTTGAGAGACCGCGCCGATGGACTATGCCCGCCAGATCAAGCGGCTCTCCTCGTCTGGATTGATCAACTGTTCGCATTGCACAACACACAGCCTTCCGTTTGGCGGGTCTCCACGGGGTGGCAATACATGTTGTTCCCGGGGATCGCTGCGTCGCTGCTTCTGGGGGAAACTCATCTAGCGTCGTCGTTTGCGTTTGGGTACAATGACCGGGCCGTGCAAGGGATGCGTGCGAACCGGCTTCGCCTCGGTCGCCCCCTTTGCACTGGATAGGCAAGGATTGCTAAACAACGACTGGGTTGTTCTTGGATGGGTAGCCGCCTCACGGCCAGACTGCTGCTGTTGCTGGGTCCTGCCTTGGCCCTCACGGGGCCGGCATCTTCCTCATGGGCCGACCCATGTCCTGCCTGTCACGGCACGGGCAGGTGCCCGGCTTGTGGCGGCATGGGGTACATTTCGGCAGGCATGATCCACGGCCAGCCGGGCGCCTTTGGGTGCGACGCCTGCGGAGGCTTTCGGGGCAACCCCGTGTCCGGCCCGCCCGGCCGCCCCGGCGACGGAAAATGCCGATCTTGCAACGGCACAGGCCAGGTGCAGGCAGCGCCATCCGGCGACCGGGCTCCGCCTCCTCCACCCGGCCCTTCGCCCGAAGAGCTCGCCCGGCAAAAAGCGCACGCCGAGGCCAACACGCTCAACGAGGGTGGCGTCCGGCATTTCAAGGGCCGGCGGTGGCATGAGGCGATTGCCGCTTTCAGGGCCGCTTCGGAGAAATGGCCGGAGAACAAGACGATTCGGGGGAACTTGTTGAACGCCCAGAAGGCGCTGGCCGGGGAGGAGCTGCACAAGGCGGCCGATTCGGCCTCGTCGGAGATACGCCGCGCGATCGCGGACCAGCAGATCCGGGAAATCGCAGACTTGCAGCGAGAACTGGAGGATCGCGAGAAGGCACGACAGGACGCCTGGAAGAAGCACCTCGCGGATCAAGCCCGCGATCGGGCCCAGTTCCTCGAGGCCAGGCAAGCCGCTTTGGAACGCATGGGCACGCCCGCAGTCAAAGGGGACGGTCCCATTTTCGCGACCATGCCGCGCATGGTGCCCGCGAAAATTGGGACAGTCCCCGACGCCCGGCGAATGGCCTGGGAGGAGCAGATCACGAACCCGCAGATCGCGAAGCTGATGCGAGATCTGCGGGCGATCGATGTTCCTCCGCCGCTCCGCCGCGAACGTGTTGCCATGTCGTGGAAGAAACTGCCGGCGGATTACGGCGCGGCGGCCCTCGACCAGGGCAGTGACGCGGGCTTTCTCCTCTGGGACTTGTTCGGAAAAATCGGCGTTGAGGCGCCCGTTCTTCACTGCAAGGTCATACTGATCGCCGGCAAGGTGTTCATCGCCGGGGAGGACGGCGCTTACGTCCACCTGATAAAGCGAGACGAGGTCTTCGAGGAAGCGCTCGGCTATCTCAAGGACCCCGCGACAACGCGGAAGTTCGCCGAGCTTGTGCGGGACCTGAGGGAGACCGGCCGGGCGCCGTCGTCGGCCGGCGAGGACATGGTTCGCGCGGCGCGGGCGATCATCGATCCCTCGTTGGGCAGCAGCGGAACGAGGATCGCCTGGGACGCGATGCTCTCTCCGGAAGCCACCGCGGCGATGGTCCGAAAGGCGTGCCTGGAGGCCGGCGGGGAGCTGGTGAGCACGGGGACCGAAGGACTGCTCCGCGACCTGACCAGGCAAAAAGGGCTGTACGAAGCAGCCCGCCTCGAGCGCCGGAAGGCCCGGGAATTGCTCGAGCATTCCGGCGACGCCCTCGACCGCGACCAACTCGCAAAAGTCATTCGCCACGCCGACTACATCTTGCAAAGCACATACCGATTGGAAAGAGCCGGGCCCATCCTGGCCGGCTTCGGCATCGAGAAAGCGGCGGAAGGGGCCGCCGAGGATGGAAATGTCCTCGAATCCGTCGACTTGCATGGAGAAGGAAACGATGGAACCGACCGCTAAACGAAAACGCCTCTCGACTGCCGTCCCCTGGCTGATCGCCGTCGTGGCCGTAGCCGGCGCGGGTGTCTTGCTCCTGGTGCAAAACTATCGGCCGGCCGGCGGCGGCAGGGACACTCAACCTCAGCAGAGCGGCGGCAGGGACACTCAGCCTCAGCAGAGCGGCGGCAGCCCGCTTGATGGAGCGCTGGCCGGGTACGTGGCCGAATTGCAGCGGGCCCCGGACAATCAGGAACTACGCGAGAAGATCATCAAACTTGCCGCCCGGGCCAGTCCCGTCCCGGAGATTCCCGTGCAAGCCCGCGACCACCATTTCCAGGCCGGCAAGCTGTTCGAGGCGGCGGAAACCATCAACGACGTCGGCAAAGCCGTCGACGAGTACCAGGCTGCCCTCTTGATTGCCCCGTGGTGGCCGGAGGCGAACAGGGACCTGGGATTGGCCCTCATGACGGCCCAGCGGCACGACGAGGCGATTGCCGCCCTGCGACTGTACTTGGCCGCCGGGCCCGAAGGTCCCGAGGCGGGGGCCGCTCGGGAGGAAATCCAAAAGATCACGGCGAAGCGAAACAGCCGCTTTTCCATGCCGCTGGGAATACGGACCCGCTGCCAGATCAAGTTTCCCGCCCTGGTCGCCGACTACTGGCTTTACATCGACGGCCGGCTGGTCAGCGCCCCGCCGCATCCCGACATCCGCCACGAGTACACCCAGATAGCGCTTGCCCCGACTCAGGGGTATGAGTTTTCGGACAAGGAAGGCATGGCCGCCGTGGTCAACCCTGGCGGACAAATCGTCTATGTCCGCAAGGGTGCTGAAATATACACGGCCCAGACCTTCGACGTTGAGCCGGGCACGCACACTCTCGGCTTTCTGCTGCTGAACAAGACGGGCTTTCCGCTGGCGGTCGCCTCCGCGGACCTCGAGCTGAAGACCGGAGATTCCAAAGGCTACTGGTTCAACATGCCGGCCGATTACGTTGCGAATGAGATGCCGGCGGCGGTTGTCCCTTTCTTCGTCGAGAACACGGACTGGCAGCAATCGTTCAGCTGGCGGCAGGCGACCGTCAAGAAGAAGATCAAGGCCTTTGCCGACGACCCGGTCGTGCAAGCCCTGAACCAGGCGAAACTCGGCGCGGCAGCCGCTCCAGCGGAGCATTCGCGGATTTGGGTCGATCTGCCCGCGGAACACGGCGGCAAACGCGAGCTTGACGGCCGCCTCGTTGCGGCCCTCCTCAAGTACATTGCGGACGAGCACGGCATCGACGAGCACGCCACGACTTGGGCGCCCGACGACAGTCCCGCCGACTACAAGGACTCGCTGGCCAAATTGCTGCCCCTGATTCGCGCCCATAACCGGCGAATCGAATCGCTCAAGGAGCTTGCCGGCGAGGATTCTGATCCTGCGGAATAGCCGGGGGCAACCTTTGGAAGGCCACAACCGCTTGTCCTGAGTCGGCATCGCGTTTCTCGGTGCGCGCCGGTGTGCCGGACCGGCGCAGGGCAGGTGCACTCCCTCACGCGCCGGCACGCACCGCATCAGGCCGTCCGCAGAACTCGCCGCCGCGTTTGTCTTGGGGGCAACAAAATGGCTGCAGGTACTTGACGGGTCGGGACCTTGCGGCAAGAATGCCCGTTGTGGCAATGCGCGTCATGCAGCCGGGAGGGCCACCGTTAATCCCCGCGAGCAAGGAGTCATGTCGTGTTGCGAACTTCCGTGTTGTTCATCGTGGCCCTAGTGGCGCTGGCATTCGGCATGGCTGCCGGCGTCGCGGCCCAAACCGCGCCCGGGGCCCCTGCAAAGGTGAGGGCGGCCGCGTGGCCCTATACCGCCGTAGTCTACTTTACGCCGCCGGCAAGTGACGGGGGCTCGGCAATTACGAATTACACGAGCAACGTGAAACTCGCTGCGGCAACCGACGGCCGATCCGAGAACGCCCCACAGGCAACGGACGGACCGTCCGCGCCGACTGATTTTCTGCTGACGCATCAGGGCGCCGGCGATGCGGTGCTCGCATGGACCGCGGCCGTCGCCGGGCCAAGCCCCGTTTCCCATTACAAGATCTACCGCAACGGCGTTGCTTACGACAAAACGAGCTCTACAAGGTACACGGATTCCAAGGCGACGAACATCACGACGCCCGGATATGGACCGCAGCCGTACGTTCCGGCCAGCATCTACAAGTACACCGTCTCGGCGGTCGATACCCAAGGGCATGAAGGCCCGCAGCAAGAGCGGTGCACCGCCTGGGTCTATCACGACGGGGTCGATTTCTGGACGCTGTCGAAGAACAGCTATAACGGCGGCGTGAATTGCAACACGAAGGATACGGCCGGCAGCCCGCAAAACGGCGCGCCTTGCGACATCGCCGTCACGGTGACGAACCGCGCCAACTGGTGGCAACCGTTCTCCGGGCAGCCGTTTCTGCACAATATGACCCCGACCACGTGGGCCATGGAACTGGGCGCGTTCAACTACATGACGATCGATCTGAAACCGACGGTGGCGGGCCAAACATGGAAGTTGAACGTCATCTCGCGCGTGAGTCCCGGGGACAACTTCAACAGCGCGCAGGTCATCTTGGGCGGCGCCGATCGGAAGTTCGGCCCCCAGGCGCAGCCGGGCAAGTGGGCTACCTACCAAGTCCCGTTCTTGAATGCCTCCGGCTTTGCCAACGGCTCATCGCTGCAAGTGGGCATCGGAAAGTACTACGGTTCCATCTCGGGCACGTCGCTGACGGTGACCAAAATGGTCTCCGGGATGAACGTTCAGGGCTCGAGCTACCTGAGCGGCGCGGGTATCAGGCCGGGGACGGCTTCCTCGACAGGCACGTATGTCCTCGGCAGCAACGCGACGAGCGGCCAAGCGGGAACCTACGCCATCGCCCCCGCGCAAAGCGCCGCCAATACGCTCATCACGGCGCAGCGGACCAACATGTACAAGTTCTCGCTCGCGGACTTGACGGGCCTGAGCCGCAACACGTATTACGTGGACAATATCGGTTTCACGACGCAGCAGGGTTTCTCTTCGGCCCCGACGTCGGAGTCACTTTCCGCTTTCGTTCCCGCACGCGGTCTGTAAGGGGGGAACAGGAAAGGGGACAGGGAGTCGAAACCGATACCTGTTCGGCGAGAAAGACGGTCAGGCGGGCCCGGCCGCCTGCTCGCCCAAGGGCCTGCGACCGACCGGCAAGGTCAGGGGCGCCGGCCGGAGCCGGGCCTAAATGACCTCGCACGACTTTGGGAGGGTGGGCCGTGTGCCACTGCTTCGCAGAAGCAGTGAGAACGCGGCGGTTTTGCCGGCACTGCTTCTGCGAAGCAGTGGCACACACTCTCGGTACCACTTCCTCCCAGGATCACGCAAGGTCATTTAGCCGAGTGCCTCGAGCCTACCGCCTTCAGGCGGCGGCCATTTCAGTCCGCTGCCGCCATCTCCGGCAGCCGTGCTGCGGCGGCTTCGACGAGCGGCAACCCCACGGCTCGGCAGATCACGGGCCGGCAGAGCACCGCCTGCGGGCCATCGACGAAGGCCAACTGCTGGGCGGCTTCGTTCCGCTCGTAGAACGTCCGCGGCTCGTAGGTCCAGCCCCGTGCGAGTCGCCTCTCCTCGCGTCGCATCTTCCAGTACGCATAGCGCCCGCCCACGGCGCTGTAGAACCGCGACTTCAGGCCGAACTCGCGGTGCAAGTCCGCGAGGAGCGCGTCCATCTTCGCGCGGAGCGTTGCATTGCCGCGGTAGTAAAGCCGTGCCGCGGCGACCACGGCCGAGTAGGCGGTCGGCAGGTCGCGGGCTTCCCAAGCGAAGCGGCGGCGCACGCGCGGGTCGGCGTGGTTCTTGTACCGCTTCCAACCGGCCAGAATGGTCCGCACGATCCGCACCACGCTCGGGCCGTTCACTTCGAAGTCCCGCTGGAAGGCCCGCACGATCAACTCCGTCTCCAGGCCGTCGCGGATGTGCGCGTGCCGGTAATTGAAGACCGACTGGCCGTGAATGTCGGCGACCTGGTACTCGCTTTCGTCTCTCATCCGCCCCTGGGCCGAGAGTTCGGCGTGCAGCGGAGTGCCGGGCAGCGGCGTGTAGAGCATGAACTGGTGAAAGTCGGTGTCGTGGCGCACGGCGTGCTCGATCACGCCGTCGATGTTCTCCGGGCTGTGGTCCTCCAACCCGATGATCGTCGAGCCGAGCACGCGCGTGCCGTGGGCCTGGAGCTGGCGCACGAGCGCCCGCGTGTTGGTGCCGCGGAGCTTCGCGTAGCGGCTGGCTTCGCCTTCCAGGCCCAGCCAGACCCAGGTCAGCCCCAAGCGAACCAGTTGCTGGATGCTGTAGGATCGCAGCACGCCGGCGGAACTGAAAACATAGAGGGCCCATGCCTTGTCATGTCGCTCCATGAGTTCCAGGAGCCGCAGGGCCCGCACGCGGTCCAGCAGGAAGTTCTCATCCATCATGAAGAACGATTGCACCTTCAGGTTCGCTTCGAGCTGGCACATGATGTCGAACAGCTCGTCGCCGGTCTCGTAGAAGCGGACCGAATGCCCCTTGCCGCCGAACATCGCCGAGGTGGAGCAGAAGTTGCAGCCCACGGGGCAGCCGACCGACGGGATGACCGTGGCGGCCATGTCGCCGGCCTTCTCCGCGGCCGTTACGCCCAGCGAGCGCGTGCCGTGGCCGGCGACAATTTGCGGGTGACGGATGGGCTGCTCGGGGTCTTCGCCCAGGAACGTGCGGAACCAGCGGACCCCTTCGCCCCGTACGACGTGGTCGGCGTCGATCCGCTCGGCGAGATCGGGAATGTTGGCCACGTGCCCGCCCACGACGATCTCGGCCTGGGGAAGGTGCCGGCGGACCAGATCGCACATCTTCTTCACCTTGGCCAAGTTCGGCAGGATGCCGCTGATGCCGACAATATCGTAGTGCCGGCTGCGAATCTCCTCGACGAAGCGGTCCAGGGTGGGAAAGTCCAACAGCGTACACGGGGCGTGCAGGTTGGCCTGGATGAGCATCAGGCCCCAGGAGCGGTGAAACAGGCGGAGCGAGAACGGCCCCTGCACCCGGGTCACCTGGTTGTGGTACAACTCCATCGGGTTCCTCACCCGGCTGCCATACTCGTCGTCCTGCGCATAGGGCCCGAAAACGCTCGCCAGCAGAATGCTGGGACGAGGGCTCCCATGATGCCTGGCGTGCGGCTGCAATTGGGTGGGGACGCTTCGGAGATAGTCGATGGACGGATTGATGGCAGAGGCCTCCAGGGGCCAAAAGGATGGATTCCACTGATGGAATTGTACGCCCAATCGCCGGGCGGCAGGTAAACGCCGGATATTAGTTGTGTGATAGTTTGGTAAAACCACCAAGAAAAGACGGGTGCCCCCGGCCGGCCCATCGGCAGGCCATGTACACGACGGCGTCTGGCCGGTATAATTCAGTCGTGCTGCCGTGCCTCGCTTGCACTAAACGCGCCAACACGTTGCGTTCGTTCTTCTCCTTTGGCGCCGCCGCCGGTACTTCGGCACTGCGAGGCAGTTATGCCCCATGCTCTCGGCATCGACATCGGCTCCACCGCGGTCAAGCTGGCCCTGGTCGGTCCCGAGGGGAAATTGCTCGGTGCCTGGTCCCGGCCGATCCTGCGCCAAGCGGCTGAAGCGATCGGGAGCCTCATGGCCCAGGTTCTGATACCTCCCGAGGGGATCGCCGTCCGCATCGGGGTCACGGGCGACGGCGGCGAACTCGTTCGCGGCCCCGTGTGCCGGGAAACCGCGGTGGTGGCCCTCACGCGAGCGGTTCCGCTCCTCTTTCCCGACGCCCGGACGGCGATCGAGATCGGCGGCCACTCGGCCCGCTACGTGGTGATCGAACCTGGGACGCTCGCGCTGCTGGACTACGGTTTGAACCAGCAGTGCGCCGCCGGATCGGGCTCCTTCTTCGAGCAACAGGCGGGACGGCTGGGCCTGAGCGTGGAGGCTTTCGCGCGGCTGTCGGCCGGCGCAGCGCGCGGGGCAACCGTCGCCGGCCGGTGCAGCGTATTCGCGAAGTCGGACATGATCCACCTCCAACAGAAAGGGACGCCGGTCGGGGAGATCGCCTACGGTTTGTGCCTCGCGATGGCGCGCAATTTCATGGCCACGGTGATCCGCGGCCGGCAGGTCGTGTCCCCCTTGGCTCTTGTCGGCGGCGGCGCCGCGAACCAGGGGCTGGTCCGGGCCTTCGCGGAAGTCCTGGGCCTCGACGCGAAATCACTCCTTATCTCGCCCAACCCGGGCGGGGAGGGAGCGCTGGGGGCGGCCTTATCGGCCCTCGAGTGCGACACGATCCCCACGGTGCCGTGGGCCGACGTCATGCCGGCGCTCGCGCTGGCGGACCCCAAGGCACGGGACTCGCCCCTCGCGCCGCTGGCGGTCGAGCCGGTCCCCGCGGCGCCGTTCGATCCCGTGCCGGCCGGGGGGCTGGTCGACGCTTACCTCGGCGTCGACGTGGGATCGGTGAGCACGAACCTCGTCCTCCTCGGCCCGGACGGGAAGGTCTACGCGGGCATCTACCTGCCCACCCGCGGCCGACCGATTGAGGCCGTCGGCCGGGGGCTCGACATCATCCGCGATTCTGTCGGCGAGACACTGCACGTGCTCGGCGTCGCGGTCACGGGGAGCGG
>Ga0181521_10006609_pt1 | contig 12485 bp, 8 predicted proteins | sample PEATcosm2014_Bin_32_FD_119764 | JGI IMG/M metagenome (GOLD analysis project Ga0181521, IMG submission 119764) | Peatland microbial communities from MTU Mesocosm Facility, Houghton, MI, USA - PEATcosm2014_Bin02_60_metaG | ecosystem: Environmental > Terrestrial > Soil > Wetlands > Peat | place... | reverse complement strand
GCTGGCCGGAGTGCGCGTGGCCGGCGAGCGGCCGAATCCCGCCGCGAATTTCGCCGCGCTGCGAGACACGCCGCACGAGAGCCTCTTTTTCGATCAGCCCGTCGAAATCGGCCCCAAGCGGAAGGATCGGATCGAGCTGGCACGCCAGGAGGGGACGCTGGCGGAGACGGACATTTCGTCGGTCGAGCGGCAGGTGCGGCGCAGCGTCCGGGACGCCTATTTCGCTCTGGCGCATGCGCGGGCCGCAACGGCGCAGCAGGCTGGCACACTGAAACTCGCCGAGCGGCTCCACGATATCGCCCAGGCGCGTTTCGATGCCGGGGACGTCCCGCAACTGGAAGTCACGCAGGCCGAACTGGGAGCGGCGCGATCCCGCGCGGACTGGCAAGTCGCTCAGCAGCAGGAGAAGGTGGCTCTGAGCGATCTGAATGCGCTGCTGAACGAGCCGGCGGCGACAAACTGGGATCTCGGCGATGCGTTTGCCATGCTCCCGCCGACGATGGCGCTCGATGAGCTCCTGACGCGCGCCGGGGCTTCGGATGCGGAAATCCTGCGAATCGAGCAGGAGGCCAAGGTGGAGGAAAGCCGCAAGCGGCTGCTCGAAGCGGAACGAATTCCGAACCTGGGCTTGCAGTTCGGGGTGGATTTCAACTCGCCCGGTCAGGGAGGCTTTCAGGTAGGGCCGCGGGGTCAGATATCGATGGAGTTGCCGATCTTCTCGCACAACCAGGGGGAGATTGCGCAATCGGAGGCGAACCAGATTGCGCTCGGAGGGCAGTTGACGGCCGCGCGACGCGCGGCGGATGCGCGAGTGGAATCAGCGTATTTCGACCTGGAAGCGCGGAGGACGCAGGTGCAGCTCTATCGCGATACGCTGCTGCCAGCGTCGCAGCAGCTCGAGGAGATGGCGGAAGAGAGTTACCGGGCGGGGAAGGCCAATATTCTGACGGTTCTCGGGGCGCAGCACGACGTGCAGCAGGTGGAGCGCGATTACCTGGATAGCCTGCTTGCGGTACAATCCGCATTCGCGCAACTGGAAGAAGCGGTGGGCGCGCCGCTCGATTGAATGGGGCTTGCGACGATGCTTCGGCGAAGGCAAATCTCGAGACTGCTGCTTGCGGTAGGCGTTTGCGCCCTCGGCATTGCAGGCTGCTCGCACCCGTCGGCGGATGACGAAACGGGAAGCGTCGCGGCGAGCGCAGAAGTGACGCTCACGCGCGTCGTACGCGCCGACATTTCCGACACGCTCACGTTGACGGGCACAGCTGCGGCCCCCCCGAACGCGGACGTGCGCGTGAGCGCCCTGGTGCCGGGCCGGATTGCGGACCTCGTTGTCGCCGAAGGCGACCGTGTGCGGGCTGGCCAGATGCTTGCGAAGCTCGACGATCGTCCCTACCGCGACCAACTCCGGCAGGCTGAAGCCGCCCAGCAACAAGCGAAAGCCAACCTCGAAAACGCACAGCTGGCGCAGAAACGGAACGAAGACCTTTTCCAGCGCGGCATCGCGGCGCGCAAAGACCTCGAGGACGCGCGGACGCAGGGAAGCGTCGCCGCCGCGGCGCTGCAACAAGCGGAGGCCGCGCTCGAGCTGGCGCGCTTGCAGTTGGCGCGCACGCAGATTCTCTCGCCCTTGAACGGTGTGGTCGCCAAACGATTCGTCAGCGTTGGCGAGCAAGTAGACGGCACCGCCGTCCAGCCCATCGTCGAAGTCGCGAATCTGCGCGAGATCGAATTTCAGGCCAACGCTCCGGCGAGTTATCTCGGCAAGATGCGGTCCGGCGAACCGGTCAGGTTGACGGGAGTAGCCGGGGGTGACAAAGAGGTCCTTGGACGAGTGGTGGCGATCTCGCCGGCCGTTGATCCCGCGACCGGCGTCGGCCTGGTCCGCATTCGCGTGCCCAACTCAGACGGGATTCTGCGCTTGGGCATGTTCTTGAGTGCGCAGGTCGCCGTCGATACGCATGCGCACGCCCTGGTTGTCCCTCCGGAAGCTGTCTATCGGGACGAAACCGGCGAACCGCGCGTGTTCGTCGTGACTCAGGACACTGCGACGGCCGTTCCGGTGAAGCTCGGAATCGAGACGAAAGATCATGTCGAGTTGCTCGCCGGGGTAAACGAGGGTGACACCGTGGTCCTCTTAGGCGGCTACGGCCTCGGCGACAAGGCTCGCGTCCGCGTGAAATCCGGCCCAGGGCAATGAACGTCGTCCGCTTCTGCCGCGAAAATCGGTACGCCGTCTACCTGTTGACCGCGTTTCTCACGATTGCGGGCCTCGTGTCCGTCTTCGAACTTCCCAGCAACATCTATCCCGAGCTGAATTTTCCTCGCGTCGTAGTGTTGGCCCATTCAGGCGACCTCGCGCCGGATACGATGCTGCTCAACGTCACGCGGCCGCTCGAGGAAGCAGTCAGCACAACGCTGGGCGTTCGGCGCGTGGATTCCAAGACGATCCGCGGCAACACCGAAATCTATATCCTCTTCCAGCCGGACATGGACATGCAGTACGCGCTGCAACTGGCGCAGGCACGCGTGAGTTCGGTCCGCAGTAGCCTGCCGCCCGACACCGAGATAGAAGTGGACCGGCTTTCGCCCGCCGTGTTTCCCGTCCTCAGCCTGATTTTGAATGGCAACGTGCCCGACGCCGATCTGCGTGACGACGCCTATTACGTCCTGCGCCCGCTCTTCAGCCGCGTGCCGGGCGTGGGGACCATCCAGGTGCAGGGCTCCGACACGCGCGAAGTCTCCGTGGTCGTCGATCCTCAAAAGATGCTGGCGCACCGGCTGTCGCTTGTGGACCTCGCGAACGAGCTGCGCGCGACCAATCAGGTCACGTCCGTCGGCCGGCTTGCGAAGGATTACTCGCAGTACCTGGTGCTGACAACGAGCCAGTTCGTCAGCCTCGATGACATTCGCAACACGGTCGTGGCGGTCGACAATGGCGCGGTCATTCGCGTCCGCGACCTGGCCGACGTCCGCTTCGGCACGGCGGACCGCACGACGCTGATCACGGGGAACGGCCGGCCCGCCGCGCTCATCAACATTTCGCGGCAAATTGGCGGGAATATTCTCCAACTCGTTTCGCAGATTAAGAGCCAAATCGGCGATCTGGGCGCGGCCATCCCGAAGACCCTGCACATCTCTGTCGTGTACGACCTCGCGGAATTCGTGACCGAATCGATCAAGAACGTTCGCGACGCCATCATCATCGGTGCGGTGCTGGCCGTGCTGATCCTGTTCTGTTTCCTGCGCGACCGCCGGACCACTCTCATTGCCGCAACGTCTCTCCCTCTTTCCGTGATCGGAACGTTCTTTTTTCTGAAACTGTTCGGCGGCACGTTGAACCTGATGTCGCTCGGCGGCCTGGCGATTGCCATCGGCCTGATCATCGACGACGCCGTTGTGATTATCGAGAACATCTACCGCCATCTCGGGCTCGGCGAATCGCAGGAGATAGCCGCTGAGCGCGGCACGCAGGAGCTGCTCGGTGCGGTGGTTGGCTCGACAGCCACGACCCTGGTCGTGTTCCTGCCGCTGAGCCTGCTCAAGGGGGTCGTCGGCGAATTCTTCTCGGCCCTTTGTCTGACCCTCGGCGTCTCGGTCCTGCTTTCGCTGGTTTTTGCCGTGGCGCTTATTCCGCTGTTGTCACAGCGATTTCTGTCTTCCGTCACGCATCGGGAGGAATCGGCGCACTTCATCGAGCCGGTGAACCGCGTGTACGAAAAAGCCGTGAGATGGTCGCTCGATCACCGGAGGATTGTCGGCGCGGCGGTCGTTGCATCGGTCGTGCTGGGGGTCGTCCTCTATATGTGGTTGGACACCGGCTTCCTGCCGGAGATGGACGAAGGCGGCTACGTGTTGGATTACCGCACTCCGGCCGGCACGTCGCTCGATCAAACCAACACGATTCTGGAGCAAGTCGAGCGGCGCATCGCGAAAATGCCCGAGACGGCGGCATTCTCCCGGCGTACCGGCGCCGAGATGGGCCTCTACGCGACCGAGCAGAACACAGGCGACATCCTGGTCAAGCTCAAACCACGGTGCCGTTGGCCCGTGACCTGGATCGGATGTCCCGCCAGTGAGCGCAAGCGCGGTGCGCAGGAGGTGATCGACGACATGCGCGCGCAGATCACGCAGAATATTCCGGGCATCGATGTCGAGTTCGTGCAGATCTTGCAGGACATGCTGGGCGATCTCGAGGGCTCGCCCGAACCCGTGGAGCTGAAGATCTTCGGCAGCGATATGGGCGTCCTCGAACAGGTGGCGGACGAAATCGGCCCGAAGCTCGAGAAGATCCCGGGCATCGTGGATTTCGTCGGAGTGCGGAAGGGTAACCCGGAAATCGTTTTCCACGTGGACGCGGCTCTGGCAGGCCGGGCGGGACTCACTGTCGACCAGGTGACGCAGCAAGTCAGCGCGGGGCTGCTCGGTCTCACCGAGACGCAATTCCGCGAGGCGGATCGCACGGTGGATATCCGCGTGCGCTTTCCCGATTCATTCCGCTACAACTACTCGGACATTCAGCAGTTCCCCATCGTCACGCCGTCGAAACAGATCGCGCCGCTCTCTTCCTTCGCGCAGGTCGAAAAGGTGAACGGGGAAGCCCAGTTGAAGCGCGAGAATCAGCGCTTGATGGTCACGCTGACCGCGCGCCTGGAAAACCGCGATCTCGGCGGCGCGATCGGCGACGTGCAGAAGATGATGAGCGGCATCAAGCTGCCGACGGGCACAACCTACGACATCGGAGGCCAGTACGAGAGCCAGCAGACCTCGTTCCACGATCTGCTCTCGGTGCTGGGTCTTGCGCTTGGCGTGGTGTTCGTCGTGCTGGTGATTCAGTTCCGCGCGTTCACGCCAGCGCTGATTATTCTGTCGGCGGCGCCGCTATCACTGGTGGGCGTGTTCGCCATGCTGCTCGTCACGGGCACGGCGCTCAACGTCTCTTCGTTCATGGGGATCATCCTGATGGTGGGCTTGGTCGTGAAGAACGGCATCATCCTGTTCGAATACGTCCAGAAGCTGTGCGAGGAAGAGCGGATGCCTCTCGGAGAGGCGCTCGTGGCCGCGGGGAAAATCCGCGTGCGTCCGATCCTGATGACGACGCTCGCCACGCTCTTCGGGCTGCTCCCGCTCGCGCTCGGACTCGGTTCGGGTGCTGAGTTGCAAAAGCCGCTCGCGCTCGCCGTAATCGGCGGGCTGCTCCTTTCGACCTTCATCACCCTTCTCGTCATGCCGGTTCTCTACTCTCTCCTCGAACGCAAATGGTCCCGCCCGTGAATGCGGCCCGCTGACCTCACGGGCATCCATCCCCCTCGTGCGGATTTCTTGGGAGTGAACCTTCTGGAGTGTTCAGTGGCTCGATTCGAATGCCCGAAAGCGCCGTTCGAGTTCCCACTGCTGTCGCGCCTTCTCGCTGGACTGGAGAAAGGCCGCGCACGATGACGAGGGCTTATCGGCGCCCAAAGTGTCCCGCGAGCACGATGGAGCGGGGCGCCCAAAGCTGTCTCGATCGCGCCACAAACTCGCGCCCGGCAGGAAGCCATGCTCGATGCTCGTTCGGACCATCTGCTTTAGATCTGCGTACGTCAGGCCATAAGTCTCGACCGCGCGGACATATTCGTGGGTCAGGTCGATGCGCGACACGCCTTCGTCGTCTGTCGAGAGCGCGACCGGAACGCCAAATCGCCGGTAGATGGGCAACGGATGATCTTTGCCGGTCACGCCGAGGATCACGTCGTTGCTCGTTAAATTGATCTCGACCATCACGTGCTTCGCAGCCATCTCGGTCAGCAGATCGTACGGCCGGTCTTCATTCATCACGTCAACGCCGTGCCCGATCCGCTCGGCGTGCACTACTTCGACAGCTTGGCGGATATGGCAGCAAAGCCCGTCGGGCGGCACCAACCCGGGCGCAAGTTCGCCGGCGTGCAGGCTGATATGCACGTTGGGATACAGGCCGTGCAGAAACGCCAGCATTCTCATGTGTAGGGCGTAGTCCGACATTGCGGTGTGGTCGTCTTCCGGTTGCACATAATTGATGCCGACAATGCGCGGATCGGCCAACGATACCTCAAATCCCAGCAACGTCTGCGCGAAAACCTGCTCGGGAGGAAATGCCCGCAGGACTTGATAGATGTATCGGATCGGCACCGCGCATCCGGCAGTCTGATTCGATTCGCCGCAGTGTTCGCTCTGCCGGCGAATCGATTCGGCCTGGTCCAGATACGCTCGCACCACAGCGACGTCATCTTTCAATCCGCGCGCGAGAAGCTGCTCGCGAAATTCATCGAATCCGCGATCGGCGTGCCACCCGACGTCCTTTGCGATGACCGCCGTATGGTCGAAAGGAGGAGTCACCATCAATTCCAGATACTGTTCGTTTTGCGCCGCGGCGCGGGTGGCCACTTCATCAAGCCACTCTCCGGTGTGGCTCGCATCGACGCTGCCGAATTTCGGAAACGAATCGAAAAAGTGATCGTGGCCTGTCACACCGGGAGTCGGCACAAAACCGCGCATCGAAAAGGCGTCTACCAGGGCATCGTAGAGATGTTGGTCCTGGTAGGCTCGCTCGGCAGGAACGTCTCCGCTTTCGCACGCCCCCGATTGCCGCTTTACGAAAGACAGAGAAGAAGTATTCACGCAAAGCTTGTCTTCGACTCCCGCGCGAATCCAGGACTCGGCATACACGGCCCCGCTCAGGTGAACGTGCAGGTCGCCGCCCTTCGGCATACCCACAAGGAACGCACGCAGATCGAGCGGGTCCGCGCGCGCCGCCTCTAATGCTCGCGCCGTACGCTGTTCTGCAGTTGCTTCCTTCGGACGAGACGCAGGCTGGACGTTCGCTTGCCCCGCTGCAAACGCAACGGATAGGAGAGGAGCCACCGCAGCACACAACCATCTTGAGCGGAGAGTCATTTCGTATCCTTTGTCTGATCGCTCTTACCACCAAGAAGTTCGGATACATTCTACCGTCCGGCGCGATAAAGACAATTTCGCAATCGTCGCCGTGATGTAAACTCTTGGCGGTAGTCCGCAGAGTTTCAATTCACCCAAAGGAAGAGAATTCGTGAGCCGATTTGTCGGATTTTTCTTGGCGGCAATGATAGCGTTTGGAGCGATCTCTGGCTCAGCTCGCGCTCAGGCAAGGACCTCGCCGACTCCAATCCCCATTAAAGTCGTCGTGGTCAATATGTTCGAGGTGGGCGAAGACACCGGTGACACGCCCGGCGAATTTCAGCTCTGGGTGGAGCGCGAGCATCTCGACCAGATTCTTCCGCTCCCCGCTGCGTTCCACCACGTGCGCCTCAACAAGGACGGCGTACTCGCCATGTTGACGGGTGTTGGCACGGCCAAGGCAGCCGCCTCCGTGATGGCGCTTGGCACGGATCCGCGCTTCGACCTCTCGAAAGCCTACTGGATTGTCGCGGGTATCGGCGGCGGCGATCCCGCGGACGTCTCGCTCGGCTCCGCCGTTTGGGCGGACCACGTCGTCGACAGCGATCTGGCATATGAAATCGACGCGCGCGACATCCCCAAGGGGTGGTCCACCGGCTTCGTGCCTCTGCACCACGCCACGCCCTACGAACAGCCCGCCATCAGCGACCGCGGCGAGCTTTACACCTTGAACCCTCAACTCGTCGCCTGGGCCTTTCACCTGACGCAAGATATTTCGCTGCCTGATTCCGATTCTCTGCGCACCGCCCGCGCGCAATTCACCGGCTTCCCGAACGCGATGAAACCGCCGTTTGTGACACGTGGCGACGACTTGTCTGGCAGCACCTTCTGGCACGGCTCCCGGATGGACGAATGGGCAAATGCATGGGACCGCTACTTCACCGGCGGCCAGGGAAACTACATGGTCACGGCCATGGAAGACACAGGCACGTTGCAGGCGCTTACATTTCTCAATCAGGCTGGTCGCGTGGACATCCGGCGCGTCCTTGTGCTGCGCACCGTGAGCAATTTCGATCGCGAGCCGCCCGGCGAAACCGCCGTCGAAAGCCTCGAACAGATAGCGAATCGCAACTATCCGGCCTATATGCAGTCGCTCGAGGCTGCGGAACGCGTCGGTGATAAAGTTGTTCGCGACATCGTCGAGCACTGGGCGGAACGCGAGTCGACCATTCCGTCCCCGCATTAGGGCTGAAGGAAAAATGAAGCCGGATCCAATCTACGCCGGGATGCTCGCTGTAGCTCTGGCGGAAGCTCGCAAGGGCTTGGCCGAGGGCGGGCTGCCCATCGGGGCGGCGATCTTCCACGAAAACGGCCATCTCGTCGGGTCGGGCCACAACCGCCGGGTGCAAAATGGCGATCCCTCGATGCACGGCGAGACGGACGCCTTCCGCAACGCCGGCAGGCAGCGCAGTTACCGTGACAAGATCATGGTGACGACGCTGGCGCCTTGCTGGTATTGCAGCGGACTCGTCCGGCAGTTCGGTTTCGGGACTCTGATCGTCGGCGAAAGCCGCAACTTCGCCGGGGGGCTCGATTGGCTGCGCTCGCTTGGTATTCGCGTGATCGATCTCGATTCCGAGGAGTGCGTCTCGTTGATGGCCGGTTACATCCGCGACCACCCTGACGTCTGGAAAGAGGATATTGGGGAGGTGTAGGTCAGATTCCGCTGTATCTTTGCCGCCGAATGAATTCCCCGCTGCCGGCTTTTCCGACAAACTTGCTATTCTCGATAATCGTCCGTCCGCGTGACAGCACGCTCTTCGGCACTCCCTTGACGCGAATTCCCTCAAACATCGAATAGTCCACGCGCATGTGGTGCGTCTTGACGCTGATCACCTGCTCCTCGTTCGCGTCGAACACGACCAGGTCTGCATCCGAGCCGATGGCGATCGTCCCTTTGCGCGGGAATAGCCCGAAGAGTTTCGCTGGCGCCGTCGAGACCAGTTGCACGAAGCGGTTCGGCGAAAACCGCGCGCCGTGCACGCCACCCGTGTACACCAGGCTCAGTCTGTGCTCGATGCCGGGCCCGCCGTTGGGAATCTTGGTGAAATCGTCCTTGCCGAGTTCCTTCTGCTCTTTGAAACAGAACGGACAGTGATCGGTGGATACCACTTGAAGCGTGTCATGCGCGAGACCTTGCCACAGCTTCTCCTGGTGCCATTTCTCCCGGAGCGGCGGAGTGAAAACATACTTCGCGCTTTCGAATCCAGGCGCCTCCATCTGTTCGAGCGAGAGGTATAGATACTGCGGGCAGGTCTCGGCGTAAGCTGGCAAGCCCCGGTCGCGCGCTTCGCGAACTTTTTCCAGCGCGTCGTTGCACGAAAGATGAACGATATAAACGGGCGCGCCCGCCATCTCCGCCAGTGCGATGGCCCGGCTGGTCGCTTCGCCTTCGGCGGTGGTCGGCCGCGTGAGCGCATGGTATTTCGGCGCGCGTTTGCCTTCGGACAGCGCGCGGCGAACGATCACGTCGATCACGCCGCCGTTTTCCGCGTGCATGCAGATCAACCCTCCGTGCTTCGCGGCTTGGGACATCGCGCGGAAGATCGTGGCGTCGTCCACCATCAGCACTCCCGGATACGCCATGAAAAGCTTGAAGCTCGAAACACCTTCCTGAATCAACGCCCCCATCTCTTCGAATTGCGCGTCGCCGAGATCGGTGATGATGCAGTGGAATGCATAGTCGATCGCGGCCTTGCGGTCGGCCTTTTTCATCCAGGTTTCAAACGCCTGCCTCAGGCTCTGCCCCTTTGTCTGGATGGCGAAGTCGATCAGTGTGGTCGTGCCGCCGAACGCAGCCGCAATCGTTCCGGACTCGAAGTCGTCCGCGCTCGTCGTGCCGCCGAACGGCATGTCCAGGTGCGTGTGGACGTCGATGCCGCCGGGCATCACGAACATCCCGGCCGCGTCCATCACCTTGCCGGCATTCTCGATAGGCAGCTCCTGCGCGATGGCCGCAATCCGCCCGCCCGAGATTCCGATGTCGCCCAGGTACGTGTCCGTCGCGGTGACAACGGTGCCATTTCTGATCACGGTGTCAAAACGCATCCCGTCTCCCTGATATGGCGTCTCTACGCACGTGCTACCGCAGAGGCTCCAACCGGACCACGTGTCACCGCGGTGACATCCGCCATCACCTGAAACTGCTTCACCGTGATGTCTCGTATCGCGGTGAGTCCCTTCATTTGCGCCACAAGTGGGCCGTTCAGGAACGCATCACGCGACCCCGGGCCGTCGAACAGGTAGATTCCGCCGGCCTCCTGCGTGGCCTCGTTCAATATCCATATCTTCCAGATCAAGCCGGGCACGTCCGCAAAAGCCCGCGCGACCGAACGCCCGATGCTCTCGTATTCCGATGCCGGCACGTTGAGTTTGAAATTGATTTGAAGGATCATTGCAACACCCTCCTGAACGCGAATGATACCACTTCCCGATTAAACCCCTCGTTCGGGAGAGTGGCCTCAATCGATTTTCCGCCGGGCGTTTTCATCGTGTTAGAATGACGGCCTTACAGGCGCCATCACGCGCTGGAAGCGTTTCGTCCCACCCGGCCGCGTGATTCGGAGAATCCAGCCGGACCACCCCTATGCCGCTTCGCGAAACAGCGCCGAAGCTTTCCCCGGATCAATACGAAAAGAACTTCGCCGAAATCGCGCCCGCCATGAACCCGCGCCAGGCGGCCATCGAAGCCTCGCGCTGTCTTTACTGCTTCGACGCTCCCTGCACGATCGCCTGCCCCACGCACATCGACGTGCCTGCCTTTATCAAGAAGATCTCGACCGGCAATTTGAAGGGATCGGCCCACGTCATCCTCTCCGCCAACATATTGGGACACAGCTGCGGCCGCGTTTGCCCCACGGAGGTCCTTTGCGAAGGCGCCTGCGTCATGCACGAAAAGGGGGAGGCGCCGATCGAAATCGGACGCCTTCAAAGGCACGCGGTGGATTACGTGCTTGACAATAAGATTCAGCTCTTCCGCGCCGGCGCGCTGAATGGGAAGCGCGTCGCGTGCATCGGTTCGGGTCCCGCTTCGCTCGCTTGCGCCGCGGAACTCGCGAAATGCGGGTACGATGTCACGATCTTCGACCGCGACGAACTCCCCGGCGGCCTCAATACCTACGGCATCGCGGCCTATAAGACGCGCGCCGCCGACTCGATTCGCGAAGCCGATCTGGTCCGGCAGTTGGGTGTGAAGTTCCGGCAGAAAGTGGAAATCGGACGCGACATCTCCTTCGACGATCTCGAGAAACAGTTCGACGCAATCTTTGTCGGAGTCGGACTGGGCGAAACGTGGGCGCTCAACCTGCCCGGGGAAGATCTTCACGGCGTTTACGGCGCGATTGAGTTCATCGCGAAAACCAAGGTCCAGCCTTTGCACGAAGTGGAGGTTGGCAAGCGCGTGGCCTGCATCGGCGCGGGTAACACCGCCATCGACGTCGTCACCGCGGCGCGGCGGCTGGGCGCCGAAACCGTCTATCTGATCTATCGCCGCGGCGAGCCGGAAATGCCCGCATTCGCGTACGAATATCAGCTCGCCAAGCAGGACGCTGTCACGTTCCTTTGGCACACTCAGCCCGTGCGGGTCTTGGGAAACAATGGAGCAGTCACCGGCCTCGAGTGCGTGCGAACCGGGCTCAGCCCGCCGGACGAAAAAGGCCGCCGGTCTCCAGTGATGCAACGTGGCACGGAGTTCAAGCTCGATGCCGACATGGTCGTCCGCGCCGTCGGGCAAAAGCCCGTGACGGAGTTTCTGCGCGCCGTCAAGGGTCTCGAGCTGAACGAAAATGGCACGGTCAAAATCAACGACCGGCATCAGACCGGCCATCCGAAATATTTTGCAGGCGGCGATTGCACGAACGGCGGAAAAGAAGTCGTGGATGCAGTTGCCGAAGGCATGGCCGCCGCACGCGGCCTGGATGCGTGGCTCGGCGCTCCGCGCCCCGCGAAAAAATGAGCGCGCGGTTCGAGAAGCTTCTCATAGGGGCACGGTCCGCCGCGGCGGATGCCCGGCGAACTTTCTTGGCGTGATGTCACTGGCGCAATGCTTGGCGGCGCGCCGCCCATTCGCCCGAATAGAGCGTCGCCCGAGATACTTCTCGTGCCCGGAGGTGAATCATGGCTGATCTAAGCGTGAAATTTGCCGGAGTTACCAGTCCGAATCCATTCTGGCTCGCCTCGGGCCCTCCGACCAACACGGGCGGGCAGGTCATGCGTGCCTTCGACGCGGGATGGGGAGGCGCCGTCTGGAAGACGATCGGCGATCCCATCGTGAATACAAGTTCGCGCTACGGCGCCATCGATTTGAACGGCGTCAAGGTGATGGGCTTCAACAATATCGAGCTGATCAGCGACCGCCCGATTGAGGACAATTTCCGGGAAATTGCGGAGGTCAAGAAGCGGTATCCGAAAAATCTGGTGATCGCGTCGTTGATGGTCCAATCGAAGCGCGAAGCGTGGCACGAGATCGTGCGCCGCGCCGAAGACGCCGGTTCGGACGCTCTCGAACTGAATTTCGGCTGTCCGCACGGGATGAG
>Ga0181521_10006608_pt1 | contig 12487 bp, 9 predicted proteins | sample PEATcosm2014_Bin_32_FD_119764 | JGI IMG/M metagenome (GOLD analysis project Ga0181521, IMG submission 119764) | Peatland microbial communities from MTU Mesocosm Facility, Houghton, MI, USA - PEATcosm2014_Bin02_60_metaG | ecosystem: Environmental > Terrestrial > Soil > Wetlands > Peat | place... | reverse complement strand
CGACTCGCGCATCTATCGCGAACTGGCGTCCCCACCCGCCGCCCGCAGCATCGCCATGGTGCAGATGCTGCGCAACGACGCTCTGGCCGCGTTCCGAGCCTGGCAGGAAAAGCACGACAAGATTCTTTATTGATGGCGATGCCGTCCGACTCCATGCCCGACCGATTCATTGGCAAGTCCATCCCGCGGAAAGAAGGGCGCGAGAAGGTGACCGGCCGCGCCACATACGTGGACGACATGGTGATGCCGGATATGCTGCACGGGGTAACGGTGCGCAGCCCGGTCGCGCGCGGACGCCTTCGCGGGATGCGCTTCGCCAAGGGAATTCCGTGGGACGAGTTCACCATCGTCACCGCCAAGGACATCCCCGGCAAGAACTGTGTGGCGCTCATTCTCGACGACCAGCCGTGCCTCGCGGACCAGGCCGTCAATCACGCCGAGGAGCCGGTGGTTCTGCTGGCGCACGCCGACCAATACCTGCTCGAGGAAGCGCGGCGCGCGGTTGAGTTCGACATCGAGCCGCTGCCGCCGGTGTTCACCATCGATGACTCCCTCGTCAAGAAGCAGGTGATCTGGGGTGAGGACAACATCTTCAAATCCTTCCTGGTAGAGTCGGGTGACGTGGAGAGCGCATGGGGCCGCGCCCACCTCATCGTCGAAGGCGAGTACGAGACCGGCGCCCAGGAGCAGCTCTACATCGAGCCGCAGGGGATGATCGCAACCTTCGACGCGGAAGATGGCCTCACCGTGTGGGGCTCGATGCAGTGTCCGTACTACGTCCACCGCGCGCTGATGACGTTGCTGAACCTGCCCGTGAACAGCGTGCGGGTGATCCAGACGGAAACCGGCGGCGGCTTCGGCGGCAAGGAAGAGTACCCGTCGATGATCGCCGGGCACGCCGCGCTGCTGGCGTGGAAATCGGGCAAGCCGGTTAAGATCGTTTACGACCGCATGGAGGACATGGCGGCCACCACCAAGCGGCACCCTTCGCACACCCGGCACCGCACCGCCGTGACGCGCGAGGGCAAGCTGCTGGCCATGGACATCGAGTTCGTGGTGGATGGCGGCGCCTATGCCACGCTCTCAGCAGTAGTGCTTTCGCGTGGGACCATCCACGCCGCCGGGCCGTATTTCTGTCCCAACGTGCGCATCCGCAGCAAAGCCGTGGCCACCAACTTCCCGCCGCACGGAGCCTTTCGCGGCTTTGGCGCGCCGCAGAGCATCTTCGCGCTGGAGCGCCAGATGGACCAGATCGCCAAAGCCCTCGGCCTTACGCCGGAGGAATTTCGTCGCCGCAACTTCGTCAAAGAAGGCGAGACGCTGGCGGTCGGGCAGTTGGTCCGGGAAAAGATCGATTTATCAGGACTGATGGACCGCGCGCTCGAGTTGAGCGACTACCACGCCAAGCGAGAGCGCTTTGCGGAGGAAAATCCGCGCCGCGCGGTAAAAAAGGGTATCGGCCTGGCGTCGTTTCTGCACGGCGCCGGATTCACCGGATCCGGCGAACGCTATATGGCATCGCTGGTCGGCGCGGAGGCCACGCCGGAGGGCCAGGTGCGCGTGCTCGCCGCCAGCACCGAGATGGGACAGGGCACCACCACGGTGTTTTCGCAGATCGCCGCCGAAGCTCTGGGTGTGGATTACGACCTGATCGAGATCGTGCAGCCTGACACAGCGGTCGTCCCCAACAGCGGTCCTACAGTGGCTTCGCGCACCTGCATGGTGGTGGGTAAGCTAGTGGAATCGGCAGTGCTGGGCATCCGCCAGCAGCTTCTGTCCAGCAGCTTGTTACCGGACAAGTACACATCGGAGCAATTCCGTCAGGCCTGCCGCAAGTTCATCGAACGCCACGGCGCGCTGAAATCTACCAGCGAGTACAGCGCTCCTGCGGGCATCCACTGGGACGACGAGAAGTACCGCGGCGATGCTTACGGCGCTTACGCCTGGGCGGTGTACGTGGCGGAAGTTTCGGTGGACATGACCACGTACGAAATTCGCGTGGATGATTTCGTCGCCGTGCAGGAGGTCGGGCGGGTCATCAATCCCGTGCTCGCGACCGGCCAGATCGAAGGCGGCGTGGCGCAGGGCGTGGGCTTCGCGCTCTACGAGAACGTGGTCTGGCAGGAAGGACGCATGGTCAACAGCCAGATGACCAACTACATCATGCCGACTTCCGCCGACCTGCCGCGTATTCGCGTGTTCTTCGAGGAAGTGGCTTACGCGCACGGGCCGGGCGGCGCCAAGGGCATTGGCGAGCTGCCCATCGACGGGCCGGCGCCGGCCATCGTGAATGCCCTCGAGAACGCCATCGGCGTGAGCATCAAGCGCATTCCGGTTACGCCGGAAGTGCTGATGGAAGCGCTGGAGGGCGTGCATGCCTGAGGCGCCGAAGGTCGCGGTCAGCTTCACGGTCAACGGCAAGCCGCGCACGGTCGAGGCCTATCCCATGGCACGGCTGCTGGACGTGCTGCGCCAGGAGCTGCGCCTCACCGGCACTAAGGAAGGCTGCGGCGAAGGCGAGTGCGGCGCCTGCTCGGTGCTCATCGACGGCGAGCTGGTGAACAGTTGCCTGGTGCCGGTGGCGCAGGTGGAGGGTTGCAAGATCACGACCATCGAAGGCATCTCCGGCGAGACGCTGCGGGCCGTGCAGGAGGCTTTCGTCGAGTGCGGCGCCGCGCAGTGCGGCATCTGCACGCCGGGGATGGTGCTGGCCGCGGTCACGCTGATCGAGCGCCACTCGGCCCAGCCCACTGAAGACGACATCCGCAACGGCCTAGCGGGTAACCTCTGCCGTTGCACGGGATATATGCGGATCTTTGAAGCTGTGCTGCAAGCCTGCGAGAAGAGCGTGGGAGCGGGCGCATGAGATCCTACCTGCCGGCCTACGACATGCGGGTCCCACTGGAACTCGATGAAGCGCTCGAGACCATGGCGCGCGAGCCCGGCGAATGGAAGCCCTTCGCCGGCGGTACCGATCTGATGGTGCTCCTCGAGCAAGGCAAGCTCGCGGACAGAAGGTTCTTGAGCGTGGTCCGGCTAAAGGGCCTTCGCGGCTTCGCCCTGACCGACGACCACGTCACGCTCGGCGCCATGATCACCTACCGGCAGGTGCAGAGGACGGCCATCCTGCAGCAGGAATTTCCCCTGCTCTGCCGCGCCGCGTACGAGACCGGCGGCATCGCCACCCAGAACCGGGGCACGCTGGGCGGCAACATCGCCAACGCTTCGCCGGCGGCCGATTCTCCGCCCGCGCTGCTGGTCTACGATGCTGAGCTGGAACTGGTCTCGGCGAGCCGCACGCGCTGGGTGCCCTATGCCGGCTTTCATCTCGGTTATAAGAAGATGGACCTGCGGCCGGAAGAGGTGATCCGGAACATTCGCCTGCCGCGGACGAAGAAGAACTGGCGGCAATACTATCGCAAGGTCGGCACCCGGCGGGCGCAGGCTATTTCCAAGGTCTGCTTCGCGGGCGCGGCGCTGGTCGAGCACGGCGAGATCGGCGACGTACGCATCGCGCTGGGGAGCGTGGCGCCGACCGTGCTGCGCTGTCGCAAGACCGAAGCGCTCCTGCGGGGGAAACTCACCGCGGAAATAATTCGCGCGGCCGGTGACGAGCTGGCGCGGGAGATCCAGCCCATCGACGACTTCCGTTCCACTGCCCGCTACCGCACGCGCGTGGCGCAGAAGCTGCTCGAGGAGTTTCTCCTGGGACTCATCACGCCGCCGGCAGGCGAACCGGCATGAGCACGATCGTCATCCGCAGCCAGCGCGTCCTGACCGAAGGCGAGCTGCGTCCGGCGGCAATCGCGGTGCAGGATGGCGTCATCGCCGCCATCGGCGGGTTCGAGGAGTTCGGCGCGGACGGTGATCACCACGATTTTGGCGAGGCCGTCGTCATGCCCGGCCTGGTGGATACGCACGTTCACATCAACGAACCCGGGCGCGCGGAGTGGGAGGGCTTCGCAACAGCGACCCAGGCTGCGGCTGCCGGGGGCGTGACCACTTTGATCGAGATGCCGCTCAACAGCATTCCGGCGACGACAACCGTCGAGGCTTTCCGCGCCAAGGTGGCGGCTGCCGAGGGCCGGCTCGCGGTCGATGTCGGCTTCTGGGGAGGCGTAGTTCCGGGAAACACGGCAGAGCTGCGCGCCCTGTACGAAGCCGGGGTGTTTGGATTCAAGTGCTTCCTGGCGCCCTCGGGCGTGCCGGAGTTCGCCGCCGTTGGCGAACCGGAGCTGCGAGAAGCGCTGCCGGTGCTGTCATCGCTCGGCGCCGTGCTGCTGGTCCACAGCGAGCTGCCGGGACCGATTGAGGAAGCGTCCGCCGAAGTTCGTGGCGACGATCCGCGGCGATATTCCACGTGGCTCAAGTCGCGTCCGCGCGCCGCCGAGAACGAAGCCATCGCGCTGCTCATCCGCCTGAGCTGGGAGTTCGATGCCCGGGTGCATGTGGTCCATCTCTCCTCGTCGGACGCGCTTCCCTGCCTGCGCCGCGCGCGGGCCGAGGGCGCGAAGATCACGGTCGAGACTTGCCCGCATTACCTTACGCTCACGGCGGAAGAAATCCGCGATGGCGCCACCGAATTCAAGTGTGCGCCACCTGTCCGGCGGCGCGCGAACCGCGAGCAGCTATGGCAAGCGCTCGCTGATGGCTCGATTGACCTGGTCGCCACCGATCATTCTCCCTGTCCGCCAGCGATGAAGTGCCGCGAGACCGGCGACTTCATGCGCGCCTGGGGCGGAATCGCTTCCCTCGAACTCAGCCTGCCCGTCGTGTGGACCGAAGCGCGACTGCGGGGAGCCGGCATCACGCAAATTGCGCGCTGGCTCTGCGAAGGACCAGCCCGGCTGGCCGGCTTGAGCCGCAAGGGCGCTATCGCTGTGGGCTGCGACGCCGACCTGGTGGTGTGGGATCCCGAAGCGGAGTTCCGCGTCGAGGCGGCGGCGCTCCATCAGCGTCACAAGCTCACGCCGTATGCCGGTCGGAAGCTGCGCGGCCTGGTGCAGGCCACGTTCCTGCGCGGGCAGAAGATCTACGAGCGCGGCGACTTCACTGCCCCAGTCGCCGGGCGCGTGCTCAAGCGCGGTGAAGCATGAACGACTTCACCCAGTTGGTTGACCTCGCGTCCGAACGCGTTGGCGGACGCGTGCTGGCGGCGAACGACGAGTTCTTCGCGCCCAGGGATAACCTGCTGAAGCCGGCCAAGCCGGTCTGGATCGAGGACAAGTACACCGACCGTGGCAAATGGATGGATGGCTGGGAGACGCGGCGGCGGCGCACCCCGGGATTTGATTGGTGCATCGTACAGCTCGGCATTCCCGGCATCCTGCGCGGGGTGGTCGTGGATACCAGCTTCTTCAAGGGCAATTATCCGGAACAGTGTTCCATCGAAACGTGCGCGCTCGCGGACGACGCGCGGGTTGAAGAGGTGAGTTCCGACACCATCCGCTGGGCTGAGGTCTTTCCCAAATCAATCCTCAAAGGCGACACGCAGAACTGCTTCGAGATCGGCGATTCCCATCGCTACACCCATCTGCGCTTTAACATCTATCCCGATGGCGGGGTGGCGCGGCTGCGCGTGCACGGCGAGGCTCTTCCCGATTGGAAGCGGGTGCTGGCGCTGGCCGAAGCTGCGTGCATCGATCTCGCCGCCATCACTAACGGTGGCCGCGTGCTGGATTGCAGTGACAAGTTCTTCAGCGCGCCGCAGAACCTGCTCATGCCGGCGAGGAGCGCACACATGGGCGACGGCTGGGAAACCAGGCGGCGGCGCGGCCCGGGGCATGATTGGGTGACCATTCGGCTGGGGATCGCGGGCGTCCTCCGCCAGGTCGAGGTGGATACCTCGCACTTCAAGGGAAATTTTCCCGAGAGCTGTTCGCTGGAAGTGTGCGACGGCGCGGGGTCACCGCACGCTTGGAAGGAAGTTCTGCCGCGCACGCTGCTGCAGGCCGATTCGGTGCACCGCTTCGACATCACCGACGGCGCTTCCGCCTCGCACGTGCGCTTCAATATCTATCCCGATGGGGGAGTGGCGCGGCTGCGCATCTACGGGGTGCCCACGCCGGAGGGCCGGATCGCCGAGGGACTGCGCGGGCTGAATGCGTTGCCGGATGAGGCCGCGCGCGCGGCGCTGCTGAATTGCTGCGGATCAAGCACGTGGGCCGAACGCGTTCGAGCGCGGCGTCCGTTCCATGACGCAGCCCAGCTTCTCGATGCCGCGCGGGAACTTTGGGAGAAACTCGGAAAAAATGACTGGCTGGAAGCCTTCAGCCATCATCCTAAGATCGGCGAGCGCAAGGCCGCAGGCGGGCCGCCGGAGGAGGCACAGCGATGGTCGGAGCAGGAGCAGTGCTCGGTCGCGAACTCCGCGCCGCACCTGCTGGACGAGCTGGCCGCCGCCAACCAGCGCTACCAGGAGCGCTTTGGCTACATCTTCATCGTGTGCGCCAGCGGCAAGAGCACGGAAGAGATGCTGGCGTTGCTCGGCAAGCGGATGAAGAACGATCCCGAAACCGAGTTGCGCGTTGCCGCCGGCGAGCAGCAGAAGATTACGCGGCTGCGCCTGGAGAAAATGCTGGAGCTATGAGCGCCATTACCACCCACGTGCTGGACACCAGCACCGGACGCCCGGCCGCGGGCGTGCCGGTCACGCTGGAGAAGCAAGCCGGCGGCGGCTGGCAGAGCGCCGGCCAGGGCGTCACCAATCAGGACGGGCGGATCACCGACCTGCTTGGCGGCGCAAAACTCGCGGCCGGAACCTATCGCCTCACCTTCGATACCGCAACCTACTTCAGGGCCAACCAGCAATCGTCGTTTTATCCGCAGGTGCAGGTGATGTTCACGGTCAGCGACGCCGGACAGCACTGCCACGTCCCTCTGTTGCTGAGCCCGTTCGGATACTCCACTTATCGGGGGAGCTGAGCCATGGCCATCAAGCTCTCGGCCAGTAACTACGGCAAATCGCGGGTCCGCCTGGTGCGGATCACGCGCGGCAGTGAACAGCACCACCTGAAGGACATTTCCGTCGACATCCAGTTCGAGGGCGACTTCGAGGAGGTCCACGTCCACGGCGACAACCGCAAGGTGCTGCCCACCGACACCATGAAGAATACCGTCTACGCGCTGGCCGGGCAGCGGCCGGTGGGCGAGATCGAGGAATTCGGGCTGCGCCTGACCGATCATTTTCTGGCCAACAATCCGCCGGTCAGGAACGTGCGCGTCACCCTGACCGAGCGGCAGTGGGCGCGCATCCTGGCCGAGGGCCAACCGCATCCCTGGGCGTTCGTCGGCGGCCGCCCGGACAAGCGCACGGCGATGGTCTCGGCTACGCGCGCCGGACATTCCATCCAGGCCGGCATCGAGGACCTGCTGGTGCTCAAGAGCCACGATTCCGCTTTCGAAGGCTTCATGCGGGATTCCTACACCACGCTCCAGGAAACCCGCGACCGCGTCTTCGCCACGGTGGTGAAGGCGAACTGGAGTTACGGCCGGCAGGATGTCGCGTTCGGACGCTGCTGGGAAGGCGCGCGCGGCGTGTTGCTGCAGACCTTCGCCGTACACCGCAGCGAATCGGTGCAGCACACGCTGTACGCCATGGCGGGGGCGGTGCTGGACGCCTTTGGCGAGATCGACGCTATCCGCCTCTCCATGCCCAACAAGCACCACCTGGCGGTGGACATGGAGCCGTTCGGGATGGAAAACCACAACGAAGTCTTCGTCGCGACCGATGAGCCCCACGGGCTGATCGAAGCGGTGGTGCGAAGAGACTCCGGCTTCCAGTTCTGAACCCTGCGGCGGCGGTCACGTATAATCGAACTTCCCATGAGCTACCAGGTACTGGCGCGCAAGTACCGCCCGCAGCGTTTCTCCGACGTGATCGGGCAGGAGCACGTCACGCGCACGCTGCAGAACGCCATCGCGCAGCAGCGCGTGGCCCACGGATACATCTTCAGCGGCCACCGCGGCATCGGCAAGACGACCATCGCGCGCATCCTGGCCATGGCGCTGAACTGCCGCTCCGCTTCGCATCCCGTGGCGGAGCCGTGCGGCGTGTGCGACTCCTGCGTGGAGATCCGCGAGGGCCGCGCGGTGGACGTGATCGAGATCGACGCCGCCACCAACCGCGGCATCGACGAAATCCGCGAGCTGCGCGAATCCGCCCGCTACCAGCCGGCGCGCGACCGCTACAAGATCTGGATCCTCGACGAGGCCCACCAGATCACCGACGCCGCCTTCAATGCCCTGCTCAAAACCCTGGAAGAGCCGCCCGGGCACGTCATCTTCATGATGGCCACCACTCAGCCCGAGGACATCCCGCAGACCATCCGCTCCCGCTGCCAGCACTTCAGCTTTCATGCCGTGCGCTTCGACGACATTGTGGGACAGTTGCGCGCGATCGCCGGGCAGGAGGGCATCCAGGCGGACGACGGCGCGCTGGCCATGCTGGCCGAGGCCGGCGACGGCTCCATGCGCGACGCGCTCTCCATCATGGATCAGGCCATCGCTTGCTGTGGCGCCACGCTGACGGCCGAGGTGGTGCGCGGCCTGGTGGGCGCCGTCCCTTCGGAGACGCTGGAAGAGATCCTCGACGCGGTGGCCGAGAACTCCAGTGAACGCGTGTTGCGCCTGCTCGATAAACTGGTCACCGAAGGACAAAACCCGGCGCACTTCGCGCGGCAACTCGTCCGTTTCTTGAGGAACACGGTGGTCGCCAAAATCGGCGGCGCCGATTCCCCGCTGCTGCAAATTTCCTCGGACGAACGCGCGCGCGTCGCCCGCGTGGCGGAAAAGTTCAACGAGGAAGACCTTACGCGCTTCCTGCAGATCCTGCTGCGCACCCACAGCGAACTCAGTTACAAGCAGGAGCAGCGATTCCACTTGGAGCTCGGCCTGCTGAAGCTGGTGCACGCGCAACGTCTGCTGCCCATCGAGGAACTGCTCAGCCAGGCGCCGGCTAGCGCCGGCCGCGCAGCAGCTCCCATCGCGGCGCCGTCACGAGCGCCCGCCGCAGCGCCACGCCCGGCAGCCAGCGTTCCCGCGCGCGTCGCGGAGCCCTCGCGGCCTTCGCCATTCGAGCAAGACCGCGCCCGCAAGAGCAGCGGCCCGAAAGCGGAGATGTCGGCGGGCGTCGCCGTGGCAGAGATTCCGCCGAGCGCGCCCAGCGATGATCTTGCCGGCAGGGTGCTCCAGGAACTGGAAGGCAAGCACGGAATGCTGGCTCACCATCTGGAGCAGGGCGAGTGGAAGGTGGAGGAAGCCGAAGTCGTGGTCCGCACCGCAGCCTCGGCGAAAATGCTGGAGATGCTGCTGGTACCCGATGCGCGGAAGATCATCAACACCGCCGCCAGCGCAGCCCTGGGCCGTCCGGTCAAGGTGCAGGTTGTTGGCGGCGCGGCCAACGGCAACAGCGCTCCCGCGCCGGCCCCTGCGCGTCCGGGACGCTCGCGGGCGTCGGAAGACCCGGTGGTCCGCCGCATGCAGGAGAAGTTCGGGGCCGAGATCCGCACCGTCATCGATCACAAGGAGAAGCAGCGCTAGCCAAGAAATATCTCATCACTGGCTTGTCTGATTTGCGTCCTTCTCGTGCCGTCGCGCGCTCATGCCCGGTGCGCTCGTGCAGCACATGCTGCAGGCAAATCGGTGCGGGGAAGCATACTCGGGAACACGCGAAATCCACTACTGCACGGGCATCACCCCGCTCTTTCCGGCTGCTCCATCCGCCTTTCCGGTAGTTCGACCCGCGGCGGGAACTTCCGCCCCAGCCACTTGACCAGCAGGCCGGCGGCGCCGAAGGCCAGCAAGAGCGCGGCTGTCCAGCGCGCCAGACTAACCAGCGCGGCGGCATCCAGGGTCGGCCATGGCGCCTGCCACAGCACTTGCCAGCGCTCCAGCATCCAGTGCCAGGCAGTATGGGCAGCGAGAGCAGAAAGGATGATCACGCCCATTCGCTCCGGCACCATACGCCGGAACAGGGCGAGCGCGGGGAGCATCACTGCCAGCACGCAAAGCTGGCCGATCTCGATGCCGACGTTGAACGAGAACAGCGACACCAGCAGGTGGTTGCCAGCGAACTGCAACGACTGTCCCAAAGCGTACGAGAAGCCGAAGCCGTGCACCAGGCCGAACAGGCCGGTGATCAGCCAGCGCCGGCGCAGGTCCGCGCCCACGATGTTCTCCAGCGCCATATACACGATGGAGCAGGCGATGGCCGTCTCCACGAACGGCGGGAACCACGCGCCCGTGGGCGCCAGATGGAAGGCAGAAGCGAACAGCGTGACCGAATGCGCTAGCGTGAACGCCGTAATTACCGAGATGAGTCCGCGCCACCGGCGGAACGGAATCACCAGGCAGAACAGGAACAGCAAATGGTCGATGCCGCTCAGGATGTGCTCGATGCCCAGCACAACGAAGCCATTGGCGGCGTGGTACCACGCCGGGTTCAGCGGCACGGGCAGAGATCCGCCGGGGATCATCATGGCGCGGCTGGGCTCGCCCAGCGGCATATAGCGGACCGTCAGCTTGACCAGATTTCCTAGATCCATACCCAGTAGCGACTGGATCTTGAACACCGATTTCGGCGATGTAATGGGATAGACGAAATGGGCATCAAAGTAACCCAGGCCGAGGGCAATAGGCGTAGCTGGGTCCGTGGGCTGGGCAACTAGCGCGAGGGCGGTTTCATAGCCCTCAAAAGAGCGATCCGCCATTGGAGATAGCCGCCCGCTGGATTCAGAAGGCACCAGCTGCGTACCGTTCTCCAGCAGGACGAAACCCTGCGCCAACAAACTCAGCCCCACGTGGATCGCGGGTCCTGACGCGGCCACATCGTACTGGTCGTCTTTGCGCGGAAGAGGCAGCGCTCGCAGCAGATCTAGCGGGATGCGAACCACCAAGTGCGCCTGCTTGGGTTCGATCTTCACAAAGGCATTCATAATGGTGTTGGTGGGCAGGTCATGAGCCGCCAACAGCGAGGAAGAAAGTACTAATACGAGAAACAAGCAGGCGGCGAATCCGAAGCGATTCCTAAGCATGATATGAGACCCTGTTGGCCGTCAGCAGCGGCAGCCAGGAAGGCTCCCGGCCGCCGCTGTAACGGGCTGAAGGTGGTTAGTGGTGGTCGCGGTTATGATCGTCGTCATCCACGGGCACGAACTTCTGGACGCGCCGACCGGTGATGACCTCCGCAACGTAAACGTTGCCCCTGGAATCCACACTGTTAGTGTGGCTGTAGGAGAACTCACCAGCATAGTGACCGGGACAAGGCCCGAATCCGCACGAATCCCGACCGATCCAGGTAAGCATCGGTGTCGTCGCAGTTACGTCACCGGTACCGCTGGTCGGCTTTTCGAACAGGAAGTTGTTGGAGCCGTCGAGATCGGTGACAATGCCGTACTTCTGGTGCGTCGGACTCTGGTCAGCAAGATAGTCGACGTTCGGATAAAAATCGAAGTCGGCAGCCCGGGTGCTCGCATTCAGAGTCGCAGCGACTTTCGCCGAAGTTACGGTTGGGAAGTTGTCAGGGAAGTTGCTGACGTAAATGACCCGCTCCGGTTGGCAGACGGGTTGGTTACTCGTGTAGTTGCTGGAGGAGACCTCCGTGAGCAGCATCGCTGGCGGGGGGTTGTAAGTTCCCGGGTGGCCAGCCACGGGTGTAAGTCCGAAGCTAGCACACGTTTTCGAGAAGACCTGGATGCGACTGTTGGGACGATCGCACACGTAAATCAGGCCGTCATTGCCGAGCACGACGCAGTGCGGATGGGCCGCCCCAGTCCCGAAAGTTCCAAACGGACACTGGGTGGTGGTGAAGGGATAAGTCGATCCGACCTCTGCAACCTGGTTTTCGTCGAAGCCGCAGCTCGTGCCCCACTGCCCCACGTAGCCGTCAGGATTACCGGCCGAGGCTAACGCAGGATTGAAGACCACGACGCGGGCATTGCCGTAGCCGTCGGCGATGTAAACGTCACCCCGCAGGCCGGAAACCGGTCCTACGTTGGGATCCACGGCAATATCCGGCGGCTCGTTCAAGTGGATTGGACTGCTGTTGTTGGCGCAGACCGTGGTGGAGGAGCTTGAAGATGTACACGGTGTTGCGCTGCACGTGGAGCCGGCGGTTGGTGAGCCGGTGGGGCCCACGCGGGTGTCGCAGACAGATAACGTCCCGACCTGCCATACGGGGGTTGCGCTTGCGCCCGCGGCGCAAGCGGTTGTTACGTTATATTTTTGTACTACACCATCCCCGTTGCCGCCGGTCCAGAGGTAGCCCTGGTAGTCCACATAGACGCCGTGCGAGCCATACGGCATGTACATGGGGCGCCCAGGGGCCGCAGTCGCACTGTATGCGCCGAAGGCAGTGCCGACCGGGACGAGGCGGGGATTGCCAAACCCGCAAATCGTTTTTCCGTCGGGGTCAAACGCGACGACCGGAGGCGAAGGCAGCGCGTGTCCCCCGAGAGCGTCGTTTCCGACAATGTTACCTGACTCATTG
>Ga0181521_10006607_pt1 | contig 12489 bp, 10 predicted proteins | sample PEATcosm2014_Bin_32_FD_119764 | JGI IMG/M metagenome (GOLD analysis project Ga0181521, IMG submission 119764) | Peatland microbial communities from MTU Mesocosm Facility, Houghton, MI, USA - PEATcosm2014_Bin02_60_metaG | ecosystem: Environmental > Terrestrial > Soil > Wetlands > Peat | place... | reverse complement strand
CGAGAAACCGCGTGTCGGGGTGAAATCGTTTCAACGTCGAGTTCTCGTTGTCGCTGTCAATCGCGATATGGGCGATGCCCTTGTCTTTGAGGAATTGGACGAAATTGACGGCGAAGAAACTTTTGCCGACGCCGCCTTTGCCATTAAGGATGAGAATCAGTCTTTTCATTGGATTGTGGATTGAGTTTGCGGACTTGAGCGATGCGCGGGCCGCGCGAACGGGTGAGCGATGTTTCGCCGCCGTCTGAATTTGGCAGAGGTTCTGCCGGTGTGCTGGATTCGGCTGCTGGCACAGAATCCGTGACTGCCGTTCCGCCATTCATTGACACCGGAGTCGGCGGGCGTTTCCGCGCTGGCCGCTTGCGTGGCCGGATGTTTTCGCCGAGAACCTGGTGACAGAACATGGCGATGGCCGTCTTGCTGGTCGGCAAACAGTGTTGCGTCAGCAATTCGGCGATGGAGCGATACGATCCGCCTTTCTGTCGCAATTCAACGATGACCTCTTTCGCCGGGACCAAATCCTGGAACTTCTGTGGCCGGCGCGGTGTAAATTCTGCGACCGCCTTGCGGACTTCGACTGGATCAAACGTGTTCATGGGGTGAAATGATTTGAATGAAAACCGGGAAATTGGCCGACACCCATGCGGACACGGCAATGCGGCGACGCGGATCGCTCTTTGCCGGTCCACGCTCGCAGACAAATCGCGTCCGTGACCAGTTCGCGGACGTGGATTGTTCACGGCTGCGGACTGTCTGCGGACAGTTCACGTCTGTGGCCGTTGCCTGTTCACGGACGATTGAGGCCGTTACTTGTGCGCGGACATGGATTGTTCGCGGACATAATTGTTGGCGTGGACTGAATGCGGACGCGGATTGTTCGCGGACACGGAAAGTTCCCGTCCGCAGCCTGTTCTCGGCTGAATCAAGCCCGTGGACTGGCTGATGCCACGTCCATAACCGGCCGATATTGCGCGGACAATCCGCGTGCCCGCTGCGACTCATTCGCGGACACCAAGTCCTTCGCTCACGAAGGGGTAAGGCTTGTCCTGTATTAAACATGATGAGAAACACACTGCCTTTCCTGTTGCAACAACTCGTCGCGCCAGTCCTTCAGTTGCGTGGCGACGGCTTCGATGCGGCTGGTTTGTTCAATTGCTCCCACTTCAATTTGCCCGGCGTAGTGAGCACCGAATGGCGATTCCGACAGTTGCATCACGGAATGTTCGGCGTGGGTGTTGAGACGTTCGCCAAGCTTTGTGAGGATTTCGATAGCGGTGCGTAATTGAGCGGTGGTGGGTGTTTGCATAATCAGATGCTGATGCCGCGTGAGGGTTTGTGCGCGAGTTCTTGCCGGTGCCCAGGGCGGCGTTTGTGAAGCCACTGTGCGTGTCTCACTTCTTCGGAACTGACCGGATGCGCCCACGGATCACTAAAGCCAAGTTGCGCGGCGGTTTCCTCGGCGGTGAGTTTGTTGGATGCATTAACGACCGTGCGAAGTGGATCACCCAACTCGCGGGCGTGTTCCCGGTCGGTGTGGTAGATGCCCCAGAGCTGGCTGCCTGACTTCAACGTCTCGCTCGTTTTCATGGCGATAGTTCACCAAAAAACAAACACGTGAAGATGTATCAGCTACACAAAATGCGCGGACTGTCCTGATGATGTCTGGTCTGTGGTCGCGGCAAAGACCCGGCATTTCCCGTCAATGTAATGAGGGCGAAAGTGGAATAAATCCTTGGAGGTTGAATCCAGCGCAGCTTCGTTGACGGGAGTTTTGATTGAGCGCGAGGGCGGTTTTGGTTGAAAAGTTTTGCCCGAGTGAACATAGTTGGCAGCCACGAGCACGATGAAATTCCGATTTCGCAACACCTCAACCGGTTTGCAGGAGACGCACGATCTCCAGTCTTATCGCGATTTCATAGAGCATCATGTCCGGCAGGGCGGCCTGCCGATTGGGAAATATCTTTCGCAAATTAACGACGCGCCATTCTTCATCGTGGCCGCAACGGGCGTGGGTAAGACGGTGGGAATACCGCTGCACCTTTTCATTGGCCTCTCCGAACGCTTAGAGCGAGACAAGCAAGATATTTATCCATTGCCAGTTATTTACATCATCGAGCCGACCATCCCGATTTGTCTGAGTGAAATGGAACACATGAATGAGTCGTTTCATGCGTTCATGGAAAAAAAGGTAGGGGCGAAACACTCACGACAATTCAATCCATTTGGCACAATCACCGGAGCTAGGAAAGCCAATATGGAAGCTCCAGTGCTTTTCGTTACCACCGGAATTTTCGAGCTTGTCGCCAAAGACCCGCAAATGATTCCAAATCGAACTCGCTTTGTGATTGATGAAGCGCATCGAGTTTTGAAGCAGTCCGATGGAGTTGAGATTGCATTGGCGGTGGCGCGGAAGCGCGGGTGCGTTGTGGATTTCATGTCAGCAACGGTTGACACGACTACTCTCGATAAACAGCTAGGCGTCAAAGTTATTGAGGCGACCGAAAAACGATTTCCCATTTTGAAAATCGCGGCTCAGACGCCATTGGAAAACTGCATCGAAGACTTGGCCGCAAGATGCCTGCTTAATCCAAATGCCAATGTGATTCCTCAATTAAAAGAATTTTCCAATCTTCGAGATCGAAATGATTGCGAGCGCGTCAGCCTTCACTTGCTGTCGGAAGAAGACTTCATTGATCCGGTGGACGGTCAGAAATATCCCGGCCTTAATAACAGGGCGCAAGGCATGTTGGTGTTTGTAAATTCGCATCAAGGGGAAAACAGCGATACGAGAAGGATTGCCGAACAACTACGTCGAGCCTTTAGCAAATCCGGGCACAAAGTTGAAATTCTTCGTTATGCCAGTCCAGTGGAGCGTGACCCCGAACAGAAAGAATCTTTTAGGCGGCGAGTCGAAGGCATTGAAAGCAAGCGTGGGCGCTACGTCATAATTACAACGAGTGTGGCAGAAATGGGCGTCACCTTTCCGAGCCTTGATTACGTCGTGACGATGGATACAGAACTCGAAACCGCCGCAGCTTACGGAGCGGAAATAACCCGGGAGACGCCCTTGGGCGTCAACGCCATGTTTCAAAGGATTGGCCGAGTCGGTCGCAAACGTCCGGGCTTGGCGATTATCACACGGGAAGATACCGACAACGGTGCAAATGCTCACTTTTCAAATTGGAGCGCTGAAAAGTTGGCAACTGGACTTAAACTCGAACCTATCGGATTTGCTATCAGCGATGGCAAGGTGAAAGAACTTGGTTTCTTTCTTTATGAAAAGTTTGTGTCCAATCAAATCCCGCAAATGCAGAACTTCTTGGCACAATACGCTTTTCCATCTACGCCCGAAAAATCCGAATCATTGCTGAAAAGTCTCAAGCGGGAACGCGACCACATCCAATCCGTGGGGCTTTCCAATGATGGCGTGCGGCTCAATCCGCTGGGGACTACGTTTCGCGAAATCGGCGTAGTGCAAGACTTGCAACTTGGAAAATTGTTGGCTCACTGCTGCTTGAATGAGAGGCGGACTGCTTTGCCAGATGTTGCGGCCGTTGCTGCAGCAATGGAGTCCATCGGTTTTCGAGGGCTGCTTGGGCGCAGAACGTTTCTCGACGCGGACATTCCAAACCTCACCAGCAATGTCCACTTCCCTCATACTGATTTCGCCAAGCCACTCACAGAGGTTTGGCAGGCTTTGGTTAAGCGTTCTTCAAAATCACCAATCGCCCCTGCTGAACTTGGGACTTCGGAGGACGTGGCTCATCACATTTCGGAACTCATCGCGGATGGATATGTTTTAAGCGAACCTCAAAAGCCGAAAGACAGCCGAACCGATGACAAGCCGATCCTTCTGACATTCAAGAAAACGCTGGTTGAATTGGACAGGCAATCTGAACTGCTCGCCAGCTATGAAATTGTTCGCTATTTCTTCAACAAATACCGCTGGGAATTGCAGCACAGGCAGTATGCCGAGTTTGAGAAAGCTCGCGTGCGAAGAAGCATGATGGATGAATCCTCTGCTCTAGGGCTGAATCCGTCCGCACTCCTTTCAGTGCTCGGGCGACTTTCTGAAATTGCACGGAAGGCGGACATAGATTTGCGGGTCAAACAATCTGCGCCGACAATATCCAGCAATGATGCCAGCCTGATTCTCGAAGCACAACAACGGATAGATTCCGCAAATGGGATTTCGGCGCGTCGTTCCAGCAGACCAGACATTGACAGGGCGGCCAAAGAAATTCAAGCCAGCAGCCCGCGCGAGAGTTTGCTTCCATTGGAAGAAAGTGACCGCAAGGAATTATTGCGACTGTTCGGCACGCTGCAAATGTTCGCGACCTGCAATTTGACCAGAAGGACTGACGAGCGCGGCAAGACATCCTATGTAGGTCAGGTTGTCCATGATGGCAATCAAGTGGAGGTGGACATTCTCATCGAGAAAACTCCCCTTCGTTGCCAGCGAGAAACATTTGTTGTCCGAGGGCAGGTTGTGCCAATGCCATACAGAGACAAGGACGGCAAAGAGCAAGTGCGGTATGTGCTCAACCACACCACTATTCAAGGTGGCCGCTAAATATGGCCTACCAAGAGTATTCTCCAGAGTTGTTTGAATGCACCGTCCCCGGATGTGATAACAACATCATAGTGACGGATCAAAAGACGCTGCACTGGTATAACAACTTCAGCGGTGGCGATAGACCCAAAGGATATGAAATCTGCGGTTCGTGCAGGGCGCTGCTTCCGACTTTAAGCGTCAAATGTCTGAATAAACCAGAGTTTGCCGAGGATAGCGGGTGTATTGGAAACGGCAGGATCAATCTGATGCAAGAGTGCGGCGAAGGCACTGCATATTGGTTTTTGATGCACGGCCAAGATGAGCGGCCACGGATGTATCCGTATTGTTCGACTTGCAAAACAGGAATTGTTTACGTCAGCAAGTGCCGAAACATAGGATGCAGAGGTGATGGAGTCCTTCGCTGCACAGGCGACCAGAAACAGGGCTTGCTGTTTATGGGCACTCAGAAAGGCGAGGTGTTCTGGCCGCCAAAGCAATGCAACACTTGCCGCGAATTTATCAAGGAACTGACGGATCAACCCACTCAATGCAAAGTTTGCCTGAAATACTGGGTCTTTGGAAAAGACCGCCAAAGATTTCTAGTCATCGAAAAACCCATCAGCGAATTCAGGATACCAGAACGCTGCGACGGCTGCGCAGCTTTGACAGAAGACCAGATTAAAGAAGTGAAGCGGCTCGCACTTTCACAAGCACGCTCTCGGCAAAAGAAACGCGAACTCGAACAGGCTTTGAAAACAACTTTCGGGCGGCATTCGCTGCGAAGACTTGTGCGAGAGTCGTTTGTCCGGGCAGCCTCCCGCTTTTTCCGCGCCCCGGGAATTGAGCAACTCGAAAAGGCAATCATGGCAAGCGCCATGTCCCGAATTAGCAAAAGCGACGAGCGGCACATTGGCGAAGCATTTAAGGCAGCACTGAAGGCTGTGGGAGTTGAACAAACAAAAGTGACGAGGCTATTGGCGAACCCAGCAATCACAGACCACCAAGCTGCCCGAGTCGCAGATGCTTTGGGCAAGCTGGGCAAAGATGGAGTGTTGCCGCCTGGGATTATAGGCCGCATGACCCATCAAAAGAATGCTTTGGGAATGACAACAGCGATGGCTGGAACGCAAAGTTCAAAACCAGCGATTGCACAAGCAGCAGCATACGAAATTCACGCCGCCGCTGCTATTGTTGGAAATCCAAAATTTCCCGTTCAATTTCAAAAATCCCAAATAGCGACGTTCCACTATCGTTTCCGACACAACAAATATGGTTCAGGATCAAAAGATCGTTCATTCGAGGGAGACATCGTTGTTCAACAAAAAAGGGGCGACAGCTTTAAGAACACGTTCGTGGACTTTAAGCACTCGATTCACGGCCGGCCAGAAGTGACTGCAAATAATATCGAGAAGGTTCTCGGCGGCTTAACGCATGGCCTCGTGGACGAGGCTGTCTTTGTTTCGAGCGGAGAGTTGACCATCGCTTCACATGGCCGCATCTCCGATGCAAACCGCAGAATCGCCCAAATCAACGCTGAAGATGGCGGGAACATTCCCTTAATCAAAACTTTTGTTCAACCCTGGTAACTCACGCGTATGCACATTGACGGATTAACGACAATTATGGTTCTAGGCAAAGGCGACACGCTGGCCGCCACGACTGCGAAACTTTTTGGCTCTCTGAATCAACTGAAAGCCGAATTCAATTTTTCGCGCGTTCCCCAAAACACGACTCAATCCTTCCAAGCTGCATTCCAACGGCTCGGTCAGAACCGATTTTTGGATGGATTGTTTCCGTCCTCAATTCATAAGCAGTTTCTTGAAACCGCGAACCACCTTTCGTCGCGTGTTTCATGGTTGCCACTCGAACCGAGTGAACAAACAGTCTTTTTCGTCGAATCCGTGCGCCAATTGGAACTTCCCGTTGTGACCATCGCGCAGTGTCGGCTCACTGTATTCTTGCATGCCTCAATGTCACCGACATTGACCGGGTCAGGAATCGAACTTGTGTTTGACTGGCGCGATCTCAATCAAACCGCAGATGCGATGGATATTGTTAACCGGATAACTGCCGCGATTGCAAAGAATCTCCAAGTGGTTTCTGGCGCAACCTGCTCATTGGAAGCGTGGCAGGATTTCTTCGCCAAAGGGCAAATCAAAAATATTCTTTCCCAGCCGCTTACAGCGGGCCGAGTGTTTCAACCAGAGGCAAACCCGCCGCTAGATTCAAAAGAAGATTCGCAAGCAAAACAATCCGACGATCTCGCGGCAAATCCTTATGCGGCGCGTTGGTATGGAGCTTCTGGTCGCTTCGCTGGAGAACATGAGGGACGGGAAAATGCCGAAACGCACTACGAGAAGCATTGCGTCATTCAATGTGAGTGGCCGAAAGGACAATTTCCAAGCAGCAAAGAGTATGTAGCGTTTGGTTCTTCGTGCTTGGACAGCGCGGCGATTTACGAAATGCGGCAACCCGCAAATCGAGCCGTAATCAAGTATGACGAGGAATCCGATGTTCTTGCAATTGGCGGGGTCAACGATGGACATCTATACACCTGCTTTCGGCCGGGCGGATATTCTTATGTGCTACGCAAACTCGAATCTGGCCAGTGGACGCCGCCGCCAATAGACGATTTGGTTGATTACCAAAAAACATTGTCAGAAACGGATGATGAATTGCTCGCGCTCATGACGGAGTGGTCTGGGTGCATGGATGAGGCACAAGCCGAAACCACAGCTTGCGTCTTGGAACTTAATGAAACGAAACGTTCCTCGCGATTGCTTGCTGCGATTGCGTATCAGTCTCGCTTGGAATTCCTTTTGCGTCGGCTGCGGCGAAGATATTTGGATGAAGCCGACGAGGAAAAGATTGATGGCTTCGAGTTGCATCTTAACGAACTAAGGGCGTCTCTGGAACTTCTGTTTGAGCAGATGGAATCAGCAACGTCCAAGCTTATCAGCGAAGCGTGTCGGAATGGGGTAGAAACATTCTCGCGTCAAGTCGAGGAGAGTTTCTGTGGGCAAGAACGAGAGTTGTTGGATGACGTGCTGAATTCGCGCGACAACCTTGAGTTTGCCAAAATGGCGCTGCGTTCTCACTCGTGGATTTGTTCGTTCGCGAATCTCGAAGAGCTTAAATCAATATGGAGCGAACTTGCCAAAGGCGATGTTCTGCTGAAATTGAATCTGCCGCGAGAAATAGCGCGTTCATCGGTAAATGCTTTTCCTGAAACGTTTTTTTGGCGATTCTAAGCCAGTTAAACAACTCAAATGGAAAGGAAGGTCACCATCTTTGATGAAACATTTTGCCGAGACAACCTCCGTCGACGATAAAAAGAAAAAAACACTACAGAAGTGGAGACAATGGCATCTTCTTCTCAAATACCACAATTGAAACGGACGAACCCAAGAAATAATCAACAGAATGAATATTGAAAAAAACTCTGCTGGCGAATTACTCGCCGCTGCAACCTGCATTATGTTCGGCGTCCGCCTGGACGCTGCCACGCGTTCGCCTTGGCCGAATCAGCGAAATACTTCAGGAAGCGCGCTTGACACCCGCTGCCACAGGCAGAAAACCGCTTCGAAATGAACAAGACACAAAAGCAAATTCCTATCAGGTCCATGGCCATGAAGAAATTCATCAACGATCCCAAGAACCTGACGAAGGAATTGCTTGATAGTTTTGCCATCGCGCACGGCGACCTCGTCACCGTGAAATCAGACAAGATCGTCTGCCGTATTCAGCCCAAGCCGGCGAACAAGGTCGCGCTGGTCACGCTGGGCGGCGCCGGCCACGAACCGGCGCTGAGCGGTTTCGTTGGCGAAGGCATGTTGTTCGATCAAGTCCCCCAACGTTGTTGTGCGGTGGCCTTCGATCATGGAATCTTTGACGTCATTGCCGCTTGCCCGTGGCCGAAGAAGGAGTAAAATGGCAGAAAGTGAACATGCCGCTCCAATGAATCAAATCAGAATCGCTACCGAACCTTTTGAGCAGAGTGCCGCCACAATCGAGGAGTGCGCTACTAAGTATGGATACGATACTTGGCGTGTAAGAGTGATGGACGCGCAGAGAGCATCGGTCAATTTTGTCAATTCGATTGGCATGACTGCTTCCCAGCTAGATTCAGCAACGTTACTCCATCAAGCAAATGGGTATTCTTTTTCTGCGGCGCATAACGCCTCTTTAGGCAATAACACTGCAAAGATAGTTACGCCATACTCTTTGGCTATTGAAGGAGATAAAGATACCCCATTAAGGAAACAGACTGCGCAACTTTGCTACGAGGACAAACCTATCCGTGTGTTTGAGAGCTTTAGACTCTACGACATTATGTCGGCTGTTTCCTTATGGTATTTTGAACGGAGGCAATATGATGGCACGCCCCTTCCTGAAAAAGTATTCGTCAATCCCGTCCTTGGTTGTGCTCTCCGTTGTAAGTCTTGTTCGCGGCTTCCTTTTTTGAATAAACCTCTTGATTACTTGGATAACATTGAACAAATCACCGACGAAATATCAGAAAATACTGAAGACAAAGATGAGTTAAAGGTGGTGAACATCTCTACCGGGACTTTGCCGACTCCCCAGGAGGACTTTGAGCTCTTTAAGGCAATCATAGCATCTTTTCGACGAAATGAATTCAACAGTGCAAGGTTTAGTATTCAAACTTCTACAATCTTTGACGACTCGCAACTACTAAAGCTTAAGTATTTAGGGGTTGATAGGTTCTCAGTCACAATGGATGGCACTTCAGATGAAGTGCTAAAAAAAGTGTATGGAGGAAAAGGACCTAAAACTATAGACGGTTATGCGAAAATGATTATGAAGTTAGAGGGTATATTCCCAAAGGTTGGGATTCATATGATTTTGGGCCATGATTCAAGCGACACAATAAAAAGAACCTCAGAACGATTAGCCAAACAAGGAAAAGCGGCTGTTCATCATTACATACCCAGAATTTTCCTTCCGAGTCAGTATGCCATGTTGCACCCAGAGGCAACAAGAACGGGGCTTGAATACTATGTTGGAATGAAGCGGTTCATTGATGATTTGAATGATGCCCGGATGTCAAAGTGGGATTTGCTAAACCCTTTTTATGGTCTGCAAGCAAATGAATTTCGTAATTAACTGATAAAACTGCTCGAATGAAGTAGGCCGTCACAAGATTGATTCACTATGGAGCGTCCAGAAAGCATTACCGAGTCCAAACAGGACGAATCTCAATTGCGCCGTGCCTATCACGCGCTTGAAATCGCTCATCGCGAACTACAAGAATCTTTTGCACGGGAACAGCACCTAGCGCGCATTGATGAATTGACTGGCGTCAACAATCGCCGTTCCCTAGTTGAATTTATGGAGCAGGAGTTCAAGGTTGCCATGCGTTACCGTGTGCCGCTGTCTGTGGTCATGTTCGACATTGATGATTTTAAACAGATCAATGACACTTTCGGACATTCAGTCGGCGACCAGGTTCTGCAATGCCTCACACAAGTTGTCCGCGCCAAACTCCGTTCTGCCGATGTTATCGGACGTTACGGTGGTGACGAGTTTGTCATCTTATGCCCCCATACTAGCGCGCAGGAAGCACTGCCAATAGCCGAACGCATTCACACCAGCAGCGCCTCCATTCGTATGGAAACTGACAAAGGCCCGCTTACGATTACAATCAGTATTGGCATCGCCCAAACGACCCACAGTAGCGTGCCCGGCCCTGGTAAATCTGACACGCTGGAGAATCTGCTCCGGCGTGCCGATCAAGCCTTGTATGAAGCCAAACAAACTGGGAAAAACCGCACCGTCATCTTTGATTCGAAATAGCAGGCAGACTATTGGTGGAATTTTAATCGCGGAGCGTCAAAACCGATTTCCTATCAATGGAACCAGCATTGGTTGCCCGTTGTGTAGCTGATACATCTTCTAAACGCACTGCCGTGGCAAAGTGTCTGCCGTGGTAACAGCCAAGACACAATACAACCTCAAGAACGCAGAAGAATACTTCGAGGAACACCTGGCGGTTGGCGACTACTACGATGAAGGACAGCGGGTCGCGGGCGAATGGATTGGGTTGGGAGCAGAACGGCTTGGATTGGCCGGGAAAGTCCGCGCCGAAGATTTCCTGCGGCTCTGCGAGAATCAACATCCGTCTTCCGGCGAGACGTTGACTCAACGGTTGAACACAACGCGGACGGAAGGCGGCGAGAATGCGGCCAATCGGCGGATTTTCTTCGACTTCACATTCTCACCGCCAAAGTCGGTTTCCATCGCGGGATTCCTGGGCGGAGATGAACGGATTCTTGAAGCCCATGCGCGAGCCGTTCGGTCGGCGCTCGTGGAATTCGAGTCATTTGCGGCGACTCGCATCCGAGTTGGCGGCGCGCAGACCGACCGCCTCACGGGCAACTTCGCCGCCGCCTTGTTCACCCACGATACTTCACGCGCACTTGATCCGCATTTGCACACTCACTGCATCGTCTTCAACGCCACTTTTGACGCAGCGGAAAATCGCTGGAAGGCGCTGCAAAATTACGAATTGTTCCGCGCGCGAAAGTTTGCCGAGAACGCCTATTATCACGAATTCGCCCGCGAGTTGCGGAGTTTCGGCTATCGGATTCGCAACCTGCCGCGAGGCGATTTTCAAGTGGAGGGTGTTCCCGAAGAACTCTGTCAACGCTTTTCCAAACGTGATGCGGAGATTGACAAGGCGCTGGCGAAGCTGCTGGCGGACCATCCGGAACTTGGCGGCGCGAATATCTCGGAACTTCGGGCAAATCTCGCCACGGAAAAGCGCACACGGAAACAAAAAGATTTGAGCCGGGATGAACTGCGACAACTGTGGGAGGCGCAATTGAGCAAATCCGAGCGGGCTTCATTGCGCCAGCTTTCAGGTCTGCCGAAGCATAACGCAAAAGAGGAAAATCGCGTCAGTGTTGGCGAAGCGGTTCAGTGGGCGGAGGAACATTTGTTCGACCGGAACTCGGTTGTGTTGGAATGTCAGGTGTGGCAGGAGGCATTGGGCCGGGCGCGGGGTGAAAGTTTTTCGGTTTCCGATCTCAGGGAATTCACCCAGCGACGTGGCTATATCCGGGACGAAGCGCGTCCAGGTGAAGTGACCCTGCGTGAAGTTCTCCTCCGCGAATGGGAAATCGTCCAGACTGCGAAAGAGGGCGTCGGTGATTGTCTCCCGCTGGTGGCGAATCCCCGTCCGGCGAATCCGCAACTCGACAATGAACAACGCCAAGCCCTCAAATCCTTGCTGCGTTCGACAAATGGTGTTTCTGTTTTTCGTGGCGGTGCTGGCACGGGCAAGAGTTTTGTTTTGCGTGAACTGGTGGAGCAACTGCGGCAGTCAGGCCGGGGCGTGGTCGTTCTCGCGCCACAACGTCAGCAAGTCGTGGAAATGGACAAGACCGGGTTTCCGACACCAACCACGGTCGCCAGTTTTTTAGCCAAGGGTGAACTGGCTGACAGCGCCGTGATCGTGGTGGACGAAGCGGGGCAGATCGGCGGGCGGCAAATGTTGGAGCTAGTCCGGTTGATCCATGAGCGACACGGACGGCTGGTTCTCTCCGGCGACACCCGGCAACACGGTGCGGTTGAGGCTTCGGATGCCCTGCTTGCCATCGAACGCCATGCCGGAGTGAAACCGGTTGAACTGCACAAGATTCGACGGCAAGACCCGTCGCTCGGTCGTGATATAGAGGAACGTAATCGCATCAGGATGTATCGAAAAGCAGTTGAAGCGGCTGCGGCGGGCAAGTTGGGTGATTCTTTTGAACGCCTCGACAAAATGGGCGCAATTGTCGCGTGTGGCATCGGGGAACAAGCCGACAGACTCGCCGACGAATATCTCCGGCTCGCGGAGCAAAACGCTTCGGCGGTCGTCGTCTCGCAAACTTGGGGTGAAGTGCATCACGTCAACTCGCGCGTGCGTGATG
>Ga0181521_10006606_pt1 | contig 12490 bp, 8 predicted proteins | sample PEATcosm2014_Bin_32_FD_119764 | JGI IMG/M metagenome (GOLD analysis project Ga0181521, IMG submission 119764) | Peatland microbial communities from MTU Mesocosm Facility, Houghton, MI, USA - PEATcosm2014_Bin02_60_metaG | ecosystem: Environmental > Terrestrial > Soil > Wetlands > Peat | place... | reverse complement strand
GCCGCTTTCCGCCAACGTCGTGTACACGTTGACTGCGTTGGTTCCAGAGCTCGACACATACAGGTTGCCGTTGGTGTCGACGGCCACGCCCTCCGGTGACGCGATCACGGGACTCGCGGTCAACGGCAGGTTCCCGGGTGCGCACGTGCCGCCAGACTGATTGCACTGGACGACGAACGGGGAACTCATCTCAGACACGTAGATGTTCCCGTACTTGTCGAACGCGACCCCGGTTGCACCCGGGGCGGTGATCGCGGACGGGGCGGTATAGGACGACGGCGGTTGCGAGCTTGTATCCTGATTCAAAGGCAACGCGCCGGTGAGTGCTGCCGGTGAATAGAACGTAACAGTGCCAACGGTGGAGTCAGCGACTGCAATATCGTTGCCGTTGTACGCCAGCGCGTCCGGCGTCTTAAATGTAAGACCCGTGCTATCGCCCGTCCAAGAGTTACCAAGCGTCGGACTGCCCGTCACCTCAGCAGTTGTACCGGGAGCCGCGTACGAGAAGACGTCGAGATAGCCCGCCGTTGCTACATAGACAACGCCGTTGTTGTCGACAGCGACACCATACGGCTGGCTGACCGAGATCGTTGCGGACGGTATCGGCTTCCCCATCGGATCAAACACAAGGACCGAGTTGGTGCCGATGTCGGCGACGTACAGGTCGCCGTATGGGTCAAACGCCAGCCTGACCGGGTTCACAAGACCCGCGGTGATCGTCAGCTGCGGCTGTTGTTCCAGCTGGCCGCTAAGATTCGCTGAATAGACGAGCACCTGGCCGCCTGCGCTGTTGGCGACGTAGAGATTTCCGTTAGACGCGAACGCGAGGCCATTGGGGTTATTAAGCGCCGCCTGCGGCAACACAGTCAGCGTCATGGCGGTGACGTCCAGCATCGCCTGCACCTGGGTACCGCCGCCCGGGCAAGACAGCGTCGTCGTATAGGTCCCTGTCGTGTTCAGCGTACCGGTGGAGACCACCCCCCCAGGAGCCGCCACATTTGGGATTGTAGCGCCCGCGTAAGACCCGTCCGACGCCGAGAGAGTGCACAAGGTGCCGGACGGCAGGTTCGTCACACTCCAGGTCAGCATCGCGAACTGGCCACTTGGTACGCTGGCCACGCTGGCGGAGAGTGACAACACGGGAGTGAGCACGTTTACCGTCTCGGGAGGAGTGGAGAACGTGGTACCGCCAAATACGTAGCTCGCTGTAATCTGGGTGGCTTGGCCCAGGGAGACGGCCCCAGAGACACCCGTGACAACTCCGGAAGAGGAAACGCTTGCGACGGCCGGTACCGAAGAAGCCCAGGAGATGCCGGAGGCGATCGTCTGCGTGAAGTACGGCATGCTGCCGTCCGTGTACGTGCCCAGCACACTGAAGGACGTTGTGGTGTTGTATTCGATGGCCGGAGGACTTGTGCTGGGCACCAGCGAAATCCCCATTAGCGTGACGCAGGTCAGCGGTGCTGAATTACTGATGCCAACGGTGCTCGTGGTGGAGTTCGCGGTGGCCGCGATGTTCGCGACGCCGGGTGACTGACACGTCGCCAGGCCGTTCCCACTGATCGTCGCCGCGCTGCTCGACGAACTCCAATTGACCTGGCTGGATGTGAGCGGCATCGTTGTGCCGCCGAGATATGTGCCAGTCGCAGCGAATTGCTGCGTGCCTGGGACGATAATCCACGACGGCACCGATGCGGGTGTGGGGGCTACGCTAATACCCGTCAACGGGATCACCGTCGCATTCGCAGTCGCTTGGCCCGGCGCACCGCCCATCCCCGTGCAGCTCAGCGTGGCGGTGTAAGGGGTATTGGCCGTGCTACCGACCGCCGTCAGCGGGCCGGACGTCGCGCATGCCGGCGAACCACTGCCCGCGATCGGCGACCACATCGGCTGCGCGCCGCACGACCCCGTCTCCGTGCCCCCCGAGATCGATCCGCCAGTTACGTTGAGCACGCAACTGCCAGCCGTAGCGCCCCACGTTTCCCAGCTGAGCGTCGCGGGAAAACCACTCAATACGGTGGCCGGCGTTTCCGTCAGCGTGACGCACGGTGGCACACTGGTGGGCGGCCATATTCCATAGGCCGGATTCCCGGCAATCGGCGTGCTGGTGTAGAGGTCAATGGCGGCAAGCCGGCCATCAAGATCGCCGGGTATATTCGGGTTGCCGCCGCCACTGCCCGTTGTCACCAGGGTGCTTGTGAAGGCGCCGGCGCTCGCCTGCGCGCGCACATATAGATCGGTCTGATAGTCCCAGTTCAAGGCGCAGGTGAGCCCGTTGGCGGTGCCGCCGGGCGGCAATCCACCCATGAAGTACATCTCACTTGTATTGATCATCGACGTCAGATTCGACGCGGTGTTCGAATTGATGATACCTGTCGGGTTCTCGGTGACCGTATTCCCGAGATTCGTATACATGCTCTCCACGTAGCCCGGGACACCTGCCGTTCCTAACGCGGCGGTGTTCAGCTGGAGGCCGTATGCAAACATCGAGCTCCCGCGAACGCCCTGACCAGTGTTGTCACAGAAACCCGTCAGGTCGATGAAGGTCTTCGGCGTCGCCGCATCTTCGGGGATCGATCCCTCGACCGTAGGTAAATCCGACCGCGGCGCCCACAAAGCCAGCGGAAGCGGGCCCTGTGCGGAGCCCGCCGGGAGAGTGTTCGGGCAGAGGAGATCGTAGGTTGTGCTTGGCAGCAGCGTTTGGACGACGGCCTCGGTCTGGATGAAGGCGCCGTTGGCGTTCACGTCCACGCCGTTCGCCGTGGACTCCACGACCACAAACCCCGCTCCCGTGGGACCGGCATGGCCACAAGCCGATCCTGGAAGCATCGTACTCGGAAAACCGGGGCACAAAGTCGAGATGTCCAGTGTCGTGTTGGTGCAGCTCCAGTGCGCTGGGTTGGTCGTAACCGTGACGCGGGGATCGGACTGCACGACGCAGGCCGTCTGCAGCACGTTACCCGGGAGTGTCGACTCATTGGAGGGGAGAGAAATCGTTGTAGGCAAAATGACCTGACACGTGCCGTTGATCAAACTACCTGCCGTGCATGAGACGGAGGTTGTGACGGCGACGCCCACAGGCAGTGTGTCGGCGCCGGTGGGGACCTTTGCGACCGCGTTGTTGGCGCCGCTGGTGGGCGGAGCGCCGAATTGCAGGATCTGGCCAGCCTCTTTCGGCAGTTGCTGTGCGACGAACGCATACGGAGTGTTCGCGTAACTGGCAACCTTGATCTTCTCGAGACCGCTCCCAAGGCTGCTCGCGAAGTTGCTGACGAACGCTTGCTTGGACGCCTCGAAACGCAGGATCCTCCCATCCACCGTCGTGAACAGCAGCGTCGTACCGAAGCTCGCGTCGAGCCAGACGTCCATGCCGACCGGCAAGGCGGCCATCAGCTGGAATTCCCCCCATGGAACTACCGTCGATGTCGGACCCTTGAGTGACGTGGGCGGAGCTTTGCAGGGATAGGTGGGATCCGTGGGCAGCACACTGCACAGGAAGGGTGCGATCGCCGCCTGCGAGTAACGGAGCACGCGCGCATCAAAAGGATCCGACACGAGTACGAGCAGGTCGCCCACACCCCACAGATTTGTCGCCGTGTTGGCGACCACTGTGTCGCCGAGGAGGCCGGTCACCACGCCACCGAACGAGTCATCGATCAGGACCGGTGCCCCGTAGTTGCCCGTCTTTGGGTTGAACGGCAGGACCCACACCCCCGGGCTGGTCTGGAACGTCCATTTGGACTGGACTACAAATAGGTCGCCGGCGGTATCGAAGGACAAACCGTTCGGGTTTCCCGGTCCAGGAGCAGTCTTCGACCAGGTGTAAATAGCCGTCCCGGTCCCGTAACTCGGTCCCGAGTACCGTACGATCTGGCCCTTCGCCGAGTCCGCGACCAAAAGATCGAGCGTGCCGGTGTAACTGTTCGGAACCCACACAAGCGCATCGAACATGCCGCGCGTGCCGGCGTCTTTGCTCGTATTGATCGTCGGCGTCGTGATGGCAGTGATGAGCCCCTTGCTGGACAGCGTGAGGTCGTAGATCAGATTGCCGTCGGAATTCGCGGCGGTGACCGTCAGCGGAGCCGCGTTCGCGCTTGCGAGGGCAAACAGCGCTGTGGTGCATGAAAGCAACCGGGCCGCTGCCAGTCGGACCATCGCCGCTCGTGCGGACATAACTTTCTTGTTCGCGGACTCGAATCTCATGGCGCCCCCGTCCGCCCCCCTGTCCAGGTGGGCGAGCCATCATCTCGTCATTGCGCGGCAGATCCCCTAAATCGAGTTCGTGCGTTTTTCCGAAACTTCGAGTTTCGTGCTGTCACGCAGCTCATCGCGTCTTGTCCTGAATTCTTATGGTCACGGTAGCACGTCGTTCTTTTAACAATCTACCGCCGGCAAACGCAATGGGAACGCCGCGTGCGTTATGTCACTTGCCATCCGACCTATGTTGCATTGCCGCAGTCACAGTCGCCGGGCCCCGCATGCCCCGCGCCGCCGATGTCGGCGACTCGGCGCTGCTTCCGACCCGCTCGCGCCGGTGGAGCGCATCGAGGTAATGCTGTGCCAGCGCCCGAGCCAGCGACGGCGCGTTCCCGGCCTTGCCCAGGATCGCATTGCCGTGCGTCAGTAGCGGTTCGGCCTCCGCGTAGCGGCCAAGGCCGGTAAGTGCCGCGCCCTGCGCACTCTCGCCGAATGCGGTTTTCCAGTGGGAGGCCGATAGCGCGGTCGTATAGATGTCCGTCGCGGTGCGCGCCGACTCGAGCGCCTCCTGATACTTGCCTTGGGCAACGTCGAGAATCGCGAGATGGATCAGGCTCGAGCCTACGTCCGGATGGCGGTCGCCGAGGAGCCGCCGCCGCATGGCAAGTGCATCATGGATGTCGCGACCGGCTTCGCCATAGTCGCCGGCTACCGTCAGCCATAAACCGATCGTGTTGAGTACGAAGGCAACCATCGGATGGCCCTCTGGGAACGCCTTGCGGTAGATCGCCAGCGATTCACGCTCGGTCGCGAGCGCATCCCGTGTCTCGCCTCGGTCGTATTGCAGGGACGCGAGGTTGTGCAGCGCCAATGCGACGTCGGGATGGGCGTCGCCGAGCAGTTCTCGCCACATCGCGATTGCTTCCCGGTAGAGCGTCTCGGCATCCGCGAGATCTCCCTTGTCCTGGGATGACTGCGCCAGGCTCTCAAGCGTGTTCGCGATCTCCCGGTGTTTATCGCCGTAGAGGCGGCGGTCCATCGCGAGCTGTTCCCGGAAGAACTTCTCCGAGCCCGCATAATCACCGCTCCGCCAGAGCAGCCAGCCCAGATCACCGATCGCCTCGGCCACGTCCGGGTGTGGCTCGCTGCCGCGCAGTTCCCTCTGCATCGCGAGTGCGCTCTGTGCCAGCGGGATCGCGGCATTGAGGTCGCCACCATCGGCAACGGCCTTCGCGAGGTCCTTGAGCGTGCGGGCGATGTCCGGATAGGCAGCGCCATAGAGCGCCCTCTGCCGGCCGAGCGCATCGCGCAGATTCTTCTCGGCCTCCTTGAAATGTCCTTCCTGCGCGAGCAGCACGCCGAGACCGTAGAGGGTGGTCGCGAGTTCTTCCTGGCTGCGTCGGTCATCCGGCCGTGCGGACTCGATGCGGATCGCCTCGCTGTAGGCCTTCTCGGCGGCATCAAAGTCCGCCTGCTGGAACAGCACATCGCCGAGATGGCTCAGCGAATCGGACAGCACCAGCGGATCGGTGCCGGCGACTCTGCGCCTCGTTGCCACCGCCCGATCGAGAAGTGGTCGTGCCTGGCCGTAAAGACCGAGCCCTACATACACGGTACCCAGCGTATCCATCAGGGTGGCCTGGATCGCCGGCTGCTTCGCGAGCTCACGGTCGACTCGCGCCGCGCCCTTATCCAGCATCTCACGCGCCGTGACGGTGTTGCCACGCGCTTCGCTCGGATCCGAGATCTTGAAAAGGTCCACGAGAAATTTTGTCGTCTGCTTGGCCGTCTCTGCCTCGGCCTCGGCGCGCACAGTCTGCCTTTGCGCTGCGCTGCGCTGGATGAGCGCATAGGCGGCGAGCCCGCTGGTCAGCACCATGCCGAAGGTCGCGGCGCCGGCGACGATGGCAAGCCGGCGGTTGCGGCGCTGCTGCTCACGCCGGCGCAGCGCGTCGAAGCCGACACCGAGCATCCCGGCGATCAGCTTCAGCTTGGCCGCTGGGCGTCCGTCCTTGCCCGGCCGCGCGTCCGCTGCGATAGGCTCCGTGCGTGAGTCGCCGAGCGTGCCGTCGGCGGCGAGATGGAACCTCAACGCCGGTGGGAAGCACTCCTCGCCCTCGCGCCCGGGCATGTCCGTAGCATTCGGCTCGCCCGCGACGATCAGGCAGAAGATCCGGTCCTCGCGACCGAGCCGCTTGAACGCCAGAATCTCCTCGTTGACCCACTTCGAGCGCGCGGCATTCGGCGAGCAGATGATGATCTGGCACGCGGACTCGCGCAGCGCGGTGCTTATGACTTCGCCGAGGTCCGTCGCCGAGGCAAGCTCCTCACGGTCCCGAAAGACGGGATTGAGGCGCCGTGGGACCTCGCCGCGGCTGGTCTTCGTTCCGACGAGTTGCTTGGGCGGTCGATAGGACTCGAGCGACTTGTGCAACCACGTCGCCCAGCGTTCATCGCGATGGCTATAGCTGATGAACGCTTTGTAGCGCGGCTCGCTCAGACGCCTATCCCCCGTGGCGGCTGCCACCCGATTGGTGTTGATTGTCCGTGGATCGCCGTGGGCTGCTGGAGCGTCGACCGCAGCCGCTCGCCGGCACGAATTCAGCCTCTCTCTGGCGATGCTCGTTGTCAAGCAGCAGCGCGCTGGCGTCGCGCTCAAATGGTTTCGCACGGCGGTCGTCTCGAGCAAGCACACCTAGGGCTGCCGCTTATCAGCGCTGGAGAGTACGAACGCAGTCGCTATTGAGCCGGCACTCACTACATAGACAAGGGCCGCACGGTCCAGCAGCGCCACTCCGGCTGTGGAGCTCTGGGGTCGGCGCACCATCCGGGCGCGGCTGAAGTGCGTCGCGGATTTCTCGCAAAAGCGTCTGACCATTTTACTAGCGCCGCCACGCACGCTGGTCCGTCTCCGCCCCGATCGAGCAAAGCGCTGCAGTCAGGGTTTCTGCCCTACGCAATTCCGCGCCGCGGCAATAGCGCGGCGGTCACTGGATCTGGTCCGACGTTTAGGACCGGCGCGCCGCCATCGTCTTCGGTACTGAAGCGGTGATTCCGGAACGCGATGGTGTCGGGAAGGCTGCGATACCCGCGTACTCAGCCACCATGCTTCTCTTCGCACCGGACGCCACGAGCAGGATCGGGGGCCGTGGCATAGGGAACTGCCGCTACCGTGAACCTAGTGCTGCGGGCGCGCTGCGATACGTGTCGTCATGCAGCGGGGGGGCGACTCCGGGTTGCTAACACCGGGCGCTTACCCGAATATGCCCGAGACACGGTCACGGAGAACAAGCGGCGTGAGCGGAAGCAGCGGAATTGCGGTCGCACAGGGCGCCACGCGGGCAAATGCGGCCGCGATCGCGGTCGCAGCACACCCGGTCGGGCACGACCGGCGACGCACCTGCGAGCCGGCCCACCCCCTGACAACACCACACGCGCGCTACACGCCGGCCGGCGGCACAGACGCACCTCAGAATTTCGCACGGCGCGGACGCAACCGATCGCGCACGGAGCTCGCCATGGCACGCGCGGCGCTGCGGCGCACTGCGGCCGGGATGCAGGAGCGCCGGTGAACGCCGTTCCGGCAGTGCGGGGAGTACGGGCGGTTCGGAAAGCCGTCCACTCTTTCACAGACCTGCTGCTGCAGCCGAATACTCGCGTAGGCCGTGCTTTCGACACTCTCATCTTGTGGCTGATCGTGCTGAGCGTCGTGTCGGTCGTTGTGGAGACGACTCCCAACCTGCCCGGATGGGCCATACGCGCCTTTCGCATCGAAGAGATCGTCGTCGTCGTCGTCTTCTCGGCCGAGTACCTGCTGCGCCTCGTGGCGGCCAACAAGAAACTGGCGTTCGTCTTCAGCTTTCAGGGACTCGTGGACCTGATCTCGATCGCCCCGTTCTACCTGGGAGGCATCGATGCGCGCTCGGTTCGGGCACTGCGCCTGGTGCGGCTCGTGCGAGTGCTGAAGCTGCAGACGCGCAGCCTCGAGGCCACGGTCGCGGAGCGCACCCGCGAGCTCGCCGACAAGAACGCCTCGCTCGAGAAGGCCCAGGCGCAGATCAATGCCGAGCTCGACGTCGCCAAGGCGCTGCAGATCGCGATTCTGCCGGCCACGTTCCCGGCGAAGCCGGGCTGCGATGGCGCTGCGCGGATGATCCCGGCGACGACGATGGGCGGGGATTTCTATGACTTCATCGAGCTGCCAGACGGTCGCATCGGGCTCGTGATGGCCGATGTCTCTGGCAAGGGCGTGCCCGCGGCGTTCTTCATGGCTGTCGCGCTCACCAATCTGCGCGGCTTCGCAGTGCTCTGCTCCGGTCCCGGCGAATGCGTCGCGCGCACCAATGAGGTGCTGTGCCGAGAGAACCCGATGGACCTGTTCGTGACGGTGTTCTACGCCGTGATAGACCCGGCCACCGGCGTGCTCACCTACACGAACGGCGGCCACAATCCGCCCTATGTGCGCCGTGCCAACGGGTCGGTAGAGGCACTAGGCGGCACGGGTGGACTCGTGCTCGGGGCGATGCCGGACGTCGAGTATCCCGAGCACACCGTGCAGCTCTCGCCCGGAGATCTGCTGGTGCTCTATACCGACGGCGTCACCGAGGCGTTCAACCCCGCCGACGAGGCGTACGGCACGGAGCGGCTGATCGCGGAGGTCGAGGCGCACGGGGGTGGACCTGCGGCGGCGCTCGTCGAGCGGATCTTCCACAGCGTCACGACCTTCGCCGGCACAGCCCCGCAATCGGACGACATCACGCTCGCGGTGCTGGGGTGGGACCTGCGGTGATTGCGGCGCGCGTCGGGTTGGCGCAGATCGACAGACGCTCTACCAGAGCCCCTCCGGCAATATCCCAATAGTTTGACGTCGTGGAGTATCGAGGAGCACTTCATTGAAGGTCAGATTGGAAACCGTCTCATTGACGACGCTGGTGATCCCGGAAGGCAGGCTCGACTTCGGCGCCGCGGCGGAATTTCAAAAGCACGTTGAAGAGGCAATCGCGCGCGCCGGACGAGCGCCCGCAGCGGTGATCGTCGATTGCGCCGCGCTCGAGTATGTCTCGAGCGCGGGCCTGCGCGTGTTCCTGATGGCGGCGCGGACGGCCAAGCCCGCGGGCGTCTTGTTCGCCGTGTGTGCTCTGCAGCCGTCGGTACGCGAGGTGTTCGACATCAGCGGCTTCAGCCGCATCATTGAAGTGCACGCGGACCGGGCGGTCGCGCTCGCCTATACGCCTCCGCCTGCGTGACCGAGCGACGCACGTCCGTTCCGAACGACGCGGCACAGCTCGCGGTGCTGACCGAGTTCCTGCAGGAGTTCTGGTCGGCGGGATCATTGCCATCCGCGCACGCGATGACCTTCGAACTCGCGCTCGAGGAAGTGTTCATGAACGTCGTCATGCACGGCTCGCCGCCGGGACTCGCCGTGCAGGTCGACTTATCGCTGGTCCTCGCGGATGGCGGCGTGACGATGACAGTCGAGGATACGGGCCCCGCGTTCGATCCGCTGACGCTGGCGACGCCGGACGTCGAGGCGAGCATCGACGATCGACCCACCGGCGGGCTCGGCGTGTTCCTGGTGCGCGAGATGATGGACACAGTCAGCTACCAGAGGATCGCCGGGCGCAACCAGCTGCAAATGACCAAGCGCATCGACAGCTGAGGGCGCGTCGCGCTCTATCGCTCGTGCTGTCGGCCGGAGAGAGGGCCCGCGCAGCGACCTCGGGGCGCTCGCGTCTCCTTGCCAGCCGCGCGAGGCGCGACCGAGGTGACCATCGCTCGTATTGCGCTGCAGCAATTTTGAGCGCCGACTGCGGAATCGTCTCTGAGGACACCTGATCAGCGGGAGCCATGCGCGAAGCGCGGATGGCGGCCGGGACCATCCGGCACACGCCGAAGCCAATAGATTCACTACAGATTTGATCGAGATCTAGCCTCGCCGCCCCGCTCGGGGCCGATGGGTGCAACGCCTAGTGAATTCGCGTAGCTTACGGTGAGGGGAGGGAGTGTCGTCGGGCATGGGGCTCGGCCCGTCGAAGGTGGCCGCGCCGCAGCAGCGCCTCAGAGCGAGACATACTCATTCGATAAACACATGTTCGAGATCCAACTCGGCCCGGCGGGAGAAGTCGTAATGACGGGGCGTCTCGACGCCACGCAATGCGAGGCGGCCCTGCAGTTCCTGAACGGACTGGCCGCGCCGCCGGTCATCGACCTTGCCCGGCTCGACTACGTCGCGAGCGCCGGCCTGCGGGTGTTTCTGCTGACGCAGAAGCGGGTCAAGGGATCGGGCGGGAGCATCAAGCTGATCAACGTCAATCAGCAGATCTATGACATCTTCAGATACGCCGGCTTCGATCGGATCATCGACATCGCCCGGGGGGCGGGCTAACCGCCCGCCTCCCGGGCCCGACGACGGCGCACCTGACCAACCTTTTGCGTCCCGCACGGTACTTGTGGAAGAGGACGATGACAGGACACTGGTGCGGCGTTGTCGGGACGGAGACCGGAAGGCCTTCGACTGGCTGATCACCCGCTACCAGAAGCCGGTCTACAACGCTGCCCTGCGGATGCTCCGGAACCCGGACGACGCCAGGGACGTGGCACAGACCGTGTTCCTGAAGGTATTCGAGCACCTGTCGCAGTACGACCCGAAGTCGAAGTTTTACAGCTGGATCTACCGAATTGCGCTCAATGAATCCGTCAACGCCCTCGGCCGCGCGAAGCCTTTCGAGGCCATCAGTGGCAACGAGATCGACCAGGCGCCCGGGCCCGAGCGGCAGGTGGAGAGCGAGCAGGCGAATAGTGCGATCGAGCGCGCGCTCATGCAGCTGCAGCCAGACCACCGCGCGGTCATCGTGCTGCGGCACTTACAGCACTTAAGTTATCAGGACATGGGAGACATTCTTGAGCTTCCGGAGAGAACGGTGAAATCGCGGCTTTTCACGGCGCGCCAGCTGCTCCGGGACCTATTGGTGAAGGGCGGAGTGGTCTGACATGGTTGAGCCACAGGACCTTGCGTCCATTCATGCCGAGATCGACGGCGAGCTCGACGACCGGCAACGGGCGGAGCTTGCCCGCCGTCTGCTGGCCGACCCACAGTTACGGGCGCTGCGCGACGAGTTGAAGCGGGTCTGCGGCGCAGTCGAGTCCCTCCCCTGGGTCGAACCGCCGCCGCAACTGCGGACGAATATCCTCGCGGCGCTGCCGCCGGTGACTGCACGGGTGAAGCCGGCCCGACGGGCTGCACAGTGGTCCTTTACTCCCGCCTGGCGCCTGGCCGCCGTGTTCGCGGGGGTGCTGGTCGCCGGGACGGTCCTGTTCGAGGCCGGCGTCGACCGCGGCCCGGCCGCCACGGATGTCGCCGGGACGCTGGCAGGGTCGGGCGTGCGAGCCCCCGCCACCGTGGACACGGTCAAGCTGGATCTTGGTGAAGTCGCCGGACAAGCGAGCCTGTACCGGGCCGCTGCGGGGCTTGGTCTCGAGTTGGAACTGGTCGCCAGCGCGCCGGTCGAGGTCCTCGTGGCGAGTGGCGGCCAGACCATGCGAATCAAGGGCTTGGGTCGGCCGGACAGCCCCGGCGGGCCGCGAACCGCGATTGCCTTGCCCGGGGTCGGGACGCCCGGGCAGACGGTGGATCTGACGTTCCTGATCGCGGGCCGTCAGGTCGGGGCGGCGACGCTTAAGGTCCCGGAGGGCCGCTGACCGGCACAAGGCTTTTGACGTCGGGTACCAACTTTTTGCCGGGTTATCGGTATTTATTGCATAACGTGAATGATTGGCGAGTTCTTTAATCTACAGACCGTTTGGAGGTTCCATGGCTAACAAGACAATGTGGATCGTGGGTGGGTGCCTCGTCGTCGCCATTGGCGCCGTCGCGTACCTGACCAACAACTCGGCGCCCGCCAGCAAAGACACTGCGGGAACCATCGTCGCAGCGAAGCGCTCCGTCGCCGAAGGCGCGGCCACTGCTCCGACGACCGACCAGTCTGCGGCCCGCACGACCGACGCTGACGCGGCGGCAGAGGCGGCGAAGGGTGATGCCGCTGCGAATGCGGCTGCTGCAGCCGATGCGGCTGATGCGGCCGGTAGCAACGGGCACGGTGGTGCCAGCCACGGTGGCGCCAGCCACGGTGGTGCGAGCCACGGTGGTGCCAGCCACGGCGGCAGCGACCACGGCGGCGCCAACTTCACCAACAACTAGAACTCCCGACGCACACGCGCAGTCAAGCCGCTGCGCGCCAGTGCTGCCAAGCGGATCTGGGTGGCCCGTTCGCGCAAGCGACGGGCCACTGCTTCT
>Ga0181521_10006601_pt1 | contig 12496 bp, 15 predicted proteins | sample PEATcosm2014_Bin_32_FD_119764 | JGI IMG/M metagenome (GOLD analysis project Ga0181521, IMG submission 119764) | Peatland microbial communities from MTU Mesocosm Facility, Houghton, MI, USA - PEATcosm2014_Bin02_60_metaG | ecosystem: Environmental > Terrestrial > Soil > Wetlands > Peat | place... | reverse complement strand
CCGAATTCTGTCAGCGGGGAGAAGCACTTAGGATTTGTGCAGCGCGTGCGTGACACAGAAGTGGACAGCCAGTTTGGAGATTCTTCAGTGACGCGGTCGATTTAGATAGCTCTCGATGAGTGTCGCGACGTCTGGGTGTTGGTTCTCCTGGGCGATGGAGACCGCAACGGCGCCATCGGATCTTGCAAGGCTAGGGTCGGCGCCGTGTTCTAGCAGAAGCTTCGTCGGAACAACCGCTCCTTGCTCTGCCGCCACGTGAAGCGCCGTAATGCCAGCATTCGGATGACTAGCGTGCGTCAAGTTCCGATTGATGGCGTACTCGCCGGTAGACAGGTAATTCGGGTCTGCACCGGCATTCAGTAGAATCCGCAGCGCCGTCGGGTCGCGGAAGCGTGAATACATGTTGATCGCCGTGATCAGAGGCGTCGCCCCATCAACCTGCTCCTCCGTTTCGACGACAGTATTCACCGCGTTCGGATTCGCCCCGGCCTTCAGCAGCGTTCTGGCAATATCCACGTTATTCGCCTTCACGGCGGACATCAACGCTGTTTCGCCTCCCTCCGGCGTATCGACCCAGACGCCAGCGGCGATCAGACGCTCAATGAACGCGGAAAGATTTCTAAATCGAGAAAAGTAGCGCCAGCTCGGAAACATCACGTCCGGCGCGCGACTCTTGAGTGCCAAGTTCTGCAGGCCGAAGTCATCGCACCTCACATCCATGCCGCCTTTGACCAGCGCTTCAAAAACCTCCTGGCTGGCTTCCTCGACGGCGCGGATGATCGAACTACATCTATATGGATCCCGCCCGTTCGGCTCCGCGCCCAGAGCCAGAAGCGCCTGTACCATCGTCGTGTCGCCGTTCTGAACGGCGGTTTTCAGGGCCTGCATGCCCGGCCCGGGCCCGCTTGGATCGGCGCCTCTGGCCACCAACTCCTTTACCCGCGCGACGTCACCGACTTCGACCGCACTAATGAGGGGGTCATTACTGAATGAAATCGGCTGATTCGCCGGTTCCTTTGGACCCCCGGTAAAAAAGGCGTCTACGGCGTAGAGCCGCGCAGTTTCGACCCAACCGACAGTCGGGCCCTTAACGCCGTCCTGCGGGGTGTAACTGATGTAAGTCCAAGCGCCGCAGATAAATCCGACGTCTACGTGATCGCCTGGAATCAAGTACGCCTTCGCTTTGCACGAGGGCTCCAGCGCGGCGTCGCAGACCTGCGGGTTCGCTGGATGGATGTAAATCCGGTCGCCCCGCGTCCCAGCAATCCGGCCGTGCGATACCCAATAACGGGAGTCCCAGTGCGCGCATGCGGGAACTGAAGGGCTGTCAGGGTCAGGTGCCGAAAAGACGTTCGCGAGGTCATTTTCGGGCGGAAGCCGGGTCGCCGATTGCGCCTCTTGCGTCGCGCGATCGGCAAGCTCAGAGTTTGTCGTTGGCGGGGCTGCGAGCGTACACAACGGAAATAACGCGAGCGCGACTGCTACGTGCCGCCACACCCCCTCCTCCCACGAGCGTCGCATCGGGCCAGGGGGGCTATCCGAATCGCTGGCCATTTCATCAATTCCTACGGACGCCGGCAGTCTGAGTAGCTCAGCGGTACGGTGGTTCGAACAGAGCGGTATTCGCTGACGCAGTCTACTGCCGGATTGCTTTTCAAGACGTCGATAAACTCCGAAACGACGTGATCGACCGACGCCTGTGGGGCGGCGTTGTTCCAGTTGATGACGTCGACCCAAACCGCGGAATGATCTCCATTTGAGCCCGCGTCGATCTCGAAAGAGTGCTTGGAATCAGCGCATCTAACGATCGGTACTGATGCGTCGCGCGTGCACGGCAGCTTCTTCTCCAAGCCGAAACTTTCGAGCAAGCGCAACACAGTACCCCACCCATCACCATGGACTTTGATCCCCATATTGGGTTGCAACGGCGGCGGCGGCCCCCACGGCGGACGGGGCAGTACGATCACGTCAGGCGGTTCAGCAAGCGCAAACAGTGGAATAGCCAGAAGCGCGATTGCCGCGGTCCATCCCATCCTGTCCTGCCACATGAATTGTCTCCCGACGAAAACGTGGTCAATGCGGGGTACCGCTGTTTGGCGGGGTCGTGAACGATTTCTCCATCGCATCGAGGTCGTGAAAATTGATCTCGAAGCTTTGAGTGTCTGGAAAGATCATGGACCAAAATTCGCTCTCGCGCTCATTCTCGGGAATGCTCGCAAGAAACGACGATGACAAGGGCGAGACCAACTGAATGACCGAGAACGCCGAACACTGCTCTGGCCGGTTCGGATCGGAAGCACGAGGGTTCTTCTTGCACCACTCATCGACCGGGCCCTGATGTACCTGAGGCAAGCGCGCTTGATCACGCTGCGGCCTATACATTAAAGCTACTGCGTCCCGCGTTAAGTCCCCCGCACCGTTAAGCACGGTGTACTCGATTGCTTCCAAATGCCACGCACACCGTCCTGGCAAATATTTGTCAACGATGACCGACGCGTGGAATCTGTTCTCGGCACGTACAATATCCAATGAGTCAGTGACAGAAAACTCAGGATGTAACTGTAGGCCCCACTTGTAGCCGCAGTACTTACCAGACGTCAGAGCACCATCAGCATCAGCTACGGCGTTATAGCGAACGACGAACCTAATGTGGAGTGTCTCCGGCAAAGCGCCCGAGATTTGCAATACATGCGTCGGGTGAGGGTTTGGCACAGGATAGTCAGCGTCACCTGGCTTTATGTCCTCTCGCTTCATCTTGGCTTCCCAGTCAGGGGTGCAACCTCCCAGGTACCCTCCCAAAAGAACGAGCACGGCAACCTGTGCAAGCCTCAGGCCTGGTTGTCCGCTGCCGTTCATTGTGTGACCTCTAAATCGCCGGCCGGCGGCGTTGCTGCCGCGACACCTTAAATCACTGAGCGACCAAAAAGAGTCGTTCTCACCTTATCGTAGTAAATTGTCCCCTGATTGCCGGTGACATACGGCAGAAACGCCGGAGGATTCGCATGTGAGGCGCCAAACAGCAACGCCATGAGGCTGTCAATCTGCGGAAGCTTCAGGCGGTACATCGGCTCCGGCCCCTGGTTCCGGCTAAGCACCGGTTCTTCGACGTCAAAGATATCGACAAAAATGGTCGCGCCCGTTTCGATTAGTTTCTCCGGGTATCTGATTGCCTCGAAAGCATGCAACCCCTCAACGATTGCGTCGAACTCCGCCGGCACAGGCACCACGGGATCCGCCTTTGCGCACCTTTCTTTGAACTCCGCCCATAGAAGACGAATGTCGTGTCGATAGACGGTCCAATCGCCGTATTTTCGAATCGCTTCAAGCGGATCATCGTAAGCGAGGCAGGCTTTCAACAGCAGCTCGACGGCGTGGTGAAGAAGATTGGCGCTGACCGGGTCGAAATGGTGGGCCGTCGCGAAACGACCCGTGACGTAATACTGGAGACTGTAGCGAATCGCGTGATTCCAATAGTCGCTTCGAATTGATTCGTCGATCTGCTCCTGGCTGAACTTTATGCCAGTGGGATTGCGATCATCGGTGGCATCAGTCATAGGCGGTTCCAGTACACAGAAGCTCTTCGCCGTTGCGGATTGTCCGCAGGACGCGCGCGGAAGCGCTAAGACTATAGGCTGAAATCATCGTCCGGCCGGTTGCCAGACTAAGGTCCAGGTTTCACCGCCGCAGCAACGGAGCGAGGGGGCACCTCAAGCATGCAAGGCGGCGTCGGTCCGTTCGGGTTGCAGCGGCGCATAGTGTTCGGCCCCGGCCCTGGCGCTGGCACCGGCGGCACATGGAGCAGGTCGCCGATCCACGCGTGGTTCGCGGAATACGCCGCGAGCCGATCGGCCATCTCGCCCGTGTTCCATCGATAAGTCTCGGCAAGCCGGATTGCCTTGTGCTGGCTCCGGACCGCTTCTGCAAACTCTCCGCCTGCTGCAGATACGGCTGCAACTGTTTCCCAGGTCTGCGGATCCTCCTCGTAGTCCTTTGTCTTTACTTTTTGCCGGAATGACGCGGCAATCGCCAGGTCACGCACGTTTTCAGCTGGCGCCGTAGCTAAAATGCCGACCGCGTGCCGCATCGCGAACACTGAGTCCGAATGCGCCGCCGCAACGAGCAGCCGTTTCGCCTCTACCTGATCGTCGGCAGATGGATTGCCACGCAGCAGCTGCCGCGCCCGATGGACCTGTGCCGCGGGCTCGGCGCTTCTGACAGCTACGTCCAGCCACCGCTGGGCTTTAACGGGCTCCATGCACGGCGCGCTGCTGACAAGAAACTGAGCAATGAAATATTGAGCGCGGGGATTGCCGGCTTGCGCTGCCTTCAGGACGTAGCTGCGGGCTCTTTCCTCAGTTAGCCGGAATGCCTTCGCGTCCGCCGCCGCTGCCATGCCAATAGCGAACTCCGCCCCCGGATCGCCGTCCTCCGCCAGCGCCATCACATGCCGCACCGCCGAGTCATTCCAGAGGCCCACTCCGCCCGTTATTCGGAAATGAACTCGCAGGCGATTCAGAGACTCGATCTGTCGACCATTGAGCTCCGCTGGACGGAAGCGAGAGCGGAATACGGCTTCCATCGCAGGGTCGGCGAACCCCTTGCCCTTCGGAAATTCGGCGAGTGCTTCGATCTCCCTGGCAAGACCATCCACCCCGATAGTGAACTGCAGGAATACGTCGCCATCCTGTCCCGCGCGGCGAGTCGCTACTGGAGCCTCCGGTATCACGGACTCTGCCTGCCCGGCACCCCGTAAATTCGGACACGGGTTAAGGTCCTTTGGCGTCGGCAGGAGTTGTTGTGCCAAGCCGCCGGCGCCGTACCGCTTCAGCACGTCGTCTGCCTTCGGCCGCTGCTCTGCAGGAATCGCGGCAAGGTTGGCGCGCAGCGTATCGGCCTGTCCTATACCGTCTTTTGAACCGTTCTCCGCCGCCGCCAACATCCAGCCGTGACCAGTTGCGAGATCGGCGGGGACTCCTTCACCGAAGGCGACCATGTGGCCAAACACGAATTGCGCCCGCGGTTCACCGAGTTCGGCCAACTCGCGCAGCTCCGGCAGCGCCGCCGCAAAGTCCTTCTTCTGATAGTTGTCCAGTGCGGTTCCAAGATCGGCCGCACCCGCTCGCCCGCAGATAATCGTGGCCGCCATGGCCGTCAACCACGCTATTCGGAATCTCACGGGGTCTCTCCCGACCGAGGCTCTTGCGGAGGTTCAGTTAGACGCTTATCTAGGACAGCCTAGCACCGCTGCTGCAGAGAACCGACATCGCCGCTCAGCACCTTAGAGGCTGAAATTATCGCCCTGCGTGTGATCTCGCTTCTTGTTCCCCTCCGCCTCCGGCCTATGCTCCGCGTCGCGGACTGTGATTACCCCTAGAATAATCGCTGGATGTTGGGACGCGGCCATTCCCGGCCGAATCAAGACCGTCATCAAGCATTGTGTCCCGAGTCGGGGGCGCGTCTCACCCGGCATCACGGTGGCTATAGGCTGAAATCATCGTCCGGCGTGTGATCGCGCTTCTTGTCCCGCGTTCGCTCTTGGTCCGGCCTGTTTTCCGCGTCACTCCCCTTCCCTTTCCCCTTCTCTGCTTGCTGCTCGCGGTATTTGAGCCACTTGTCTCGCGCAGCCTGCTGCCGCTCTTCCAGTGTCATCGACTTCTCACGCTCGGCGCCCGTTCCGGCCTCCCGCTCCTGGCTGACGTTCTTGTCCATCTTGGCTCCCTTCTGAGCCTCACGCGCGGCAAGCGCGGCCGAAATACTCGTGTCGAGCGACAAAATTGACCGCTCGACCTCGCGAGCCTCGTGCCGGAGCGCTGCCATCTCCGCTGCGCGCTCGAGACGCGCCGAGGCTTCCGCCTCAATCCGGTATCCCACCTCCGTCCGGATGCCGCGCCGCTCCATGCTGGAGACCGCGGGACCTAAGTGGGTCGTCGGCTCCCGCTCGACTCCCTGGGCCTCGAGGCTTCGGTGATCGATCCGCGCGTCGAGCGATAGCTCCTTAAGTTTGTCGTTCGTGAACGCTGCCCACTGTTCGCGGATCCTGAAAACCTCTTCCTTGCCTTTCTTGAGCCCCGCCTTCTGGCGGTTGCCGTCTGACCACTCGATCTCGGTTTTTTCGCCTAATCCCGCCGCCTCTATCGTCCGGGTCGTGGCCAGGAGATGCGCGTGGTGGTTGCGTTGGTCCCCTTCCCGGTGCGGGGCGTGGATCGCGAAGTCGACCGCACAGCCGTATCGGTCCGCGATTGACTGCGAGAACGACCGAACGAGGTCTACCCGGTGCGCGCGGTTCATCTCGTGCGGCAGCGCAACCTCATACTCCCGAGCAACTCGGGAGTTCGAGCGGTTCTCGGCCTTCTCGGCTTCATTCCACAACGCCGTCCGGTCCCGCGCCCAGTTGATGTCCCGCTTCGCGCAGTCGGTCGGCAGCACGATCTCCGAGTGCTCGACGCCTTGCTTGCGCGTGTAGTCGAAGGTCTGTCCAGTCGTCTCGTCGTGGACAACCTCCGCGGCGCGGTAGGCGGCCGCCGCGGTTGCCGAGCGCCCCGCCTTGCGACTGATTGGCTTGACCGACAGGTGGTAGATCGCCATGCGCTATGCGCCGGTCAACGAGAGGACCAGTGGTGTCCAGTGTCGAAGGCGTCGCGCCGTGCGAAGTTCGACCGACTCGTCGTCAAAATCCATTGGCTGAGCAGCCGTAAAGTCGAGAGTCACCTCGTCCAGAACCCGGACATTCAGCACGGCGAGCTTCTTTCCGTCGACATCGGTCATCGCACCGAAGTAGACGCCGCACGTCGGGCAGAACACGAAGTCCGCTGTGCGTTGGCCAAACTGGTAGGTCCGAAGCGCGGACGAACTCCGAAGCCCGATCTCCCCCGCTGGATCGGACGTATAGACGCCGCCGAACCGAACGCAGAACGAGCAGGTGCACCTGCGTAGCGGCCATCGCCGAGGCTCCCGCTCGGTTCGGAACCTCACCGTCACGGCCCCGCAATGACATCGACCCAAATAATCCGTCACGCCTGCCTCCCCGCTCGTCCCCGTCTTCCGACTCGCCGACCCGGCATCGAGTGCGCACCGACGAACACGGCGGCGATCGCGAGCGGCACGACGTCCATGGCGCGCGAGGTGACGGACTCCCGCCGCGCCTCGCGTTTGACGCCGCGGGAGGCGGCCAACCAGTACGCGCCCCACGCAATCCGCAACCCCGGAATGAGCAGCTCTCGAACGTCCCGCATCCCCTACTCCGTCGATCGCCGTCGGCCGGCCGCGTCACCGTCCAACTGGCTTCTCCGGTGCCACAACGAACGGTCGCGCATCCTCGGAACGATAGACATCGATCGACGGCCCGCGCCGCACCATCCTGCGCTTGAGCCGCGGAAAATCCGCGACCTCAAACTCGCGGCTTTCGCCGCCCATCAGGTACACGAGCGCAGCATCGAACGGGTTCGTCAAGTGATGAGCGACCGAAGGCGTCGGAAACGCGAGGAAGTCCCCGGCCCCGACCTCGTAGACCTCCTCCCCCACTTCGGCGCGCCCGCGGCCCGAAAGAATGTAGAGCCACTCCTCCTCGTACGTATGCGAGTGGTAGACAAACGACTCTTTGCCCGGCGGCAGAACCGCGAAGTTGACGCCCGTCCGCGCAAGGCCGAGCGTCCGTCCGAGTTGGACGCCATGGAGCTCCGACGCCGGATTCCAGGGATGCGAGTACGGCTGTTTCTGCGCCTCGATCTCTGCTGCCCGCAGAACGTGTTTGGCGTTTCGTTCCATATCCAACCTCCGTGCTCGTCCCGGTCTTCTGGTCCGCCGACCCGGCCGATGCGGCCACGCAGTGACCGGAGCGGCCGTAGCAAGCGGGCTCCCGCCCCGGCGTCGGCGACCCGGCACTGACGGTGCCGTAGCAGCCGACCCGCTACTCTTGGGGTCCAGGGGTAAGCGCCGTCAGGCGCGTCCCCTGGCGCACTAGAAATGTCGTAGGCCCCGAAGGGGCCGAAGATATTTCGTAAGTGCGCCCTTCGTCTTCACTGCGGGGTCACTATGCGCTACCCTCACCCCGTGCTGCAACCCCCACCGCGGCTGCTCTTCCTCCCCACGGCGGCTGGGGTATCCAGACGGTTTGGCAGTCCGGGTAGTCAGTCGAGGGGATGGTTTGGCGCGGCGCTCTTGGCACCGCATTGAGGCGCAGCCACCGGTCCGCCGGTGGCGGCCCCGAGGGGCGCGTGCGAGCAAGGCGGCGCTTCGCCGTCGAGCGAGCGCAAGCCCAGAGGGGCCCGGCCGAGGTGGAGCTCGCGGGGTCGGCCGGAGGATACGACGATGCCGGATCAGCTTATTCAGACCCTCGAGCTCACCGAGGCCGCGCGCCGCCTGGCTGCAATCGACAGGAGTCCGCGATGAGTCCGAAGCTCGAGGAACGGATCGAAACTCTCCAGGAGCGTCTCAACCAGCTCAAGACCCGTCAGGCCCGGATTGAGGCCCGCAAGCGCGCCCTCGCCTCTCGGCGCGCCCGCAAGGACGACACCCGCCGCAAGATCCTCGCCGGCGCGATCCTCCTCGCCAAAGTTGACCAAGGAGAGTTCGACTCTAGGACGTTCAAGCGGTGGCTCGACAAGGCGCTAACCCGGAAGGATGACCGGGAATTGTTTGGGCTTCCGCCGGGCTGAGACGCGAGACATTGTCGGCCCGCCTAAGGGAGCCTATTCTGTACGCATGAACTGGCAGGAATTCATCACGGTCACGCCCGGGGTCCGCTCCGGCAAGCCCTGCATCGTCGGGACCCGCATCTCGGTCTCCGACGTCCTCGAATATCTTGCAGGCGGCATGAGCGAGGCGCAGATCCTTGCGGACTTCCCGCAGCTCAAGCCCGAGCACATTAAGGCCGTGCTCCTCTTCGCGGCGGAGCGTGAGCGACGCCTGACGGCATCGCCGGCGGCGTGAAGCTACTCTTCGACGAGAACCTCAGCTTCCCGCTGGTCCAATTACTGGCCGCCGACTTTCCCGACAGCACTCGCGTCACGACGGTAGGCCTCGCCGGCGCGTCTGACGCCGCGGTCTGGGAGTACGCGGCCGCTCACGGCTATACGATCGTCACGAAGGATGATGATTTCCGCAGCCTGAGTCTCGTCCGCGGCGCGCCTCCGAAGGTGATTAACCTTCGCGTCGGGAATGGTTCGACGAAGACGATCGTTGCTCTTCTCTCCGGCGCCAAGTCCGTCTGTGAAGACGAATTAGCAGCGCGGCGCGAGGCCACGCTTCTCGTCTTAACGTTCGACGCAGGAACCTCCGGCGAGCGCTGAGACTGCACTTGGCGCGAACGCCCGCGAAATGGATCGTCGACACTGCAATGGCGGCCGACGGTTCGGCCAATCGTCGTTCAGGCAGTGGCTCGACAAGGCGCTAACCCGGGAGGATGACCGGGAGTTGTTTGGGTTATAACGTTGGCACCAGCCGGTAGGTCACGGACGACAAGTGAGCACTCGCCCAAACGTCGCTGTTTTTGTTTCTCTCCTGATCTTTGTCGCGGCACTACCCGCGCTAGCGTTCGCGGACCTCGCTACACCACAAGCCGCAGAGGCAGCCTCGCCCGCCAATGATGTGCCGTCGGGTCTGTATCCGAGTCCGAGCTACTGTGACAAAGCGTTTCCCTACCCTGCCGATGTGTTTGTCCAGAAACTCGTATCGGTGGCTCGCCAACAGGATCCAACGAAACTCAGGGCAAACTTCGAAACAGCGTTTGCTGTCCATCTCCGGACGGGAGAATTCAAGAAAAGCGAAGGAACGCTGGATTATGCGGAAGTTAAACGGTGCTACTGGTACACGCCGGTCGCCATTAACCTGCATGTAGATGACCGGTCTGGCGACACCATTGCAAGTATTACAATCGGAAGATACACGCAGGATCCGTTTGAATTCAGACCGGCAGTCCACGGCAAATACTTGACGGCGAAGACTATCGAGCAACTATTGGCCGCTGATGGATGGAGTTGCGTATATAACAGGTACTGGACCTGCGAGTATCTGCATTCACGAATTGTGCTCGCCGAATATGGTGACCCCGGCGAACAGAATAAATTCGTCGTCGGCCGAATCCACGTCATTGTCATAGCACCGTCGCGGAAATAGCGGTCATGCCGCATAGCACTCGCCCAAACATTGCCGTTTTGCTCTCCCTCGTGATCTATCTCGCGGCGCTACCCACGGTGGTGCTCGGCGAGTCACCGAATTCCACCGACTCCCCTTCTCAGCTCCCAGTCGTCCCATCGCTTGCTCCCAGTCCCGGCCCGCCCTACGGGTCCTGGGCACAGAAGAACAAGTGTGTGCACACCACGTTTCCGTACTCAGCTGGAGAGTTCGTCAAGAAGCTGATGCGCGTGGCCGATGGGTCCGATGCAGATCTGGAAGCCGTTCGAACGAAAGTGGCTGCGGTGTTTCACCTAGAGTCCCTACGGGATGTCCGGCGCGCTGGCGACCCACGACCTTGGTATGCACCGAAACACCCATGCGACTGGTACGCATATCTCGCTGTCTATTTAATCCCGAGCCGTGACCCACCGACAGACACGTCCACTGCCGTAGAGATCGGGGACACGCAGACCATCTTGAGCTTTAATACGATCAGCCCAATCTCATGCTTGACAGGTGAACTTCTGGATCGAGAGCTCAAGGCGGACAGTTGGACCGGCGCGGTAGATCCGTCTTCAAGCTACTATCAATATTCTCGTCGGACCGTCGTACTCATAATTTCTACGCTGTCGATTTGGAATGACCCGAATCAACAGCGGTGTGTCAGCAGGGTCTTCGTCTCTTTTGTGCCGCCGAACCAGGAACGGAGATAGACGTGCGAGGCCCTACTCATTTCGAGCATCGCAGCTCCGCGCGGTTCAAAGAGCGATCCGAGCGGTGAGGTCTACGCTGATTAACGTCGCCACGTTTCTCGGAACCCTGTTGTTATTTGCATCCGGCTTGGCCGTTGCTCAATCGGCAGCGCCGACTGTCCCACCGAGCGCTGTCGGCGCGTCTGCCGAGAAACTAACGCCACCCCCCATGTGTGATCGACCATTCCCATATTCGGCACAGGAATTCATGCACAAGTTGGTTCGCGTGGCTGATGAAACTGATCCGAATCTAAATTCGGTCCAGAAGAGAGTTGCCGAGGTCTTTCAGGTGAGGACCCTACAGAAGCTATGGTCCGCTGACGGGCAACGGTTTGCATATGGGCCGAAAGAAAGCTGTGACTGGTACGTACATCTCGCCGTCTGGGAAGTTCATGCTTTGAATTCGAAGACGGTAGCTTCCATTGAAGTTGACATTGGCGAAAGGTCGACAATTCTGGAATTCAAAGAGACACGCAAAAGTATCTGTCTTACATTGCCGATAGCCGATCGGGTACTCAAGGCCGACGGCTGGACTGGAGGGGTTCCATTCGTACAAGGCTGGTCCCAATACCAACACGGCAGCACAAACTTGATACTTGCGTGGATCTTGCTTGGGTCTTTTCCGGACCGGCAATCATGCGTTGATCAAGTCGGCCTCAGCTTCACGGTACCGCACAAAGAACTGTGAACGGCATCGGTACTACTTGGAGCCGCAATGGGTGATTACCTGACGCTCGCCACAATCGCGACTCAATCCTTATGAACCCTACGGACCAACCGGGGAGCTGGCGGCAAGTGCATCGGCGTCGTGGAAGTTATATTCGATGGAAGTAGTATCCGGAAAGGCAACGACAAAGTTGTGAGATTCGCGTTCGACCGACGGTACCGACGCGATCTGCTTCGACGTGAATTTCCATAGGAAGTCCTCGAAAAAGCCACAGCGCACCGGGTAGTAAGGCGTGACCGCGTGGTTGTTGGCTTTCTGGCACCACACATCGACCTGCCCTCGATAGAGCGGGCCACCTTTAGGTGCCAACACGGCTTTATGTTTTTCGTCCGTGACCAGAATCCCCCTGTAATTCGGTATCCAATCTTCGTAGCCCTGTACATGCAAGCGATAGTGAAGCTCGCTCAAATGCCAATTGCAGCCCCCCGGTAGGAATCGGTCGACGAAAAGCGCTGCGCGGTACTTCTCTCCTTCTCGTACAGCCGGTACGGATATCTTCACTTGCAACGGCGCCGTATTCCACAGCTCCTTGGGGCCGAAGTCACGAAGTACTTGGCATGGGCCGGTTTTGAGCTGCTCGCGCGAGAAATCAGTTTCGTAGGTCGCCTCGAAATCACCGAGGGGTACACTGACGGGAAGCATGCCGCTGATTTCCAGGGGATGGTTCGGTTGCGCATTGGTTACAGGGTAGGCCCCGGTACCTTGTCTGACTTCCGTAGACGGGATCCTTGCAATCTGGTAACGCGAATACGCCCAAACCCCAAACCAGGTGAGACCCAGCACCCCGGCGGCCAGGTCAAAGTCCTCCACCTGTGGCCGGGTCAAACTCCTCCACCTGATGTGACGGGCCGGATGGATGATTACGCGGCGGCTGCGTTCTTGGCAAGGCGCTCGGTGGCCTCTT
>Ga0181521_10006599_pt1 | contig 12498 bp, 11 predicted proteins | sample PEATcosm2014_Bin_32_FD_119764 | JGI IMG/M metagenome (GOLD analysis project Ga0181521, IMG submission 119764) | Peatland microbial communities from MTU Mesocosm Facility, Houghton, MI, USA - PEATcosm2014_Bin02_60_metaG | ecosystem: Environmental > Terrestrial > Soil > Wetlands > Peat | place... | reverse complement strand
GAGTTGTCGATGGCGGAATGGCAGCTTGGCGATAGGGGAAGCCTGCGTCCGCGGTAAATCCGATATCGTTCCCCACGATGCGGTTACCCAGCACCAGAGCAGTCACGTTGCCGGTCGATTGGGTATCGGGCAGATCTTTCCGGATGACGAAAAAGCGCAGGCCGTAGGCGCCTGAAGCCGTATTCTCGCTGATATCGTTGCCCGCCACGAGGACATCGAGCTGGTCGCCCGGCTCGGTAATCCCGTAGGTTGCACCGCTGAAAATTGCGCCCGCATTGCGGTTGTTCACGGTCCGGTTGCCGATGAAGTCAACCAGTGCGGGGGAACCCGGGTAGCCGGCACGGATGCAAGCACCGCAGCCAACGCCGGTGATATAGTTTCCTATCACGCTCCCTGACGAGGCCACAGTGCCGATCCCCTGGTTGGTTGCAGTCACGGTGGAAGGGCCAGTCAGAAAATTCTGGCTCAGCGTAAAGTTTTGCACCTGGTTCATAGCGATGTCGCCGCCGCCGCCGGGCCCGGCCACGAATGACAAATTTTGAATGCTCACGTTATAGATAACAACCCCGTCCGTCCGGCCGAAACCAGCGGAGACGCCCCGAGGGTGGCCAGGCCGACGATTTGCGTCTCGGTACCCGCGACGACAACGCCGGTGGGCAATAGGCTGGAGTCGATTTCCATCACGTTGGAGCCGGCCAGGATCAACGGGAAGTCGATGGTAATCGGGCTCGCCAACTGATAGAGACCGGGCTTGACTTTGACGGTGGGAAGGCCGCCCACGGTCCGCGCTTGGGCCACGGCATCGGCAATGGTGTTGTACGGCTCAGCGCTTGTACCGTTTCCTCCGGCCGGCGCATTAGCGTCGACATAAATGATCTGATTGATAGCCGATGGCGCACTGATTGCGAGACCGGCGAAAAGGACGAACATCCACGTACGCATGTAAATAGCTCCTTAGTTCGATTTGCACTCCAGATGGAATAGCGCCAGCCGGGACCGAAAACCGTAACCTGCCGGAATGATTCTCGTTCAGGCCCCCGATCCGTTACGCCAGCAGCACATGTCGGAAACCGATTCAGCGACATCGATTCAACTCAGACTTGCCGTTCTCAGACGTTGAACCGCAGTCACAATCTGGTGCCGCGTCGGTCAATGTTCGGCGAGCTCCCTAGGCCGCTGACGGCGAGCTTGGGCTTGAAGCATTTTCCCGGCCTGCCGGTTTGCAGCCAACGAAATTGGTCCCGCCTCCCCGCTTTTTTCACTACCTTTTACTTCGTTGACACGCTTCTTACGACTCCATGGATCGGCTGTGTGCCGAAATGCCCGGTCGCCGGCCCGGTGTAGACCAGAGTCACGTTCGAATAATTGACCTCGGTTCCGCCCATGATGCAAACCTGGAGTGTGGATGCTCCCTTAGACTCAAATGTCGCTGGCCCGCCATTTCCCGTGGTTGTGGCCGTGCCGTTGACCACCAGACCAGAAACGGTAGTAGGAGGACTGTTCGCAGGGCAGACGCTGGTGTCATAGCTGACAGTCACGTTGCTCATGCTGATGTGGTGAGTATGGGGACTGCGAGTCGCGGGATTCGTCGGATCCACCTGGGTGGAGCCCGTAATCCCGTAATCGGACGTCTCCATGTTCAGGTCCGCCGAAAAGTTGGCCGTGCCGCCTCTTATAACGTCCAGCGACCAGTCGCCCCGAATTTCATACGGACCGCCTGCCACCGTTGAAGGCGAATAGTCATTGATCACGCCGCTAAAGCGAACAGGCCTGAGATCCTGCGCCTGGACGCGCACCAGCGCTATTGCGGCCACTGCAACCACAATCCCGCAAATTCCCGTTTGGCCGAGCGCGCCCCGCACTCTTTGGTTGCTCAATAATCCCTGTATCATGTTCTTCACTTTTCCTTTCGTTCGAAGTCTTCTTTTGGCCGGGCGGTTGAGCCGCTCTTCCGATCAATAGCCCTTCGAGATGGGAGCATGACCGATTTCGGCAAGCCGTACAATGCACAGCGGAGAAAATGAAGGCGACATCGGATCGCACTGATTCCTTGGGAGTTGTAGCGGTCGGTGACCTGTTATATCGTAGGTATACGGATACGGTATGGCACCAGGAGGTCCCACGCACGAACCCGGCGCTGCAAGCCGAATTGTCCGCTTCGCGGTTTTCGAATTTGACATCGAAACCGGAGAGTTACGCAAGCATGGGCTAAAGATAAAACTCCAAGGCCAGCCCAACAGCGTACTGGCGATGCTCATTGAGCACGCAGGTGAGGTGGTCACACGCGAGGACCTGCAGAAACGACTGTGGCCGGTCGATACCTACGTCGACTTCGAACACAGCCTGAACGCCGCGATCAAACGACTTCGGGCGGCTCTCGGCGATTCGGCCGAGGCCCCGCGCTATGTGGAGACGCTGCCGCGCCAAGGTTACCGCTTCATCGCTCCGCTCAGATCTCTGGCTGCGCCCCACCCGGTCGAAAGCCAGCCGGCCACAGCCACTCCCCAAGCTGACCCGGAGGGTGAAAAATCAAAATCACCGGTTTGGTGGCGGCCTGTTCTGATGGTGGCAGCGGTGGGAGCGGCACTGGTGATGATCGCCAGTGTCTGGTTACAAAGGACGGAGTATTTCTGGCGAAGCCCGATCGCTGACGCGCGATATCAAACACTCACGGACTCCGATGCTGTGGAGCAGTCCGCCGCCGTGTCACGCGACGGTCATTTCGTGGCGTTCTTGTCGGACCGCGACGGACCGACCGACGTATGGGTCACGCAAGTAGGTTCGAATCAGTTCCACAACCTGACCCGCGGGAGCGAACCGCACCTCGTCAACCCGTCGGTTCGCACCCTCGGGTTCTCGCCCGACGCCTCTTTCGTCACGTTTTGGGTTCGAAAAGGGGGCGCGAGCGGCGATATCAGCATCTGGGCCGTGCCTACGCTGGGCGGAGAGCCGAAGCCGTATCTTGAGGGCGTAGCCGAATCCGACTGGTCGAGCGATGGTTCCCGGCTCGCTTATCACACACCCGGTCCGGGAGATCCGTTGTTCGCGTCGGACGGGAGCCGGCGACCCGGGGATCGGCCCATCTTCACCGCGCCTCCCGGTCTCCATAGTCACTTTCCCCTATGGTCGCCAGACGGAGCTTTTATCTACTTCGTCGAGGGTTCCTTACCGGACAAGATGGACATCTGGCGCATTGCTCCCGCTGGCGGACGCGCGGAGCGGATTACCAACCACAATGGATTCGTAAGTTATCCCGTGTTCCTGAATCGGCGGACGCTCATGTACCTCGCCGATCAGGATGGTTCGGGGCCGGGGCTCTACAGCGTGGACGTCGAGCACCGTCTTTCCCACCGGCTGACTTCTGGCCTGGACCGCTATACGTCCTTGGCCGCAAGCGCCGACGGCCGTCGCCTGGTGACTACGCGTGCCACTGCGGAGAGTACACTCTGGCGCTTGCGGATTGCCGATCCACCGGCCGGGGCGCCGGAATTTGCTCCGGTTCCGCTGAAAATCAAGACAGGCTTCGCTCCACGGCTGGGTCCGAACTATATGCTATATATTTCGGCGACCGGATCGAGCGAGAGCCTCTGGAAGATGTCCAACGGAACCAGCATGGAATTGTGGAGCGGCCCTGGCGCCCAAATCTTCGGCGGGCCAGCGATCTCAACCGATGGGAGGAATATTGCATTCTCTGTTCGCCAACGTGGGCAGAGTTTCTTGTATGTAATCCAGGCCGACGGCGGAGAAGCGAGGATTCTTACTGATTCGCTCGACCTGCAGGGCGTTCCAGTATGGATGCCGGACGGCCAATCGATCACCTCGGGGGCGAACGATCACGGTGTCCCGCGGCTGTTTCAAGTGCCGATCGACGGTCGCCCGCCCGTGCGTTTTCTTCAGGAGTCTTCGGTTGATCCCGCTTGGGCATCCGATGGCAGCCTCGTGGTCTATTCCGGGCCGGACATCGGTACCACATTCCCGGTGCAAGCTGCCACGGCCGCTGGTACAAGCCATCCAATGCCGCCGCTGACGCTGACTCGGGGTGCTCGACATATGACGTTCATGGGGAAAGGAAGCACCTTGGTCTTCCTGCGAGGAGACCTTCGACATAAAGACCTGTGGACCCGCGAATTACGGACCGGTGCTGAACGGAGGTTGACGAATCTCGCTCCCGGCTTCAATATTCGCGACTTTGACATCTCCCCGGATGGCCGTGAAGCTATACTCGAACGGGTGCAGGATCGCTCGGATGTGGCGCTGCTGGATCTTGTCCACCCATAGCCCCTTCAACCCACCACCCACCTGATTACCCGGTGCCCGGGGAACTTGCACGCCTTCGCGAAAAGATTGAAATGATCGACGGCGTGGCGTTTACCACCTGCTTCGGGCAGATTTGTCCGCCACTCGTAAAAGCTCGGCCCCAAAACATCTTGCCCTTGCCAACTCGCATAATGAATGATAAAGGACGTTGTCGTTCCCATCCGATGTTGCGCCGCAACGCGGTCCCGTCCCTGAGTCCGGCTCTGGGAAGCTGGGCTTCGGGCGTATCACGCGCCACTCGGAAACTGGTTCGATTCCGGCGATTCGCCCACGAAGTCCCATTCCAGGAAGCATCGCATAGCGGCGTCTGCCAGGTGTAACCGTGCTGTTCCGCTGCCTCGTTTGGTCCTGGGATTCCGCGCCCGGGGCGTCGCGGAACGATATGGGGCGTCGGCAGCGGTTTGATTTGACCGTGTTGCACGACTACAACGAATCCATTCTCGACGGGGGCCAGTCATGCTGTGGCACGCCTGCGACAGAGACTGTATGACTCAGCGCCAGTCGAGAGCGGGGGCGACATGGGTCAGAATGGCCTCCATGACATGCGCATTGTATGCAACACCCAGCTGGTTCGGCACGGTTAGTAAGAGTGTATCGGCCTCCGCGATGGCCGTGTCCTTCCTAAGCTGTTCGATGAGGATGTCGGGTTCGGCGGCGTAACTTCGGCCGAAGATCGCGCGGGTATCTTCGTGGATGAGACCGATGTGGTCCTGGTCCTCCGTGCGCCCTCCAAAGTATTCGCGATCGCGGTCATCCATCAGCGCGAAGATGCTCCGGCTGACGGAGACGCGCGGCGTTCGCGCGTGACCGGCCTCTTTCCATGCCGCGCGAAAGGCGCGGATCTGCGCAGCCTGCTGGACGTGCAATGGTTCGCCGGTTTCATCCCATTTGAGGGTCGAGGTTTGCAGGTTCATTCCGAGCTTCGCCGCCCAGGCCGCGGTGGCGTTTGAAGCCGCGCCCCACCAGATCCGATCGCGCAGCCCTTTCGCATACGGCTCGGGGCGCAGCAAGCCGGGTGGGTTCGGGAACATCGGGCGCGGGTTGGGCCTCGCGAATCCCTCACCGCGCAGCAGGTTCAGAAACTCTTCGCCGTGGCGCCGGCCCATCTCGGCGTCGCTCTCGCCCTCTGCCGGGCGCTGGCCGAAATAACGCCATCCATCGATCACTTGTTCAGGTGAGCCGCGACTGATGCCGAGTTGCAGCCGCCCACCCGCAATGAGGTCGGCTGCGCCCGCATCCTCCACCATATAGAGCGGATTCTCGTAACGCATGTCGATCACCGCGGTGCCGATCTCGATGCGTCTGGTCTTTGCTCCGACGGCCGCCAGCAGCGGGAACGGCGATGCGAGTTGGCGGGCGAAGTGGTGGACACGGAAATAAGCTCCGTCGGCGCCCAATCTCTCGGCCTCCACGGCAAGATCGATGGACTGCAGGAGTGCGTCGGCCGCGGAGCGTGTCTGTGATTGCGGTGCGGGTGTCCAGTGGCCGAACGAGAGGAAGCCTATTTTCTTCATGCAGGATGAGCCTATTGTCCTCGTTCAGATTACTGCGTCATAGCGGGGGTGGAGCTGGTGTCCATGCACCTCTCCCTGCCTGGGCTGGTTCGCATCAAGGGGAAAACCCTCGAAAAGAGCCGGGAGAACGTGCGCTGAAGTGAATCCGCCAACGCTCGCACGAAGTCCCTATGTGGGAAGCGTACCCAGTGCGCGGGGTCGCTCCTGTGAAACGCCGCTCAGGAGCCAGACGAAGCGGTCGCCAGGAAGAATCGTTCCAGGCTGCTCTGCCAGTTCGGAGGCCGGGTCATCAGATGTTGTTTGGGGACAATTCGCGGTCTGCCGCTTCGAGCCGGAAGAGTGAAGCAGGCAGTCCGCGTCGGCGGATTCACCTCAGCGCGAGGCGCGTCATCCGTCAAGTTGACGGGACCCGGACTTAACAGGAGTAATCTCCTGCAAGGCCGTTATATCGAGAGGTTGTGGCGGCAATTTCCACCGGCGGATTGACGCCTGCGCTATTCAGCTGGTGCAGGATCGCTCGCGTGAACCCGGGGCGTTGGTTGCGGCCGGACGGTCATTGTATTGAGTGTGGCGACGCAGGTATCATTGACAGGTATTATTTGAAGAGATGGACGTCAACCAGACATTGTTGGCCGAAATTGTCGCGCGCATTCTCACTGTTGCGCGGCCCGACAGGATCATTCTGTTCGGCTCTGCCGCCACGGGTGAGATGACGAAGGACAGCGATATCGACCTGTTGATCGTCGAACCAACTCCGGGCAACCGGCACGACGAATCCGTTCGGGTTCGCGATGCCATTGGGAATATCGACTATCCGGTAGATGTGCTCATTATGGCGACGGAGCGTTTTGAGGCCACAAGGAACGTCATCGGCGGAATCGCGTATCCCGCGAACAAGTACGGCAGAGTCCTCTATGCAGCCGCCTGAGGAGGCGGTTGATGCTTTGGTTGCGGAGTGGGTCAGGAAGGCCGACCTTGATTTCCAGACCGTAGTCCGACTGGTGGACGAAGACGCCTTTCGCGATATCGTTGTCTTTCACGCCCAGCAGGCCGCGGAGAAATATCTGAAGGCTCTGCTGACGAAGCGCCAGTTGGAATTTCCGAAGACGCACGAGATCCGACGCTTGCTCGAATTGTTGAAGGCGTCCGATCATGGGGTGGCCGAGGCGCTGCCGGACGCGAAGTGGCTGGATCCTTTTGGCGTCGATATTCGTTATCCGAGCGACCGGCCCGAGACAATACCCGGCGATGAACGTCGCGCGTTGCAACTGGCCGAGAGGACACGGGTGGCTGTAACGAAGGCGCTGGCGCTGTAATTGCCGATCGTCGAATCGAGCACCTGTATCAACCGCGGGCTGGCGCGTTCACGGCGTTTTAGATGACCACTTCCTGGATTCCGGACTGAAAGCTGAGACCGAGATCGCCGGGTGCTGCCATCTGCTGGTCGTCGCTCGTTTAGCAGCCCGTGGCAGAAGCAACCGCTCCCTGACGGTCACGGCTCTGTAGAATCCGCGTGTTACCGAGCCGTGACCGTAATGGAGAGCGGTTTACGTTGGCGTTGTAGTGGATAGAGTTCACGACCATGTCTGCGACGGCGAAGGGAAAACGCCAAAGACCAGGCCGACGAGGGCGTCGGCCGCGGAGCGGGGGGTCCGCCCTACCTCAGCAAACCAGGTCTTCCCGTACAATTTTGAACCCGTCCAGATTGCCGAGCACGGTCAGCGCGACCTGTTTTTGATCGAAGAAGGTGCGCGCGACGCGCTGCACATCGTCCGCCGTCACCATCTCGATACTTTCCGCCAGTTCATCCAGCGAGAAGAAGCGGCCGAAGTGGATCTGCTGCCGCGCCAGATTCGACATGCGGCTCGATGTCGATTCCAGACTCAGCATCAGCGACCCTTTGAGATGATCCTTGGCGCGCCGCAGTTCTTCGGCCGGCACGATGTTCTGCTTGAGGTCGGTGAATTCACGCAGAACCGATTCGACGACGTGCTTCGCGGATTCCAGCGATGTGCCCGCATAGACCGACAGACAACCCGTGTCGCTGTAGGGGCTCAGATCGGAATAGACCGCATACGCCAGACCCTGCCGCTCGCGGATGTTCTGAAAAAGGCGCGAACTCATGCCGCCGCCCAGCATCGTGTTCAGCACGTAGCAGGTGAAACGGTCCTCATGCGGAATGGGATACGAAGGCACGCCGAGACACACGTGCACCTGTTCGAGATCTTTCTTCGAGCGCAGGGCGATGCGCGCGTGCGTCGCGGGAACGGCTTGCTGCGGCGCGGGCGTCGCGGCGGGTACGGCTTCGAACCGTTCCCGCACAAGCTCCAGCAGACGTTCGTGCGAAAGATTGCCGGCCGCCGTGATCAGCAGATTGCCGGGCGTGTAGATACTCCGGTAATAGTCCTGAACGATTCCCCGATTGAAGCGTTTGACGGTTTCGCGCGTGCCGAGAATCGGCTTTCCCAGCGGATGGTCTTTCCAGAAATTAGAAGAGAAAATCTCGTGAACGAGGTAATCGGGACTGTCGGCGTCCATCTTGATTTCCTCGAGGATCACGCCTTTTTCTTTCTCGATGTCCTCGTCGCGGAAGAGCGGGTTCAGCACGAGGTCGCTCAGCACATCCACCGCCACCGGCAGATGCTCGTCGAGCACCTTCGTGTTGAAGCAGACCATTTCTTTAGCCGTGAACGCGTCGAGATTGCCGCCGATCGAATCGACCGAGCGCGCGATGTCTTCGGCGGACCGGTTTTTGGTCCCCTTGAACAGCATGTGCTCGATGAAGTGGGAGACGCCGTTTTGTTCGGCGGTCTCGCGGCGGGAACCGCTGGCGATCCAGATTCCGACCGAGACGGAACGGACGTGGGGCATCGCTTCCGTAATGACTTTGATTCCATTGCGAAGCGTTGCCGTCTGAATTTCGCGCTCTGCGGTCGAGGCAGTCGCGGCAGGGGTGGATGACAACGTAATTAACCTGTCTGCATTATCCCATAGCCGAAAACAGACGCTCCCTGCCCCCGCCGCGTGTTAAACTAAGAAAAATGCCGCAAGCTCTTGTAGGAATGGAACTTAGCGAGCTTCGGCAGGTTCTCCCGGCGGATCTGCCGGCGTACCGCGCCGCGCAGGTTTATCACGCGATCTACCACCGCAAGGTGGAAAGCCTCGTTCAGATTTCCACACTTCCGGCGGCGATGCGGGCCGAGCTTGCGTCACGCGCCGCACTGGGATTTCCCGAACTGGAGCGCCTTTACCAGTCGGTCGACGGCACAAAACGCTACCTGCTGCGGCTCGACGATGGGCGCACCGTCGAGACCGTCCTGATGCCGGAAGGCGACCGCGACACGGTCTGCATTTCGAGCCAGGTCGGTTGTCCCGTCGATTGTAAATTCTGCATGACCGCCCTGATGGGCCTCGAACGTTCGCTGACCGCGGGCGAAATCGTTGGCCAGGTGCTGTTCGTCGCCCGCGACAACGCGCTGCTCACCGGCAATAAACGCTTCAACGTGGTCATGATGGGGATGGGCGAGCCGCTGCTGAACCTGCCCAACGTGCTGAAGGCCACGCGCATTCTCTGCGATCCGGACGGCGTCGGCATGAGCGAGCGGCGCATCACGGTTTCGACCTCGGGTATCATTCCGAAGATCGCCGAACTCGGTCAGGCGGAAGTGCGGCCCAAGCTCGCTATATCGCTCAACGCGTCGACGGAAGAGATGCGGCAGGAGCTGATGCCGATCACGCGTAAGTGGCATCTGAAGGATCTGCTCGCGGCCTGCCGCGCTTATCCGCTGCGCGCGTGGGAAAAGCTGACGTTCGAGTATGTTCTGCTCAAGGGCGTCAACGATACCGATGCCGACGCCCGCCGGGTGGTCAGACTGCTTGCCAATCTGAACTGCAAGGTGAACCTGATCGCGCTGAACCCAGGGCCCGGCATTCCTTACGAAACCCCGATGCCGGAGCGGGTAGCATCGTTTCAGGAGATTGTGCGCCGCTCGGTTCCGTGTTTTGTGCGTAAGCCGCGCGGGCTGGATATTTTCGCCGCCTGCGGGCAGCTGAAACGAAACGAGACCTGAGGAGCGTCAATACAGCGATGACTACCAGCTTGTCCCGGCGCGGTTTTCTGGCGGCTGCAACCGCGATCCCGCTCACCCGCCTGACTTTCGCGCAACAACAACAGGATGACACCAAATTTTCGACGGACGTCAAAGTTGTCAATGTGCTCGCCACAGTCCACGACAAATCGGGGAAGGTCATGGCGCTTTTGACGAAGGACGATTTCGATCTCGCTGAAGACGGGCGTCCCCAGAAGATCCAGTATTTTTCGCGGGAGACGGATCTTCCGCTGACGCTGGGATTGCTGGTCGACACGAGCCTGAGCCAGCGGACCGTGCTGAGCGACGAACGGAGGTCCAGCTACCGGTTCCTGGAAACCGTGCTGCGCGAAGACAAGGATCAGGCCTTCGTGATCCATTTCGACCGGGAGGTCGAGTTGCTGCAGGATCTGACTTCGTCGCGCGCCAAGCTGGAAAAAGCGCTGGACCAACTGGAACTTCCTCAGCAGAACCGGCAGCTACAGGGCGGAGGATTTCCCGGACAGGGCGGCGGGGGCGGTTATCCGCGTCAGCGGGGCCCGGCGGGTCCGGGGACCACGCTTTACGACTCAATTCTGCTGGCATCCAATGAACTGATGAAGAAACAGCAGGGGCGCAAGGCGCTGATCCTGCTGACCGATGGCGTCGACAACGGCAGTCGGGTTCCGCTGAGCCAGGCGATTGAGTCGGCGCAGCGGGCCGATACGCTGGTGTATTCGATTCTGTTTGCGGGCCAGGAAAACCAGCAGCCTTTCGGCGGCATGGGGCCAGGCATGGGGCGGCGCGGCGGCATGGGGCGTTATCCGCCACAGCAGCAACCGCAGCACGCCGACGGCAAGAAGGTACTGCAGCGCATCTCGACCGAGACCGGCGGCGGATTTTTCGAGGTTTCGAAAAAGGATTCGATCGATCAGATCTACGACCGCATCCAGGATGAACTGCGTAATCAGTACAGTCTGGGCTACACGTCGGACAACGAGGCGGGCAGCAACGGCTTCCGAAAGATCGCCGTGACGGTGAAGCAGAAGGGGCTGATCGTGCAGACGCGGGAAGGATATTACCCGCGGTAGACAGCGGCGGAGCCGGCGCTTATGCCCGCCCCTCTTCGAGGCCGTTGATGCGCCTTTCGTGACTTTCGGCTACGCGGGCCAGCGCGGCGATGTCCACGGCATCCCGGTTTGAGACTTCCACCAGTTTGCCGATATTCTCCGTGTTCGCCCTGATTTGGGTCGAGTTTTCCCGTTGACTAATCAACAGGAGTTCGACACTCTGCGTCAAAGCTTCGTGCCGTTCTCTGAGCCGGTCGATTCGTTCTTCGAAGGTCATCGTATTGCTCTTCCATTGTAGCGAGAGTTTTCACCCGGACAACCGCTCCCTTACGGTCACGGCTCAGTAATATTGTCGTTTTCGTATTCTTCGTTTTTCTACTGAGCCGTGACCGTAAGGGAGCGGTTGTGCTGTTACGCTGCCGTGGCCTGAATGCGCGGCCCGAGTCCCAGCGCTGTACGCAGTTCGTCGTCCAGCTTTTGCGCCAGATCCTCGTGTTCCTTCAGATACAGCCGGGAGTTCTCGCGGCCCTGCCCGATCCGTTCGCCTTTGTAACTGAACCACGAGCCCGACTTCTCAACCACATTCTTCGCCACACCGAGGTCGATCAGATCGCCTTCCCTCGAAACGCCTTCGCCGTAGAGGATGTCGAACTCGGCCTCGCGGAACGGCGACGCCACCTTGTTCTTCACCACTTTGACTCTGGTTCGATTGCCGGTGATCGTCTCGCCGTCCTTGATCGCGCCAATGCGGCGCACGTCGGCGCGCACCGACGCATAGAACTTCAGCGCCCTCCCGCCGGTCGTTGTTTCCGGACTGCCGAACATCACGCCGATTTTTTCCCGTATCTGGTTGATAAAGACAAGGCACGTGTTGGTGCGGGAGACGCTTCCCGTCAGCTTGCGCAGCGCCTGTGACATCAGTCTCGCGTGCAGACCGACGTGGCTGTCCCCCATCTCGCCTTCGAGCTCTGCCTTGGGAACCAGCGCCGCGACCGAATCGATCACGACGACGTCGACCGCGCCGCTCTGCACCAGTGCGGCTGTGATTTCGAGAGCCTGCTCGCCCGTGTCCGGCTGCGAAACCAAAAGGTTATCGATGTCGACACCGAGCTTGCGGGCATACTTCGCATCCAGCGCATGTTCCGCGTCGATGAAGGCCGCGACGCCGCCGGCTTTCTGCGCCTGTGCGATGACCAGCAGCGCCATGGTGGTCTTGCCGGAAGACTCCGGCCCGAAAATCTCGGTAACCCGGCCGCGCGGAAATCCTCCCGTGCCCAGGGCCACGTCCAGGGACAGGCAGCCCGAAGAAATCACCGCCACGGGAACGACATTGTCCGCTCCCAGGCGCAGCACGGTCCCCTTGCCGAACTGCTTGTCCATCGCCGCCAGGGCGAGATCGATCGCTTTACGTTTTTCTGCTTCTGTCATCCGATCCTCGCAAAAAGCAGTGCCGGTCCTTGCGGAACTTCTCATTGGACCCATACGTGCGAGGTGAAAAGGAGGTTGGACCTATGAGTCAAACAAAAAAAG
>Ga0181521_10006598_pt1 | contig 12498 bp, 9 predicted proteins | sample PEATcosm2014_Bin_32_FD_119764 | JGI IMG/M metagenome (GOLD analysis project Ga0181521, IMG submission 119764) | Peatland microbial communities from MTU Mesocosm Facility, Houghton, MI, USA - PEATcosm2014_Bin02_60_metaG | ecosystem: Environmental > Terrestrial > Soil > Wetlands > Peat | place... | reverse complement strand
TCTGAACAACGCCTGGCTCGACTTGCGGCCCGGCGGATTCGGGGAAGATCGCGTGTATGTCGTCCAGACGGACGCACGTGTAATCGAACGTTGTCTGCTTATGGCCACGGACCCAGGCGACCTCGTTCTCGATCCGACCTGTGGCTCAGGCACAACCGCCTACGTTGCTGAGCAATGGGGCCGCCGCTGGATTACGTGCGACACCAGTCGCGTCGCGCTCGCTCTAGCCCGCACACGCCTGATGGCAGCGAAGTATCCGTACTACGCGCTCGCCGATTCGACGGAAGGCATCACCAAGGAGGCCGAGATCAGCGGCGTCCCACCGTGTCCCGCGGCGCAGCCGAAAAACGATATCAAGCGAGGGTTCGTCTACAGACGCGTCCCGCACGTGACGCTGAGATCCATCGCCAACAACGAAGAGATCGATGCCATTGACGCTGCCCACCAAGAGAAACTGGAACCGCTCCGGTCGCAGTTAAACGCCGCACTCAAGCAGAAATGGCAGGAATGGGAAATCCCGCGCGAAGCCGATCCGGCCTGGCCAAAGGCGGCAAGGGCCGCTCACGAAAGCTGGTGGGCGCTGCGACGCGAACGCCAGCAGCAGATCGACGGGTCCATCGCCCGGCGCGCCGAAACCGAATACCTCTACGATCAGCCTTACGAAGATTCGAAGCGTATCCGTGTCAGCGGTCCCTTCACCGTCGAGAGCCTTTCGCCACATCGTGTCCTGACGCCCGAAAACGAGGACCGGCCAGCCACCGAACGCGCGGGCGAGCGCCAGGACAGCGGTGGGGATTTCGTCACAGTGATACTGGACAATCTGCGGAAGGCGGGCATCAGAGGGACGGAGAAGGGGCAGGCTATCAAGTTCGACCATCTCGAACCTTACCCGGGCGGCGCGCTCCATGCGGAGGGTGAGTACACCACGCCGGCCGGAAAGCGGCGGCGCGTGGCGGTCGCCATCGGCCCGCAGTATGGGACGGTCGGCCCGGACGACGTGAAGGAAGCCGCCAAGGAAGCCGTCCAAGGCGTTGGCCACGACATGCTCGTGATATGCGGCTTCGCGTTCGACCCGCACGTGTCCGAAGAAGTGAAGCGCTACGGCAAACTGGTGGTGCAGGCCGTGCGCATGAACCCCGACCTGCTGATGGGCGAGGAGCTTCTGAGGAAAACCGGCGTCGGCAACCTGTTCATGGTTTTCGGCGAGCCGGATGTGGAGATCCGCAAGCGGAAAGACGGCAAGTTGGAAGCGGAAATTCGCGGCGTTGATGTGTACGACCCGACCACGCAGGAAATTCGCAGCCATTCCACGGACGATATTGCCTGCTGGTTCATCGATACGGCGTACAACGGCGAGAGCTTTTTCGTGCGCCACGCCTACTTCACCGGCGCGGACGATCCGTACGACAAACTGAAGCGCGCGCTCCGCGCCGAGGTGGATGAGGCCGCCTGGGCGTCGCTGCATTCCACCACCAGCCGCCCGTTCGACCGCCCGAAGACCGGAAAAATCGCGGTCAAGGTCATCAACCACTATGGGGATGAAGTGTTGAAAGTGTTCGGGGTTTGAATGCTGAAAGGAGACTCCCGATGAGCATCATCAACCTGTTGAACCAGATCAAGAACGATGAAATTGTGCTCCCGGCGATTCAGCGAGATTTCGTGTGGCCCGAGGACAAGGTCCGGCGCCTGCTGGATTCGATTATGCGCGGGTATCCCATCGGGATTGCGTTGCTTTGGGAAACCTACCTCGATCTTCAATACCGGTTGTTTGAGAACACCTTCCGCCCCGAGACGCCGTACAACTTTAGCGAAAACAAACGCAAGAAGAAATTGAAGTTGGTGCTCGATGGGCAACAGAGGCTCCAGTCCCTCTACATCGCGCTCTATGGGAGCTATGACGGCAAGTTCCTGTATTTCGACGTGCTGAGCGGACGCGAATCCGACGACATCGCCGAAGAGAAGTACACCTTTGAGTTCATGACGGCCGAGCAGTTCAAGGAGTGGGAAGCGTCCGCAGCGGCCAAGAAGGAAGGGGCCGCTTCTGAATTGAACGGGCAGCTCAGGTACTATTTGAAAACATCCGATCTCTTTCAGGCGGGCGTACGTGAGAAGACATCCATCACCAAGCACATCAAGCAACACTTGGAGCTTTCGGAGGACGACACCGACCGGTTAGCGGTCAACCTGGCGAGGTTTGACGAGGCCCTGACGAAGAAATCGAACATCCTGAAGGTGTCCGTGATAGACGAAGACGAGCCGAGTGACGACCCTGATCGGATGTCCGAAGCCGACGTGCTGGAGATATTCGTCCGAGTGAACCGTGAGGGGACGCCCCTTAGCCGTTCCGACTTGATCTTCAGCATGTTGAAGCTTAACTGGAAGGAATCGTCCGAAACCCTCCCGGAATTCGTCCGCGAAATTAACAAGGGCAATTCCTTCGAAGTCGATACTGATTTCGTGATTCGATGCCTATTCGCGGTCTCCAACCTGGGAACGAAATTCGACCTTCTTCTACTGCGCAAGAAGCAGAACGTGGCGAAGCTTCGCAGCAACTTCACACCCTGTTGCGATGCAATCAGATCAGTCCTCGATGCAGTCTCGCGTGATTGCTGGTGTCTGAGCAGCAGCTTGATCGGCGGTACTGCGACGCTTGTGCCCTTCGTCTACTGGCTTTACAACACCCCAAAACATGAAATCCCGACCGGGGCCATCGTCGATTTCCGTAAGGCGTTCTACCTCTTCGCCTTGGCGCGCCCGTTTTCCCGCTACGCAGAGAGCCGACTGTCCCGCTTCATACGGGAAGAACTCCAGCCCCTTCCGGCGAGAAAGATCTACACCTTTCCGTTAGGCGGTGCGGTAACGTGGGTCAAGTTCTGGGAGCGCATCGGCGCCATCGATGAGAATCTCCTGCAATCGAACGTTCTGCTCACACTACACATCGTGCAGGACATCGTGACAAAGAACGTTCAGCTTGCGCGCAACGCCGGAGATATGGATCACATCTTCCCTCGATCCATTCTGCGCGAGAAGGGCTTCCCCGAGGCAGAGATCAACCATTTCGCGAATTTCTGGATACTGGCGAAAGGGAAGAACCAGAACAAGAGCAACAAGCATCCAGCGGACTTCTTCAAAGATGTCGAAGCCTCTGAACTCAAGCGCGCTCTTATAGATCGCGATTCGCTCGACTACCGCCGATTCACGACGTTCGTGAAGACCCGCAGCCAACAGATCATCGACGAGGTTAAAGAACGCATCGGGTTCACCGACGACGACTTTGCGGTAAACACCGAGTAAGCAGCTTTTGGGAGGCAGGACAAGGCCATATCAGTGACGCGAAGCAGAAAAGCGAAGCCGGAAGAAATCGGGCGGCGATCACGGCCTTCAGAAGCTCCTCGATCTAGCGTTGAAGCCTTCAGGCAAAAAGCTCCAAAAAGAGAACCGGTGCGCTCAAGCTGCTGGCTGGCATTATTGCAAGCCCCCGCGAGCCGTTCACGGCACTTCTCGCACAGTGGCAGTTGCTCTTCGACCGGCGCGGCATCAGCCATGTCAGCGTTATTCCGCAATATCGGCGTCTAAAAACCGCCTACCGGCACGTCGGCTGCGACGCGGTCAGCCGGCGCCTCCACTCCTCCCGCGCCTCTCGAAGCTGCACCAGAAACGCCGCCCGCGGCTCTTTCCCCATGTTGGCTCGCGGGCCGCACATATACGCCGCGGCCTGGCCGAAGCGCACGAGTGCCGCGCCATCCATCGCCTAAAGGCGGCTGCGGAGTGCGCCGAGGTCAAGTGGGGAATCACTCGCGAACGAATACATGATCGGCCTTGTGGCCTCCATTTTCGCGCGGATCGCAGAGGATTTGCCCGCCCAGCTTGGCCTACCAGCGAAAGGCTCCCACCCTGGTGCACACTCTCTTTTGATCTAGAATAATTCGCCGCACGCCACCGCGGCGAATCGCCACTTCTTACAAAACTTCGCCGCGACACGTGCCGTCTACTTCACCGTCAGCGCTGCTTCCGCCGGTTGCAATCCGGGCGCGGACGCGCGAACCGCGATTGTGCCGGGGGCTGTGCCCGCGCGCACGATCACGAGCGCGCGGCCCTGATACGTCTTTCGATGGTTGGCCGCGACCGGGCTGATGTCGGCGATGTCGCCGGTGTCCAGCGCCGCGAACTCGCCCGATCCGGTAACCTGTACTTCCACTGCGGTACCGGCCTGGTACACGCGCCGTCCCTGCGCGTCCACAACCTCCATGGCTACGTTGGATAGGTCCTGTCCTCCGGCGGCCAGCGTGGCGCGGTCGGGTGTCAACCGGAGGTGGTGCGGCGGGCCGGCGGTCGCCAGCTCGAATCGCGCAACCTCCTTGGAATCGCGCTTGCCAACCACGCGCAGGACGCCAGGCTCGAACGGCACATCCCAGCTCAGCACCGGGTTCAGGCTGTCCGCCACGGGTTTCTCGCCCAGCGAGCGGCCGTTCAGGAACAGCTCGGCGGATGCGCAATTGGTGTAGACTTCGACCGGAATCGCCTTGCGCGAATCGCCGGCCCAGTTCCAGTGTTCCACCACGGCCACGCGGTGGTTCGGGTTCGCTTTCGCTGGCCCGGGTTCGCGAGCGGCAATGTAGACCATCGGTCGCGCGCTCCAAAGCGCCTCGCGGAGATACGACAGGGGCTTGCGGAAACCGCACAGGTCCAGCAGCCCGGCCGCGCTGCCGCGGTCGGGATAGCGCTCGGACTCGCCGAGATAGTCAATGCCGGTCCACAGAAACTGCCCCGTCACATACTCGCTCGCGGCCACGGCGCGCCACGCGTCGAGCGAGTGCGAATTCTCGCTGCCCAGCAGGATGCGCTCCGGGTACGTCTTGTGGTCGGCTGCGTAGTATTGTTCGAGGTAGTTGTAGCCGGCCACGTCCAGCAGGCTGGCCAGTCCGGTGGCGTTCGAAGCGCGCGTGTCGGCCAGCGCCTCGGTCACGGGACGCGTACCGTCGAGCCGTTTCACGTCGGCGATGAGGCGTCGCGCGGTCGCCACCAGGTCGATCGCGTTCAACATCCCAGGCTTGAGTCCGTCGCGGCCCAGGGGGTGTCCGAAGGGATCGCCGGGATACTCGATTTCGTTGCCGATGCTCCAAAGTACGATGGAGGGGTGGTTTCGGTCGCGCAGCACCATATCCGAGAGGTCGCGGTCGGACCACTCCTCGAAAACCTCGTGGTAGCCGCGCGTGCCGGGCGTACCGGCGTTCCAGCCCTCAATCCATTTGTGCTTGCCGGCGGTCCACTCGTCGAAGGCTTCGTCCATCGTCAGCAGGCCCAGGCGGTCGCACAAGTCGTACTCCTCCGGCGCCATGGGGTTATGGGAGCAGCGGATGGCGTTCACGCCCAGTTCCTTCAGAGCCTTCAGCCGGCGCTCCAGGGCCGCTTCGGAAAAGGCCGCGCCGAGGGCGCCCAGGTCGTGGTGCAGACAAACGCCTTTGAGCTTGAGCGGCTTGCCGTTGAGGAAGAAACCGTCGTTCGGGTCGAAGCGGGTCGAGCGGATGCCGAAGGGCGTGCGGGCTTCGTCGGTGAGCGTGCCGGAAACGTAAGTGCGCGTCACGGCGGTGTACAGGTTGGGCTCGTCCAGTGACCAGAGTCGCGGCTTCGCCACCGCGGTCTGCTGCGTGAAGACGCGGACGCCGCCCTTCGCCAGGAGCTCCTCGGTGGAAACCGTGGCCACTTCATGGCCGGCGGTGTCTTCGATGGAGGTGGTCAGCTTGACCTGGGCATCGGCGTCGGACTGATTGACGACGGAAGTCTCGACGGAGACCAGGGCCTGCCCGTCGCCGATCATGGGTGTGTAGACATAGGTTTCCCTCTGGACCGCGTGTACTGGCGAGGCAATGGTGAGCCAAACATGCCGGTAGATGCCGCTGCCGGTGTAAAAGCGCGAATCGGCCGCAACGGAGTGGTCCACGCGTACTGCCACCACGTTGGGAGCCGGGCCGAGATTGAGGTAAGTCGTAAGCTCGTACTCGAACGAGGAATATCCGTAGGGCCGGTGGCCGAGGAAGTGGCCGTTGATCCACACGTCGCTATCGCGGTAGACGCCGTCGAAGGCTAGGAAGATCCTCCGCCCGAGAACCTTTCTGGGGAGTTCGAACGTCTTGCGATACCAGCCGATGCCACCCGGCAGGAAGCCGGTTCCGCTGGCGTTCGACGCGCTATAGGGGCCTTCGATGCTCCAGTCGTGCGGCAGCCGAACCGTGCGCCAGGTGCTGTCGTCGGTAGTGGGCCGCTCCCAGCCCTGACCGTCGCCCAAGCGAAACTTCCAGCCATCGTCGAAACTGCGCCGTTCCCGGACGGGCGTGGCACTCCATACCGGCAGCGCGGCCACCAGCATGGCAAGCGCGAGGAGAGGCTTCGTGGTCATCGGTGTGCTCCTTGGTTCAGTTCAGCACGAATTGCGGGCGAACGTGGGTCATTCGCTTGAAACGAGGGGGCCAGCCGCGCGCCTGGTAGAAAGCTCAGCCCACCGCGTCAGTGAGGTCTCCCTTACATCCGGGCGCTACACTGGAGATGGAGAAGCTGAAATGCGGACCCATTTACAGCGACGATTGGAAGCCCTGGAGCGGCGGTTCTCGACCGACCAGGAGCCGGGGAAGGCTTTCTTGCCGGAGTTTTTGGTCGCCGAATTCCTGGCCAAAGGCTTCAGTTTCGATCACAAGGGCAGGCCAATCTCAAGTCCCGGAGTCGCGCAGCAGTTGCTCGCGAATTTCCCCAACGGACACCGTCGCGATAGTTGAGGCCGTTGCCATGGGTTCTGCCGCGCGGCGCTCCGCATTGGCGGAAGTACGACGCGCAAGTACGGAAGCGAGCACTTCCGGGCGCTTGCGGGCAAGCGGAAGACCCACGGTGGCGGCAGGCCCCGCAAGCAAGCTGAATAATCCCCTCCACACGATTTGCGAATCGCTAAAATAGGTGTTCTAAAACGAAAAGCCCGGCGATGTATTCGGCCGGATGCAAGAGGCATGATTGGCCGATTCCGACTTTTGGCGCAAACTCCGAATAGACTTTGAGGGACTTCAACCCGCGCAGTTCAGCTTGATTTGGAGTTCACGTCTGCCAATGAGCCTTGAGGGGAAATTACTTCAGAGCCAATGGTCCTGGTGGCGAGTTCCTGACCAAAGCCTGACTGCTCGCCTGAGCGCAATTGCGCTGAGAGGTGCCAAAGCACTCGGCTATGATTCCGAAGACGCGTGGTACGACAAACTCCGAAAGGCGAAGTTTACAGAATTTAAACTCACAGGAAACGCCAGGGAAAAGCAGCCCGACGGCTCGGTCCTGGATTCGGAGTTCGGCTCCATAGACAATGTTGTGAAAGAGTCGATTACCCTCTGTCATGTGCTGGAGGCACAGGACGTACCCTATGCTCAGGCGTGCACGGTTGAAGCGTCAGATAATCCCGAATGGCCCGGCGATCCACTGTTTGAGAATCCGTTCGCCAAGACGGACCCCAATTACTGTGCTGTCGCTCCGTACTTCGAGATGCAGAACAGATTCAGCGCCTTGGGAGAGGAATACCCGGACCTTTCGGCTCGTTGGAGAGCGGACCTTGGCAGCTGGCAATCATGGCCCATGTCCCATGCGAGTGCGCGGTCGATGACTCGTCTCACTCCACGCGCAGAACCAGTGCCATGCGCGCCTGGCGGCGATCTGCACCTCAGAACGGTCGCTGGTGAGGCAGCGGAGCGCTTCTTGATTCAGGCTGGCATCGGCTCCGACGTGGAATGGAGGATGAGGATCCTGGCCAGGGATCGATGGCTCAAAGCCGATGCCTTCGAACCATGGGAGCTTTGGTTGCACGCCATTCGCGAGTTCTGGCTTACTGCGAGAGAGAAAGCGGTCGCTGGCGGTACCGATGCAGGGGCGTTTGAAGGAATAGCTGAACCATTGGGCTATCGGATCGGAAAATCTATAGCGATCGGAGGGCGCGTTTGGAGTCTGATGGTCACCCGACACGAGCCTCTGAGCCGGATAATCAAGCGACGCCTACTTGAAGCAATCGGGCCTACTGAGGAGGTAGCTGGCGCCATTCAAAATGGCAAGATCGCGCACGCCTTCAGGGCGGGTGCCTATTTCACCGGCGTTCTCGCCGCCGACCGCGTCCGCAAACTAGAACCATCAGCTAGACCCGCACTGACTCCGCAACGGAAGATCGGCCGACCGCGGGAGGATCGAAACGACAAGATTCGAGCCGCATGGAGAGATCAGGGTAGTCCTCCTGTCACTGGGGAGATTTGCGACAAACTCGGCAAGCAGTTCTTCGCGGACGAACTAAGAGACAAGAAACCCGGATCGCTCCAGCATAAGCGGGTGCGTGAGCGCGTCCGAAAGACAATCGAACGGACGCCCGCAACATAATCACTTATGTTGCACAACTAAAATCCAGGGTCTTTTACTTGCCGCAATTCTCGGGCAGCATGAGAATTGATGCCGGCACCGCACCAAACCAGCGACAACCACAACCCGCCAACACCGACCGGCTTCCGTGATGAACGCTTCGCGGCATTATACCTAGACATTAGCGTCGAGACACTCCGCACATGGCGGAAGCAAAATCGGGGCCCCCGATACCGCCGCATCGGACGCTGTGTACGGTATGCGATCGCTGACCTCCTCGCGTTTGTTGAATCAGCACCGAGTGGCGGAGGTAGGCCACTGTGACGGGACCGCATCCAACCGATCCGGGCGGCCAGGCCGACCGCCTCCTGCAACCCTCAGTGCGATTTGACCTCAGCGGGACGGGGAGATCGGAGTGACCAAATCTTCTTTGAATCCCGATCAACGCCGGCTCGTGGAGATCATCGAAGGGTTGCGTTTCGGTGCAATCGAGAATCTCCTGATTCGCCGTGGCTCGCCGTGCTATGAACCGGAGCCTCGGATCGTTCAGGCCGTCAAGTTGGATGCCGAGTCTGAGCCAGCCCCTGATCGTAGTGGCGCTAGTCTCACGCTGGGAAAGGGATTCCAGCGCCTTTTCGATCAGTTGAGTCGGCTTGGTGATGGCACCGTCGATCTCGAAGTCCGACACGGCTTGCCTTTCAGGCTGGTGCTGGAGCGCCGCTACAAGGAGCTGGTGCGATGACCACCGAGCACATCGCACGGGCGCTAGGCGGGCGCCCGTGCAAAAGCGGCTGGATGATGCGATGCCCGGCGCACGAGGATCATGATCCAAGTTGCTCGATTACCGAAGTGGCCGGGAAAGTCCTGATCCACTGCCACGCCGGATGCCGGCAGGACGACGTAGTAGCGGCACTGCGGGAGCGCGGTCTCTGGCCTGAGCCGCAAATCCGTTCTGATACCAGACGGACTTCATACGCACAAACCGAGCGTGAACGGCAACTCGTTGCCGAGTATAACTACACCGACGAGGCCGGCGCGCTGCTCTATCAAGTGCTCCGGTATGAGCCGGGGCGCGATGGCAAGAAGAAAGAATTCTCCCAACGTTACCCCGACGGACGTGGCGGGTGGATCTGGAAGAAGGGCAGGCGACAAGCGCTCTACCATCTGCCGGAAGTGCTCGAAGCACCGATTGTATTTGCGGTGGAGGGCGAGAAAGATGTTGAGACCCTTCGGGAGCGCGGCTTCGTTGGGACCTGTAACGCAGGCGGCGCAGGCAAGTGGCTCGCTGACTACAACCAGTTCTTTACTGGCAAGTCCGTGATTGTTATCCCCGACCGCGACCCAGCCGGCTTTGCACACGCACGGCAAGTCGTAGGCGGAATCCGTCGGTATGCGGCGAGCTTCATCGTGATCGACCTCGAAGACGCGAAGGACATCTCAGAGTGGTTTGATCACGGGCATTCGGAAGTTGAATTAGTCACACTCCTGGAAGATGCGTGGGCCCGTCAGGAGGTGGCCCTTCATGGCGAAGGTCATTGAGCTGGCGGAATTGGGGGCAACGGCGGTCACGACGCCCAACGCACCGGAAGGCAACTCTGCATACGACGTTCCTCTCATTACGGACCTGTCCCAAATTCCGAGCGTGTTTTCGCTCGAGGCCCAGATCGAGTGGCTCGTGGAAGACATGATTGCCCAGGGCAGCATCACGCTGATTTGCGCCGAGAGCGGCACCGGCAAGACCTGGCTTGCTTATTACATTGCCGGCTGTGTGGCCCATGGCAGTCCAATCCTCGGGCGGCCGGTGCGTCGCCGCAAAGCTTTGTATCTCGATGGGGAGAATCCTCTCTGCCTCGCCAAGCAGCGGTTGCACGACCTCGGGATCCTGGAGACGGCGAATCTGACTGTATGGGGTGGCTGGGCTTCCTCGCCGCCAGTCGGACCGGACCACCCTTTGGTAATCGACTTCGCCCGGCAGCATAGAGGTTTGATCGTCTATGACTCATTGATCGAGTTCCATTCGGGCTCGGAGCAGTCGTCAACAGAAACACGGGCCTTCATGCGCCGCTTCCGCACTCTGGCGAACCATGGGGCCTCTGTGCTTATCCTTCATCACACTGGCAAGTCCGAGACGTCGAAGCTGTACCGCGGATCCTCGGATATTAAGGCGGCGGTTGATATCGCTTACGTGCTGACGCGCGATACTCAGCAGCCTGAACAGCTTGGGCAACTGTCGATGGAATGCTTTAAGGCGCGTCTGGCGCCGGGGCGGAACTTCAGCATGGAGTTCAAGAATCGACAGGGTTTCATCTCCTGCGAAGCGACCAAGCACGCCAAAACCACCATGGAGATCATCGCTGACATTCTGACGGAAAACCCAAACAGCAACCAGAGTGAGATTGTCCGGCTTGGCCGAAGTCGCGGTTGCAGTCGGGGCCAACTGGAACAGTGCCTCAAGACGGGGAATTGGCAGAGAGTTCCCGGGCCCAACAATTCGACTTTGTACAGCCTGCCACCGGAGGATACCGCGCAGGGGGAACAGGAATGAGCACGATGTGCCTCGGTTTCCCGGTTTCCGGACCCCAAGGGATGGGAAACCGGGAAACCGCATCTAAGCCACTGAGCTTAATTAAGTTGCCGTTTCCCGGCGAAGTTGGGTGCCGCACGCCCAATGGGAGACCGCCCGATGGCCGTTCGGCTCATGTTCCTCGGGGTGCCGGACAGAATCGCGGGCGGGATTCGCGGCTGATGTTGACCTGGAACGAGGCCATGATCTCTGTCTTTCAAGGGCGGGCAACAGGATTGCCCGCGGGAACCGGCGGAACCAGGGTGGTGACAGCGTTATGAGTACCGTTCCCCGCGTAGTTGATCTGGTGCAGGTGCCCGCAGTCCCGTGGGCGTGGGTCGATGAGCGTGTTTACGCCGCCATCCGGGGGTGCAGCGTGAAGGTGCTGCAACGCGAGCGCCGGCTGAACACCGGCTGCCAGTTCCGGCGAATCAGCGGGACTACCGTCCGGTACAAGCTCGGGGACATTACGGCGTTCCTGGAATCGCAGCCGGGCGGCGGTGGCGCCGCGCAACCGAGTAATCAACAGCGGCGCGGAGCCGGTCGGCCGCGGAGGTCTTCAACTTGACTGTGGCTCGACCTATGGCGCCGAATGTGTCGAGGCAAGAGTTCGCCGCATGAGTATTTTCAAAAACGGCAGGCTGTACCATTACGAGTTCCAACTGCATGGGCGGCGGCACCGCGGTTCCACCGGCACCACTAGCAAGCCACAGGCCATCGCGGAGGAGCGCCGCCAGCGGGAGCGATTAGAGAAGAGCTACAGCCAAGTCATCGAGGATGAAGCCCGCGAGCAAGAGCGCAAGACAATCCAGGAAGCAGCAGATGGTTTCCTTGAGGACTACAAAGCCAAGCACCAGTCGCCGACGTTTGCTGTCTACGCCCTCGGGCATGTGAGCAGGCTCCTGGGCGGCAGTCTGGTAGTGGAGATTACGCCGAATGTGGTGAAGCGGTATCAAGCCGATCGCCTGAGGGAGAAAGCGGGCCCCAAGACCATCAACGACGAGGTGCAGTTGTTGCTCCGCCTGTGCGGCGAGCAGGGCGCGCTAATTCGCGCGACGCTACGCCGCGACAAGGCGCTGAAGTTGCAGTTGCCCCCTTCGCCGGGCCGGCCGTACAGCACGGAGGAGAAGGCGCGGATGCTGGAGGAAGCACAGAAGTTGCGCACGCCTCAGATGCACGCAGCCCTCGCGCTGGATTTGAACACTGGTCTCCGGGATAAGGAACTGCGCGAGATCCGGTGGGAGCAGATCGATCTGCTCCACAAGAAAGCGCTCACGGTAGGCAAGTCGAAGACTGAGGCCGGCACGGGGCGCGTGATCCCGCTGAATGAAACGGCGATTGCCGCGCTGGAGGCGCATGCCGCTTGGTATACGCGGCGGTTCGGGGAGTGCCGACCGGAATGGTTTGTATTCCCCTTCGGGACGCCGCTGCCCACGGATCCCACGCGTGTCCCGCCTCAGCTGGAAATGGAAAGGGCGCTCAACCGTTAAGATAGCGGAGAGAGCGCGTGAAGAAACCACGAAAGCATTACAGCGGAGAAGAGAAGGTCGCCATTTTGAGGCGGCACT
>Ga0181521_10006591_pt1 | contig 12513 bp, 14 predicted proteins | sample PEATcosm2014_Bin_32_FD_119764 | JGI IMG/M metagenome (GOLD analysis project Ga0181521, IMG submission 119764) | Peatland microbial communities from MTU Mesocosm Facility, Houghton, MI, USA - PEATcosm2014_Bin02_60_metaG | ecosystem: Environmental > Terrestrial > Soil > Wetlands > Peat | place... | reverse complement strand
TTCACACCTGCTGGCCGCCCTCGGCAGCTTCCCCGCAAAGGGACTTGTCGCGCGGTGGCTGAAAGCTGGTGTGGTCGAACACGGTCGGCTCGCCCCGAGCGAGGAGGGGACCCCCCAAGGTGGTCTCCCCTTTGCTGTTGAACGTGGCGCTTCACGGGATGGAGGAGGCCGCCGGGGTCCGATACCAGAACACCGGCCCACGGGCTGGTGCGACGGTGCGGAAAAGCCCCGTCGTGGTTCGATACGCCGATGACCTTGTGGCGATGTGCACCAGTGCCGAGCAGGCCGAAGAGGTCAAGGCTCGTCTGAGCACGTGGCTGGCACCGAGGGGTCTGGCCTTCAACGAGGAAAAGACGCGAGTCGTTCACCTCGATGAGGGCTTCGACTTTCTCGGGTTCAATGTCCGCCGCTACAAGGAAAAGCTGCTTATCAAGCCGTCGAAGGCGGCCGTGCGACGGCTCCGGGCAAGGCTCGCCGCCGAGATGAAGGCCCTGCGAGGGGCCAACGCCCCGGCGGTGATCAAACGGCTGAACCCGATCATTCGGGGCTGGTCGGCCTATTACCGGACGGTTGTGTCCAGCCAGATGTTTGCGAGGCTGGACAACTACATGTGGGTGCTCACCTACAAGTGGGCTAAGTACACCCATGGGAACAAGCCGACGCGCTGGGTCGTTGCCCGGTACTTCGGCCAGTTCAACAAGTCCAAGCACAACCGGTGGGTCTTCGGTGACCGCAGCAGCGGCGCCTACCTGCTCAAGTTTGCCTGGACCAATATCGTCCGGCACCAGATGGTCCCAGGGACGGCGTCACCTGACGACCCGGCCCTGGCCGAGTACTGGGCCAGGCGGCGACGGCGAGCCACACCACCACTTGATGGCATCAGTCTGGGGCTATTGAGAGCACAGGCCGGTCGCTGTCACGTGTGTGGAGGGCTATTGCTGCTTGCCGATCATGAGCCAAGCAATCTTCCCGAGTGGGAGGAGTGGCTCACGGTGACCCACAAAGCGGTCCGCAAGAAAGCGATCACCGCCGAGCGGGAACCTGGTCTGCCAGGAGATCGCGTCGCACTTCACCTCGTGCACGCACACTGTCAACAACGGCGTCTCGCCGCTTTCAGTGTGCCTGGCACTTTTGCTCGTCCGTGACCCAGTGGGCTTGCTTGAGCCCGGTGCGGTGAAAGCCGCACGCCGGGTTCTTAGGGGGCCCCGGCGCAGCAATGCGCCGGGGCTACCCGACGAACCGGTCCGCGACTCGCATGTCGTGTGCCACAACGAGACGATGACCCCGCTCGATAGCGGGAGGCGGCGCCACCCGCGAGCGAGCTACGGACCCCGCTCCTTCTGTTCGCCGAGGTACGTTGCACAACGTGATACCGTCCGCTGATCCGGGGACCGACCCCATCCTCGCGAAGCTCTATTCTTCGATCCAATCGGGCCATTCCGCTGCTGCCTTTATCGCGACAGAAACGAAAGGTGAGTTCCGGTACGAGTTCCCCCTCGACGCCGATGTGATCGTCGAGGCGACGTACTCGAGCAAGCCGACGGTTGCCTTGACGCTGATCGAGGTGCTCGATCGTGCGGCTCGCGGCCGCGTGCCCGTCTCTCTTGGTGGCCGGCCAGGCGCGCTCGTGACCGTTGCCAACGGTCACATCCTGGTGAGCAGCGGTGAACTTGTGGCCCGCATCGAGGACTTACGCGGTGCTCTCGCGGCCCCGTTGTCCGACTGGGTACCACCCGGGGAGCAGACGACGTTCGGCGAGCGCCTCACACGGTGGGTCCAAGCGACCACGATCGAGGGCGCGAAAGCTCGTCTTGAGGCGGCAAAGAGGCAAAGCGATGCCAACGAACGCCAAGTCGTCGCCTCCACCGCCGCGGAGGTCTTCTTGCCGGACATTCGACTGCACCTCCTCGACTGGTGGATATTCGAGGCGAACAGACAGGGAAAGGGGCATTTTCTTGCGTGCTCCCCTAGCCTGGCGCTCCCCGATGAACCCCGTGAGGAAGTGGATCGATCGCGCGGGCGAGCCGCGCTCTACGAGGCCGTGGTGCGCGCGTTTGAGAAGGATGCGGGTACGGAGCGCCATCAGCACCGAGGTGAGCGCGTCACGCTCGAGGCGCTCGGTGAGGAGCTTGAGAACCCGTTTCCGGAGGCGGGCGCTTTAGAGAGAGTTGAACTCGCCGATCTAGTAGCGCGCGCCAAGCTGACCGACCGACAGCGCGAGGTCCTGGCTTTGTACTACGACGCCGGACGAACTGACGCCGAGATCGCCAACCAGTTCGGAATCGCGGTCTCGACGGTGACGAACACCCGCTCGCGAGCTCTCGAAAAACTTCGCGCCATCACGTAGAGGTTCGGCCTTTCTCGTCGCCCTCCTCCCATGGAGGTGTGAGAGATGGCGATTGTCGCGATCTACAACGGGGATCTCGTGGGCTCGGCGCGCCTCGTCAGCGCGACTGGTGACCCCGAGGTCGTGACGCGCGTGGCGGAGCTGCTCCTCGAGGTGGAGCGAGAGGACAGCACAGCACCAGAGCCGATCGCAGCGGGTCGGTGCATCGCGTTGCGCTCACTCGTAGGTGGTGAGAGCCATGAGTGACGCTCAGGCGGCGCTCGAGCCGCTCGCAGTGTCGATCGAGGCCGCGGTCCCACTCATCGAGTGTGAACAGGCTTCGCTCCTACCTGGAGCGTCTGGCGACATCGGCCCGGTCCTCTTGCTCACGATCGAACAGGCTGGAAAGTTGCTCGGCCTGTCGCGCTCCTCGGTCTACACCCTCACCCGCGCCGGTCGCTTGCCGGTCGTTTACCCCGCGGGACGGTCCGCCCGCATCCCGCGCGCGGCCATCGAGGCGTTCGTCAGCGAGCTCGTGGCGGAGGCGCAGCCCAAGAGCGCCCCACTAGACCCCAGACACGATCAGAGAACCCGGGAGAGCGTCCGCCGACCGTTCCCCAGAGAGCACGACCCCGTGGGGCAACTGGGGGCAAGGTGAGCGCCATCGACCGGCTCGAGGCCGCCCTTGCCACGCACGGTTGCAACCCGCGTCGGCGCGGTGACCACATCGACGCGCTTTGCCCCACGCACGACGACGTGAACCCCAGCCTCGATGTTGACCCCGGCTACGGCGGGCGCGCCCTCGCAACATGCCGCGCCGGCTGCCCGCTCAAGGACATCCTCGCAGCGCTAGCGCTGTCCTGGGGAGACCTTTTCGATGTCGATTCGAGTCACAACGGCAAACCCGAGATCACCGCCGAGTATCCGTACACGGATGAGCAAGGCAACTTGCTCTTCCAAGTCGTCCGGTACTCGCCGAAGAGCTTCAGGCAGCGCCGCCCTGACGGTGCCGGCGGCTGGACATGGAAGCTCGACAATGTGCGACGCGTTCCCTACCGCCTTCCGGAGCTGATCGCTGGCGTCGCAAGAAACCGCTGGATCATCGTCGTCGAGGGAGAGAAGGACGCCGACCGCCTCGTCCGCGAGGGTTTCGTGGCGACCTGCAACTCGGGCGGGGCCGGGAAGTTCTTGCCAAGCTTCGCCCCACACTTCAAGGGCGCCAAGGTGGCGATCCTGCCGGACTGCGACAAGCCGGGCCGTGCCCACGCCCAGAAGGTCGCCTCGCTCCTCTCACCAGTGGCCAGCAAGGTGAAGATCATCGAGTTGCCGGGCCGTTCCAATCACTGTGACGTGTCCGACTTCCTCGATGGCGGTGGCAGCGCGCAAGAGCTCAAGCGGTTGATCGTCGGGGCGCCGTGCTGGGACCCAGCGCCGGCTCCGGTCCGCAGCACGACAAGGGACATCCCCCAGCGGCTGAGCGTGCGCTTGGTCCCGGCCGCCACCGTCGCTGCGCAGCCAACGAAATGGGCCTGGCGGGACCGGATACCTCTAGGCGGCGTCTGCCTCATGGTGGGCCAAGAAGGTAGCGGCAAGACGACGATCCTCACCTACCTGTTCGCTCGTGCCAGCCGTGGCCAGCTCGAGGGCGACCTGCAAGGTATGCCAGTCGCCTCCGTGTACGCGACAGCGGAGGACTCGTGGGCGCGCACACTGCGTCCGCGGCTGGAGACTGCTGGCGCCGATCTCGACCGCGTCCACTTCGTCGAGATCGACGGGCTGGCGAGCGGCCTTTCAATCCCGGGTGACCTGAATGCGTTGGCGGCTGAGATGCGACGGACCGGTGCGCTCCTACTCGCGCTCGACCCGTTTGGCGCTCACCTCCTCGGCACGATCGACACTCACCGTGACGCTTCGGTTCGTCAAGCCTTGGCGCCGCTGGCTGCCTGCATGGACGAGTTGGGTGCCGCCGCAGTTGGCGTCATGCACTGGTCAAAGGCCCCGAGCACCGTGGCGCTGGACCGAGTGAACGGCTCTCGCGGCTTCACCGCCGCGGCTCGGGCGGTGCTCGCGGTAGGTGACGATCCGGCGGACCCTGGCGCGCATGTGCTTGTGGTGGCGAAGTCGAACTTGGGTCGGCTCGACGTGCCCGCGCTCCGTTACCGCATTGAAGGACGAACCGTTCCCGGCCTACAGCACGAGCCGATCGACACCTCGGGCGTGGTGTGGCTCGGCGAGGCACCCGGCATCACCGCCCGCGATCTGTTCCCCGCGCCCGTCGATGACGGTGAACGCTCCGATCGTGAAGCGGTGGCCGAGGTTATCCGTGAGGTGCTGGCGGACGGTCCCCGCCCACGCGGGGACGTGGTGAAGGCAATTCAGGTTGCCGGGCTCACCGCCGGGGACAAGACCATTCAGCGAGCCTGCCGAGCACTTGGCGTCGAGCGCAAGCGCACCGGGTTCGGTTCGGGAGCGTCATTCATGCTCGCGCTACGCGAGCGGTCCATGGTGGACCAGTCGGACAACGCCCCCATGGCTCATGACGCTGTCCACTATGTCCAGAATGGGCCTGACCAGGACTATCGCGACGGCACCACGTCCATAGTGGACATGCTGGACACACGTAGTGATGCACGTCGTCCCGAAGGCGCCGGCATGATGCAGGACGAGGCAATCGCCGCGCTCATGCGTGTCTTTCCGGGTGCGGAGCCGCTCGACGAGGACCACGCCGACGCGGTGGAGCCCATCGCCGACTCGTACCACTGCTTCTACTGTGACGCCCCGGTCACGCCGGCACGCGCGTCCGTCGAGCACGGCAGGATGGTCTGTCGTCCCTGCTCGGAGGCGGGACAATGAGCGCCTATATCTGTGAGCGCTGCCGGGAAGCAGCTATGCGCACGGCACACGCTTCGCTCGAGGTGCTCGGCGCTGAGGACGCCACCGAGGCCACTCGCCAGATTGCGGCCGAGGAGCTGGGCCACGCGCTGGAAGTGCTTCACCAAACGCCTGGCCTGCGCGTGGATGGCGAGGTCGACCAATGACCACGTCCGCGGTCCTATTCCGCTTACAGGTCTCAAGAAATGGCAACACAAGCAGACCGCGAACAGAGAAAAGCACGACTTGGGTATCGCGGCCCATTTAACCAAAGCGTGCCGTGAACAGAAAGTAGGTTTCAAATGATTCTCGAATCCGAGCAGTCTGATCGACCGACCTTAGACACTCCGCGACGTCGGGGGTCTGTGCGGTTCATGTCCTCATTCCGACACACCGGTCCACAGTTGGGGAGCGTCTGCACGCGCCCGAATCCCTTGTGGCTTCGTGGCGCTCCGTCAGTGGCGTGGGTCCAGGCGAATGCTGACAACAGCGAGTGGCTTGGTTACTACCTTGAGCGGATTCACCTAGTCGTCGTTGACCCCTCGGGGATGCGCGGTCCGTGTTCAGGTGACCCGTTGGAAGAAGCCGCTTGCGTGGAGCTCAGCAGGCTCGTTGAGCCAAAAGCGGCTGAGATAGAGCAGGCGTACCGTCAGCTCGAAGGCGACGACCCCTTCTCTGACATTCCGGAGGACCCCGCACGGGCGGCGAGAAAGAAGCGGGCGATCGAAGAGTTCGAGAGCTTCCTGGAATGGCGCGATCTCGGCGACGGCCGGCTCCTGGCTGCACTTGGTTACTGGGCACCTGCCGATTCTCTGGGAGAAGGGCCGACTTCGGACTCCATGGATCTCCACCACCCCCGGTACAACTTCGACCTCGCCCGAGGTCGAACGTTGAGGGACGGCGCTGAGAACCCGAGTCCCTTGTGGCTTCGGGGCGTTCCATCGCTCGCGTGGGTCGAGGCGAATGCCGACAACCACGACTGGCTGGGTCCCTACCTTGGGGAAATCCGCCTGGTCGTCGTCGACCGGTCGGGGGTGCGCGGTCCGCATTCAGGTGACCCGCTGGAAGAGGCCACCTGCGTCGAGCTCAGCAAGCTCGTCGAGCCGAAAGTGGCTGCAATAGAGGAGGCGTACCGCGCCCGTGGCTACGGGATCTGTGGTGAGCGGACGGTCGTGGAGTTCGAGAGCTTCCTGGAACGGCGCGACCTCAGCGACGGCCGGCTCCTCATCGCACTTGGCTACCGGGCGCCTGACGACTTCCTGGAGGACGGACCGACTCCCGACTCGATAGACCTCCGCGGCCCCCGGTATAGCTTCGACCTCCCACGACGGTGGCACGGGCTCGGGGAAGACTCCGAGTGCCCGAATCCCTTGTGGCTCAGTGGAGTCCCGTCGCTTGAATGGGTCGAGGCGACCGCCGACAACTGCACCTGGCTTGGTCCCTACCTTCAGAAGATACGTCTGGTCGTCGTTGACGAGTCGGGAGTGCGCGTTCCGTGTCCGAGTGACCCGTTAGAGGAGGCCGCTTGCGTGGAGCTCAGCAAGCTCATCGAACCGAGCGTGGCGGAACTAAACAAGGCGCGTTGGGTGGTCGATTACCTGCTTAAAGCAAACTGGGCGTCTTGGGCGGAGTGGGCGGTGTCCCAAGTGAGAGAGAAGCGAGCGATCGAGAACTTCCAGAGTTTCCTAGAAGTCCAAGCCATCAGCAACACACGGTTCGTCGTCGCCCTTGGTTGCGAAGCATCGGCCGACGCGCTAGCGGAACTGCGCCCACCTCACATGGACCTCGAGCCCGTTCTAACTGAAACTGAGCAGTGAGCCCCGCTCGACAAAGTTGGCGAGTCCACGCGCCGGGGCATCGCGTGGACTGGCGGGCAATGAGCGCACCACGCTCCGTGCAAGGGATACCGCAGGTGACCCCGTGAGCTTCCAGCCGGCTCCGAGACCCTACGCGTGCCCGAAGTGCAACAAGTCGCACGACCGCTGCCTCGGTCATCGACGCAAACACCCCGGTGAGCCCTGCCGAGCCTGGCCCAACAACGGGAGCGATGTTGTCTGCCGCATGCACGGGGCCAGCGCGCCACAGGCGATCGCAAAGGCCACTGAGCGTATCGAGCAGGCGGCCATCATCCAAGCGGCACGGACGTTCGGCCTGGTTAGGGATGACGTGAGCGAAGAACAGGCACCGGAGATCGTGAGCCGGCACCGCCGCCTGGTGGGTGCGACATGATCGCTCCTGAGTTGGAACACCTGGCGGTCGATATCACCACGCTGGACGAGCTGCCAGGTAATCCGCGCAAGGGCGACGTCGACGCCGTGGCTCGCAGCTACGCCGCCTTCGGACAGCAGAAGCCGGTCGTCGTCCAGCGCCGTGGCCGAAAGACCGTCGTCATCGATGGGAACCACCAGCTCAAGGCCGCGCGGCAACTCGGCTGGGATCAGATCGCCGTCTCACCGTTCAAGGTGAAAGACGCCAAGACCGGCCGGGTTCGCGCGGGCACAGTTGCCGAGGCCGACGCCTACGCGCTCGCTGTCAACCGCACCGCGGACCTCGGGGTCTACGACGACGTGCTGCTCGCCAAGATGATCGAGTCGATCAGCCACGACGCCGACCTGCTGGCGGCCGCCTCCTACAGCCGGGACGACCTGCTGGCGCTGCTGAACGGCGCGCCGAAGCTCGGCCTGACCGACCCCGACGACGTGCCGGAGTCCGCACCGGCCAAGACCAAGCTCGGTGACCTGTGGCTGCTCGGGCCGCACCGGATCCTCTGCGGAGACTCCACCGTCGACGAGAACGTGCGTCGCCTCATGCACGGCGAGCGCTCCGCTCTCATGGCCACAGATCCGCCGTACTTGGTGGACTACCGGGGTGGCAATCACCCCCAAAGCTGGGCCAACAAGGCGGAGGTCAAGGACAAGCACTGGGACGACTACATCGACCCAGACCAGGCGAGCGACTTCTTCGCCTCATTCATCCGCGTCGCCCTGCAAGAGGCACTGACCGATCGTCCGGCGATCTACCAGTGGCACGCCGCACGTCGCAGCGTCTTAGTCGAGCAGGCGTGGCTACAGAACAAGCTTCTCGTCCATCAGCAGATCATCTGGAAGAAGAGTCGTCCGGTCCTGGGACGACAGCACTTCATGTGGCAGCACGAGCCCTGCATGTACGGCTGGGTCCAGGGCAGGATCCCGGCGCTTCGACCGCCGAACAACGCGACGACGGTATGGGACGTCAACCAGAAGGGGGAGTCGGACGGCATCCACCCCACTCAGAAGCCCGTCGAGCTGTTCTGGCGCCCGATGGAGTGGCACACGAGACCGGGCGGGGTGATCTTCGAGCCCTTCTCCGGTTCAGGTACCTCGATCATCGCGGCAGAACGCTCCGGGAGGCGCTGTTTCGCCTTGGAGATCTCGCCCGCCTTTGTTGACGTCGCCTGTCGCCGCTACCAAGAGCACACCGGCATCGTGCCGAGGCGCGAGGGCGGTGAAGAGGTCGACTTCACGGTTGCGCCATGACCACGACGACCCGCGAGTGTTGGGAGGACATCGCCGCCGCGCGAACCCGACGGCACTGTGCGCGCGGCAGGAGCAGGCTGGGAGGATGGCGACGGGAGTATCTGCGACCAGAGGCCCCTACCCGAGCCGAGTCTGTGATGGCCTCCAGATGGGCCGTGTGATGGCTAGACGAGCGACACCCGCCGAGCGCGACGAGCGTCGCCGCAAGGTGGCGATCCTGCTCATCGCCGGTGTCACGACCAACAGCATCGCCGCGACCGTGGCCGTCAACCGTAAGACCGTCCTGCTCGACACGAAGGCCGTCCGCGCCGAGTGGGCTAGGGCCCGCATAGAAGCCTACGACCGTTACGCCGCCGAGCAGCTCGTCATCCTGGCCGAGATACAGCGGGCGAACTGGGAGGCAGCCATGCGCGGCGACACAAAGGCGTCGACGACGGTGCTCCGCGTCTGCGACCAGCGAGCGAGGATGCTCGGGCTTTACGCGCCGCTCCACCTCGACGTGCAGGACGAGCGCTTGCAGAGCAAGTCGGACTTCGACCGGGAGGTCATGGAGCACCTGGCTCGCCTTGACGCGGCCCACGCCGCCGGCGACGCCGCAGCCGTCGAGGCCGAGGCGACGGCGATCCTCGCCCGTGGGTCGAAAGACAGTGGTGAAACGGCAGCGGGGCAAGAATAAGCCCCGATGACGACCCAACCCAGCCCGAGGGCCCGATCGGACCGAAAGGCCGTCACCCGAGCCGAGGCGACTGACGCGGAGACGGCCACCGTGCTTGCCGAGGCCCTCGCTGGCCGTCGCCTAAGTCGCCGTGCTGCCCGCCAGCTCGCTGCCACGCTCCGACGGGTCACCGGGGCGCTACCACCTGGCACGGGCAACCTGGCGGGCCTTTCGCGTCGCCTTAACGCCGCCGCCAACATCCTCGACGCTCAGGCTGCCGCACCGCCTCGACGTCGGTCGTGAGACCCGACGCGAAGGCAGAGCGCGCCTTCGACCAGGCGAGCGATGCCGTAAGCGTGGGCGCTACCGACGGCGAAGCTCCCTCAGCACCCGCACGAGCTGACCGAGAATCGCGAGCGCGCGTTCACGACTGAGCCCGCTGGGTGCTTCAGGACGCTGACCGCGGCCGCGTCGGGCCACTGAGCAGCCCGATTACCTGCTATCTATAATCCGCACAGGGAGGAGATCCCAATGAAACGCATTCTCGCCACCATCGCCTTCGTGGCCGCCCTCGTCATGCCTGCGGGCCTCCTGGGCACCGTTGCGACCGCTGCAGGCGCTTCGCCGCCCAAGCTCAAGGCCATGCTGCTCAGCATCGGGCAGATGCCGACTGGTTGGGCCATCGAGAACTCATCGGGAAGCAGTTCGGGAGGCGGTGTGGTCGGCTGCCTCAATGGGAAGATCTTGGAGCCGAAAGGCGTCAAGCAAACAGCGACCGCGAGCGTCTACTTCGAGTTCCTTGAGAACCCTCCTGCGGTGGGCGAGGGGCTAGCGACCTACAAGAACGCGACGACCGCCTACAAGAAGATCGTCGCCAATCTCGCGGCCTGCAAGCGTCTCACCGGGAAGATGAACGGCGACCCGGTGAAGGGGACATTCGGGCAGATGAGCTTCCCGCACTACGGGAACGAGAGCGAGGCCTTCGCTGCGAGATTCACCGTCGAGGGTGTCAAGCTTGGCGAAGTTCTCGTGATCGTTCGCAAGGGCAGCATCGTCATGGGGATGTACGAGGGCGACTTCGCGCCCGTCGACGTGAGGCAGTTCCAAAGCTTCGTCAAGAAGGCGATAAAGAAGGTCGTGTGACCACCGCTGCGCCGCCGACCATACCGGCAGGCTGGTTTCCAGACCCTCAGGGTTCAGGACAGCTTCGGTACTGGGACGGCAGCCGATGGACCACCACCACAAGGCCGAACTGAGGCTCCCAAGAAAGAAGGAACATCATGACTCCCCATCGCATTCTCACAGCAACGCTTGCCGGAGCGGCAGCAGTAACTCTGGCTATCGCTATCCCAATCGCAGCATCGGCATCTGGCAGCCCACAGCCAAGAGTTGCGCCGCACATCGTCGGGACGTGGCCCAATGATGTGAACATGGGCGGGGCGGGTGGCTACGAAGTCTGGAACACCGGCAAGGTCGTACCACTGAACCACGCCCCCTACTATGGGTCGGCCAAGGCATCACCAGCCGACATCGTTGGGTTTGCGGCAGACGGTGACAGTGGGGGCTACTGGCTCATTGGAGCCAACGGGGCTGTCTACTCGGAGGGGACGACCTGTCCGGACGAAACCCTAGTAGGCCCAAAGATCAAGCCAAAATCAGGCGTGGTTGGGACGGTCAACCAGAAGAATCAGTACAACGAGGGCTTCACAATGGTCACCGCAGCGAGCCATTTGTACTCGTACAGCTGTGTGTTTACGTTCTAACTGACACGAAGGACCGTCGGATGCCAGCCACCACCCTGGTCCTTGTCGCATGTAGCTCACCGGAGACCGCCTCGCAGACGCAGTAGATCGATCCTACGCGCACCGCTCGGCGCCTGTGCGGGAAGCGCCATCGCGATCGACTGGCGCACGATCTCGGCCTCCTCCGGGGACAGGTCGGCCACGGCCTCCTATTCGATGCTGCAGTCTCGTTGACACACATCCCGCTCAAGAACTCACCCAACGTGGTCGATAACTCGTCTAGGTCTGCTTATTGCCCTCAATAGGGACGCCCCGTTTGGCAAGGACGACCGCTTAGGTTGCCGCCCGAGTGCAGGCTCGACGTCTCTTCTGATAGACCCAGCGAGGAGAGTGTCATGACGCCAAACTGCACGACCAAACTGAGCCGCCATCGCCGTGTCCTTACGATCGTCGTCGCCGGTGCCATCGTGCTCGGGCTCGACGCCTGTGGGACTACCGCCGCGGGCCCGACCACCAGTCCACCTACGACAGCCGCCCAGGAGACGACAGTGCCACCGACAACCAGTCCGGGCGTCCCGGGCAGCGGCGGCATGACCCTCGCCCAACTTACGTCAAGTGCCAAAGGCCAGATCACTGGCAAGGCACCCTCCGGATTCGCCGTGACGGCCGTTCACTCAGTAGTTTGCAATCCTCCCAGTACCTGGGCGGCCGCAAAGACGTTTACTTGCTATGCTTATGACTCCCAGGGCGCCGAGGTCGGTGAGTACGACGGAACGGTCGAACCGAACTCGTCTAGCGGCAATTGGCAATGGAACGCTGAGTGGGTACCCAACGCTGGCTACAGCGCACCGACAACATCAGTGCCGAGTACGACCCAAGCCGCGGCCTCGGTCGGTTCAACCCTTAGCCTCAACGACGGCGAGGGCGACACGTTCACTGTCACGCTGTTGCAGTTCGTAGACCCGGCAACGCCAGCCTCCTCGTTTGACACCGCACCAGCAGGCGACAACCTCGCCGAAGTCTTGCTCAAGATCACGGGCGTCACAGGCACATACTCCGATGACGCGAACAGCGATGTGTCGGTGATCGGCTCCGACGATCAGACCTACAGCCCCGGATTCGAGAGCTTGAATGGCTGCACGAACTTCAGCAGTGGAGCCTTCACCGTCACCCCTGGCCAGTCATCGAGCGGCTGCGTCGCCATCGAGATCAAAACATCGGTCACGGCCGATACGGTCGAGTTCTCCGCGGGCTATGGCAACGACGTAGGAGAGTGGAAAGTCGGCTGACTGCGAAGGTCATGCGGGCGCCCCGAAGCATCCGGGACCACCCCCGCTGTACAGCATACGAACCATTGCTGTACACTTGCGACATGCGAGCGATCGGGTACGCCCGAGTCTCGAC
>Ga0181521_10006590_pt1 | contig 12516 bp, 13 predicted proteins | sample PEATcosm2014_Bin_32_FD_119764 | JGI IMG/M metagenome (GOLD analysis project Ga0181521, IMG submission 119764) | Peatland microbial communities from MTU Mesocosm Facility, Houghton, MI, USA - PEATcosm2014_Bin02_60_metaG | ecosystem: Environmental > Terrestrial > Soil > Wetlands > Peat | place... | reverse complement strand
GAGCAGGCGCCTCCACGGTAGCCGCCGTCATTCGTACTTATTATACACAGGGGCGGGTGGGAACCCCGGGCTAAGATTGCACCGGGCGTGTGGCGCAGTGGGGGCGCGCTTCCATGGCATGGAAGAGGTCACGGGTTCGAATCCCTTCAGGTCCACCAAAAACTTCTCAGACTCGCACAGCGGCTCCTATAGCGGCTCTCCGGAGTTCAAAACCGGCGGAATGCCTGCCCGCTTGGGAAGTTCCAGCCATTCATGCAGTAGACCCTCCGGCATAGAGCCTGACGCGCTGGTTGGTAAGGAGAGAATTCTTATTGACAATTTCTATTACCGGAGTATAGTTCAATTTGCTATATGTCGTCCGTCCGTACTTTGAGGAGGAACTGAATGCGTTTGTTCCAATGTTCGACGTTCGTCTTTTGTGTTGCTGCTTGCTTCGCCCCAGTCGGCGCGGCGTCCGGGATATTTGGATTTGTGGATAATGCCGGGGTGTTCAATTCGCTTTACGCCATCAGTCCGAGCACCTTCGGTTCCGGCGCTAGAGGAGTCAACAACGCCGGTCAAATCGTGGGGTGGTACCAGGAGGCGGACGGACATGGATTTCTGGATGTCGGAGGGCTGTTCACCTCCATCGATGATCCGCTGGGATATGACAACTCCGCATCCGGAATCAATAATTCCGGCCAGATAGTTGGCACCTGGGTGGACGGAAATACCCTAAACGGCTATCTCTACAACGGCTATCTCTACAGCGGCGGGGTATTCACGCCCGTCATCGATCCGTCGGCTACGACAAGAACTTGGGCGTCTGGGATCAATGATTCAGGCCAGATTTGCGGATCCTACGAGGATGCGTCCGGCTTCTTTCACGGATTCGTGGACACCGGAGGATCGTTCAGCACGGTTGACGACCCGTTGGGAATCTCAACCCTCGCCGAGGGGATCAACAATGCGGGTGAGATCGTCGGCTACTACTACGATTCAACCTGGCACCAGCATGGATATCTCGATAATGGCGGCACTTTCACCACAATTGACGACCCATTGGGGGTCGCGACCGCAGCTATGGGGATTAACAACACCGGCCAGATCGTGGGCTGGTATCAGGTCGCCGCCGGCTATCCTGATCACGGATTCCTTTATAACGGGTCCAGCTTCACGACCATCGACGTTCCGCTGGCGAACGGGGGAACCGAAGTGCTAGGGGTTAACGACGCAGGCGTCATCGTTGGAGAGTACACAGTAGACACAGGTGACTACTATTTACCCGAGCCTTCCACGTTCGCGCCGGCATTGATGGCGCTTGCACTGCTCAACTATGGGCGAAAACACGCTGCGCCCGGCCTCTGCTGCGTCCTGACGCGCTTGGTCACAGCCACCCAAACAGATCTTCTGGCCAGTTTATCAAAAGGGCCGTTCAGAGACTGAGGTGACCGTTTCCAACGATGTCAGCCTTGTGACCGGCGTGCGTTGCCCCCAGACGATCCATACGGCATAGCCGTATAATGGTCCTGTGCGACGCGTCATCCGAAGCAGCCGCTATGAACGGGCCGCCACCCGGCTGTTGCGGCTTCGGTGCAACGGGAACTGGAGGAATCGATCGCCGCGGAGCCAGGGCGCCACCCGCCGATCCCCGGTACGGGCGGGTTTCGCAAGGTGCGGTGGCGCCGGCCCGGCGGCGGCAAGAGCGGTGGCGTGCGGGTGATCTACTACTTCATGCTCCGCCCGGACGTGGTCTCCTCGCGGACTTGTACGCCAAGAACGAGAAGGAGAATCTGACCCATGCGGAAAGAAACCAGCTTCAGAAAATCGCCTCGGAAGTCCAGCGGGAGTGCGGCGGCTAAGCCCCGGCGCCGGACCACAGCCCCGCTCGGAGAGCGCCTGCTCGATTCGATGCTGGAACTGCGGGCGCATCTGCGGGGCGAGATTCAACTGAGCGAGACCATCTACCACGTCCCGCCCGAGACGGACGTGCGGGCGTTGCGCGAGACACTCGGGCTGTCGCAGACGGACTTCGCCGCCCTATTCGGATTCAACGTGCGCTCGCTGCAGGACTGGGAGCAGGGCCGGCGGCGCCCGGAGATCCCCATCCGTGCCTACCTGGCCGTCATCCAGCGGGACCCGCGGGCCGTCATCCGCGCCCTGCGCGCCGCGTGAACCGGAAGCCCAGTCGACGCTGGATTCGTTCTGTCTTACATGTGATAAGATGTTCTTATGGAGAATGTTACAGTGTCGTCAAAAGGGCAAATCGCGATTCCTAAGACGATCCGGGACGCGCTGAACTTGTCGGAGGGTACTCGGCTGACTCTCGATGTGCGCGGCCAGGAGATTGTGCTGTCGAAAGAACTTGCCTGGAGAAAGCTTCAGGGCGCAGCCGCGGATCGCGACTTGATGAGCGCATTCGCCGCCTTCAAGCAACAGGAGCGCGAACGTGAAGACTCGCGTCCTTGATTCCTGGGCAATTCTCGAGTGGATGAGTGGCAGGCAGCCGGCCTGTGATCGTGTCGGGAGATTGCTCTCGGAGGGCGAAGAGGGCCGAACCAGGCTTCTGATGAGCGCCATCAATGTTGGCGAGGTCTACTACTTCCTCAAGAAGCAGCACACCGGGGCGCTCGCCGATTCCTGGCGCGAATGCTCGCGAACGCTGCCCGCAACCATCGAGGCTCCCTCGGCCGATGACATCTGGAACGCCGCCTCGCTGAAGGCTCGATTCCCGATTGCCTACGCCGATGCGTTTGCGGCCGCCTTGGCGCAGAAGTATAACTGTCCTCTGGTGACGGGAGATCCGGAATTCCGGCGCGTGGATCAGTTGGAACTTGACTGGATTGGCGGTAGCGAGGCGCCCAATTAGGCTGCCCGGCCGCCACTCGGCGGATTTCGGCGAGGAGGAGCAGTGGCTTTTGGCCGTCGAAGCGCGGCATTGTGGGGGCATGGGGATGACCCTGAATATTCCGGACTCGGTGCTTCAAGGCCTCCGCATTCCGGAGGGGGAGATTGCGGGCGACTCCGGACCGAACTCGCCATCGCGCTCTGTGCACAAGGAGCGCTCTCGCTCGGCAAAGCCGCCGAACTCGCGGAGATGAATCGAATAAACTTCGGCGAGATGGTGGGAGAGCGAGGCATTGCCCGGCACTACGGCGACGCCGAGTTGGCGCAAGACGTCTCCTATGCTCGTAGCGAGTAATACCTCGCCGATCTCAAACCTCGCGGTCATTGGCCGGCTAAAGTGTCACGGAGTCTTGGAAGAAGACGAGATCTGCTGCGCGCAGGTGCGCTATACCTGGCGCTGCAAGAGCTGCTTCAAACTGACCACCGGGTTCGCCATTCCGTATGGCAAGTGCTTCCTGTGCGGCGGCGAGCTGGAGGTGATTCCGGGACGCGACCTCGGCGATTCGATGCGCTTCCGCGCTATCCGCGACGCCGTGCAGTTCGAGCTCGATTCATTCCACTTTTACAAGCTGGCCCGCGACAAGGCGCGCACACCGGAGCAGCGCGCGGTGCTCGAAGGGCTGTACGAAGCCGAGCTGGACCACCTCCACGAGCTCGAGGAGAAGTACCATGCTCACCTGGATCGAAGCGTGGTGGAGCTTTCGGCCGACGAACAGAACCTGCTTTCCAACTGGCTCTTCCGCGGCATCCAGGTGACCGAAGATTCGGGCGTCGTCGAGCTATACCAGGCAGCGCTCGAAATGGAACGCCGCACCCGTGACCATTTCAAGAAGCTGGCGCGTGAGGTTCCGCCGGGGCTCGAAGCCGAGCTCTGCGCGGAGCTGGCGGCCGAGGAAGAGGAGCACGTCGCCATGCTGGAGATGGAGCTGGAGCAGCTCGGTTAGCACCCCTCCCACTGTGTAGGGGCCGGGCATGCCCGGCCCGAGTCGCCGCGCCGCTTGCCATTAGCTAGCCTTCTTAGCTAAGATCAGAACATGCCACACTTCAATGTCCACGAGGCGAAGACGAACCTGTCGCGGCTGCTCGCGCTAGTCGAACAGGGTGAAGCGGTGACCATCATGCGGGGTGGCGAGCCTGTTGCCGACCTGGTGCGGCACCGGCGGAAGACCGGACGCCGGACTCTCGGAGCGCTGGCCGGGACCATCTCGCTGCCCCAGGGATGGGACGCGCCCATGACGGACGAGCAGGCAGACCGGTTCTTGGAAGGCAAGGAGTGGTGACCTACCTGCTGGACACCGCCCCGTTCCTGTGGGCCGTTGCCAGCCCGGAGAAGTTGAGCCCGGCTGTCCGCACACTGATCGAAAGCCGCAAGCATCCACTGTTTGTGAGCGCGGCTTCGCTTTGGGAAGTGGTTGTGAAAGCACAGAAGGGGTTGCTTCCTCTCGAGGATCCACCGCGTTGGCTGGAAGCCGGGCTGAAGAGCATTGAAGCAGAGGTGCTTCCCATAAGGACGGCTCATGTGTACCAGGTCGGGCGGCTTCCCATGATCCACAAGGACCCGTTCGATCGGTTGCTGCTCGCGCAAGCAGCAAGTGAAGGCTGGGTTCTCGTCAGCAATGACGAGACCGTGCGCAAGTACCCGGTGGCGACGGTCTGGTAGTCTGCCTACTTCTCCGCCAACACGCTGTGTTTGCGTCCGAACGGGAAGTAGATGCCGAATCCGATCGCCAGCCAGACAAAGAACCGCACCCACGTTTCCAGTGGAAGCGCCATCATCAGCACCAGGCAAAAGGCGATCGAGATCATGGGCAGCCAGGGCGAGCCGGGAACCCGGAAGCCGCGCGCGCGGCCGGGCTGTTTCCTCCGCAGCACAATCACCCCGACGGAAACCAAAATGAACGCGAACAGCGTCCCGATGTTGGCCAGGTCCGCGAACGTTCCGATATCCAGAATGCCCGCCGGAATCCCCACCACCAGCCCGGCAACCCACGTGCTGATGTGCGGCGTCTTATAGACCGGGTGTACTTTGGAAAATGCTTTCGGCAGCAGACCGTCGCGGGACATCGCAAACCAGATGCGCGCCTGCCCGTATTGAAACACCAGCAGCGACGAGATCATCCCCAGAATGGCGCCGATGCTCACCCACCGGCGAATGCCGTTGTATCCCAGGGCCTTGAGCGCGTCGGCCACGGGCGCCTCGCCGGTCAGGCTTCTCCAGGGAGCGATGCCCGTCAACACCAGCGCCACCGAGATGTACAGCACGGCGCAGATCACCAGCGTCATGATGATGCCGAAGGGCAGGTCGCGCTGCGGGTTCCGGCACTCCTCCGCGGCCGTCGAAACCGAATCGAAGCCGATGTAGGTGAAGAACACGATGGCCGAGCCGGTGAGCACGCCGGAAAACCCGTTGGGCAGGAAGGGATGCCAGTTGGCCGTGTTGACGGCCCGCGCCGCGCCCAGCACGAAGATCAGGATGGCGGCAACCTTGATGGCCACCATGACATTGTTGGTCTCGGCGCTCTCACGCACGCCGATCACCAGTATGTAGGTCAAAATCAGCAGGACGATGAGCGCCGGCAGATTGAACCAGGCGCCCGTGAAGTGATCGCCCACAATGGGCGGCGCCGAGAACTTGGCCGGCAGGTGCCAACCGAAGAGGTTTTCCAGAACATCTTGCAGATACCCGGAAAAGCCCGCCGCCACCGCCATGTTGGAGACGGCGTACTCCAGAATCAGGTCCCAGCCGATGATCCACGCGATCAGCTCGCCCAGCGTGGCATAAGCGTAGGTATAGGCGCTGCCGGCAATGGGGATCATGGATGCCAGCTCGGCGTAGCACAGCGCCGCGAAGCTGCACGCCAACGCCGTCAGGAGGAACGAGAGCGAAATGCCGGGTCCCGCGCCGGGCCGCCCGATGGTGGATAGCGCATGCGATCCGTGCAGCATCAGATCCATGATGGGCGCGTGCAGGATGGATCTGTAGGTGAGTGTCTCTCCGGCGGCCGCCGTCCCGGTGAGGATGAAGATGCCGGAGCCGATCACCGCGCCGATGCCCAACGCCGTCAGGCTCCACGGCCCCAGCGTGCGCCGGAGCCTCTTCTCCGGATCTTCGGAGGCGGCGATCAGGGCATCGATGCTTTTCGTGCGGAACAGGCCCACTGCGCGCCGCCTCGCCGGTTACCGCTTGCGCTGGCCCTGCGCCTGGTGGCGGATCTTCTTCTTCGACGCGCCGCGGGCCACGCCGGCCGCGCGTTTCGCCTTGGGCGCCGCCTTCTGGCGCGCCACGCGCTTGAGCTTCTTGCGTTCAGTGGTATCGGTGACGTTCTTCGTGTTCATTCAGTTTCTTTTCAGTCCTGCGTATTTTTCGACCAGTTTCTTCAGGCCGAAACGAGGGAAGTTAACAGTGATCTTAGCATCTTCGCCGTCGCCTTCGCGGCGCACCACCGTTCCGGCGCCGTATTTGGGATGTTCCACCGTCATGCCGGCCCGCATGCCCCGGGGAGCGGCCGGAGGAGCCACCGTCAAAGGCTTGGCGGGCAGACCCACGGGGCGCGGCGGAACCGGCGGCGTTTTGAGGTCGGGCCGCGGCGGCGCGGCCGGCTGGCCTGGCTTGAAGGGCATTCCCCGATCGTTGAAGAACTGCGAGATGTTGTCGAGCGAATTGTAGGTCTTCCCCGTGAACGTGCTGCGCCGGGCCGATTGCCGCACGTCCACGCGCTCGGTGACGAGATCGACCTCGCCGGGCTCGTCCCGCGGGCCGAGGTCGTCCACCAGGTGCGCGGGCACCTCGCTCAGGAACCCGGAGGGCGAAGTCCGCTCCTGCTCTCCGCCGCCGAACCGCCGCCGGTACCGGGCCCACGTGAGGATCAGCCGCTTGCGCGCGCGCGTCATCCCGACGTAGCACAGCCGCCGCTCCTCTTCGAGCAGTTCCGGGGATTCCATCGACCGGATGTGCGGGAACAGGCCCATCTCCAGGCCGGAGAGGAATACCACGGGAAACTCCAGCCCCTTGGCGTTGTGCAGCGTCATCAGGTTCACCGGCGAGTCCTCGTCGAAGGCGTCGGCTTCGGAGACCAGCGCGGCATGGTCCAGGAAATCCCCAATGGTTTCGCCGCGCTCGCCGGCCTCCACGGCCGCGTTCACCAGCTCGTCCAGGTTCTCCAGGCGCGACTCGGATTCCGGCGTCTTCTCGTGCTGCAGCATGAGGCGGTACCCGGTGCGTTCCAGGATGAACCTCAGCAGGTCCGGCAGCGGGGAAGAGCTGGCCACCAGGGAAAGTTCCTGAATCAGGTTGCGGAACGTCACCAGAGCGGACTGCGAACGGGTGGAGAGATGCTCATCGTCGATGACGCGCCCGATGGAATCCCACAGGTTCAGCCCGTGCTCGCGGCCATAGCGCTCGATCTGCTCCACGGTGGTGCGGCCGATGCCGCGCGCCGGCGTGTTGATGACGCGCAGCAGGCTCACGGAATCGGAGTTGGACGCCGCCAGCTTCAAATACGCCACCGTGTCCTTGATTTCCGCGCGCTGGTAAAAACTGAAGCCGCCCACGATGTTGTACTTGCGCCCATAGCGCCGCAGGGCCTCTTCGATCCGCCGCGACTGGGCATGCGTGCGGTAGAGGATGGCGACGCGATCGCCGGGATTCCCCGTCAGATGCTTTTCGGTGGTGTCGGCGATGAACAGCGCTTCGTTCTCGGCGTCGAAGGCGGCGTAGAGGCCCACGTGCTCGCCCTCGGCGCCTTCGGTCCAGAGTTTCTTCCCCTTGCGCGCCTTGTTGTTCTCCACCACCGCGCCGGCCGCCGCCAGAATGGTCTTCGTGGAACGGTAGTTCTGCTCCAGCCGGATGATGCGGGCCTTGGGGAAATCGCGCTCGAAATCGAGAATGTTGCGGATGTCGGCGCCGCGCCAGCTATAGATCGACTGGTCTTCGTCCCCCACCACGCACACGTTGCGGTGCTGTTGGGAAAGCAGGCGCATCAACTCGTACTGGGGCCGGTTGGTGTCCTGGTACTCGTCGATCATGAGGTAGCTCAGCCGGCGGTTCCAGGCCTCGCGCGTGGCCTCGTCGTGGCTGAGCAGGCGGACGGCTTCGAGCAGCAGGTCGTCGAAATCCAGCGCGTTGGCCGTGTGCAGCGCCTTTTCATACTCCTCGAACACCTTGGCCAGCGTCTCGGTTTCCTTGTTGATGGCGCGCTGGTAGAAATCCTGCGGCGTCTCCTTCCGGTTCTTGGCGTGGCTGATCCTGGAGAGCGCCGCGCGGCACTGCATGAAATCTTTTTCGTCCAGGCCGAGACCGCGGTAGGTGGCCTTGACGATACCGAGCTGGTCCTCGTCGTCGTAGATGCTGAAGCGCCGGGTGAAACCGGGGCGAATGCGCACCAGCGGATCGCCGTCCCTGCGCAGCATCCGCACGCAGAAAGAGTGGAAAGTGGAGATGTTGGGCGTGGAATCGAGGTTCGCGTCTTCCAGCAGGGTGGAGACGCGCCCCCGCATTTCGTTGGCGGCCTTATTAGTGAAGGTGACCGCCAGGACGGCGGACGGAGGCACGCGCCGCGCGGTGATAATATACGCGACGCGGTGGGTGATGACGCGAGTCTTGCCGCTGCCCGCGCCAGCCAGAATCAGAAGCGGCCCTTCCGTATGCATCACCGCTTCGCGCTGCCGGGCGTTCAGCCCTTTGAGAAAATCCATGAGTTGGGGACTGATTCGAGTTTAACATGCGGGGAAAAGGGGTCAGACGCATTTTCCGCCGCGGAAAATGCGTCTGACCCCTTTTCCGAAGGTGTGATTCGCGGTACAGTGTGTTCGAATCGAGGTGCCCCGATGAAAGCTCTCATCACTCACTGTGTGGCAGCGGCCGCGCTGCTGGCCGGTATCGGCGCGGCAGTTGCCCAGACGACTTCCGCGCAGAACCCCGCGGAGAAGCGCATGCACGTCTGGTGGCGCGATCAGGCCCCCGGCGGACGGCCGTACCAGAAGGACGCCAAGAAAATGCCGTTGATTTCCGTCAAGGGCAACCACTTCGAAGATCCCGAAGGGAAGACCATTCTGTTCCGCGGCCTGGCCATCTCCGATCCCGACAAGCTCGAAATGCAGGGCCATTGGAACAAGGAACACTTCGTCAAAGTGAAGGAAATGGGCGCCAGGGTGGTCCGCATCCCGGTGCATCCGGTGGCGTGGCGCGAAAGGACTCCGGGGGAGTATCTCAAACTGCTCGATCAGGCCGTGGAGTGGTGCGCAGATCTCGACATGTATATCGACCTGGACTGGCACACCATCGGCAACCTGACCACCGGCCTGTTTCAGGACCCCATGTACGAGACCTCCCAGCAGGAAACGTACAACTTCTGGCGAAGCATGGCGCGGCACTACGCCGGCCACAACACGATCGCGTTCTTCGAACTCTTCAACGAACCCACCACCTACCGCGAGCAACTCGGGCCCGTCAACTGGATGGAGTGGAAGAGGATGGTGGAAGAGCAGATCGCCATCATCCGGGCCTACAATTTCCAAGTCATTCCCCTGGTGGCGGGGTTCGATTGGGCGTACGATCTGACTCCCCTGCGCCTGGCACCGATCAATGCCCCGGGCATCGGCTACGTGACCCACCCCTACGACAATAAACGGCCGCAGCCCTGGGAAGGGAAGTGGGAGGAAGATTTTGGTTTTGCCGCCGCCACCTATCCCATAGTGGCCACGGAATTCGGCGGGTTCGCCGCACCCGGCGCCACCGCTCCCGCCGGCGCCACCGGACGCGCTCTGGACCGGTTCGCTTACGGACCGCAGATCTTCGGCTACCTGGAGAAGAAGGGGATCAGTTGGATGGTCTGGTGCTTCGATCCGGAGTGGGGCCCGACGTTGATTTCCGATTGGAACTACACCCTGTCGCCCTCCGGCCAGTTCGCCAAGGAAGCCATGAAGGGACCGGCGAAGTAGAAGTGGCCAAGGTTCGTCCCAAGCCGGCGGGCCGGTGGTGGCCCGACCTCTGGATCTGCCTGCTGCTGCTGGCGGCCACGCTCGCGGTCTACAGCCAGGTCCGGAACTACGATTTCGTCAATTACGACGACCCGGAATACGTCGGCGAGAACCCTCACGTGCGCGCCGGCCTGACCGCCGATAGCCTGGCGTGGGCGTTGACCTCCTTCCATGCCGCCAACTGGTTTCCGCTGACGTGGATCACCCACATGGCCGATTGCCAGTTCTTCGGCATGGAGAGCGGATGGCATCACCTGACCAACGTCTGGCTGCACGCGCTCAACGCCTTGCTGTTGTTCGCCGTCCTCAAACGGATGACCGGGGCGCGCTGGCCGAGCGCGCTGGTGGCGTTCCTGTTCGCCCTCCATCCCCTCCACGTGGAATCCGTGGCCTGGGTGGCGGAGCGCAAGGATGTTCTCAGCGCTTTTTTCTGGTTCCTCACGCTGTGGTGCTATGCGCGCTATGTGGAGCGGCCCGGCGTGGGCCGCTATCTGACGGTGCTGCTGACCTTCTCGCTCGGTCTGATGGCCAAGCCGATGATCGTCACCCTGCCCTTTGTGCTGCTGCTGCTGGACGTATGGCCCCTGCGGCGCGCCTCATGGGCGAAGCCTCGGCTGCTGGAAAAACTGCCGCTGCTGGCGCTGGCGGCGGGCGCCTCGGTGCTGACCTTCCTGGCGCAGCGGTCTAGCGGCGCGGTCGCCCCTCTGGTTGGAATGCCCCTGGCGTTGCGCCTCGAAAACGCGCTGGTTTCGTACCTGGTGTATATCGGCGACATGCTCTGGCCGGCCGGTCTGGCGGTGCTCTACCCCCTTCCCCGCACATTGCCCTTCTGGGAGGTGGCGGCAGCCGGTCTGGCCCTGGCCGGCATCTCGCTGGTGGTGGCGCGCCAGTGGCGCGCGCGGCCGTACCTAACCGTGGGTTGGTGCTGGTATCTGGGGACGCTGGTGCCGGTGATCGGGCTGGTTCAGGTAGGTACGCAATCGCACGCCGACCGTTATACCTACGTGCCCATGATCGGCTTGACGATCATGCTGGCGTGGGGCGCGGCGGAACTCGTTCGACGGCGGCCGCGCGCCCGAAACGCGGTAATCGCCGCGGCAGTGGCGGCCTGCACGGCCTCGCTCGCCGTCACCTGGTTCCAGATCGAATACTGGGCCTCCACCGAGACGCTGCTGGGTCATACATTGGAGGTCACCAGCGCCAACTTCATCATGCACCACAACCTGGCGGACTACTACTTGCAGCACGGGCGCAACGAAGAGGCCCGCCAGCAGGACGCCGAAGCGCTGCGCATCAATCCGATGTACATGGAGGCGCGCCTCAACCTGGCTCTGGCGCTCAGCCTGCTGGGAAGGCCTGGCGACGCCGAAGTGGAATACCGCCGAGTGCTGGAGCAGCAGCCGGAGGGGAAACAAATGGTCCTGGCGCATTCGGGCTTGGGCGCGGCCCTGGCGGCGCAGCATCGGACCACGGAGGCCCTGCCGGAACTCGAACTCGCCGTCCAGCTCAGACCGGAGTCCGCCGAGGGGCACTACAACCTGGGGACGGCGCTGGCCGAGCTGGGGCGCAATGGGGAAGCCGCATCCGAACTCGCCATTGCCGTCCGCTTGGAGCCCGGGGATGCCGAGGCGCACTACCGGCTGGCGGTCGCGTTGGCGGCCCAAGACCAACGGAACGAAGCGGCCGGCGAATTTGCCGTGGTGGCGCAACTGCGGCCCGCCGATGCCGTCACCCAGTACAACCTGGCCATCGCGCTGGCCCGCGCGGGCCGCCTTGACGAAGCCATCGCGCATTTTTCCGAAGCCTTGCGCCTCAAGCCCGACTTTGAGGCCGCGCGCCGGGATCTCGAAATCGCGGAGGGCCAGCGCCACCTATCGAAAAAAAGTATTGACATCCAGCGTCGCTAGTGGTACAAGTTGTACCATGACACGAGGTACCATATCTGGAGCTCGCGTACGAACCCCGCTGACCGAACTGGAGAACGAGGTAATGCAAGCGGTCTGGGATGCGGGAACGTCGACGGTTGAAGCTGTCCATCGAACGGTATCCACCAACCGCAAACTCAAGGAAACCAGCATCAGAACCTTGCTGCGACGGCTTGAGCAGAAGGGGTACCTGAGGCATGAAGAAGATGGCCGCGCATACGTGTACCGTGCGGCGGAGCCGGCCCGAAGCGTGGCGGCCCGCGCAGTGCGTCAAATCATCGACCGGTTCTGCCAGGGATCCGTAGAGGAATTGGTCAGCGGCATGGTGGATGCAAACGTATTGAGCGGGAATGAAATGGACCGCCTGGAAGCATTTGTCCGGAGCCGAAGGCGAGGAGGCAAATAGATGCCACTTCTTCCGATTGAACTTGCCATCAAAGCGGTGCTGATCGCGGTAAGTACCGCCGCCGTGTTGCGTATCCTGAAGGTCAAGACGGCGGCGGCGCGCCATGCCGCCTGGGCGGGCGTAGTGGTGGTCATGCTGCTGTTACCCGTTTGGACCATGTGGGGTCCCAAAGTGGCCTGGCACTTGTTACCGCCCCTCCCTGAGCTGGCTGCGACGCACGCCATTGCCACCGCCGACACGTTTGGGCCAGCCATAGGGTCGCCGCTCGTCCCCCGGCATCCTTCGTGGAATTGGGCGGCCTGTCTGGTCGGTATCTATCTG
>Ga0181521_10006587_pt1 | contig 12520 bp, 11 predicted proteins | sample PEATcosm2014_Bin_32_FD_119764 | JGI IMG/M metagenome (GOLD analysis project Ga0181521, IMG submission 119764) | Peatland microbial communities from MTU Mesocosm Facility, Houghton, MI, USA - PEATcosm2014_Bin02_60_metaG | ecosystem: Environmental > Terrestrial > Soil > Wetlands > Peat | place... | reverse complement strand
TTTTGCGATCATCGCAACAGCCAAAGTGGAACGCAAAGACCCTTCAAGAACGGCAGCGGCGGACATTAAAAACGGCAGCACTCGTCGCCACCAGCTCACTGCAAATCATGATGTCCGACGCAGAGATTCTGCGTCTGTGCGCTATCGAACGGATCAAAATTATTGGTTGCATAAGCGCGGCAACGAACCGACGAATCTGTGTCGGGTTGCTAGCATTCGCGGACCTAGTCCTACCAGGCAATCCGCACGAGGCTAACATGACTCGTTCCGCTTCACTGTCTACGCTGCCGTCCACTTATGACGACTTTCTCTACGCAAGTGTCGGTGAGGACCAAAATGGAATGCTACTGACCGTCCTATCCGTGCTCGCGCGCCAGAACGTGGATCCCTGGGAGGAGGCGGCCGATTTGAGTCGGCTGCCGGAGGACACCGCGATGCGGAAATTGACCTCGATGATTACGGCATTGCCTGGTCAATCTTCAACGCATGCCGATCCCACGGCGGTTGCCGGCCGTTTGATGGCGCTATTGCCGGCCCGCGTCTCTTCCGTCGGTATCTCGGACAATGCCGTTCTCGGCCAGCCCGCTGTCAATCGATCCCCTGCAGTCGCCAGATTGCTATTTATAGCGATCTACATCGGGTTGATGTTCTTCGGCCAATGGATGGCGGCAAGTATCGTGGGGACAGCGAAGGTTGACGTCGCTTCTACGCCCTCTCCCCGATCAACGCTTGCGCAAACATCCCCATCGCCGATTGGAGATAACGCCCACAAAAACTCTAACTATAACTAAGGCGTGCCTGAACATGACGCCCGGAACACCGAGGACTATCGCCGCGAGAATCAAGTAAAGCGGCACAGGGCCCAGCCATGTTCGCAGAAATGTCCACTGCTTTCCGAACAAATACCCGATGATAATGTAACTGAGGCTAAAGGCTGCCGGGCCCGTGAGGTCATCGAGGAGAAACACGCGCCATCGCATTTTCGTCATGCCAGCCAACAGATTGGCCGCTATCGGCGGAAATATCACGATAAACCGCGCGATGCGTGCGGCGATTACCTGCGTGGCTATTGGGTAGTACCGTACTGCTGCGGTTTCTGCGTATTGTTGCCGCTCAATTGCTAATTTAGTTTATCGCAATGCGCCACAGCAAGAATCTGCAGGGGATGTCGAGAAGTACCGTAGGCGTCGGCAGCGCGTCGCAGAATAAGGTGCTGGCGGCACTTCCGCAAATCGATTGGCAGCGCGTGGGGCAACATCTCTTTGCCCTGGAGATGCCAGCCGGCAAGACTCTGTGCGAACCGAACTCACGGCTGGATTACGCCTACTTTCCCACCACCTCGATCATTTCGGTGCTGCACGTGGACGCCGACGGGGCGTCGACCGAGATCGCCGCGATCGGCAATGAGGGTCTCGTGGGGGTCACCCTATTCATGGGTGGTGGAACGACCGCGAACCGCGTGGTCGTTCAGAGCAAAGGGCAAATGTATCGCCTGAAGAGCAAGATTCTCAAAGAGGAATTCAGCCGCGGCGGCGCATTGCAGCTGCTGCTGCTTCAGTATACCCACGCGCTGCTCACGCAGATATCACAGACCGCGGTCTGCAATCGGCGCCATTCCATCGATCAGCAACTGTGTCGCTGGCTGCTGCTGAGCCTCGATCGGCTCGCCTCGGAGGAGCTGACGATGACCCATGAACTGCTCGCCAACACGCTGGGCGTGCGACGGGAAGGAATCACGGAGGCGGCACATAAGTTGCAAACTGCCGGTCTCATCACCTACCGGCGGGGTCGCATCACGGTCATCGATCGCAGCGGCATTGAAGCCTGTTGTTGCGAGTGCTACGGCGTCGTGCGCCGTGAGTACGATCGCCTGCCGGGTCCCTATGCCTATTCGCTGCACACGCCGCCGGTCGCGGCAGCGTCGGCGACAGACTACTCGGCGCGCGGCAACGGCGTCGACCGTATCGGTGCGTCCCTAGCCGTTTGAAGCGCAAAAGGCTGCGCGGCCACCGCTCATTTCGGCTCGTTGCTCGAAATATACGTTGCGACATTGGCGATGTCGGTAGCGCTCAAGCTGAGCTTCTTCGGGTGCTTTACCGTGCCTGCGACGATGCCTTTGATTGCCGTTTCGAGCTCGGTTTCCGATTTGCCGGCATAGCTCTTCAGCTGGTGGCAACCTGCGCAGGTGCTCTGGAAGGTCTTTTGCCCTGCCGCGCCGTCTGCGCCGGTATCGGCGGCGCAGACGGGAATACAGGATCCGAACCAGCCGAGGATTCCGGCAACAGCAATGCTGCGAATTGGTTTCATGGATCAAGCTCCGTGGCTGAAGTGGATTGGGCGCGACCGGTTGAAGCCATTCTAGAGTATCCCTGCTCTGATCGATAGCGCACGAAACCGGCGGCACATTGCCGTGGATTTCTCAGCAGATGCGTGGCAGCGGATCATCCTCGAGTTCATCGAGCACGCGCAGCCCGCCGAAAGAGGTGGCCAAGACAACCTGCGGCGAGCCGCTCTGAAGCTCGCCGATCAACATCGCCCGTGGCGCCACCGCACGCAATGCCGTCAACGCCGTCTCGGCCGCCTCCGGCGCGACGACCGCGACGAGGCGACCTTCGCAGGCCAGATAGAGAGGATCGAAGCCAAGCAGCTCACACACCGACTGAACGGAGTCGTTGACTGGGATTTGCGCTTCCGAGAGGCGCACGGTGAGCCCCGCGGCGCGAGCCATTTCATGTGCCACGGTCGCCAATCCGCCGCGCGTGGGATCACGCATGAACCGCAAACCGGGCACGGTCATCAGCGCCTGCGCCTCGGGCAGCACGCTGGCCGCATCGGATTTCAGATCACCGCGCAGTCCAAATTCTTCGCGGGCCAGCATCACGGCTGCACCATGGTCGCCGATCGGGCCGCTCACCAGAATGCGATCGCCGGCGCGCACACGGTCCAGCCCGAAATGGGCGCCGGCCGGCCGGAACCCGATTCCGGTGGCGGCCAGGTACATCCCGTCGCAGTCGCCGCGGCCCACGACCTTGGTATCGCCCGCGACCACCGCGACGCCGCCATCGCGCGCGGCATCGGCCAGTGCGTCGATCACGCGGCGCAGCAGCGCAATCTCCAGCCCCTCCTCCAGGAACACGCTCAAGGTGATGAAGTGCGGCTCAGCGCCGCTGACGGCAAGATCGTTGACGGTGCCGTGGACGGCCAGCGAGCCGATGTTGCCGCCGGGGAACTCGAGCGGCTGGACCGTGAAGCCATCCGTGGTGACGACCAGATCGCGGCCATCCGGTGTTGGAAGCGCTACGGCGTCCGCCCGGGTGTCGAGGTGTGGATTCGCGAAAGCGGGCGCGAATAGCTCCTCGATCAGTTCGCGCATCAGGCGACCGCCGTTGCCGTGCGCCAGGCTGATGTGGGTGTCGCGAAATTTCAGGACGAACTCCTCGGAATCGCGATGCTCTCGACCAGCTGACCAAAACTAATCGCCGCATCGTTGACCGGCAGCCGCTGCGGTATGAGGACTTCGAAACCGGTTGCGCTCAGCAATGCGTGCGCCTGTTCGGTCAAGACGCGATTCTGAAACACGCCGCCGCTCAGGCCGACGCGGCTGACTCCGGATTGCCGGCGTACCGCGACCGCCTGTTCGCACAAGGCGTGCGCGAGACTGCTATGGACGGCGGCGGCGCGAGCGGCCGGATCAACCCGGGAGTCCAGCAGCGTCGGCAAGAGCGCCGCCCAATCGCTGCGCCAAATGCCGTTCGCGTCGCGTTCAAGAGGCAGCGCAACGGGCGGCACCGGCGCGACGACGCCCTGGCAAAGGGCCTCTAAACGCATCGGCGCTTCGCCCTCGTAGCTCGCGTGCAAGCACACGCCCAGCAAAGCGGCGGCGGCATCGAACAAGCGGCCGACCGAGGTCGTCGCGGGGGCATTCAGACCGCGCCGCCAGGCGGCACGCAGCAGAGGATCGCTGAGCGATGCGCCCTCCGGCCACACGGTGCCACTCTCCCAGGTCAAGGCGACCGCCGTACGCCAGGGCTCGCGCGCGGCACGCTCGCCCCCGGGCAAGCGAAACGGGCGCCAGCTCGCGACACGCTGCCACGCGCCGGGTCGCCCCAAGAGAGCCTCGCCACCCCAGAGTGTCCCGTCCGGGCCCAGGCCCACACCGTCCCAAGTGAAACACAACAACGCCGCGTCGCTCGGATATTCACCCGCCACGGCCGCCGCGTGCGCGCAATGGTGCCAAACGGGATGCGACGGCAGTTCCGATTCGCGTGCCCAGCGGGTGTTGGGGAAGTCCGGATGCGCATCGTGTGCGATGCGTTCGGCGCGCACGCCATAGAGCCGCTGCAAATCGCGAGCGACCTCGGCGAACACCTGACGTCCCCGCGGACTCGCGAGTTCACCGATGTGCGGCGAGACGACGGCGCGATCATCCCACGCCAGCGCCACGGTAGTCTTCAGGTAGGCGCCGACCGCGAGAGTCGGCACCGGCGCACGTACCGGCAGCTTGAACTCGGTCGGTGCGCTACCGCGCCCGAGCCGCAGGGGACGCACGATGTCCGCGACCCGGCGAACCACCGGATCATCCGCCGGCCGGACGATCGGGCGGTCATGGTGAAGAAAGCCATCAGCCACATCCGCAAGCCGCGCCTGCACTTCCTCGGGCGCGGTCAACACCGGCTCGCCGCTCAAATTGCCGGAAGTCGCCACCAGTGCACGGCCAAAATCCGCGAGCAGCAGATGATGCAACGGACTGTAGGGCAGCATCACGCCGAGCTCGCGTAAGCCCGGGGCCACGGATTCGGCCAGCGGAACGTGCGCCGCGCGCGGCGCGACCACGATCGGACGCACACTTCCGCGCAGCGCGGCGGCCTCGAGCGCAGACAACTGCACCACACTGCGCGCGTATTCCAAGCCGTCGGTGCCGCCCCATGGCACCATGACCGCCAACGGCTTCGCCGGCCGGCCCTTCCGAGCTCGCAGGCGGGCGACGGCGCGCTCATTGGTGGCATCGCACAGCAGATGATAGCCGCCGACGCCGCGCATGGCGATGATTCGCCCGTCACGCAACGTTGCCAACGCCGCCTTCAGCGCAGATTCGGAACCGTCGACCCTTGAGCCTGCATCGCACCAGTACAGAACCGGACCACAGGCCGCGCACGCCAAGGGTTGGGCATGGAACCGCCGATCGAGCGGGTCGGCATACTCAGCGGCACACTCCGCGCACAGCTTGAAACGATCCATCGTCGTGTTCGGCCGATCGTAGGGCATTGCGCGGATCAGCGTATAGCGGGGTCCGCACTGCGTGCAATTGATGAAGGGATAGCGGTAGCGCCGCGCCGTTCGATCGCCGAGCTCGGCGAGGCACTCATCGCAAGTGAAAAGGTCGACGGGAACATGAACATGAAGCTCCTCACTCAGGGTACTGGGCAGTATTCGGAACTCTGCGTTGCCCTCACCCAGCGCCATTCGCACGTCCAGCACGCGTGCCGCTGAGGCGGGTGGCGCTCGCGACAACAACGCGTCTCCGAAGAGTTCGAGTCGCGCCTGCGGCCCTTCTGCATGGATTTCCACCTCACCCCCGCGGTTGCGCACCCAACCGGTCAGTTCATAAAGGTGGGCCAGGCGATAGACGAAGGGCCTGAAGCCGACGCCCTGCACACGACCGCCGATACGCCAGCGCCGTGCCGCGGGCAGAACGGCCGAAATTCCCGGTGCGGGACCTTCCCGAACAACGACGCTCATGCAGCCGTGCGGCGGTGCCGCGCCAAGTGCAGCGGCGTCCACGCGTGCGGCGTGCGATGTACGAACCGGTGGCGCGCGATGTGGTAGCTCGGATCGAAGCCGTAGAAATTCATGCGCATGCGCGCCAATTCCTCGGCCCGATAGTCGGCGAGCGAACGGCGCTGCTCATCCAACACGCGACGTTGCCGTTTCTCGGCCAAGGTTTGATCAAACCGGTTTAACGCCGCCAGGCCGGTCGCGCGGGTTTCGATGAGCGCGCGGAAGCTTGCCGCGTCCGGCCCGGCATGATCATCGATCAGTCCGAGGACCCGCGCTTCGGGCATGCCGAGCGGCAGGCGGCGAGCCATGATCGCGTGCGCTTGCTCGGCGCCCACGCGCCGCGGCAACAGGTAGGTCCAGTATTCCGAGCCGTATAAATTTCCCATGTTGCGATAATGGGGATTCAAGACGATACCGCTGCGTGCCAGCACGTTGTCGGCCGCGAGCGCGAGGAACACCCCGCCGGCGGCTGCACTACCCTGCAACGCCGCGACCGTCAAGTGTGTGTCGGTCTCGAGAATATCGCAGGCGAGATCGTCGATGCGGTTGATGTTGGCCCAGGAGGCATCGGCGGGGCTGTCGGCGGCTTCGATGCAGTGCAGATGCATGCCATTGCACCAGAAATCGGATCCGCCCATCAACACGATGACTCGAGTCGGACGCCGGCGGGCCGCTGCATAGGCGGCGCGCAGCCGGTCGCATTGGGCCGTGGAAAGCGCGCCGTTGTAGAAGTCAAAATGCAGATAACCGACCGCGCCACACTCTTGGTAGCGGATCTCGCCCGAGGTGGAACCGACCGTATCGCTCGAATCCTCGTCGCTGCGCGGCAGCGAATCGGCGAGATCGCCGAGAGCGAGCGCCGCGGGACGCTTGAAACTGCGGTGTGTTCCGTCGGCCGGCTGCAACTGCCCGATCCAAACCGCACCGTCAGAGGTGGCACGGCAGACGGCATCGTGGCGGCGCGCGATGAGCATGCCGGGTTCGCCGGCCAAGCGCATCTCCCGATGCGCATCGAATATCTTAAAGCGATGGCCGAACAGCTGATCCTCCACGCCCGGAAAGCCGTCGGCGGAATGGATTTTGCGCAAGATCGACGCGCTGTCATCGAGCGCCCAATCGATCGCGCGCTCGGCTTGTCGCAACGGTGGCTGCCAGCCGTGCTCATCGCCTCGAGCGGCATCGAGCAGCGGCCCGTCGCCGTGCGCGACGCGCGCGAGCGTGGCGCGCACGGCGCTGACGGCCGCTTCCGTGACCTCATTGCGATACAGGCTGCTCTTGCGTGCGCTGCGCATCGGAAACGTCGCGCTGCCCCAGACCGGCCCTGAGTCGAACTCCGCCTGCGCTTGCAGCACCGTCACTCCCCATTCGCTCGCGCCGCGCAAGATCGCCCAATCGAGCGCCGATGGACCTCGATCGCCCGGCGGACCGGGATGCACGATGAGGCAGAGGTGGCGCTGCCAGATTGAGGCCGGAATCGCACGCTTCAAGAACGGCGCGAGAATGAGGTCGGGCCGCCACAGCTCCACGGCCTCGCTCGTCACGCGATCGTGTATGTCCAATTCGACGGACAGCTCGTGGCCGTCTTGAGTCAGCTCGACGTACAATCGTTGCGCAAGGCTGTTGAACGCGTGCACCAGCAGCAGAATACGCATCAAATCACCGCCTGCACCGCGCTCCGACGATACTTATAATACGCGGCGCAGGCGCCTTCCGCCGACACCATGCAAGAGCCGATCGGATTGCGCGGCGTACAAGCCGTACCGAAGAGCGCGCAATCGGTGGGCTTCTTGACGCCGCGGATGATGGCCGGGCATTGGCACGCCGCATTCTCCGGTGCCGCTTGCACCTCGATGGCAAAGCGACGTTCGGCGTCGAATTCTCGGTAAGCGGACTTGATGCGCAATCCACTGTAAGGCAGCTCGCCCAGGCCGCGCCACTCGAAACTCGGGCGAAGTTCGAACACCTCGGCAACCAGACGCTGCGCCTTGCCATTGCCTTCACGCGTGACTCCGCGCGTGAACTGATTCTCGACGCAGCTGCGGTGCGCATTGAGTTGCTGCACCAACATGCGAATCGCCTGCATCACGTCAAGCGGCTCGAATCCGGCGATCACCACCGGCCGCTGATATTCCTCGGCGAAATATTCATACGGTCGGCTGCCGATCACGGCGCTCACGTGCGAGGGACCGATGAAGCCGTCGACGCGCACCTGTCCCCATTCGCGGACCTCGGGTGAATCGAGGATGCTCTGGATCGCAGCGGGAGTCACCACGTGGTTGCAATAGACACTGAAGTTGCTCAACTTCAGCCGCTGCGCCTCGCGGATGATGTGCGCCGTCGCGGGCGTCGTCGTCTCGAAGCCGATCGCAAAGAAAACCACCTGCCGGTCGGGATGAGCCGCAGCAATCTCCAAGGACTCGAATGCAGAATAAACCATGCGCACGTCGGCGCCCTGCGCACGCGCCTTGAGCAAACTGCGACGACGCGACGCAGGCACGCGCAACATGTCGCCGTAGCTGACCAGAATCACGTCGGGTCGGCGCGCCAATTCGATGGCCGCATCGAGCCGCGGTACCGCCAGCACGCAGACCGGGCAGCCGGGGCCGTGAATCAACCGAACGTTGCCGGGCAGCAGATCCTCGACGCCGTAGCGGAAGATGGCGTGAGTATGCCCGCCGCAGAATTCCATCAAGTGATACTCGCGTTGCGGGTCGACCTCCGACTCGAGCAGTTCCGCTAGCGCCGCCGCAGCGGCGCCCTCACGGAAACCGCGGACGTAGCGCATCGACGGACCTATTGAGGTGAGCCGCAATCTCATCGAATAACGCCAGGCTCTTCTCCGCCTCCTCGACGTCGAGACGCGTGATGGCGAAGCCCGCATGGACGATGACATAGTCGCCGAGCGCAACCTCGTCGATCAGCGCGATCGATACGCGGCTGTGAATCCCGCCCACCTCGGTCTCGACCCACTGATCATCCAGGAGCGCGACAACCCGCACGGGAACCGCCAGACACATGCATTACACCCCGACCGGCGCCGCCGCGGCGAACACCGGACGACGAGCGCGGGGCACGGCCCTTGGGCAAACCAGTTGCCGTTCGAGCCATTCCAGCCAGTCCTCGAGCTGCGGGGCGCGCCGCGCTGCGGTGCGTATCATCGGCGTGCCGCCGCCGAGTGCGCGAAGTGTCTCGGCCGCGCGCACCGGGTCGAAATCGTCCATCACGTCGAGCAAATCCGTCTTGCTCAACACGACCAAATCGCTGGCGCGGAAAATCACCGGGTATTTCGCCGGCTTGTCGTCGCCCTCAGTGACGCTGAGCAGCGTGACGTTCAAGTGTTGCCCAAGATCGAAACTGGCGGGACACACGAGATTGCCCACATTTTCAATGAACAGCAGGTCGAGTCCCGCCAGCGGCAGTTGATGCAGCGCCCGATGCACCAAGTGAGCGTCGAGATGACAGGCGGTGCCCGTCGTGATCTGCACGGCCGGTACGCCATGGGCGCGGATACGGGCCGCATCGTTGTCGGTTTCGAGATCACCCTCGATGACGGCGATGCGGTAGCGCCGGTGAAGCGCTACGATGGTCGCCTCCAGTAGGGCGGTCTTGCCGGCACCCGGCGAGGACATGAGGTTGATCGCGAGGACGCCGTGCGAGTCGAAGTGTTCGCGATTGTGCCTCGCTACCCCGTCGTTGGCCGCGAGCAAATCTTGCAGCACCTCGACGACCGTGCCAGGCTCACCCTGCACGCGACTCAAATGAGCGTTGCCGGGAGTCACGCTGCAGCCGCAGGTTTCGCACATGTTCAATCCTCGCTGGGTGGCATTATGCGACGGCCGGTGAAGGCCGCGGCTCCGCTGCGCGCAGTTCGACGCGACGTAGACGCAATTCGGCTCCCGCTACGATCCGCGTACGGTACCCGCCGCAGACCCCGCAAAGCAAGCGGTTGGCCGTAGTCTGGGATTGCGCGCCACAGACCATGCAGCTTACGGTCACGTCAGTGGTTTCAATCGATAAGGCAGCCTCTGCCGCGCAACTACCGGCGCGCGCGAAGGTGAATGCTTGGGCGAGCAGCGCCGGCTCGACGCCGGCGAGCGGCCCGACTTCTATGACGATGCGCTCGACGGCATTTGCCCCGCGATCTCTAGCGATTTCAGCGACTTGCGATAAAAGCGCTTGGCAGATGGACAGCTCGTGCACAGCAATAATGCTAAAGCCGCGTTGCCGACCATGTATGTACGAAACCGCACAGACTTGGCGCCCATCAGCGTGTTTGATGATCAAAATACAATGGGGGCGGACCGTGGGGTCATGGCTTGTACAAGATGGCGCGGGATCCCCGGCGGAGAACAAAATTCCTGGCGTGGTGCCGCCGCTCACCTTGGTGCTCGGGTTTGGCAATGTGCTGCTCAGTGATGATGGCGCCGGCGTACGAATCGTGGAGCGGCTACGCTCGGAATTGGGCGCCGAAGCCGCGGATTTCATCGACGCCGGAACCTTGAGCTTCAGTTTGTTGCCCTATATCGAGGCCACCGATTCGATGCTGATGGTCGATGCCGGCGATATCAACCTTTCACCCGGCACCACGCGTCTGTTCGAAGACACGGCGATGGACGCATTTCTGTCCAGTGCCCGCCGCCGGACGGTTCATGAAGTGGGCTTGATCGATCTGTTGGATATGTCGCGGCTGCGGGACTGCCTGCCGCGGCGCCGAGCGCTGTTGTGCATTCAGCCCAGCCGCATCGATTGGAGCGAGCAACTTTCCGCCCCGGTGGCGCACGCCCTGCCCGAGGCCGCTCGACAAGCTGCGGCACTACTGCAGCGGTGGAGCAATACGTGAGCCGCCTGACCGAAATTCCGATCCGCATCGAAGGAATGCCGCTCGGAATCGAACCGCCGGCCCCAGCCGCGACCTTCGGATTGGGCGGCGGCGTCGCGGCAATTCTCATGGAGCTGGTGACCCTGCTCGAGCGGCTCGCACAGAGCCAAACGCCATCGGCAATCGACTTGCGCAGTCTGCCGATGAGCCCGCAAGACCGTATCGAGCTCGAGCGCGCGCTCGGCGAAGGCGAGGTACAGGCGACGGTCCATGCAGAAGGAGTTTCAACCATTCGTGAAACGCGAATTTCGGGTGTGTGGTGGGTGGAGCATCGCAATCGGCACGGGGAACTGATTACCGAGCTGCTCGAAGTGACTCGGGTGCCGGAGATTCTGGCGCGCGCACCCGACGAGATCGCCCTGGGAGCGAACGCGCTGCGTGAGCAATTGACGGCCGCGGCTGCGAACCTGCGCGAAGCGAGGAGCAATGATCCAAACTAACGATGACCTGACGGTGGGTGAGATGCTGTTCAGGGCCGGTATCAGCCGGCGCGGCTTCATTCAGTACTGTACCGCCGTGGCGTCGGCGATGGCACTGCCGCCTTGGATGGGAACGGCGATGGCGGAGCAGTTGCGAACCTCGCCCAGGCCGTCCGTGGTGTACCTGTCGTTCCAAGAATGCACCGGCTGTTTGGAGTCCTTGACCCGGTCCTTTGCGCCCACCATCGAGGACTTGATCTTCAACACCATCTCGCTGGACTACAATGACACGCTCATGGCTGCGTCCGGCGAGGCCGCCGAATCCGCCCGCGCCAAGGCCATGAAAGACAACTTCGGAAAGTATGTGTTGGTGGTGGACGGATCGGTGCCGACGGGCGCCGGCGGTGCCTACTGCGCCGCCGGCGGGCGCAGCGCCGAGGATACCTTGCGCGAGGCGGCCAAGGGCGCGGCGGCCATCGTTTGCGTCGGCACCTGCGCGGCTTTCGGCGGCATTCCCTTGGCCAATCCCAACCCGACCTCCGCTTGGCCGGTATCCGCCATCGTGGGCGACAAACCCATCATCAACGTCTCCGGCTGTCCGCCCATGCCGGAAGTGATCACCGGCACGCTGCTGCAATTCTTCACCACCGGGCAAGTACCGGATTTGGACGAGCACCGGCGACCCAAGGTCTTCTTCGGCAATACCATTCACGACCGCTGCTATCGGCGGCCGTTCTATGATCAGGGCAAATTCGCCAAGACCTTCGACGATGAGGGCGCACGCAACGGCTGGTGTCTTTACGAACTCGGCTGCAAGGGACCGACCACCTATAACGCCTGCGCAACGATCAAGTGGAATGGCGGCACCAGTTTCCCGATCGAATCCGGACACGGATGCATCGGCTGCTCCGAACCCGGATTTTGGGACAAAGGAAGTTTCTATTCCGCTTTGTCCACGCCCGCGTGGAGCAAGGCGGGCGAGGTTGCGCCGCGCCAGGTCCTGGAGCTTGCCGCCGGCGCTGCAGCCGTGGGTGTCGTCTTGGGAGCGGCATCCGCGGGCGTGAGTCGCCTGCGTCAACGCGGCAGCGAACGGCCGTCCGACAACGAACCGAAAGGGAGCTGAACTCATGGATCTTTTGGGCTTCGCGCGCGGTCCGGCACTCAAGGTGGCACTCGCAATATTCTGCTTGGGGGTGGTCTGGAGAATCGTCGGCTTTGCACTGCTGCGCCTGCGCCGTGATCTGAATAAACCGCGCACCTCGACGCTCAAATTCCTGAGCGGCGGAGTCGTCACGATCGGCTCCCGCTCGTGGCCGCACAAGGAATTCATCGGCCGCACCGGTGCGGGCGAGGCGCTTGGCTACAGCTACCACATCGGTCTTTTTGTCGTCGTGCTGCTGTTTGGGCCGCACATCGTCTTTCTCGGCAGCCTGTTTGGCTTCAC
>Ga0181521_10006578_pt1 | contig 12538 bp, 8 predicted proteins | sample PEATcosm2014_Bin_32_FD_119764 | JGI IMG/M metagenome (GOLD analysis project Ga0181521, IMG submission 119764) | Peatland microbial communities from MTU Mesocosm Facility, Houghton, MI, USA - PEATcosm2014_Bin02_60_metaG | ecosystem: Environmental > Terrestrial > Soil > Wetlands > Peat | place... | reverse complement strand
TCGCCCGTATTCATCAGGTCGGCGCGAACCGAGAACCACACGTCCTTGCCAATCGGCACATGTTTGACGGCCTCCGGGACCTTGACATATAGCAACTGACCGAGCGATTCGACGAACACGATCGAGCCGCTGCGCGAGCGGATGCGGCCCTGGAACAGGTTGTTGTTGCCGATGAACTCGGCGACGAACTTCGTTCGCGGATTCTCGTGCACCTCGCGCGACGTGCCGACCTGCTGGATAACTGCGTCGCTCATGACGATGACTTTATCGGCCAACGACAGCGCTTCTTGCTGCGAATGCGTGACCATGATGAAGGTGATATTCAGTTCGCGTTGCACCTTCTTGAGCTCGATCATCATTGCTTGTCGCAGATTGAAATCGAGTGATCCCAGCGGCTCGTCGAGCAGGAGCACGGTGGGTCGGCTGATCAGGGCGCGCGCCAGCGCAACGCGCTGCTGTTGACCGCCGGACAGATCGCGCGGCCGACGAGTCGCGAAACCCGCAAGCCCGACCATCTCGAGCATCTCCCAAACGCGCCGATCGCGCTCGCTTTTCTCCATGCCTTTCATCTTCAGGCTGAACTCGACGTTTTGAAAAACCGTGCGGTGGGGAAATAGCGCGAAGCTTTGGAACATCATCGAGGTGTCGCGACGCGCAGGCGGCAGGTCGGTCACGTCTTTTCCGGCGATGAAAATCTTGCCCTCGGTCACTTCGTCGAGGCCGCCAATCATACGCAATGTTGTCGTCTTGCCGCAGCCGGAAGGCCCGAGCATTGCTACAAATTCACCGTGCCTCAACTCGGCACTGAAGTCTATGACCGCCCGGACTCCACCGGGATAGGTCTTGTAGACGTGTTCCAGGACAACATCGAACTCACTCATCATCCCGCCGACTTAGCCCGCTGACTTCGCAACGGCGTTGATCATGTTCCACACGGATTCGAAGGGAACATTATTTAGCGCACCTTCCTGATTGAATTCCCCCAGCACCTTGACCGCCTGGCGCAAGTCCTCGTTGTCGCCGGCATGCTCGCCTAGCCGCGCGAGAGCTTCCGGGAACGGGACCTCCCGCGCTTTCTTGCTCTTAAGATGCTCCTGCACGAGCGCGTTGAGGTGTTCATAGGTCTGCTTCAACGAGCCTCCATTGTATGGCCGGCCGAGCAGGCCTTGAATGCCGTTGGCGCTGAGGCGTTGGCGCAACCCCTCGGGAAGCGATTGCGCCAAGCCTTCAAGGACCTCGCCGATCCCGAAACCCTTGGTAAAGAGCCCGCGGATAGTGTCCATCGTGCCATCGCCGCCGCCATACATGCGGATTTGCGCCTGCGAAAGAGCGCTGCCCATCGCCTTGGCCTGATCGATGTGAACGTCGCGCTCGGCCTCGATCCGCAGCCGCGCCAGCTCGAGGAAGGTTGCCGCCTCATTGTACTTCTTGAGCGCTTCGGCCTTCGCCTCGAGGCCCGTCGCCTCGGCTTCGAGTTGACGTTGCGCGTTGGCAATGCGCAAGGTCTCGACTTCCATTTCAGCCCGCCCGCGTGCTCCCGCCTCGCGTTCGATGCCCTCCGCGCCGATCTTCTGCGCTTCGGTCGTCGCACGGGCGCGGATCATTGTCGCCTCGGCCTCGAACTCCGCAGCAAGCTTGCGTGCCTCAGATTGCGTAATCATATGCATACGCATAACCGCCGCCTTACTCTCCTCGTCGATACGACGCGCATCAGCCTCCTTTCCGGCGGCGATGACCTCGATCTGGCGGGCGCGCTCCGCGTCCGCCACTAATCGCACCGACTCAACACCGTGCTCGGCTCTCTCACGCTCTGCGGTGGTTGCAAGCCGCTTGACCTCCGCAGCCTCCAATTCCCTCGCTTTGGCAACGAGCGCGATCTCGCGGTCGCGTTCCGCCTGTTCCCGCGCGAGAAAACGCTCGATGTCGGTGCGCTCGCGCTCACCCTCTTTGCCAATGAGTAGGATGTCACGGCTCATTTCCTCAAGTTCAATAGCAAGCGCGCTGCGCACCTCGGCTTGTTGCAACTCCGCGTTCTTTGCGACGAGCGCGATTTGCCGCTCCCGATCCTCTTGCTCGCGCGCGAGCTCCCGACGAATCTCGGCACGCTCCAGCTCTTCGGCCTTGGCAACGAGCGCGATCTCGCGGTCGCGCTCCTCCTGCGCGCGGGCCAAGGCGCGGCGAATTTCGGCCGCCTCACGCTGCTTGGCTTCCGCAATAAGAGCGATGTCCTTCTGGATCTGCGCCGTCTCCAATGCCTGCTGTTTGCTGATTTCCTCCCGTTCGACTTCCCAGCGGCGATCGAGAACGTTGCGCTGCTGCTCGCTCAATATGCGCGCCCGTTCGTCTGAGATCTCTTGCTCCTGCTTCGCCGCGGCGACCGCATTGTCGCGCTCGACTTGCAGGATGCCGAGGCGCGTCTCCAGGCTACGCCGGCGCACCGACAGCGCCGTTTCCTCGCTCACCTTATGACGCTGATCGCGCGCGCGTTCCTCGGCCGCGGCGACCGCGGTGGCGCGGGCAATCTCCGCCTCCTGCCGCTCGCGCTCCTTGGCGGCCAGATCAATATCCTTGTCGCGTTCGGCCCGCTCGCGTGCGAGATTGCGAGTGATTTCCGCGATTTCGGCCTCCCGCGCCTTGTCGACAAGTGCGATCTCGCGGTCGCGGCGTTCCTGCTCCAGCGCCAGTTCTTTTTGCACCTGTGCTATCTCGCGCCGCTTGGCTTCGGCCGTGAAGGCAATGTCGCGCTCGGTGCGAAGTTGTTCTAGCGCCTTTTCGTTTTCGAGTTCCTTCTGCTCGACGGCTAAGCGCTGGTCGAGCACGTACGTCTGCTTCTCGCGCAACTGCTTGGCCTGCTCGTTGGCGATCTCCTTATCCTGGCTGGCGCGCGCGACCGCTTCTTGGCGCTCTATTTCCAGCAATTCGAGCTGCGTGGTGAGATCTTTATTTCGGATCGCCACTGTCGTCTGCTTCTCGGTCGTGTGGACCTTGCGCCGCGCTTCGGAAGTTATTTCGGTTATGACTTTGAGACCTTCGGCGTCGAACACGTTGTCGGCACGGAAATATTCCTTGGTCGATTGCTCCAACGCGACGATGGTCACTTCTTCAAGCATCAGGCCATTCGCGGCGAAACTTTCGCTGACGTTCTCCTTTATCTCGCGGGCAAAGCCATCGCGATTCTCGTGCAGTTGCTTGAGCGTCTTGGTGGCGGCGAAACTGCGCAGAGCGCCGACGACCTTCGCTTCGAGCAAGTTGCGGACCTTGTCTGCGTCGAACGTCTTTTCGCCGAGCGTGCGACTGGCGGTGAGAACCGCGTCCTCGGTATGACCGACATGGGCATACAATTCGGTATTCACATCAATGCGGATATTGTCGGAGGTCAGTACCGCCTGTTCGCGCGCACGGCTTACCGCAAACTTGATCGTCTCGAGCGAGACCCAAGTTATCTCGTGAAAGACCGGGAGTACGATGGCGCCCTTGCCCAGGCATACTTTCGTGCCCAGGAAGCCCGTGCGTATGAATCCCATATTGGATGGCGCGCGCTTATAGATCCAAATCGAGATGATGTAAAAGACCGCGATAAGGATGATCGCGACGATGATGACACTGATTACGACTTCAAACATCGTGCACTCGCCCCATTTTTCGAAGTTCTTGCCATCCCATTGACCAGCGCCGTTCAACCCACGTGAGCGGTGCGCGGAGCAGCTTTGCGCTCGCCGAAATCGAACAGCTTTGCAGGTTTACGATTGCGTCGCATGCTATCGCGCAGTTCGTCCGTGGCCCGGCGATCGACGTCCAGACCGCTGCCCGAGAGAACGACACCATATTCTTGGCGTGCTTTTGCCTCGCTCATCAGCTTCCGCGCGACATCGTTGCGCGTGCGCTGGGGATCACGCTCGAGCGGATCGCCCCAGCCGCCGCCACCGGCGGTGCGGAAAATCACGCGGTCGCCGGCGTGCACGCGCACATTATCGGCCTTGGCCGGCAACGGTTGCCGGGTGCCATCCTTACGGACAAGCCATTTCTCGGAGCACGTGCCCGGTCGCCCGCCGAGGATGCCCCAGGGCGGCGTCAGGTGGCGGTCGTCATGGATCGAGATCTCGCCCTCCTCGAGCAGCAAGTAGACCTTCTCCACACCATTGCCGCCACGGTGTTTGCCGGCACCTCCGGTATCCGGAATGCTGGAATAGTGCTCGATGAGCAGCGGGTAATAGGTCTCGAGGTACTCGCTCGGGATATTCTCGAACAGCGGCCACCAGGAATGACCGTCCATGCCGTCGCCGATCGGACGGCCCGGGATTCCGCCATAGAGAATTTCCATGAGTTGAAACGGTCGGCCGGCCTTGTCGACGCCGGAATAGAGGAAATGCGGGCTCGAGCCATAGCCGGCCGCGGTCGCCATTTCCGGCGCGTTGTAGCTCAATGCTCCGCCGAGCACGTCGAATTGACGTGACAGCGTGTGGGTGCGGCAGCCCAGAGGAGCCGGAAAGTCGGGTTGCACTAGCGAGCCCTTGGGCATGGTCACGTGAATGAGGTCGTAGAAACCGTCATTGAAGAGGATCTGGGGGTCGAACACCATGATCATGTAGACCCCGATGAACATCTTGAACATGCCCTCGTGTAGGTAAAAATTGATCGGGCCCGGCGCCTGCGGCGCGGTGCCAGTCCAATCGAAATAGGCGTTGTCGCCCTCGCGCCAGACGGTGAGCTTCATCTTGAAGGGGCCGTTGCCGCGACCGTCGTCGTCGACGTAGTCCTCGAACGACTTCGGCTCTTCCGGCAAGTTCTGCACGATCAGCTTGCGCATTGCCCGGTTGGTTCGATCCAGCAACGCGTCGCAGGCCTGCCTGTAGGTGTCGCGCCCGAAGCGGCCGCAAATTTCGACCACTCGCTTCTCCCCGGCGCGGCAGCCGGCGACGATGGCCATGAGATCGCTATAGTTCATCTCCGGGGTACGCGTGTTGTTCATGATGAGATCGAGCACCGCCTTGTTGATCACGCCGCGCTCGTAGAGCTTGATTGGCGGAATTCGCAGGCCCTCGCCGAAGATCGAGGCCGCCGCCGTCGGCATGCTGCCCGGCACGGAACCACCGACATCCATCATGTGTCCGAACATCGACGTGAAGCCGACCAGGTCGCCCTGGTGGAAGACAGGCACCAGCACCATCCAGTCGTTGATGTGGCTGATCGCGCCGCCGCACTTATAGGGGTCGCTTTGCAGTATCACGTCGCCAGGCTCAAGGTCGAAGTTGCGCTCAGCGAGCATGTTGGCAACGTAAGAGCCGAACTGGCCGACAATCATCCGCCCTTGCGCGTCGGTGATCATCGGGAACTCGTCATGCTGCTCGCGAATCACCGGCGACATGGCCGAGCGGAACAGCACCGCGTCCATTTCATGGCGGGCATTACGCAGCGCGTTCTCAATCAGGTCGAGCGAGACCGTGTCGAGTCGGCGGCTCTCCTTCGGTCTCGGCGTCGGCGGCACAGCCATTTCCTGACCGCGCACGGCGCCGCTCGCGCGTCCGACCGAGGGACGCGTCACGGCCGGCAGTTCTGCGCGCGCTTCGGTCGCGGTGTTGTCGCCGAACATGTCGACACAGTTGCGTAGCGCCACTTCTGTCGCCCGGCGCAGGGCAGCGCCCTCGTCGCCATTGGCGCGCGCCGAGCCGAACTGCATCTTCGAGCTGCCGTTCACCGTAAGCTTACAGAGGACGGTCACCGATCCGCGCTCGGTTTTGTGTTCGACGACTTCGGAGGACCAGCGCGAACCGAAGCGGTCGTTGAGCATCGCGTAGAGATCCAAAGGCTGCCCGACCGCTTCCGACGACACGCTGGCGGAGACCAAATCCGCCGACATCGGTGGCAGGCGGCTCGCTCCGATAAGACCTAATTCCTTGGTTTGGGCAGTAAAAATTTGATCGAACTGCTTCTTGTTTGCCTTGAGCAGATCATCGAACGTCACGGCGCTGCTTAGGGGACTTAAATTCGTCATCGAGATAGTCTCCAGGCCTCTCAGGATGCCTGATCGGGTCGGATCAGAATATTCAGGTATTCGTCAACCTCACCGGTGTGATTTGGATGGATGACAGTCGTCGCGTCCATCTGGATGACAATTGCCGGGCCGCGGATGCGGTTGCCGGTCCGCAGCCGCGTGCGGTCGTAGACATTAACCGAAGAGAAGCTGCCGTCGAAGTAGGCGCGGTGCTGCTCAACCACCGCGGCGGCCGCATCGGGGCCCTCCTTCTCAAATTTCGGCAGATTAATCTTTTGCACCGCCCCAACCCCGACGGCCCGAAGATTGACGAGCTCCACAGGCTGATCGAGCTTGAACCCATAGATGCGCTCGTGTGCCAGACCGAAACGCGCAGCCAGCTCATGAAGCGCTCCGCCTCCCAGCCGGTTGGGGTCGATCTCGAGGGAAAATTCATAACCTTGCCGGAAATAGCGAACATCGGCCTCGTAGCTCAAGCGCTGTTGTGACTCGTCGATCCCCTCCTCGCCCAGCCATGTCCTGGCGTCCCGCCCCAACTTCGACAGGATCTCGCCAATTTGGCTTACGTCGGCATCGTCGATGTTTCGCACGAAGGTTTGGGCGAATTCGTTCTTCACGTCGGAGTAGAGGAAGCCCAGGGCGGACAACACGCCAGGCGTCGGCGGCACGATCGTCGGGTAGCAGCCGGCGAGCATTCCCATGGCGTTGCCATGGAGTGGGCCGGCACCACCAAAGGCGACCAGCGCGAAGTCCCTCGGATCGAGCCCCTTCTGCACGGTGACCAGGCGCAGCGCGCCGAACATATTCTCGTTGACGATATCGAGGATGCCCTGCGCCGCCTGGTGCACGTCGAGGCTGAGGGCGCGTGCGACTTTCCCAACCGCTTCCTCGGCCGCCTTGGCATCGAGCAGCATTTTGCCGCCGAGGAGTTGCGGCGGCAAACGGCCGAGCACCACGTTGGCGTCGGTGACCGTCGGCTGATCACCACCCTTGCCGTAGCAGGCAGGACCTGGCACCGCGCCGGCACTTTGCGGTCCGACGCGCAACGCGCCCGTCATCGGCACATGCGCGATCGAGCCGCCGCCGGCGCCAACGCTGTGCACGTCAACCGACGGCACCTTGATCGGATAATAGCCGATCGACGTCTGCCGCGAGATCGTGGGCTTGCCGTCCTGAATCAGGGAAACATCGGTAGAGGTCCCGCCCATGTCGAAGCCGAGCGCGCGCGGATAGCCAGCGAGCGTCGCCATAAAAGCGGCGCCGGACACGCCACCGGCAGGGCCGGACAGCATCGTATGCACCGGTGACTGGCTGGCGCGCTCGACACTCATCAGACCGCCGTCGGAGCGCACGATGTTGACGCTTGGTTGAAACTGAACGCGGTGCAGCTTTTCTTCGAAGCCACTCAGATAGCGCCGCATGCTGGGGCGAACATATGCGTTCATGACGGTCACGAGCGTGCGCTCGTATTCCCGGAACTCCGGCAGGATCTCCGACGACAGCGACACCGGCATCTCGGGCTCGATCTCCTCGACGATGGCCTTGATGCGCTGTTCGTGTTGCGGGTTAGCATAGGAATGCAGCAACGAGACGGTGATGGATTCGGCACCCAACTCAATCAGCTCGCGCACGGCCTGGCGTGCCGATGCCTCGTCGAGCGGCGTGACGACATCGCCGCGCGCATTGATGCGCTCGCGGATGCCGCGGGTCAGTTCGAGATCGGCCAACGGGTCGGGCTTCTGCATGATGATCCACCCGGCCAGCGGGCCTGGTGTCTGCGAACGCGCGAGGTGCAGCACCTGCTCGAAACCCTCGGTGACGAGCAGACCAACTTTGGCGCCCTTTTCCTCCAAGACGATGTTGGTTGATACGGTTGTGCCGTGCAGCAATGCAGCAACCTCGGAGGCAGCGATGCCGGTCTCCTCGATCAGTTGCTGAATCCCATCGAGAATCCCGACCGATTGATCGGCAGGCGTCGACGGCGTCTTCAGCAAGCGAATCGCGCCGGAGCGCTCGTCGAACAAAAGCAGGTCCGTAAACGTCCCACCGACGTCAATTCCAAGCCGGCTAGTCATATGACCGTTTGCGTTGGTCGTCCCTGCGCGACTCTGCGCCGAAGCCGAAGCCAATCCCTATCGTCCTCACCACCACAGGGTCCGCGCTATCCTGGCCGCGCAGAAGCGCGTTCTACGACGTCCGTTTCACGGTTATAGTTCCGGAGCAGCGTCCCATTGTCAACTCGTTCCGGACGGCGCATTAGACGGCTCTTAGTCTTGCCAAAATCGCCGCCGCCACGCGAATTTTGACATCGCGCTGGAATGATTTACCATCTTGGATAGCCGGTGAACCAAGACGTCGAACATGGCGGAAGAAACGAGGTGGCAGCAGTTCTGGATTGCAATCGTGGCAATCATCATCCTCCTGGTGTTCCTCTATTTCTACCGGCCCTTTGAGACTTATCTGGTCGCACACATCCCGTTCATCCATTTTAGCAATGTGGTCTTCTGGTTCGCCTCTCTTGTTGGCATCATTGCCTATGCCGTCGCGCATTGGCAGTCGTTCCGCAACGGCATCTTCCACAACGTCACCGAGCTTAACGTCGACACGCTGGTGTTCGACACGCTTCAGGCGGCCATTCTGGTGGTGGTGATCTTCTGCGCAGGCGCGACGCTCCAAGCGATCGAAGTACTTAGCGAATATTTAGTCAACCGCGGTCCCGTCTTCGACGCGGCGTTCGGCGAGAAGCTTCTCGCCATATTTTTGCTGGTGATACTGGCGGTGATTTTCTATCTGCTGCACTACGTCGTGCGCGCCTTGCGCACGGGCTGGCGGCCGAGACGGGCACCGCCGCGGGCGCGCTGAGAGATCAGTCATATTTGTTCCTTGTCGGATCGCGGCCGTCGGTCAGGCGTGCACTGCCGCCGGCGTATTGACCAAGTCGTTGAAGACAGCGAGCGAGCGCTCGATCCGCGAGCGCTGCAACCCACGCACGATGAAGATGAGACGCGAACGCCGGTCGGCGTCGGGCCACTCTTCGAGATGGCTCGGGGGATGGACGATGTGCTGAACCCCATTGATCAGAACGGGTGTCGGCACGCCCGCCACGTTCAAGAGTCCCTTAAGACGCAGTACGTCGGCGCCATGGCGATGCAACAGCATGCTGGCCCAGACGCCGAACGCGGTCCAATCCAAAGGCCGATCGAAGGTCACGGCGAAAGACTGCACACCTTCGGTGTGATCATGCAACTGAAGCGCGTCTTCAAGCCCATGATGCTCGTCGCTTTGCCCCGCGCCCCATTGGCTTCCCTCGCGAAACTTGCCCTCAGCGTCATAGATGTCATCGGTTAGCAAGCGATGCTGATTGCCGCGGATTTGCGTCGAAACCAGAAGCTGCGCGGAGAAATTGAGCGCCCTCAACCGCTCGCGCAGCACAGCGAGTGAATGTTCGTCGGCAAGGTCGGCCTTTGTCACAACCAGCCGGTCGGCCATCGATGCTTGTTTGACGGCCTCGGCGAAGCGACCGAGCTGCGCCGCACCGTTTACGGCATCGATTGTCGTGATGATTCCGGAGAGACGGAAATGATGGCGAAGGACGGCCTCCGACAGCAGCGTGTACGCAATCGGCGCCGGATCGGCCAATCCGGAAGTCTCGATGACAACGCGGTGGAAATTGGGGACCTCCCCCCGCGTCCGCCGGGACAACAGATCCCTTAGCGCCTTCTGCAGATCGCCGCGAACGGCGCAGCACAAGCAGCCGTTCTCAAGCAATAGGGCGCTTTCGGCCACACCCTGCAACAAATGATGGTCGAGCCCGACATCGCCGAACTCATTGACGAGAACGGCAACGTCCGACAGTTCCGGGGAACGCAACAGGCGCTGCAACAGCGTGGTCTTGCCGCTGCCGAGAAAGCCGGTGACGATGTTGACCGGCGTGAGGTCGCCATAATTTGTCACGTCAGTTCCCTCAGCCTCGCTCGTCGGCGAGTGCGGCGAGGCACCTTTCATCGAGCGGATCGCATGTTCGTCCGCTGAGCTGCTCAGCGGCGTTCCATATTTCGCCGATCGTGTCCACGATCGCGGTGCGGCCGGTGCGGCTGGTCAGCAAATATGCATTGCCCGACCAGTCTCTTACGACGACGCCATAGTGCTTGAGGACGGTATTGAGTATGCGCGTGCGCGCCTGGCGTTCGCGCAACCGCGTCTGTGGCTCGGTCCGGGCGAATGCAGCCGGCGCACTGGCGCTATCGCTCCAATGGCCCTTTCCCCCGAGCACACCACACAAGGCACACATCAATGGACCGCTTAGCGCGCGCGCACCGCTTCGGCAGGAGCGCTCTCCCGCGGACAGCGGCGGCGAAAATCATCAGCAATCTCGTCGAACGTGCAAAACTTCACGCCGGCATGCTTCGAGATGTAGTCATACATCCGTTCCAGCATCAGCAAGACCTGCGGACGTCCGGAGACATCGGGGTGGATGGTCATGCAGAACACCGCATAGTCGTACTCACGATAGACCCAATCGAACTGGTCACACCAGAGCTCCTCGATGTCGCGCGGCTTGATGAAGCCGTGGCTGTTCGGGGCGCTCTTGATGAACATCATCGGGGGGAGGTCGTCGAGGTACCAGCTGCCGGGAATGTCGATCAGATCGGTCTCTTCCCCACGCACCAGCGGCTTCATCCATTCATTCGCGTGCTTCGAGTAGTCGATGACGGTCCAACTGTCCCCTACCCGCACGTAAAACGGGTGAAAGTCATCATTCATCAGGCTGTGGTCGTATTTGATGCCTTTCTTCAGCAGGAGCTCGTTGGTTACGGTGCTGAATTCCCACCATGGCGCCACATAGCCCGTGGGGCGCCGGCCGCTGAGGCGCTCGATCAACTCGATGCACTTGTCCATGACCGCCTCTTCCTGCTCCGGCGTCATGGCGATCGGGTTCTCATGCGAGTAGCCGTGCATGCCGATTTCGTGCCCGGCATCGACGACCATCTTGCACTGGGAAGGAAATGTTTCGATCGAGTGACCCGGAATGAACCAGCTGGTCCGCACACCGAGACGGTCGAAAAGCTTGACGAGCCGCGGCACGCCAACCTCACCGGCAAAGAGCCCGCGGGAGATATCGCAAGGCGAATTCTCTCCGCCATAGGAGCCGAGCCAGCCCGCGACCGCGTCGACGTCAATGCCAAAGGCGCAGAATATTTCCTTTTTCCCGCTGCCGCCGGATCGCAGCATCGACCGCGCGCTCCTCGTCGGTTCCGCGCCACGCGACGTCACAAGTGAACGAGGCTGATAGCGCGGGCCAAGCCGCATGTTGTCTCCGCCGAAGCTATAGCCGGCGCGGCCTGCGCCGAACGGCGGACGGGTACGATTCTCGTCGGACATAGTTGCTCTTTGGCCGGCTTGTTGAGGGGTACCAAATGGATCCACGCATCGTTCGGCGGCAACAAACGGATGCGTGCGATGCAACACTCCCACGTTGCATGCGCATCGGCAAGAGCCTCGCGGGCGTCGGCAAAGAGACGTGCGCCTGACGTTGTGTCGGGAGGTCGTTGACAAGCAGCAGTCGGCAACGGCATCCTTCTCGATCTGGAGGATAGCCATGAACGACTGGCAATCCGGAACGCGGGCGGATTACGAGCGCAAGGGTTTCGCTGGCCGGTCTGGCTATGGCCGCAGTCCCATCTTGCTCGTGGTCGACTTCATCAACGGCTTTACCGATCCGGCAACGCCGCTTGGCGGCGACTTCGCCTGGGAGATCAATGCGACACGCCGGCTTCAGCAGGCGTTTCGCGGCGCCGGTCTGCCGATCATCTACACCACGATCGCCTATGCCAAGGATCTGCATGACGGCGGCTTGTTCGTCAAGAAAGTGCCGGCGCTCGCCATCCTGCAAAAGGGCTCGCCGCTGGTCGAGGTCGACCAAAGAATCCAGCCCGAGCCTCACGAGCGCATCATCGAAAAGAAATATGCCAGCGCCTTCTTCGGCACCGATCTCGACTTCCATCTGCGCTCGATCGGCGCCGACACCATCATCATGGCGGGGTGCACCACCAGTGGCTGCATCCGCGCCTCGGCGATTGATTCCCTCCAATACGGATACCACACCGTCGTCGTGCGCGAGGCTGTCGGGGATCGGGCGGCGGGACCTCACCAAGCGAACCTCTTCGACATCGATGCGAAATACGCCGACGTCGTGCCGCTCGCGGATGCGCTGGATTATCTGCGCTCCTTCACCACCAACGCGGATTTCGCCGCCAAGGCCCAAGACGATTTCGACAGCTGGTGGCACCATTCCCGGCGCTCGTCGGGCTAAGAGCATCGCGCATGGCCCACACAGGGTGGCCCGAACTGTCGTCGATCTTCAACGACTTGCTGGCGCAGAACCGGAAACAATTCGACGCGCTCTATCGTGGCGGGCGACCGCATACCGGTGAGCCTGCCGCAGCCGCTAGGTCGGCGGTCGCAGAACCTCGGGGTGCTGTCCCACCGAGCCCAACACCTTCCATCCTGCTCGACCCGCAGTCCCCCGCCATCCGCCGGCTGAAC